>Ga0209181_10002560_pt1 | contig 29590 bp, 28 predicted proteins | sample MAT05_FD_187208 | JGI IMG/M metagenome (GOLD analysis project Ga0209181, IMG submission 187208) | Freshwater microbial communities from Lake Fryxell liftoff mats and glacier meltwater in Antarctica - MAT-05 (SPAdes) (version 2) | ecosystem: Environmental > Aquatic > Freshwater > Ice > Liftoff...
GGGAAACTCCTTCCGCTGTTCTACCCATCAACCGCCCCCAACTTAACCCTCCGAAACCCGCGGTGCGCGTTCTCCTTCTCCCCCCGGGAGAAGGCCGGGATGAGGGCCGCTTGCGACTCCCCTCGCTCCACGGTTCATGGTCCCAACGCGGGAATTCCTTCCGTTGTTCCTCTCCATGAACCCCGACGTCATCCCTCGGTGCTGCCCACTCCCCATCAAGGGATGGTAAGGTCATCCGGGGTTTTCAATTGCAGTCAAAAAATTATCCGTGTAATCACCACGCCTGACCACTGGCCGATACCCACCTAACACAGGAACGAATTATCGTGTTCGGACGCAACCCTCTATCGACATCCTAAACCGTATGCTGAGACATAACCACCGCCGCATCTGTTCGCGTCTCGCCCAGATGCTTGCCTTCACCACCCTTGCCGCCTCCACTTCTTGGGCCGCAGCCCCGACCGTGGGAATCTTCACCGGGGGCGACCCAAGTGAAGGCCTCGACCTGCAGGGAAACTTCACCTACGCCGTCAATGTCGGCCCCAACGGAGCGGCCGGCAAAGTGGGCGACGCCGTCTTCACCGCCGACAACATGGTCGGGGTGTCGGTGGATGCCGTGAACAACATCGGCTCGGGCGGCTGGCTGGTCGCCACCCTGGGCGACACCGAGAACGACAACAACCTGGAGGCGGTGCTCGCCTCGATCCGCTGGTCTCCCTCGCCATCGGTGGTGACGGTTCAGATGCGCGTGGAAAAGGGGGTCGAGTACAAACTCCAGATCCTGCAGGGCGAACAGTGCTGCCCCGGCCGCGGGTTCAACATTCTCCTGAACGACGAACTCCTGGTCGAAAACTTCATGCCCGGCGTGGTGCAGGCGCCCGGCGGCGATTTCAATGCAGAGAAGCTGGTGAACGGAGCGGTGATCACCCACCAGTTCGTGGCTCCCACCAACAACCTGGTACTGGTCCTCAGCGGCCCCGCCGCCACCGCCGAGGAAATTACCGACCGTAACGCCATCCTCAACGGGTTCACCCTCGAGCGACTGAGCCCGTTCACCGACGTGGACAACGACGGCCTGCGCGATGACTGGGAATCCTCCTCCTTCGGTGACACCTCGCAGACGCCCGGCGGCGATTTCGACTCGGACGGTCTGACGAATATGGAAGAGTTCACGCTCCAACTGAACCCGGCCAACGTCGACACCGATGGCGATGGCCTTTCCGATGGCGCCGAACGGAACACGCATAAAACCGACCCAGCCAAGACTGACACGGACGGCGACGGACTGCGCGATGGAGCGGAAGTCCTGACCTATCAATCCGATCCGACCAAACGCGACACCGATGGCGACACGTTCTCCGATTACGACGAAGTGCGTCTGCTGACCAATCCGATCGTGGCATCCAACGTGCCGCGCAGCACCAAGGTGAGCTTGTTCACGGGCGGCGACACGGGCGAAGGCCTGGATTTGCAGGGAACGTTCGTGTACGCCCTGGATCATGCGGTGGAAGAAGTTCAAGGCGGACCGGTGGGTGATGCCAATTTCACTTCAGAAGTCGTCGAAGGCGTGACCGTGACCGCCGGGAACCGCACCGGAATGTGGAATGCCGGCATCGTTTATGGTGAAACCCAGAATGACGTGGCCCTCGCGGATGTGATGAGTTCCATCACCTGGAGTGCCGCGGGCGCCGCCATTCCGGAAGCAACCGTGGAGCTCGCCAACCTGACGGCGGGCACCGTCTACAAGCTGCAGTTGCTCTTCGCCGAACAGGCCTGGCCGCGCGGGTTCGACGTTTACATCGACGACATGCTGGTGATGGACGATTTCAGTCCCACCTACTATCAGGGCGGCGGCTTCCCGCTCACGTACCCTGACAATCGCGGCGTGGTGATCACCCACGAGTTCGTGGCCCGCTCCACCAACCTTCGATTCATCGTGGACGGCACCACCACCACGACGCCCGAGTTCACCGACCACAACGCAATCATCAACGCCTCCACGCTGGAACGGATCGGGCCCGCGGCCAACACCGACAACGATGGCATTCCCGATCTCTGGGAGACGACCTACTTCGGCAACCTCGACCAGACCGGCACCCAGGACACCGACGGTGACGGCCTCACCAACGCGACCGAGTTCGCGGACGGAACCAACCCGAACAAGGCGGACAGCGACGGCGACGGGTTGAGCGACAGCCAGGAAAAGACCGCGGGAACCAAGCCCGGTCTCGCCGACTCGGACCGCGACGGACTCTCCGACAGCGCCGAGGTGAATACGCACAAGACCAATCCGCTGAAAGCCGACTCGGATGACGACTTGTTGTCGGACGCCCTCGAGATCGCCATGGGCGGCAACCCCAACAATCCCGTGATCGAAACGGTGACCGCCGGCGTGAAGATCGGCGGTTTCACGGGCGGCGACGCCGGTGAAGGCCTAGACCTCGACGGATCGTTCCTCTATGCCTTCAGCATTCTCCCCAACACCACCGCCACCGGCAAGGTGCGTGATGCCGTCTTCACCTCGGAGAACGTTCCCGGCGTGACCGTGGCCGGTGCGACCTCCCAGATCGCCGCCTGGTACCGCCCCGATTTTGGCGAGACCGTGAATGACAACAACCTGGAGCGGATCGTCGGCAACATCCGGCATGGCGGCGGCGGCGCCAACATCAGGCTCGCCAACCTCGTGGTCGGCCGGAAATACAAACTCCAGATGATGTTCGGCGAGGCGTGCTGCTCCCGCGGCATGGACATCTATGCCGACGGCAAGCTCATCGCCGATGAATTCGCCCCGTTCGAACATATGGGCGAGATCAACAACCCTGCCCAGGCCGCCATGGTGGGCTATGAATTCACGGCCACGGCCAGCACCGTCATCATCCAAACCCTTGGCAGCACGGTGACAACCGAGACCTACACGGACCTCAATCCCATCATCAACGCTGTGACCCTAGAAGACATGACGGGCGGCCCCATCACCCCGCCGGCACCGCTCATCCGCAGCGTCACTCGCCAGAACAACGGGTTCTCCGTCGTCTTCGACAGCGTGTCCGGCAATAACTACACGCTCCAATACAAGGCACGGCTCTCGGATGCCACATGGTCCGACGTGACCAGCGCGGCCGCCACGGGCACCAGCACAACGCTCGGCGACACCGACGCCGCCCACCAAAACCAGGGCAGCGCCTTCTGGCGCGTCCGGGGCCAGTAAACGGCTCCCACTCAGACTCAACGACACCCAGTCCCGCACGCCGGGACTGGGTGTTTTTTTGTTTTTCCTTAACCCCGCACCGTCCCCCGTGACACGGTCGCCCGATGATCGCGCCGCAAATCGGGCCGCGCCAGCTCGACTACCAGAACCCTTACCAGAAGGTTCACCGTGTCGGCGTTACCTTCGATGGATTCACCAAGGAGTATTTCGTCAACGAAGTCGGCTCCCGTACCGGCCTCGTGCTTGCCGAGGGCGACCGCATCCTCCTCGTCCGTCAATACCGATTCCTGATCAACGCCATCGCATGGGAAATTCCCGGCGGACGCATCGACGACGACGAATCCCCTGCCGACGCCGTGGTCCGCGAGGTCCTCGAGGAAACGGGGCTTCGCTGCCATGAACCTGAACCGCTCCTCTTCTTCCATCCCGGCCTCGACACCTTTCACAATCCCAGCCACCTGTTCGTGTCCCGGCGCCACGAACGGGTCACCCTTTTCGAACCCGATCCGCGCGAGGTCACCGAGTGCGTGTGGGTTCCCCTCGACGAGTGCCTCCGCATGATCTTCCGCGGCGACATCGTCGATAGCCTGAGCATCGCCGGCCTTTTCGCCTACCAACTGCTCGCCGATCACCCAGGGCTTCACCCTTCGCCATGAACCGGCGAATGGTTCCGCTCCCAAGCCCCGGAAGGGGCGTCCAGACCTTAGCCCATGGCGTCAGCCATGGGTTCGCCATCGAAAGTACCCCGAGCCCCGGAGGGGCGATCAGAATCCCATCCCTCTGTCGGCCCTCCGGGACTTCACCTGTTTTGAACAACAACCCATGGCTCACGCCATGGGCTACCGTTCTTTCGGCCCTCCGGGTGTCGGTTCCTCCGATGAACCACCCCCCGTTCCACCTTCCCAGCCGTCGCGACTCGCGGCAGCCAACGCCCTGCCCGAAACCCCGGATAACTCACCACGAAGCGCACGAAGGCCACGAAGATCGGACAGAGAATTGGGTCGAAACCAACGTCCATGTAGCGGATTCGAGAAAAGATCGTTCCCGTGCTCCCTTCGTGTCCTTCGTGGTGGCATTTATCCTTCGATCCATGGTGACGCGGGGAACAGGGCCCTGCTCGACCCCTCGACACCCGCGGCGCATGTTCTCCTTCTCCCCACGGGAGAAGCCCGGGATGAGGGCCGCCCGCTCCTTTCCTCGCTCCCCGGTGCACGGCCTCTTCATGTGTCCGATCTCCGGACATCATCCCTCTCCATGAACCGTCCATCTCTTCCTCCCTCTCCCTCCGCAGCAAAGCGAAGGTGGGAGAGGGTCGGGGTGAGGGCTCCCCTCCCCGGTTCATGGTCCCAATGCGTGTCCATTCTTTGGAAAACTTGCCTCCCCATGAACCGCGCCATCTTCCTCGACCGTGACGGCGTTCTCATCGAAGACGTCCATCTGCTCACCCGCATTGATCAGCTCCGCATCCTCCCCGGCGTTCCCGAGGCCCTCCGCACCCTCGCCGCTGCCGGATTCCACCTCGTCGTCGTCACCAACCAAACCGTCGTCGCCCGTGGCCTCGCCACCGAAGCCGACGTCGACAACGTCCACGCGGAACTCAACGGCCGCCTCCAGAACGCCGGCGCCCCTACGATTGAACGATTCTACGTCTGCCCCCATCACCCTGCCGCTTCCGTAAACGCCTACCGCAAAGTCTGCCCCTGCCGAAAACCCGCCCCCGGCATGATCCTTCAGGCCGTCCAGGACCTTCAGCTAGAGCCCGGCGCCAGTTTCACCATCGGCGACCGACTCACCGATATCCACGCCGGCGCCCGTGCCGGCACCCGAACCGTGCTCGTCCAAACCGGTCGCCACCGCGATCCCGCCATCGAAACCCCGGAGTCCCTGGACCCCAATCTCCACCCGGACCAAACCTGCCCCGACCTTCGTGCCGCGGCCGCCTGGATACTTTCCGTCTCATGAAAGCCATGGTCCTCTGCGCCGGCTACGGCACCCGCTTGGGTGACCTCACCCGGGAGATTCCGAAGCCGATGCTCCCGGTCGGAGATCACCCCCTGCTCGCCTACCTGCTCGGTCACTTGCGCTCCCATGGCTTCACCGACATCGCCGTCAATCTCCACTTCCGCCCCGAATCCATCCGCGGCGCCTTCGGCGACGGCTCCCGTTGGGGGCTTCACCTCCAGTACTCCGAGGAACCGACCCTCCTCGGCACCGCCGGAGGCGTGAAGCAGGTCGAGACCTTCCTTCGCGATCAGCCCAGTTTTCTCATCCAGTACGGTGACATTCTCACCGACCACGACTTGTCCGCCCTGGTCCGGTTCCACCACCAACGCAACGCCCTGGCCACCCTGCTCGTTCACCCCCGCCCCCGTTCCAACAGCGCCGTCACTTTGGATGCCGATGGACGTATCATCGGTTTCCTCGAACGGCCCTCCGAGGAACACCGCGTTGGCGTCTCCACCCCCTGGGTGAACTCCGGCATTTGCATCGCCTCACCCGAACTGCTCGACCACATCCCCGCCGGGAAACCCGCCGACCTCCCGCGCGATGTCCTCGTCCCCCTGGTCGCCACCCGCCGACTGTTCGCCATGCCCCTCGACGGATTCCGTTGCGCCATCGATTCACCCGAGCGCCTCACCCAGGCCCGCTCCGCTCTCGCGGCAGGCTTGTGCCGCATCCAGCCCCTGCGCCTCGCACCCGGGGAGTCCGCGGCATGAACCTCCCCCGCGCCTCGGTTGTCGTCCCCAACTACAACCACGCGAAATACCTCCCGCGTTGCCTCGACGCTCTGCTCCACCAAACCGTCCCGCCCCACGAGGTCATCGTCATCGACGACGCCTCCCAGGACGACAGCCTTGAGGTCCTTCAGGCGTACGCCCGGCAACACCCACGGCTCCGAGTCGTCCGCAATGAACAAAACCGCGGGGTCTGCTTCACCCTCAACCGCGGCCTCGAAATGGCCCAGGGCGACTACGTCTGCTTCCCCGCCGCCGACGACGAAGTCCTCCCGTGTCTCTTCGAGCACCTCCTTCCGCTGCTTGCCGAGCATCCCCAAGCTGGCGCCGCCAGCGGCATGACCGAGTGGAGAGACGAAGCGAAAGGCCTCACCTGGGTCCACGGTGTCACCATGCCCGACCGCCCCTGTTTTCTAAACCCGGACGCACTGGTGCGCCTCGCGCAAACCGGCCGTTTCGCCATGTCCGGCCAGCACATGCTCTACAAAAAGTCCGCCCTCCTCGACGCCGGCGGCTGGATTCCGGAGCTTCGCTGGTTCACCGACGCCTTTGGCGGTTGGATCGTGACCTTCCGCCACGGCGCGTGTCACACGCCAAAAGTCCTCTCGATCTACAACCTGTTCTCCACCTCGTTCTACAACACCGCCCAAAACACCGCCCGCCGCCACGTGATGGATCAACTGCTCCGCCTGCTCGAAAGCGAACGCTACGCCGATGTGATGCCCCGCCTCCGCACCAGCGGGCTTCTCGGCGGATTCGGCCCCGATATGCTCCGCGTCGCCCTTCGCCACCGCGTCCACTGGCCTTTTCTTTCCACCGCCTTCGTCCGGCACGCCGGCCGTCGCACCGCGGAACTCGCCGGCAGCCGCTTCTTCCCCCGGTGGCTCGCCAACCTTGCCCTCCGAACCTTCTACGGCCGCCGCTCACCATGACCTTGGACGTCCTCATCGTTGGTGGCGGCATCGTCGGTCTCGCCACCGCCTTCCGTCTCCTCCAGAGCCGACCCGCAACCCGCCTCGTTCTCGTCGAAAAAGAACCCGCCGCCGCCCGTCACCAAACCGGCAACAACAGCGGCGTCATCCATTCCGGCCTCTACTACAAACCCGGATCCCTCAAAGCCGCCAATTGCCGCACCGGTTACCAGCAACTGCTCGACTTCTGCCGCTCCGAAGGCATCCCGCATGAGCTCTGCGGCAAGATCGTGGTCGCCACCGAAGCATCCGAACTGCCCCGCCTTGCCGAACTACAACGCCGCGGTGAAGCCAACGGCCTCGCAGGTCTCCGCAACCTTTCGTCTTCCGAAATCCGGGAACTCGAACCCCATTGCACCGGCATCCAAGGCCTTTGGGTACCCCAAACCGGCATCGTCGACTACACCGCCGTCGCGGAGAAGTACGCCGAGAAGATCCGCGCCCTCGGTGGCGAGATCGTGTTCGGTCAACGCATCGAAGCCATCCGCCGCAACGATTCCGCCATCGAAGTTTCCAGCGCCCATCGGTCCTGGACCTCCCGGGTGCTCGTCACCTGCGCCGGCCTGCACTCCGACCGCGTGGCCCGCCTGACCCATCCGGACCTTCCCCTGCGCATCACCCCGTTTCGCGGGGAATATTTCGTGCTCAAACCCTCGGCCCATCACCTCGTCCGGAACCTTATCTATCCTGTTCCCGACCCGGCCTTCCCCTTTCTGGGCGTTCATTTCACCCGCATGATCCGCGGCGGCGTCGAATGCGGCCCCAATGCCGTCTTTGCCTTCGGTCGAGAAGCCTACCGCAAGACGGATTTTAATCTCCGCGACACCCTCGAAACCCTCGCCTGGCCGGGGTTCCGCATCGTCGCTCGAAAATACTGGCGCACCGGCCTCGGCGAATTCCGCCGTTCCTGGAGCAAGTCCGCGTTCGTCCACGCGCTCCAACGCCTCATCCCTGAAATGACCGGGGCCGACCTCGAACCCGGCGGGGCGGGCATCCGTGCCCAGGCCTGCGACCGCGAAGGCCGGTTGCTCGACGACTTCGATATCCGCATCGACGGCAACGTGATCCACATCTGCAACGCGCCGTCCCCCGCCGCCACCGCCTCCCTCGCCATCGGCGCCACCGTCGCCCAGGAAGCCCTTTCCCATCTGGACCCGATGTAAGTCGGGCAAGCACCGATCCGATGGCTTTCCGGAAGGGAGGAGATGTTCGACTCACCTTCGTGTCACATTCCCCACCCAACACCCTGACTCAGAAGCGTGGCTCGGTAGCTTCGCGCCACGATCTAAGCGGGTCTTGTAGCGGAATTAATCTAGCGATGTTCACGTAACCATCCATCCACCGCCAAACTTACTCCTTTCTTACCCCGATTATGAAAACGGTCATCCTTCCCATCGTTGCACTTGCTAGCCTTGCGGTGCCCGCATCAGCGAATCTCCTCCAAAACGGAGGCTTCGAAAACGGCAACTTCATCAACGGGAATTCCGGCTACCAGGACCGGATGTATTTGGACAGTGGTTCCACCGATATTACCGGCTGGAACATCGGGCACGATGGTGGTTGGGCTTATGTCTGGTGGATGTCCAAGCCCGGTTTCAACGCCTTCGACGGCAATCTTGCGCTGTCCCTGGATGGCAATAACCCCGAGTATGCAGCTTGGGCCGAGCAGAGTGTTCCCACGGAGGTTGGGAAGACCTATCGTGTTTCCTTTGCCTATTCCAGCGACGGCAATGGCGGCCCCTCTCAAACCCAGGTCCTGATCGACGGAAACCTCATCGGCGAGGTCGCGCACGGGTCAGGCACCGGAGGGTACGAGCCCTTGTACGACTATCTGGACTGGGATCAGGCGGCTTTTGAGTTTGTCGCGACCGCATCCACCTCCTTTCTTCGCATCTACGACGCCACCCCGGGTAGCTACAACACGATCGTGGACGACGTCGCGGTCACCGAGGTGGTCATCGCCCCGATTCCGGAGTCCTCCACCATCCTGGCAGGGATCGGATTGAGCGCCGGACTGGTGCTCACGCTCCGAGCCACGCGTCGCCGCCAAGGCGCCTGAACAAACCCGGTAGCCCATCGGCGGGGGTCTGTGCTAGAGCACGCGGACTTTGATGGAACGTGTGCTTCTCACCATCGGCATCCCCACGCGCAACCGCGTCGGCTACCTCCGCGACCTGCTCGAGGCCCTGGAAGTCCAGGCCCGTGAACCGATCGTGGCCGAATGCGGCCTAGAAATCCTCGTCTCCGACAACGCTTCCACCGATGACACCGGCACGCTGGTCCAGTCTGCGGCGGCCCGACTCCCGATCCTGCGGCACTGGCGTAACGAAGAGAACATTGGGGCCCGGGGCAACTACCACAAACTGGTCCACCACGCGGCAGGCCGGTTCCTCTGGATCATCGGGGACGACGACCTCCTTCTGCCCGGCGGTCTTGCGCACTCCCTGAAAACGCTGCGCGACGACCCGGAGCTCAGCCTCCTGATCCATTTCGACACGCGCTACAACCCCCTTATCCAGCGTCCTGCCCGCTTCGCCTCCTACCGAGATTACATCCGCGAATGCGCGCGGGTCCACACTCACGCCCTGGTCGAGCACACCTTGACCACCTCCAACATTTACCGAGCGGACGCCTTTGACCGGGTCTTCGCCAAGGAGAGGGAGGCGACTGATTTCCTGCACATGTACGGCATGGCCCGTGGCCAGCAGAACCAGGGCGGCGCCATCCTGGTCTCGGCGTTCCCCACCATTCGGGTCCGCGACAGCCGTGCCCCGGCGGTGGATGCGGTCTGGCCCACCGACCTGGAACGGAGCTGGCTCGAATACCTCGGCTGGCTCCGCGGCCAGTTCGAGGTTCCCGAACTCCGTCCTGAACGGGCCATCGAACACATTAGGCGGGAACTCGTGCGCAAGATCACCCGCCACCCCGTCCGCTACCTGCGGGACAACCTCCACGCCCTCAAGCAACCCCAGGCTTGGTGGTGGTTCCTCAAGCGGCTCTTCTTCCACGGTCGCCGTCGGCAACCGTGATCCTCCTTCGCCATTGCCGTGGCACCATCCCTCACGGCACGCTCACGCCTCGCAGCGCTGCAATCATGAAGGTCGTGATTCTCTGTGGTGGCAAAGGCACCCGGCTCCGCGAGGAGACCGAGTTCCGCCCCAAACCCATGGTGCCCATCGGCGGCCAGCCAATCCTCTGGCACATCATGAAATACTACGCCCACCACGGGCATCGGGATTTCATCCTCTGCCTCGGGTACAAGGGCGACATGATCAAGGATTACTTCCGGAATTACCTCTGGAACCGCTGCGATGTCACCATCTCCCTCGGCCGCAAACCCGGTGCCAAATTCCATGATCACCACGAGGAGGAGGACTGGTCCGTCACGCTCGCCGACACCGGCCTGGAATCCCAGACCGCCCATCGCCTCCGACAGATCCGGCGCTACCTCCAGCCCGGCGAACCGTTCCTCATGACCTACGGCGACGGCCTGTCGAACATCGACATCAACGCCAGCATCGCCGCCCACACAACCGCTGGCCGCATCGTCACCATCAGCGCCGTCCACCCGGCAGGCCGCTTCGGCATGATGGCCCTCCATGAGGACGGACAAATCCACCGATTCCACGAAAAGCCCCAAGTGGAAGCCGTCTGGGTCAACGGCGGTTTCATGGTGTGCGGGCACAAGATCTTCGACTACCTCCCCGATGACCCCACCGTGGCCTTTGAACGAGGCCCCATCGGAAACCTGCTCAACGATGGGCAACTCCACTCCTACAAGCACGAAGGCTGGTGGCAGCCCATGGATACCTATCAGGAGATGACCTACCTCAACGACCTCTGGTCGGAAGGCAAAGCCCCCTGGAAAGCCTGGTGATCGACTCATCCCTCCACCGTGAACCCCAATCCTTCCGGCTCTGATCCGCTCGCCGTCGCATTCGCTGGCCAACGGGTTCTCGTGACCGGCCATAGCGGTTTCAAAGGTTCCTGGCTCTGCGAATGGCTCCTCGCCCTCGGCGCCAAGGTGACCGGCCTCGGCCTTCCCCCCGAAACCGATCCCTCCCTCTTCACCCAACTCAAACTCGCCGACCGACTCGACAGCATCTTCGGCGACATCCGCAGCGCAGACGGTGTCCGCCGCGTGATCGCCGAATCCCAACCGGATTTCGTCTTCCATCTCGCGGCGCAACCCCTCGTCCGCCGTTCCTACCGCGAACCACTCACCACCTGGCACACCAACGTCCTCGGCTCCATCCACGTCCTGGAAGCACTTCGAACCCTCCAAAAGCCCTGCGTCGCCGTCATGGTGGCCACCGACAAATGCTACGAGAATCGGGAGTGGCTCTTTGGGTACCGCGAAAACGACCCCCTCGGCGGCGCCGACCCGTATAGCGCCAGCAAGGCCGCCAGCGAAATCGCCGTTGCTACCTGGCGCCATTCCTTCTTCCGCAATCACCCCGTTCGCATTGCAAGCGTACGAGCCGGCAACGTCATCGGCGGTGGGGACTGGGCTGAAGATCGCATCGTTCCCGATTGCGCCCGCGCCTGGATCGCCGGTCGACCGCTTCGCATCCGGAATCCCCGCGCCATCCGCCCCTGGCAGCACGTCTTGGAGCCTCTCTCCGGCTACCTCTGGCTCGCCGCACGGCTCGCCCGCCAGGAGGCCTCCGGCTCTCCCCTGGAATCCGCCTTCAATTTCGGCCCGGCCTCGGATTCCAACCGCTCCGTCCAGGAATTAGTCGAGGAGGCCAAGAAGTATGTTCCGGGCGAATGGATTGACGGAAGTGACCCATCTGCCCCCCATGAGGCCAAGCTTCTCCACTTGTCCATCGACAAGGCGCACGCCCTTCTCGGCTGGCGTCCCGTGTGGACTTTTACCGACGGCGTCCGCGAGACCCTTCGCTGGTATTTCGACGTCGCCCACGGCAGCGACGCCGCGAAGGCCATCCACCTGACGCAGGACCAGATCCATGCCTACACCGGCCGCGCCCAGGAAGCCGGCCTGCCATGGGCCGTTCACCCTCAAGCTCAAGCCATCCCATGAACCTCGCCGGTAGGCTCGTCGCCTTACACCTTGCCACCGATCCGGGGCTCCCGTCACCCCACCTCGCGATCGTTCTCGGGGAAGCCGATGACCACGGCTTTGCCCTCGTCGCCCCACTGGCGGAGCCAACCCAATCTTCAACCAGCCTTTCCCTGTCCTCCGCAGACCTCGGCGAAGGCACCCTCGCGTCTCCCCTCGCAATCCGCGTGGATCGCCTGACCACACTCCACATCAGCGCCTTCTCGCCTCGGCCCATCCGCCTTCGCCCCTCCAAGCTGGCGGAGGTTCACCGGGCCATCGCCCTCCACCACACCCGCGCCTTTTCCCGTCTCCAGCACGCCAACCAACAACCGGGTGAACGTCTTGATGGGCGGGACACTTTCGCACCGGGCCAGACCACCGTTCCCTACGCCGGACGCGTCTTCGACTCCGACGAGGTCGAAGCCGCGGTCTCCGCGACCCTCGATTTCTGGCTGACGCTCGGCCCCGAGGGCGACGCGTTCGAATCCGAACTCGCTGCCTACCTCGGCGTGCGCCGCACGCTCCTCGTCAACAGCGGCTCCTCCGCCAACTTGCTCGCCGTCAGCGCCCTCACCAGCCACAAACTGGGCGACCGCCGCCTCCGACCCGGCGACGAAGTCATCACCGTCGCCGCCGGCTTTCCCACCACCGTCGCGCCGATCCTCCAAAACGGCCTCGTGCCGGTGTTCATCGACAACGACCCGCTCACCCTCAACGCCCGCCTCGACCAACTCGAGGAGGCCTTCGTTCCCGGGAAAACCAAGGCCGTCTTCATGGCCCACACCCTGGGCAATCCATTCGATCTCACCGCCGTCACCGACTTCTGCCACCGCCATCAACTCTGGCTCATTGAGGACAATTGCGACGCCCTTGGAAGCCGCTACGACGACCGGCTCACCGGGACGTTTGGCGACCTTTCGACCCAGTCCTTCTACCCACCCCATCATCTCACCATGGGCGAGGGAGGCGCGGTCAATATCGTCCGCGAGACCCGCCTAAAACCCCTCGTCGAAAGCTTCCGGGATTGGGGCCGCGACTGCTGGTGCCCCAGCGGCAAGGACAACACCTGCAACAAGCGCTTCGGGTGGCAGCTCGGCGAGCTTCCTGAAGGCTATGACCACAAATACATCTACAGCCACCTCGGCTATAACCTGAAACCCCTCGATCCCCAGGCCGCCATCGGTCGAGCCCAACTCCGCAAGCTGCCCACCTTCGTCCAAGCCCGAATTGACCACTGGAACCGGCTACGCACCACCCTCGCCCCCCTCGAAGACGTGCTCGAGTTCCAGCTGCCCACCCACGCCACCGGTTGGTCCGCCTCTCAGGGTTTTTCCTGGGACACGTCGGGCCATCGGACCACTCCAAGCTGGTTCGGGTTCATGATGCGCGTCCGACCCGACGCACCGTTCTCACGCCGCGACTTCGCCCGTGCCCTTGACGCCGCCAGGATCGGCAACCGCATGTTGTTCGGAGGAAACCTCCTCCGACAACCTGCCTTCGTTCAGCTGCGCCGCGACAACCCCGCCGCCTTTCGGGTCGTGGGTGAACTGGCCGGCGCCGATCGCATCATGAACGAGTCCGTCTTCACTGGCGTCTACCCGGGCCTCACCGACGCCATGTTGGAGTACACCACCGAAACCATCACCCGCTTCTGCCGGCGTTGATTATTTCCACACCATGACCCGCCCCCGCATCGTCATCGTCGGCGCCTCCGGTCACGGTCGCGTCGCACCTTCACGGATGAACGGGCTAGCGCAGCACGCGAGGCCCCTCGAAATGCAGCTCGACCAACGTATTTGTGCCGAGTGCCAAGAGAATCCCCTCAAGGTGCCTTCCCACCAACTCGAGCAGCGTCGCCGCCCGAATGTTGCCGGTCCGAATGAGCAGGAGCTGGAAGTAATCTCCTCCAATGAGAAGCGAATAATAAAAATCCGTGTCCTTCGTGACAACCACCCGCCCTTGCTCGACCGCCACGCGCATCAGCGCCCTGTCCACGCTCCTGTTACCTTCAGGCAGCTCGCTCGTATGAACGGCATCATGGCCTGCAGCGCGCAGGAGGACGCAAAGCCTAACCGGAAGATGCGCATCCACCAGGAACCTCACGTCAACACTAGGTGCTGGCTTCGCACTTTGAGAGACCTCGCAGCAAAGTCCAGACACGCAAGCAGATCCTCTCGCTGCAGGTCAGGAAACTCCTCCAGCAGGTCTTCCAGCGAATCCCCGGCAGCTAGATATTCCAAAAGGCTCTCCACCGGATACCGCAACCCTCGAATGACCGGTTTGCCATGGCACACGTCCGGATCGATGGTGATTCGGTTCAGCATGGACGCCATTCCAGAACCTGCCGCCTCCGCCATTGAATTGTCAATGAACCGGACCTCCCCATGACCCGCCCCCGCATCGTCATCGTCGGCGCCTCCGGCCACGGTCGTGTCGCCCTCGACGCCGCCCGCTGTCAGGACCGCGTCGAACTCGTCGGCTGGACCGACACCTTCGTCGTCGCCGGAACCGAACTCGCCGGCCTCCGGGTCCTCGGCAAACCCGCCGACCTGAATGACCTGGCCCGGGAACACCGCATCGATGGCTACTTCCTCGGGATCAGTGACAACTCCACCCGCGCCAAGGTCCACGAGATGATCCGCCAACTCCGCCCCGACCTGGAGTTCATGAGCATCGTCCATCCCGCCGCGGTCGTTGCCCGCGACGTCGACGTCGGCGCCGGAACCCTCATTCTCGCCGGCGCGGTGGTGAACACGAACTGCCAGATTGGCACCGGCTGCATCATCAATACTCGGGCTTCACTCGACCACGACGGCGTCATGCACCCCTGGTCCTGCCTCCTCCCTGGCGTGGTCACCGGCGGCAACGTCGAAATCGGCGAATATTCCTGCGTCTGCCTCGGCTGCACCGTCGCCCACAAGGTTCATATCGGCGCCCACACCGTCATCGGAGCCGGCTCCGTCGTGCTTGCCGACGTACCCCCGCTTAGTCTTGCCTACGGCGTGCCTGCCCGCGTCGTGCGCAGCCGACTGCCAGGCGAACGCCATTTCTAATCCGCGATGTCCCAGCACAAGATTCACTATGCCGGCCCCTGGATCACCGAGGCCGAAGTCGCCGCCGTGGCAGAAGCAGCCCGCAACGGGTTCTACGAGAATTACCGCCTCCACGCCTCAAAGCTCGAAAAGAAGATCTGCGAGTACCTCGGCGTCCGCCACTGCCTGGCCGTCAATTCCGGCACCGCCGCCATGCACCTGGGCCTCGCCAGCCTCGGCATCGGACCTGGCGATGAAGTCATTGTCCCCGACGCTAGTTGCGTCGCCACCGCCCTCTCCGTCGCCTACACCGGCGCCACCCCCATCTTCGCGGACGTCGATCCCGAGACCTGGTGTCTCTCCCCCGACTCGGTTCGCCGCTGTCTCTCGCCCCGCTCCAAAGCACTGATGCCCGTCCATTGGAACGGCCATCCCTGCGCCATGGACGAGCTGCTCGACATTGCTCAAAAGCACCATCTCCTCGTCATGGAAGACAGCGCTCCCGCCCTCGGTGCCGAATACCACGGCCGAAAGGTGGGCACCCTCGGCGATACCGCCTCGTTCAGTTTCCAAGGTGCCAAAATCGCCATCGCCGGTCAGGGCGGCGCGTTCGTCACCAACCGCGACGACGCCATGCTCAAGGCGCGTCAACTCGCCTCCTACGGCCGCACCGACTCGGTCATGACCTACTGGTCCGACTTCATCGGATTCAACTACGGTATGCCTAATCTGCCCGCCGCACTCGCCGCCGCGCAGATGGATCGCATCGATGAACTACTCGCGAAGAAGCGGCAGATCTGGGCCTGGTACGAATCCCACCTCGGCGACGCCCCCCACGTGAAGCTCATCCGAGAGGCCCCGGGAACCAAGAGCACCTACTGCTACCCACCGATGCTCCTGAAACCCGACGCCCGAGTGTCTCGCACCGAACTGTTCGCCCGGCTCAAACAGGACAACATCGACGCCCGCCCGGCCCAGCCCCGTCAAAGTCCGATGCCCATGTTCCATCACAAGGCGGACACCCCCGTCTGCGCCATGATCGAAACCCACGGCGTCCTTCTCCCCGGAGCCTTCTGCCTCACCGAAGGGGACGTCGCCCTCGTCTGCCGCCGCCTCCGCGAACTGACATGAACCGGCTTTCCATGAATCCCTCGTCCGAATCCCCCTTTGCCACCAGCGTTCGTAGGGAGTTCGCCTTTCTCAAAGCCGCCACCCACCTCGAGGGAACCTTCAGCCGCGGCATCCACCTGCCCACTTCCGGAGGACTTGCCCTCCCGCTTACTCAAGCCAATCGCATCACCTCTGCGGACGACGCGATCCTCGCCAACCCCGATCAGGCCACCTTCCTGGTCGTATCCCGTACCCTCGAACAGCGCGGACGCCTTCTCCTTCACCTCTCCCCCCCCAACATCACCGTCGCCCATGTCGAAGGGGATCCGACCGGCGGCGAACTGGCGGAATCCATCCGCGAAATCACACGTTGGGCCGAGGAAACTCTTTGGCCCGAACACTGCACGGCCTCCTGGAGCATGCTCCGCGCGGTATTCGGTGATGCCGCCAAAGACCTGCCCCTCACCCGCACCGCTGATGATGCGGTCATTCTTTCCCGCCGCGCCCACTGGCGGGGTGGCGAAAAAATGATTCTCACCGCCGGCCCGTCCATTTCCGCTCGCGAAGCTTCCTACGCCTTCGATGCCGCTAAATACGGCTGGAATGATCAATGGGCCAAGTACCTCAAGGCGTTCGAGCAGTCGTTCGCCCAGTACATTGGCGCCAAGTACGCCCTCGCCACCTCCAGTTGCACCGGGGCCCTCCACCTCGCCCTCGCCGCCCTCGGCATTGGACCCGGCGACGAAGTCATCGTTCCCGACATCACCTGGGTCGCCACCGGCAATGCTGTCCTCTACGTCGGCGCCACACCCGTCTTCGCTGACGTCGATCCGGAAACCTGGACCCTCGATCCGGAATCCTTCAGATCCAAGATCACGTCCCGGACCAAAGCGGTGATGCCCGTCCACCTCTACGGCCATCCGTGTCGCATGGACGAAATACTCAAGATCGCCAACGAACACGGCATTGCCGTGGTCGAGGACGCCGCCCCCTCCATCGGCGCTGAAGTTCTCGGCCGGCGAACCGGGTCCTTTGGCCATTTCGCCGCCTTCAGCTTCCAGGGTGCCAAGCTCGCCGTCACCGGGGAGGGAGGCATGCTCCTCACCAACGACGACGAACTCTACAAGAAGGTCTACACGATCTGGGATCAGGGCCGTGTGCCCGGCACCTTCTGGATCGCCCACCGTGGCTGGAAATACAAACTGGCCAACACCCTCGCCGCCATCGGCCTCGGCCAGCTCGAACGTAACGACGCCATGGTCGAAGCCAAACGCCGCGTCTTTCGCTGGTACGAGGAAGGCCTCGCCGGAGTGCCGCACCTTTCGCTCAACCGCGAAGCCTCCTGGGCCCGCAGCATCTACTGGATGACCAGCATCCTCCTCCACGAATCGTCCCCCATCTCCCGCGACGATCTGATGAAGGAACTCAAGGCTTGCAAGGTCGACACCCGGGCTGTGTTCCCTGCCATCAGCCAGTACCCCATCTGGCCCACGCCCCAGACACCCCAGCCCAACGCCCTCCGTATCGGCCTGCGCGCCATCAACCTGCCCAGCGGCGTCTGCCTCTCCCGCGAGGAAGTCGACTACATCTGCACCCAGATCCGCGAAATCATCACCCGGTGATGCCTGAATCCATCATCAGCATCGCCCTCGCCGCCGCCATTCGCGCCCATGCCCTCCGCATGGTCGCCCGCGCCAAGGCCTCCCATGTCGGCGGCGCCCTCTCGATGGCCGACCTCCTTGCCGTCCTCTACTCCGGCGTCCTCCGTCACCGCCCCGATCAGCCCGATTGGCCCGGTCGCGACCGATTCCTCCTCAGCAAGGGCCACAGTTGCACCGCGGTCTACGCCACGCTCGCCCTTCGCGGTTTCTTCCCCGTCACGGAACTCGAAACCTACGGCCGCGACGGCTCACGGCTCATGGCCCACATCAGCCATCAAGTCCCAGGCGTCGAATTCAGCACCGGCTCCCTTGGACATGGCCTCCCGTTCGGCCTCGGCAAAGCCCTCGCCGCCCAACGCGACCACAAAAACTGGCGCGTCTTCACCCTGCTCAGCGACGGTGAACTCGACGAAGGCTCCAACTGGGAAGCCATCCTGCTCGCTCCCCAGCATCGCCTCGACAACCTCGTCGCTCTCATCGACTACAACAAAATCCAAAGCCTCGGCTCCGTCGCCGAAGTCGCCGAACTTCACCCGCTCGCCGACAAGTTCCGCGCCTTCCGCTGGGCCGTGCGCGAAGTCGACGGTCACGACCACACCGCCCTCCGCAATGCCCTGAACGCAGTTCCCTGGGAACCCGGCCGACCGTCCTGTCTGATCGCCCACACCACCAAAGGTCGCGGCGTCGATTTCATGCAGGATCAGCTCGCCTGGCACTACAAGTCCCCGGACGCCTCCCAACTCGCCGACGCCCTCCGCCAACTCGGCTGCCACGACTGACCCGAACCCGTGCGAACCGCGTTCATCCAGGAACTCATCTGCCAAGCCCGGCTTCATCCCCGGATCTTTCTGGTCGTCGGCGACCTCGGCTACTCGGTCATAGAACCCTTCGCGAACGAGTTCCCCGAACGATTTCTGAACGCGGGCGTCGCCGAGCAGAACATGACGTCGCTCGCCGCGGGCCTCGCCTCGGAAGGCTGGCACGTCTTCACCTATTCGATCGCCAATTTCCCCACCCTCCGCTGCCTCGAACAGATCCGTAACGATGTCTGTTACCACAACCTGCCGGTGACCGTTGTCGCCGTCGGCGCCGGGCTGGCCTACGGCAATCTGGGTTTCTCCCACCATGGCATCCACGACATCGCCGCCCTGCGTCCTTTGCCCAACATCGCGGTGCTGAGCCCCGCCGATCCCGGGGAAACCGCCGAATCGGTGCGCTGGCTGGCCGAGAACCCCGGTCCCTCTTACCTGCGTCTCGGCAAGGCAGGCGAAAAGACACTCCATGCCGTTCCGGGATCCGTTTCGGGACCGATCCTCGTTTCCAGGCGACCGCCCCAGGCCCCAGTCGCCTTTGCCGCCACGGGTTCCGTCCTTTCCGTCGCCCTAGAAGCGGCGGAACAATACGCGGCCCGGGGCGAGAATGTGGCCGTCTTTTCGTGTTCCCGGCTCAAGCCCGCGAATCGCGCGACGTTCGGCGCACTCTGGAAGTTCCCGAAAATCATCACCTTCGAGGAACACGTGCTCGCGGGCGGGTTCGGCTCACTGCTTCGCGAACTGGCGCCGGACGGCATCGTGTTTCGCAGCCTCGTGGTGCCGGAGAGCCTGACCTCCGTTGTCGGATCCCAAGACTTCCTCCGCCTTCAGGCGGGCCTGACGGTGGCGGAGGCAATCCGCATCTCGACTTCCTAAGAAACCTTCAGCGCCCGCTGCGACGGACACAGAGCAGACCTGCACCGAGGGCACCGAGCGCCAGTGCTGAAGGCTCAGGACAAGGCACTCCAATGGTGAAGCCTCTTAGACCCTCCAACAAAGCCGGCGGTTCGAGGCCGCCGCCGAGATTGCGGACCGTGATCACGTCCGAGACTCCCCATCCCCCACACCAAATTCCAGCCGCAGTATCCCTCAGGACGGTTTCCGCGTCACCCCCATCTCGGCATACCAAGCCATCAAGCGGACCTGGGCTTCGCCGCCCGGGGTCGACCCAGGAATTGCGACCGTGCCGCCTTCGGTGATGTAGCCCTGCCAAACATCGGATCGGAACGGAACCGCCGCTCCCAGGGAAACCATTGGTCCTCCCACCGGTCCACCGAGCAATTGTCCCGCGAACCAGGCTTCTCCAAATTTAGGGCCAGAGGCGGGGGTACCCCATGGATCTCTGACTTGGGCTTCTACCCGATCCTTGACCAGCGTTGTGAATTGAACCGTGCCCTGCGCCCCGGCAACCAGGGTCCCTACAAAAAATCCCATGCCGATCCATCGCTTGAGCATGCGCCCACGAAACACCCCGAAGCTCCCGGCGTCAAGCAGCCCAAGCCTTCTCGGAATAGGCCGCCCGACTCACTGCATGTCTCGCATTTCCACCCACAAACCTGCCCCGTGCTCTGTGTCTCTGAATCTCTGTGGCCCAATCCCCCGCGATCGGCTCAAAGCCGTACCTTGCCATTCAGCATCGCGCATAGTTCAGTGCCACCGTCCAATGCAACCGCTCACGACACCTTTGCCTTCCACCAAGATGGGTCGAAGTCTTCGATGCCTCAGGACCGTTCTCGTTTGGCTTTCGTTGACTCTCCCCCTCCTTAGTCACGGGCAGGTAACCACGGCGGCAGGTGGGATCCCCCTCGCCCACTGGCGCTTCGAGGAAGGGTCGGGCGCGACTACCACCGATACGAAGGGGAAATAGACCGGCACCTTGTCTCCCGGAGCGTCCTTCACGAACGCCAATATCGCAGGTTCGGCACTTACCCTGGATTCCAGCCTCACTGGTGCCGTCCATTTCGGCGATATTCTGCCCCTGACCAACACCCTCTTCTCCATCTCGACCTGGTTCAAGACACCCATCGGCGACCTCACTTCCGAGGCTCCTTTGGTCGGCCGCCATCGTCCGTGGTCCGAAAACGGCTACTTCCTTCTCTTGAACGGGGGGATCGGTACGGTGATGGGCTTTCGCCGGATACGGCGGTCTGAGCGCACTCGCGACCACCGCCACGCCCGTCAATGACGGTGCATGGCACCAAGCCATCCTCACCACCGATGGGTTCGGGAATCTGCAGCTCTATCTTGACGGCAAGCCCGTCGGCAACGCAAAGGGCGGCCCGGTCGTGCCCTCCCCTGCGGAGTTCATCATCGGCGGCCTCGATCCCGCGCCTCCCGCGCGACGCTTCCAAGGTCTCATCGACGAGGTTCAAATCTACGACACCACCCTGGGTCTCTCCGACGCGGAGTTCCTCTTCGCCCACCCGTCCAGAAACCTCGCCCAACGGGAAGTGATTACCTTCTCTCCCCCGCCCGGACCGGTCTTCAGCCCGATCACGGTATCGATCTCGACCACCCTCGCTGCGGTCCATACTTCCTGAATGGATTCCCCGTCACCGAGGTCATCGCCAAACGCTACCATCGCGTCTACGCCTTCGACGACGACGGCATTCCGTCGGCGTGGCGCGTGCAACATTTCGGCCCGGATTTCGCCATCGACATTCGCGCCAGAGCGGACGCCGATCCCGATGGCGACGGTTCGACCAACCGCCAGGAGTTCCTGGGCAACACCGACCCGCTCGATCCGCGGTCCGGATTGGTGATGCGTGTCCGGGCGATTCCGGAGATCCGCTTCACGGCAGTTCCACGAGAAAATTACCGCATCCTGCGTCGCAAGTCGGTCGACGACACGGCACCGGTCACGCTGACGGAAATCACAGCGACGGGTCCGGAGATCATCCACGTGGACTCGGACGCGGGGGTGACCGCCAACCCGGCCTTTTATCTGGTCGCGGCGGTGCCGTAACCGGCAGCTCCATCACCACCGCAGCCGACGATACGCCGCTCGATTCCGGATCGATCCGCCCCGCGCCAGATAGATCCCCACGAACCGCTCCAACCGCCGCGTCAGACTCGGGAAGTTGCCCAGCAGGAACTGCCGCAGGCCGGGGTTGACCCAATGGTGCGGATCCGAGAGATGCCGCACCGCCTCCGGCGTGGTCGACGTCTTGTCCCAACGCGTCTGATAGTCGCTCTGCTGGATTTGCGTCAGGACCGCCGGCGTCGGTCCGATTTTGCAGGCCTCGACGTGCAGCCAGACCGGCACGCGATTCGCCATTTCGCCGCGCGCTCCCGCTTTCAAGGGATCTGTCGCCTCATAGGGTCTGGCCCAGACGCCGTCCTCCACCACCCACACCCGCCTCATCTCGAACCCATTCACAGGCCCGAGCACCCGGAAGAACAGCTCGGGGCTGAATTGGTAGAGCCCATGCCCCAGCATGTTGTTGGCTGGCGTGTGAAGAATCAGGTGACCTCCCACCCGCGTCATGCACATCGCATTCCCGATGGCCCGCGGAAAATCAAAGACATGCTCCAGCGTCCCTCCGTCGTACACCACGTCGTGGCTTTCCCACCACGCCTCCGGCACCGGCGTGTTCAGATCATGCACCCGGCTCGCCCCCTCAAACCCCGACGCATCCATGCTGTCGATCACGGACGCCCCCAGCGCCCCAAAGAATGACTCCGCAAACTCGCCTGAACGATTCACCGCGCCCAGAAGCTTCCCGGAAGTCGCCATTCCCATGGATTGCACCAGGGCATCCCACTCGGGCGCACTCAGGTAGACGTTCTGGCGCCCCAGCATGAGGGTCCGCTCAAAGGACATCCCGCTTCGCCGGCAATCCAGCAATAGCCGGGCATTCGTCGCCGAAATTCCCATCGGTCGTCCCTTGCCTCAGAGCGCGTCGGACCAATTGAAGTACCCGATGAACATCTCCTCCCAGCTTTGCTCGCCGAACGCCACGGAAGCGGAGGGATCGGGGTTGTAGGGGTTCTTGGGTGAATTGTCCCAGGTACCCGTAGTGACGATCCGGGTCCCTGCGGGCAGGCGTTTGGGTTCTGCCAGGCGATAGAGGGTCTGCCAGTCGAACCGATAAAACGGGACGTTCAGCAAGACCTCACGGCGGTTGTCCGGGTACACCGCCTCGAACTTGAACGAGCGCCCCCGGTAGTGCATATGCGGGCTGAACTCGTAGACCATTCCGTCCCGCGGCATTTCGAATTCAGCACGTCCCGGAAAATCCGATGCCCCCGGCGGAATCGTGAAGGTCGTCGTGTAGGCGGCGGCCGTCCGAAGTTCCCTTCCCGGGATGCCTTCGGCCAGGTACAGACCGACCTCGGTTTGGTCGGTTTCCGGCTGTCCGGTCACGGTGTAGTGCATCTGGAACACCATGAACGCGTTCTTTTTCAGCAGCTTCCCCGTGCCCACCGGATACTCCCCTTGAGCCATCCCGGGAACGTACGCTGCAAAATAGCCACCCAAGCCGGCCTTGATCTGGAGCACATCGGTGAAGCTCGTCGCGTTGAAGACCAGCACATGATGCACCACCCGCGCATTGCCGGGGCTCACCACCGCCGAACGCAGCCAGACATCACGCCCAAAGGGGTTTCCAGCCACCAGATAACGATAGTCGACCGTTCCCGAAGCCGGGATCGTCTGCGCCTCCACTTTCACGACCTGATCCGGCGTGCCCAAGGGCCACTTCGCAGGCAAGGGTGGCACCTGCTCCGCCAACGGATCCGGCCCGTCGCCCCGCGGCGCGCCACGGTCGATCCAGTCCACCAGCATCGCCAGATCCTCGCCCTTCAACATCTCGTCATTGTGATACGCCTGGGGCTGGCGATCGGCATGCCACGGGGGCATTCGGCGCGTCAGAATCTCGTCCTTCATCAAGGGCGCATAATCCCGGATCACCGCGTGGTTCGTCATCGACCACGGCCCAATGTTCCCCGGGCTGTGGCACGGCACACACGAACGTTGCAGCAACGGCGCAATGTCCTTTGCATAGGCCTGCTGCCCGTGGTTGACCCACGTTTGCGGCGTCCCATCCGCCAGCGTCTGGCGCACCACCACCCGCTGGCCAGACCGGAATTGCTCCAAAGCCGTCTGAACCAGGACCTGCCGGGAGCCTTGCAGTCCCGAGGGAACCGTATCCGCAATGCGCCCCCGGTACACCACCGACCAACGGGCCGGATTCACGACCCACGCTTCCGGCACCGCCTGAACCCCCATCGAGTGCGCCACCGTTCCCCCGTCGTCCTCCAGGACCGGCGCCGCCAGCCCCAGGGCCTGAGCTTCGGTCTTCAACCGCTCCCGATCGGCGGCACCCGCACGGGCCACCACCCAAACCCGCGTGTCCGTCTCCCCGGCCATGCGATTCACGTCCGCAACGGTTCCCCGTAAGGACTCGAGGCTTTCACCCGCGAAAACCAAAACCACCGCCTTCGCATCACTTTGGTAGAAAAGCTCTCGGGCTGCACCTTCCCCGTCCAGGAGCCTGAAATTCGGCACCTCCACCGGCACCGAACCGCTCAGCAACCGCAGCCGGTAAAAATTCTGCGGCCGGGTGGTGCAGGTCGGATCGAAGAGCATGACCGGCTGGTTGGTCGGCGCCACCGTGGCAATCGGCGTCCAGCCCAACCCCTCGTTCAACAGGTTCTCCACGGCTTCAACCGAGTACTCCTTGCCGTCTTCCCCCTTCAGCATCAGTTGCACGGTTCCCCCGTCTCGTAGCATTCCGACTTCTGCCGCCGCGGCCCGCCCCAACGTGCCCAGGGCCAGAATTCCAAATCCTACCGCGACTAAGCCGCCCGCCATCCCATGCCGCGTCCTCAGTGAGCCTAAGAAATTCACCCGCGGAAGGTGTTGCGCCCGTCCCGATTTCGCAAGCGACACTCGTCAAGGAGTGCGGTTGCCAGCGAAGGCGCGCCACCGCTTCGCACGGGCGCGGAGCGCCTTGGTTCACAGTCCGAGGGCAATCTTTTTGAAAAGGTGGCTCTCCATGAACCCTCGCCGAATGGAGTCACGGGGTTTTCACTGACCCCCTCACCCCAGCCCGCTCCCGACGGGAGAGGGAGTCGCGTATCACCCGCAACTCCTCGCTGAAACCCAACCGTTCGAGCCGTCGAATCCCATTCCAGCGAACCCCTGGCCCAACCCTCCGAAACCCGCTGGGCGAAGTCTCCTTCTCCCCCCGGGAGAAGGCCGGGATGAGGGCCGCTTGCGGTCTTCCTCGCTCATCGGTTCTTGGCCTCACTACGTGCCCAGATCCTGGCCAACTTCCCTCCTTCGGAGACGTCCATTCCCGAGGCGCCACATCCCGCACATGGACCCGTTTCTTGGCGCGGTGTCTTACACCCCCGCAGACCACGGCTCCAGCGGAATTCACGCCCCGCCCACCACCAGCGTCGACGCACCCTTCGGCAGATCAAAGCAGACCACCACCCGCTCGCCGTCATGGAACCACGTTCCCGACTGCAAAGCCTGGAGCTTGTTGACCTCCTTCAGCGTCACAGGCTGTCCCATCGCCACGAGTTTCGGTTCAACACCCGCCGGTGAGGACGTCGAAATCGTGAAATCCGACGTTTCAAACGGCGCCCGGAACCGAACCTCCCGGCCCACACGTTCCATCCGGGTCAACTCGCGAGCCGCCCAGTAGCGCGCGATCGCGGCCAGCTTCATCCAAACGAGATGATCGAAACGCTCGTTCAACCGACGGACCACCTCCTGGAAGATCTTGAAACCGCGTTCTTCGCCGTTGAACCAGATGCCCGTCCAATGCGCCAGCAGGCAGGCTGGTTCGCCCCGCTCAATCACCTCCACCAACCGACCACCACGACCGTCGGCGGTGATGAATTTGTCCGCGCCCTCCGGCTCGGTATTGTCCCAGCCTCCCGTCCAATCGCCGGTGCAAGCCACGACACTGACCACGCACCGCGGATCGTTCCCTTCAAGGCCACTCACATACTCGACCCGCGGCGCCACGCTTTCCGTGCCGCGATCGTACAGATGTCGGAAATAGTGCGGCACTTCGGTCTGGAAGACCTCGCGCAACGACTGCATCGACGCCTGGGCCAACTGCGGCAAGGCCCGCGTCCCAAATCCTCCCGGCGTCGTCACCCCTTCACACGACAGGCCCACCTCACGAAGGATGCGCAGCGCGTATGCCAGATAATTCCCGATTTCATCCGCCGACCGGCCCGTCGTCCAATCCCAGTTCTCCATGAACTTGAGGTTGCGCTCCGGGTAGGGATGCCCGGTCCGCGTGTCGATCACCCGGGTGTGCGTCACCATCTCCGGATGGATATCCCAGTTCGGCATCATCACGGTCCGCACCAAGTCGAGGCTCGCAGCCAGTTCCTTGGCCGACCATCCGGGAAGTTCGCGATCCAGCCGCCCGACGCACGCCGGATACGGGACAATGCTGTATTTGCCCTTCACCCCCTGGCCCGCACACCACTCTCCGAACTTCCGCACAAACGCGTCGGGTATCTCATCGGGCCACTCCTTCCAGTTCCGGTGATAGGTTCGATTCGTCCCTCCGAACGCCGCATCGAATTGCGGCATGGCGAACTTGTTCACGTTCACCAGGCAGGTCGAATCGTCGATGATGAAGCTCAACGGCACCCGCCCCCTCGGGTTCAGCACCGTCACCGCCGCCTGGGCTGGCGGTCGTTCACCGTGAACCTGCGCCAAGAGGCGAGGCTCCGCGCCCCATGCACTCACCGCCACCGCCCCACCCAAACCGGTCTTGAGAAAGGATCGGCGCGTGCCAACCCGGGATCTTCCCATCGCCCCGTGGGACATCTCCGTCGCGACGGGTGTCCCACCGGGCGGACCCCCGACAGCCGTCCCGACACTCTGTGCACCGGTTTGCTGGGTCGCCCGGGCCTCCGCACCGTCCGGTTGTGTTGTCATGGCCTTCATTGTCCTGCCTCCGTGTCGATGAACTCATCCGCCGGGTCGAAGGGCGGCATTGGAATGTTCAGCAATCGCAACCGTCCCACCGCCCGATGACGGCAGCCCGGCTGAATGTAGACCGCGGTCAGCGGCTTCACCGGCACCCGCACGCCGTCCAGTTCCAGTTCCCCTTCCCCTTCCAACACCACATAGATCTCGGTCGTGCGCTGATGATGGTGCCGCTCCGTATCCGCCTTGATATCGACCAGGTGGACCGTCGCCAAGGCGCCGGGCAACTCAGCAAACGCCCGGCGGGCCTGCCCACACGGACAGCCGACGGCCGGCAAGGCATCCAATTGAGCGATCGCGAATCGGGGCATGGACCGTACCCTGTCATGCTCCCCTTCCCAAGTCACTGCAGCACGCGTCCTGGAGTCACCCCCAACCACCGGTGCATGCATGCACCGTGCTCCTTGTGCTCCTTGTGCTCCTTGTGCTCCTGAGCGCCTTATGCCTCCATCCCAAACACCGTGCCATCCGCGGCCCCTCCCACCCCGCCCCTCCAGGCTCTTCAACGACGCCCTCGCGCACGCATGCTCCTCTGGACCCTCGCCGCCGCACTCGGTGCCTGGTTGGTTTACGTCATCCTCCTGTTCTGGGCGCTCCGCTCGGACACCGTCCGCAAGGCCATCAACAAACACCCCGACAAGTTCTTCATTACCTGGAGCTCCGCCTCGTCGTGGTTCCCAGGGTCGTTTCACGTCCGGGGCCTGCACTTCATCGGCCAGGGAAGCGCCAGCCAGTACTTCGGCCGCATGGACGAAGCCACGTTTCGCGTGCGCCTCCTTCCGTTACTCCGCAAGACCATCGCGGTGGGAACCTTCAACGGACGCGGCATCGAGTTTCAGCTCCGGCGGCCTTCCGCCCAATCCGACATCCACTCCGCGCCCATTCCAGGGATTGACTCGCTCCCGCGCCGCACCTCTCCCCGCGCCAACCGGAGCCCACCATCCTGGTGGATCCGCGTCGACAATGTCCTCTTCCAGGCCATCGAACGGATCTGGATTTATGGTTCGCTCCTGGAAGGTCCCGCGACACTTGCCGCCTCGCTGGACATGCAGATCGAAGGTCCCTTCCACGTCCGCGCCCACCGATTGAATTTCCCTGGAGCCACCCTAACTCACAACGGAGCCAACATCGCCAGCCACCTGGCCCTGAACCTCTCAGGTGACCTAGGCCCGCTGATTTTCGGAGTCGATGATGTGCCGGGCAACCGGATCCTCAACTTCATCTCCGCTCACCTTCGTGTGGCGGGCGACCTGGGGACCGTGGCTCCCCTCCGCGAGCGGCTCGGCACCCACGACGGCGTTCAGTTTTCCGGTGAAGGCCGGATCGAGGGAGATGTGCGGGTGGCCAAAGGCATGCTTCAAACAGGAACCCGACTCGCCTTCCGCTCGCCCCATCTCCAGCTGGGCTTGGGCGGCACCACCTTCGCCGGAACCGCCACCATCGAGGACCAGGTGAACTCCAGCGGCCCGGAACCCGCGGCTGAACTCACCATCCAACTTCAGGACCTCGTGATATCGCGCGACGGCCGCCGCATCGGATATGCCGAGGGCCCCCTGCTGAGTCTCAAATCCACCTCGCGCAGTCTGAGCGTCACCAATGGATTCGCAGACACCGATCTCGCCCTTCGCCTCGGACCGCTCACCCTGTCCGACGCCTCCTGGCTGACGGAGTTCATTCCCACCAACTCGGGCGTCGCCCTTACCGGGGGCGCCATTCGCCTGGAGGCCGACCTGCGCGCCGTTGCTGGCGGACCCATTCAAGGAAACCTCGACCTTGCAGGCGACGCGGTGTCGACGCGGATCCTGGGGGAAGCCTATGAGGCCAGCCTTCACCTGGCGGTCCAGCTGGCCAATGGCAACAGTGGCCCTCGGGTCCTTCACCTCGGAGGCACCACACTGACCATCACCAATCTCTTCCTCCCGAACCTGTCTCGGGAAACCCAGGAAGGCTGGCACGCCGCCCTGGGCCTGCCGGAGGGACGCCTCGACTTGACCCACAAGAACTGGAGCCTGGATGGCCGGTTCCAGCTCGGACTCCGCGACACCCGCCCCATCCTCGCAGCGCTCAGGAACCAACCCGACGCCCCTGGCTGGCTCCGCCTCATGCCCACCATCAAGGAACTCGAAGGCGAAGGCCGGATCGCGACCACGCGCGACCTGACCCGACTTTCGGAAGTCAATCTGAGCGGAAAAAGCACCGACTTTCGGGCGGAACTTCTCCTGTCCACCCAACGCCTGTCCGGCATCGCCTACGCCCGATACGGACTCCTGGCCGCCGGCATGGACCGTCGTGATCCTCAAAAAACCCGCTGGCGCCTGTTCGGCGCCAAACGCTGGTATGAACGCGCCCAAGCCTCCCCTCATGTCGTGCCCTCATCCATCGAGCCCGAGGAAGCCGACGCGCCGGACGACGCCGCCCCTTAAGCGGGGTTGACGACGGAAAAGGCTGCTGCCAGCGTCCGTCTCGTCGGAGCCAAGAATTAACGGTGAACGGTGTCGGTAGACAGGCTGTCGGTTGAGGAAACTTCTCGGCCACGCTTCGTGATGCTGCGGGCGCAGTTCCCCTTCCACTGCTTTTCAAGGCAAGGACACGCTTATCATGAATGCAGCCAGATTGTTTGTGGGCAATCTGTCCTACAACACCCTCGAGAACGACTTGCTCGAGCACTTCGCCCCAGCCGGCACCGTCCGCGCCGTCAACGTCGTGTTCGACAAATTCACGGGCAAGTCCCGCGGGTTTGCGTTCGTCGAAATGGGGAGTTCCGATGAAGCCAACCGCGCTGTGGAACTCTTACACAACCAGGAATTTCAGGGCCGTAACCTGACCGTCAACGTCGCGCGCCCCAAGGAAGAACGTGCGCCCCGTGAAGGCGGCGGCGGCGGTGGCGGCGGTGGCGGTGGTGGTGGTTACCGCGGTGACCGAGCCGATCGCGGCGATCGACGTTCCAACGGCGCCCGCTACTAGGCCCTCAGCACCGAACGCGTTTCGATCACCGTCGGCCGAACCCACCCCACCCTCGCCGATCTGATC
>Ga0209181_10002563_pt1 | contig 29574 bp, 29 predicted proteins | sample MAT05_FD_187208 | JGI IMG/M metagenome (GOLD analysis project Ga0209181, IMG submission 187208) | Freshwater microbial communities from Lake Fryxell liftoff mats and glacier meltwater in Antarctica - MAT-05 (SPAdes) (version 2) | ecosystem: Environmental > Aquatic > Freshwater > Ice > Liftoff...
GTGCTCGCGTGCGACTTTGTATTGCTCAGCGGTGAGCATTGCGCGCCATTCGGCATCGGTTTTGTGAATTTTTTCCATGGCTAATTCCTTCAATGACATCGTTGCAGGAGCGACGCGAGTCGCGAATGGTTGGCGGTTCGCGACTCGCGTCGCTTCTACAGATTTAGACCGCAGCGACCTCAACCCGACAATCGTAAAACGTCGCGCCGCCGCCTAAATCCGTGAGCACCTGACTCGTCAAATCGTTCACGAATCCTTCGGCGCCGGGATGATTGCGCCAGTGGCCCCACAAAATCGTGGCGACGCCAGCGCGAGTATCGTTGGTCACGGCAACGGGCAGTTTCATTACACCGCGATGGTTGAAGACGCGCACGGTCTGGCCCTCAACTACGCTACGTGTGGCCGCATCGGCGGGATTCAACTGCACGGTCGGTGGGCCGTGCGGCTTCGCGAGTTCTTCGATGTTGCCGAACGTGGAATTCATCGCGTTGCGTGCGGGCGGCGTGTTGAGCGCGAGCGGGAATTCTGCTGTTTCTCCCTCATGCGGAGGAATGTAGGTCGGCAACGGATCGAAGCCACGCTTCGCCAGCGCTTCCGAATAAAACTCGCACTTGCCCGACGGGGTGCCGAAACCACCTTCCGCAAATGGCGTGATGAACCCATCTTTCTTGGGGTAATTCAGGCGCAACACGCCGTCACGTTCGAGCGTCTCGAAACTCTGCCCAGCGAGCGATTTGTGTGACCAGTCGAACGCCTGATGAATCATCGATTCATCGCTTTCATCGAAGCACGGATCAGTCAGGTTCATAGCCTTAGCAAGCCGACGAAACACTTCTGTATTCGGCAGACTCTCGCCCACCGGATCAATCGCACGACGATTCAACACGAGATCGTAGTGACCGTAGCTGCGATTGATGTCGTCGTGCTCAGGCGAAGTCGTTGCGGGCAACACGATGTCGGCGTAGCGAGCCGTGTCGGTGATGAAAATGTCGTGCACAACGGTGAACAGATCGTCGCGCGCGAGACCTTTCAGCACCGCGTTGCCATCGGGGGCGACGGCGGCGGGGTTGGAGTTGTAGACGAACATCGCTTTGATCGGTGTGCAGGCTCCCTCCCCCCTCGTGGGGGAGGGTTGGGGAGAGGGGGCGGTTGCTTCAGGCAAGATGTTCGCCATGCCACGTTCACCCTCTCCCCCGCCCTCTCCCCTCAAGGGAGAGGGCGCAGAGCCCCACGCCAACGCATCCCCCAACGCGCTCATATTTACCATGCGCGGCAGCTTGCCATCGCGCACCGGCATCAAATCAGGCCGCTCAAGGTAAGCCAGATTCATCGGATAGGCGCCGGACGTAGAAAGCAACAAGCCACCACTAGCCTCGCGCCACGCGCCCGTGAGCGCAGGAAGGCAACACACCGTGCGCACCGCCATGCCACCGCCACCATGCCGCTGCATGCCATAGTTCAAGCGGATCGCCGCTTTCTTCGTGCTGCCGTACGCTTTGGCAATCGTTTCAATTTCGTCGGCACTGATGCCGCAAATCACTGCGGCGCGCTCCGGTGACCACTCGGCAACGCGCCCTTTCAACTCAGCAAAACCGAGCGTGTACTTCGCGATGTAATCATGATCGAGCAAATCATCGCGCACCAGCACATGCATCATCGCTAGCGCCAGCGCCGCATCCGTCCCCGGCTTGATCGGCAACCATTGATGGCACTTTTCCGCCGACAACGATCGGTAGGGATCAATCGCAATTAGCCGCGCCCCACGTTTTTTCGCCTCCTGGCAACGGCTCCACAAGTGCACGCTTGACGTGATCGGGTTCGTGCCCCACAAAATGATCAGCTCGCTATGCGCAAACGCTTCAACATCGGTGCCCATGCGCGAACCGAGCGTGACTGCGAGCCCCGCCGCGCCTGCGCTCGAGCAGATCGTGCGATCCAGTTGCGACGCGCCAATCGTATGAAAAAAGCGGCGATCCATCGAGCCGTATTGCAAGATTCCCATCGTGCCCGCGTAGCTGTACGGCAGGATCGCCTCCGCGCCGTGCTCAGAAATGACGGACTTGAGTTTCGACGCAATCGTCGTTAGCGCCTCGTCCCACGAAATCGGTACGAACTTGCCTCCACCCTTTGCGCCGATGCGCTTCAGCGGCGTCTTGATGCGTGTCGGGTGATACGTGCGCAGCGGATACTTCGCGACCTTGGTGCAGAGCACTCCAGCCGTTACGCTGTGCGTAGCCGAGCCCTTCACCTCAATGAGTTTTCCGTCCACAACGTGATATTCCAGCGCGCAGGTGTCCGGGCAGTCGTGCGGACACGCGCCCTTGATGATTGAGACCGTTGCGTTCATGGCTTTGGAAAATATTTCACGCCAGGTAGGCCATCGAAGTGACTGTCTTGCGTCCACAGTGTGGCACCATGAGCGAGTGCCGTTGCGTAAATAAGACTGTCGGCCAATGGCAAACCGTTGGCCGCCGCGCTGAGCACGAGCGTCAGATCGACATCGACCACCAGCGACCGCTGCATGAGTTCTGCCGCTTGCTCCGCGTCGTCTTGCGAACGCTTGATTCGAAAGCGCTTGAACACTTCATAGATCGAAATGACAGGAACGATCAGTCGGTCGCTATTTTCGATAGCGGGCGCGAACAGCCCCGCCCGATCAGATCCCTCAAAATATTCGAGCCAGCCCGAAGAGTCCACGACGTTAAACGCATCGTTCGTCGCGACGGAGCGCGTCTTGGGCGCTGATCCGCGCTTAGTCGAAGGTACGGTCTGGCTCATCAGGAATGGTTGTGTCCATGCCTTTGAACATACCGCGATACGCAGTCACCGGCAGTTGCGGCATCAATCGAATTTGCCCGTCATAGGCAAGTACCGAGAGCTTTTGCCCAGGCTTAAGCTTCATGCGTTCGCGAACCTCGCGCGGCATGACAACCTGAAATTTGCTAGATAGGGTTACGGTACTCATATCGATGATTATATCGTCTTACGAATCCTTTATCGATCAGCGAATGTGACTACGCTAGCCTCCGCCGACTGCTCCCGGCGCATCAAATTTTCGATGTCGGGGTCAACATCGAAGGCCGTGTCGCCGCCATCGAATGCGGCAGGCAATTCATCGTCGCCCCGCGCCGCCAACCCCTGAAAATCAAACAATTTCGAGTCCGCCAGGTGTGATGGCACGATGTTCTGTAGGCTTCTAAACATCGTCTCGATACGACCGGGAAATTTCTTGTCCCAGTCTTGCAGCATGCGGCCCACCACTGCGCGTTGTAGGTTTGGTTGCGAGCCGCAGAGATTGCACGGGATGATCGGGAATTCGCGCTCTTTGGCGTATTTCACGATGTCCTTCTCGCGAACGTAGGCGAGCGGACGAATCACTACATGTTCGCCATTGTCGGACACGAGTTTGGGCGGCATGGCTTTCAGCTTGCCGCCATAGAACATGTTCAGGAAGAACGTGCCGAGAATGTCTTCGCGGTGATGCCCAAGCGCAATCTTGGTGCAGCCAAGTTCTTTCGCGGTGCGATACAAAATGCCGCGCCGCAGGCGAGAGCAGAGCGAACACATCGTTTTGCCTTCTTCCAAAACCCGTTTGACGATCGAGTACGTATCGGATTCAACGATCTTGAAATTGACTCCGGATTTAGCCAGGTATTCGGGCAGGATGTGCTCGGGAAAATCGGGCTGCTTCTGATCGAGATTGACCGCGATGAGTTCGAAGTTCACCGGAGCCACCACTTGCAGCGCTTGCAGCAGATCGAGCATCGTGTAGCTGTCTTTGCCGCCCGACAGGCAAACCATGATCTTGTCGCCTTCGCTGATCATGCCGAAGTCGGTGACCGCTGCGCCAACAATGTTTCTCAGGCGCTTGCCGTCGCGCGAGAGCGAGAACGGGAGCGAGCGGGGTTTTCGCGAAACTTCTATTGCGGTAGCGGCATGATTCATGCGACTATTTTAATTGCCGAGTCACCACCGCTTCAGGAGTATTTGTAATGCGCAGATTGACCGCTCTCACCGCATGCCTATTGGCTTGCTGTTTTTTTGGCGCTTCGTTCGCCCAGGGCAGCAAAGCGGACAAAGTCCCCACCGAAAAATTCTCCGACAAGATGTCGGGCGAAGTTATTGAAAAGGCGCTTAGCGGCGTGGTTAAGTTGCGAACGATGGCAGCTCCCGGCGCAAAGAGCAACGCCACGCTCGGAGCCGAGCGGGAAGGCAACGGAATCCTGCTGTCACCCAAGCTGGTGCTCACCATCGGCTATCTCGTGATGGAGGCTGACGAGGTTGAAATTACCGATTACAAAGGACGCAAACTACCGGGAAAAGTCGCGGGGTTTGATCAGGAGACGGGGCTCGGCTTGGTGCGCCTGCTTGCGCCGGCACAGGGCGAGCCGTTCGTACTCGGCGACGCCAAATCGCTGAAAGAAAAAGACGCCGTGCTCGCCGCCGGTGCGCGCGGCAACATCGCACCCGCCTTCATCACCTCGCGCCGCGAGTTCACCGGCGGCTGGGAATATCTGCTCGACAACGCGATTTTCACCTTCCCGCCGATCGCCGACTGGGGCGGCGCGGCGCTGGTTGAGCCTTCGGGCAAACTGGTTGGCGTGGGCTCTCTCTTTGTGCGTGACGCTGCGGGCAACGGCACCGGGATGCCGGGCAATATGTTCGTCCCCGTTGATATTTTGAAACCGATCCTCGACGACCTTATCGCCAACGGCCAGCGCAAAGGCGCGCAGCGACCGTGGCTGGGTGTGACGACGTTTGAGGACGCAGACGGCGTGAACGTCGGGCGCTTGTCTGCGGGCGGCCCTGGAGACAAAGCGGGGCTGGAGCGCGGCGACATCATCTCCGCCGTGGGCACGACCGATGTAAAAACTTTGGCCGAGTTCTACCGTGCGGTCTGGTCGCGCGGCGAGGCCGGTGTTCGTGTTCCGTTGTCAATCAAGCGCGGCAAAAAATCATTGACCGTGGACTTGGGAAGCATCGAGCGTTCGAGCTTTTTTGCGGCAAGGACGGCGCACTAGCTTTTTCGTGAAGCGACCGCTGGATGGGGGCTAATCGCCGATTACGCTTGAAGTCGATATCAGTCGTTTTGAATTTGTAGCCCTAGATCAGCCGTCATTACAGAACTAAGCTGTAGAGTTTCGCGCCCAACAAAAAGGCTCCCGAAGGAGCCTTTTTTTTCGCAACGTGATCAACCGATCAATCGCTGTTCGTAATCCCGAGCAAGCTCAGCAAGTTGCTGAAAATGTTGAAGATATTGATGTAGAGCGACAGCGTAGCCGAAACGTAGTTGGTCTCGCCGCCGGTGATGATCTGATTGAGGTCATACACCAGCCATGCCGAAAACAGGCCGATAAATAACACCGAGCAGGCAATCATCAGCGCTGGCATTTGCAGGACGATGCCGCCGATGGCTGCGACCAGAATGACACCGAAACCGATCCACAGAAATTTGCTCATGCCGGTGAGCTGTGTTTTGATCGTGGAGGCAATCGTCGCCATGCCCGCAAAAATCAGCGCGGTGCCACCGAAGGCATAAGAAATAAGCGTTGCGCCGTCTTTCATCGCCAGCACTCGACCGAGGAGGACGGAGAGCCAGAAGCCCATGAAGAACGTGAATGCGAGGAGCACTGCGACGCCCGCGCCGCTGTTTTTCGTGCGCTCGATGGCATAGGTGAAGCCCATGACTGAGCCAATAAGCACCATCAAATTCATCCACCAGGGGCCAAAACCCTTGAATCCGAGTGAAACGCCTAATGCCGCACCCGCGATGGTCGGCACCATCGAGATTGCCAGGAGCATGTAGGTGTTGCGCAGAACGCGGTTCTGTGAGCTGGCGAGCGTGCCGCCCGTTGAAATGTGAGTTACGTTGTTGATATCCATAAGATTTTCTCCTCCGAAAGACAAATTCGGGATGCTTTTAATGTAGGGGCAAACTGGGTCACTTGCAATCAGCAGAACCCGGAAATACATCGAAAATCGCGATGGATTGGCCATGAATTGGCTTGATCCGCGAGGGTTTCGAGGAGGGCGTCGAAATTTAGCCAAGCACGAAAGCTATTTTTGTGGCATGCTTGAGGTACGTGGAGTAGCGTGACAACGCTGTTCCTCGCGTTTGGCGAGTTTCCTGGTTCCCGAGTGTGAGCGCTGAGTCTTTCAGCATCGATACTGACGAGTCCTTGAAATCCGCGATTGTTTGTTTATCAAGGATAGATCTACACATTATGGGTAATCGTTTATTTGTGGGCAATATCAGTTTCCGCGCTACGCCGGAAATGATTCGCTCTGAGTTCGCTGAATTTGGCGAAGTGTCTGACGTTCATCTGCCGATGGATCGTGAAACGGGCCGCATGCGCGGTTTCGCTTTCGTGACCATGGGCACCGATGATGGCGCTCAAAAAGCCATCGCCGCCATGAACGGCAAGTCAATTGAAGGCCGTCCTCTGGTCGTCAATGAAGCACGTCCGGCTCCTGCCGGTGACCGTCCTCCCCGCGGCCCTGGTGGCGGTGGTGGTGGCGGCTTCCGTGGTCCGCGTACAGGCGGTAGCGGCGGTGGTGGTGGCGGCTACGGCGGCGCCGGTGGCGGCGGCGGTGGCGGTTACGGCGGTGGTGGCGGCGGCGGTGGTCGCGGTAACTACTAAGCCAGTCTGAGTCGGGTTACGTCTCGTACGTAATTCGATTTCGCGACACTGCAAAAAAAGCCGGGTCTAATCGCCCGGCTTTTTTGTTTCCAGGCTCACTGATTGTGGTGCCAGATCATCGCGTTGCGCCAGCGTTGGGAACAGACGGAACCACATGAGCGCAATGATGACCGTGCCGACGCCGCCCACGACGACCGACCCCACAGGCCCCAGCCACGCTGCGGTTGCGCCGGATTCAAATTCGCCCAGCTGATTGCTGGCACCGATAAACACCGAGTTCACGGCGCTCACCCGACCACGCATTTCATTCGGCGTTTCCAGTTGCACGAGTGATTGCCGGATCACCACGCTCACCATGTCTGCCGCACCTGTGATCGCCAGCGCAATCAGCGACAGCACAAAATTTTCTGACACTCCAAACACGATCATTGCCAAGCCAAAAATCGCAACCGCCGACATCAAAATTGGCCCAACGCGAGTCCGCAGCGGCCAGCGCGTCAGCACGACCGAACTCACCAGCGCGCCAATCGCAGGCGCACCGCGTAACAGCCCCAATCCCCAGGCGCCGACATGCAGGATATCTTTTGCAAACATCGGCAGCAGCGCCGTGGCGCCACCCAACAGCACTGCAAACAAATCGAGTGAAACCGCACCCAGCAATACTTTGCGCTGACTGATGAAAGCTACACCCGCCAACAGCGACGCAATCGTTGGCCGCTCGTAAGGCACGCGCAGGTGGCCGTATTTCAGCCGCAACGCCAGCACAATGCCGATCGTGAACAAGAGCGCGCAAGTCAGGTAGACCACGCTGGCACCCGCAACAAACAACAAGCCGCCAAGCGCCGGACCCGCGATGACCGCCGCCTGCATGCCGGACGCGCTGAAGGCCATCGCCCGTGGTAGCAGCTGGGCAGGCACCAAAAGCGCGATCAAGGCCTGTTGCGCGGGCATCTGGAACGCTCGAGCGAGTCCTAGAACAACAGACAAGACGAGCAGCAATTCACGCGACAACCAGCCGGTATGTGCGCTGCCATCAGCGCCTGAAACGGTGTAGCTTGCCAGCGCCAAAATCACCGCTACCAGCCATTGGCAGGCCATCGCTAATGCCACGATTCTGGCGCGATTGAAATGATCCGCCGCGTAGCCCGCGACCAGCGTAAACAACAATATCGGGGCGAACTGATACAGGCCGACCAGGCCCAGATCCCAGGCGCTGCCGGTCAATTCGTACATCTGCCAGCTCAGCCACCATCAACATCTGGTTGGCCGCGGTTCCCGCCAGCCGTGTAAACCAGAAGCGCAGAAACGCGTGCTGTCGCAGGAGATCAGAAAATTTCGGCTCGGTCAGTGCGCGTCAGCATAGCAGCGGCGAAACACTGAATGGCTGCACGAGAGCCCACTGCGTTAGGCTTGCAGCATGATGTATCTCGGCAAGACAATTGGCAACATTGGTGCCCTCACGGTCGCTACCTACAACATTCATAAGGGTTTCTCGCACTTTAACCGTCGCATGGTCGTGCATGACTTGCGCGACCGATTGCGCATGATGGGTGCGGACATCATGTTTCTTCAGGAGGTCGTGGGCCATAACGCACGTCACGTCGAGGCTCATCCGCACTGGCCCGACGAGCCGCAGCATGAGTTCCTCGCCGAGACGCAGTGGCCCGCTTCGGCGTACGCAAAAAACGCGGTGTATGCGCATGGCCACCACGGCAATGCCATCCTGTCGCGGTACCCAATGATTCGCTGTGATCATGAGGACATTTCGACCAATCGCATCGAGAAACGCGGGCTGTTGCACGCCGAAATAGAAGTCCCCGGCTGGCCACAAAATTTGCACTGTGTCTGCGTGCATTTGGGTCTGTTCGGTCGCTCGCGTCGCAAGCAGGTCGAAGCCGTTTGCGCCCGCATCGAAGCGCTCGTTCCGGATGGCGCGCCGTTGGTATTGGCGGGAGACTTCAACGATTGGGGGCATCGCATTGGCGACCCGTTGCGCGACCTGGAAGTGCGAGAGGTGTTCGAGACCGTGCGTGGGCGACCCGCGCGCAGTTTTCCCGCCAGATTGCCGATCCTGCGACTGGATCGCATTTACGTGCGTGGTTTTTCTGTGCACAGCGTAGACGTTCATCGCGGCGCTGAATGGGCGCGTTTGTCGGATCATGCGCCGCTCGCTGCACACCTCATATTGACTGCATGAAATCAGCTGCGCGCCTGCCTTCAGCTACCGCCAATGATGTGCGGTTACTGTGCTGCGGGGCCGAGTATTTTTCAGCGCTCATCACGGCAATTCAGGCGGCGACCGACGAGATCCATCTTGAAACTTACATCTTCGCGGATGACGTCATGGGACAGAAAATCGCGCAGACCCTGATCGACGCAGCCAGTCGTGGTGTGTCGGTGCATGTGGTGTACGACGGCTTCGGATCGTCGTCCTGGATTGGCGGGATGGATCAACAATTGCGTGCCGGCGGTGTCCAGGTCGCGGTCTATCGGCCAGAGCGTGGCTGGCAGTTACTGCGGCGATCGCGCTTGCGCCGGATGCATCGAAAAATCACCGTGATTGACGGGAGCATTGCCTTCGTCGGTGGTATCAACGTGATCGATGACTTGAATATGTCAGAGCCGCGCTCGCCGCGCTTTGATTTCGCAGTGTCGTTGCGCGGGCCGCTCGTCGCGTTGATTGAGGAGGCAACCGACAAACTCTGGCGACGACTACATCGTCTGCGTTTGTCCGATGCGCTCGATGCCGCGTTACCCGACGACACGCCGACCATTACCGCACCGGTGGCAGATGCGCGCTCGGCGTGGTTCGCCGTGCGCGACAACATCTCACATCGTCGCGATATTGAGCAGGAATATCTGATCGCGATTGGCGAGGCTAAAACTGAGGTCATGCTGGCAAACGCGTATTTCGTTCCGGGACGACGTTTTCGCCGCGCCCTGATTGATGCTGCAGAGCGCGGCGTGAAGATTCGACTCCTGTTGCAGGGGCGTCAGGAGTATTGGCTTCAGCATTTCGCGACGCGTGCGGTGTACGGCACACTCCTGGCCGCCGGTGTCGAGATTCACGACTACGAGCGGAGTTTTCTGCACGCTAAAGTTGCCGTGGTGGACAGCCGCTGGGCCACGGTTGGTTCGTCCAACATTGATCCGTTCAGCCTTTTGTTGGCGCGCGAAGCAAATGTCTTCGTTGACGACACTGCATTTGCATCCGAATTAAAACAGCAGCTGGAGGCGGCTATTACGGCAGACTCGCGCCCAGTATTGCCTGCGCACTGGGAGAACCGTTCCTGGTGGAATCGAACGCTGACCTGGGTCGCATACGGAGTAGCGCGCGCGATGCTGGGTGTGATGGGTTACGGTCGTCACTGAAAGGGAGAACGCGTGTTCACGGATGGCAATGCGGTCAGCTTGCTTAGAAGCGGAGATGAATACTTTCCGGCACTTGTCCGAGCGATGCACGGCGCGCGTTCGAGCATTTACCTTGAAACCTACATCTTCGCTGACGACGCCTCGGGTCGACTGGTTGCTGATGCCTTGATCGACGCTGCGCTGCGCCGTGTTGACGTGCGCCTGGTGGTGGACGGCTTCGGCACCAAGCCCTACCTGAGCGAATCGCTCGCTTCAAAACTCACCAACGGTGGCGTGCAGCTAGTGCTCTATCGCAAAGACGCATTTTCCATGTCATGGAAGCGAGCGCGGCTGCGTCGCCTGCACCGCAAGCTCGCCATTATTGATGGCAGCACAGCTTTCGTTGGCGGTATCAACATCATTGATGACCAGAACACGCCCGGACAGACGCCGCCGCGCGTGGACTTTGCGGTTTGCGTGCAGGGGCCGCTACTGGAGCCTATCGTGGCCGCGGCCAATAGACTGTGGCGGGTGCTCCGCGTGATGACAATCAGCGATTTGCCATTGCCTACGATTGACATTGTGTCTTACAGCGGGTCGTGTGGCGCGGTGAGAGCCAAGCTCGCGTTGCGCGACAACCTCCGGTTTCGCCGTCAAATTGAGAATGCCTATCTTGCTGCGCTGCGTGTTGCCCGCAATGAAGTTGTGATCGCCTGCGCCTATTTTTTGCCCGGAATTCGCTTTCGCCACGCATTGTTGGCCGCAGCAGGGCGCGGTGTTCAGGTCACGCTGATCTTGCAGTCGCGCGTCGAGATCAGGTTGTTGCACCATGCCACCAAGGCGTTATACGGACAATTGCTGGCGGGCGGTGTGCGCATCGTGGAATACGAGCGCAGCTTTCTGCACGCCAAAGTCGCAGTGGTTGACGGCTGGTGGGCCACGGTCGGTTCGTCGAATATCGACCCGTTCAGCCTGTTGCTGGCGCGCGAAGCGAATGTCGTCGTACGCGATACCGCCTTCGCGCAGGCCCTGCGCAATGACCTCAGTCGACTTGAAAGCGACGGTGGACGCGCGGTTGATCGCGAAACCTGGTCGCGGCGCACCCGGTCGGCCAGGGTAATTGACTGGTTGGCGTACGGACTGGTGCGTGGCATGACCGGATTGGTAGGCACACGATCCGATCGCTGGTAGTCGCAGCAGGAACACAGTAGCTTCCTATAATCGGTTGCATGAGTATCGATGCGCAGTTTGAACCCTCCGTGAGCGAAACAAGTGCGCCGACTGGTGCGGTTTCGCATGAACGTCAACTGCGCACCGTTCAGCTCGCCGGATTCAGCCTTCGTGATCGCGAAATCATGCGGCTTTTTCTGCGCCGCCCACCGGGCACCGGCATCCGGCTTGATATTGTTGAGGCTCCGGGCGGCTCGCCCGTGGAGGGCGAAGCGATTATTGACGTCAACGCCGATCTGTTGATCGGCAACGCCACTACACCCGAAGTGTTGGCCTTGCTACGAGCGCGTGGAACGTCGGTCCCGTCGGTCGGTATCGTTGAGCGGTTCGAGCGTGACGCGCCGTTCTATCAGGTCGCGCAAGACGGGCAACTGTTGTTCTCGCTGGCGCAAGCGATTAATCGCATTCGCGCTGGATGGATGCCGCCTGTGTCAGTTGAGATGACAGGCGGTGTGGCAGCGTCTTCGTCGACAGAACCCACCGCTACATCTGTTGCCGACGAGCCTAAGCCTTCCGCGTTGTCCCCAACAGATTCCGATTCGACTGCGGTCACGGTTATTGCGCCCGCATCGGCCCCAGCCACGTCGGCCGCCGGTTCGATTGCCACGTCAGCGGGTTTGCCGTGGCAGCGTGCGCTCAACATTCTTGTGGTTGACGACTCGCACTTTTCGCGCGAAGCGATCTCTGCAGCGCTCGTCAAAGTGGGGTTTGCTGTTGATACCGCTGCGAGCGGTGCGGCCGGTATTCTCATGGCCACAGAAAAGCATTTCGACGTCGCGCTGGTGGATTTTGAGATGCCGGAAATGCTGGGTACCGAAGTGTTGCGGAAGCTCCGCGCGCTGGGTACGCAGGCCCCATCGGTACTCATCATGTTGACCTCGCGCACCGGTGCCGTGGATCGATTGCGTGCGAAATTTGCTGGCTGCGACGCTTACCTGACCAAGCCGACGCAGATGAAGGAGTTTCTCGCGACCCTCAGGAATTTAGCCATCGCTGGAAAGCTCTCCCGTTCGTGAGTTGCCGGTGAGTTCGGAGTCGCTGAGCCCAGCGCGGACTTTGAGCCCTGCGCGGCTGTTGTTGCCGTACCTGGCGCAGTACAAAGCTCGGATCGCTATCGCGTTGAGTTGTCTGGTGCTGGCCAAAATCGGCAACGTTTCGGTGCCGCTGGTGCTCAAGTGGATTGTCGATCATCTGGGCACTGACAAAGCGCTGCTTGTGGTTCCGTTTGCACTTCTGCTGGCCTACGGTCTGGCGCGCCTGTCGGTCACGCTCTTCACCGAATTGCGCGAATTCTTCTTTGCCAAAGTCACGCAGCGCGCAGTGCGCCGCATCGCGCTGGAAACTTTTGAGCATTTGCATCGCTTGTCGTTGCGCTTTCATCTGGCACGACAAACCGGTGGCTTGACGCGCGACATTGAGCGTGGCACACGCGGCATCTCGTCGCTCATGAGTTACCTGCTGTTCTCGATCCTGCCGACCTTGATTGAACTCGCGCTGGTCGCCGGTATCCTCGCATGGAAGTACGACTGGACGTTCGTCACCATCACGCTCGTGACGCTGATCGGCTACATCGTCTACACGATCACGGTCACCGAATGGCGCACTGCGTTCCGCAAGGAAATGAACGAGCTGGACTCGAAGGCGAACTCGAAGGCCATCGACAGTTTGCTTAATTACGAAACGGTCAAGTATTTCGGCAACGAGCGGTTTGAGGCGGATCGTTACGACCAGAGCTTGCAGCGCTGGGAGCGTGCGGCAGTTCGCTCACAGACTTCGCTGTCGCTACTCAATCTTGGACAGAGTCTGTTCATAGCGACCGGCGCTAGCCTCGTTATGTGGCGAGCGATTGATGGCGTCATGAAGGGCACCATGTCGGTGGGCGATCTGGTGCTGGTCAACGCGTTTTTGATCCAGCTTTATGCGCCGCTCAATTTTCTTGGCGTGATCTATCGGGAAATTCGCCAGTCCGCGACCGATATGGCACGCATGTTTGGTTTGATGAATGAGCATCAGGAGATTGCGGACCGCCCGAATGCACAGACGCTGCAACCGGATCGTGCACGGGCCGGGAACGTCAGCTTCGAATCGGTGCGCTTTGCCTATGAGCCCGACCGCATCATTCTGCAAGACGTAAGCTTTCATGTTCCAGCAGGTCAGACTTTCGCAGTAGTTGGCCCCAGCGGCGGCGGCAAGAGCACGCTTGCGCGTCTGCTATTCAGGTTCTACGACGTCACCGATGGCGCGATCCGCATTGACGGCACTGACATTCGCGACTTCACTCAAACCAGCCTGCGCTCCGCTATCGGTATCGTGCCACAGGATACGGTGTTATTCAACGATACGCTGGAATACAACCTGCGCTACGGTTGTCCGACAGCGAGCGACGAAGAGGTTGCCTCCGCAATTCGTGCCGCACGGCTGGAAGCATTCGTCGCCGTGCTGCCGCAAGGTTTGCAAACGGCAGTCGGCGAGCGCGGCCTGAAACTGTCGGGTGGCGAAAAACAACGCGTCGCCATTGCCCGCGCACTTTTGAAAAACCCAGCGATTCTCATCTTTGACGAAGCCACCTCCGCCCTCGACAGCGAAAGCGAGAAAGCGATTCAGGCCGAGATCAAGGCCGTGAGCCGTGAACGCACGACGCTGATCATTGCGCATCGCTTGTCCACCATCGTCGATGCCGACCGCATTCTGGTCATGGAGGCGGGCCGTATCGTCGAGCAGGGCTCGCATGCGGAACTCCTTGCTGGGCAGGGACTCTATGCAAGGCTGTGGGCGTTGCAGGCGGAAACAAACCTCTGAGTTGTCCCGAATTCCTTGTGGGAGCGGCTTTAGCCGCGATTTGTGTCCATTCGACCCATCGCGGCTAAAGCCGCTCCCACAAACGCGACAGAGTGCTCCTCCCAATTTCAGCTACGCTCACCATTCACATGTTATGAAGTTCTTTACGATGACTCAATCAATTCGCGCGCGATGGCTGTGCATCGCTGTGAGCGCGCTCACAATCCTGTCGACTGCCGCGTTTGCGCAACCTGCAAATCCTGCGTTTAGTGTCGGCCCCAACGTCGAAGGTATCAGCGAATACACGCTCAAATCAAATGGCCTGCGGGTGCTGCTCTTCCCCGATGCGTCGAGCCCAAAAATTACGGTGAACATCACCTACCTGGTCGGCTCGCGGCACGAAGGCTACGGCGAAACCGGTATGGCTCATCTGCTGGAGCACATGCTGTTCAAGTCAACGCCAAAGTACCCCAAGCTTTGGCAAGACATGGCCAATCGTGGATTCATCAATAACGGCACAACCTGGCTCGATCGCACGAATTATTACGAAAGCTTCACAGCCAACGATGACAACCTGAAATGGGCCATCGAGATGGAAGCCGATCGAATGGTCAACTCCAATATCCTGCGTGAGGAACTCGACACCGAGATGACGGTGGTGAGAAATGAATTCGAGATGGGCGAGAACCGCCCGCAAGGCACGCTCTACCAGAAGGTTTTTGCAACCGCGTTTGCATGGCATAACTATGGTAACTCGACGATCGGCAATCGTAGCGATATCGAAAATGTCGGCATCGAAAACCTGCGTGCTTTCTATCGAACCTATTATCAGCCTGACAATGCCGTGATTCTGATCGCAGGCAAATTTGATACCGATAAAACGCTGGCTTTGCTCGCTGAGAACTTCGGAAAACTACCCAAACCCACACGTATTTTGCCCAAGCTATGGACGGTAGAACCGACGCAAGACGGCGAGCGCGAGATCACGGTTCGTCGCGTTGGCGACAGTCAGTTTTTGTTTGCCGCCTATCGCACGCCACCCGCTGCGCATCCCGATTCAGCCGCTTTGCAAGTGCTCATGAATCTGATGGTTAACGAGCCTGGCGGGAGGCTTTATCAGGCGCTGGTCAAGGCGAAACTTGCGGTGGGTGTTGACGTCGAGAGCGACGTGATGTTTGAACCCAGCCTAATGGGGTTCTGGGCTACCTTGAACAAAACACAATCGATTGATCGTGCGCGCAATGTGCTGCTATCGACGATTGAAGCGGCAGGTAACAAACCGTTCACTGAGACCGAGCTTGATCGCATCAAATTACAAATCGCACGCGGCTACGACCAGACTATTTCGGACTCGGGGCGTTTCGCCGTATCGCTCTCGGAAGCCATCGCGAACGGCGACTGGCGTTTCTTTTTCTACCAGCGAGATCGCCTCAGCAAGGTCACGAATGCTGACGTGACGCGGGTCGCAAAAACATATTTAAAACCGCAAAACCGGACACTGGGCCGCTACATCCCGACAGCGAAGCCAGACCGCGTAGACATGCCGACGCGCCCGGAACTGGCCACTCTTCTGGTTGACTACAAAGGCGACACAGCGGCGAGCGAAGGCGAAGTGTTTGATCCCAGCGCTGAGAATCTGGAGAAGCGTACCGAGCGATTCAAACTTGATAACGGTATGAAGGTCGCGCTGCTACCTAAAAAAACGCGCGGTAACACCGTTCAGGTCGCGTTCCGGATTGGCCATGGCGATGAAAAATCACTTTTTGGCAAGCACGCCGTCGATGACCTCGCCAGCGCATTGATGATGCGCGGCTCGAAAGGACTCACGCGGCAACAAATTCATGATCGACTGGACGCGCTGCGCACCAGTGGTGGGGTTAGTCTTGGTGGCGGAGGTTTGCAGACCAAGCGTCAGTACCTGAATGATTTGCTGTTGTTCACATCGCAAATCTATTACACCGCAACCTTTCCAGCCGACGAGTTGGAACTGGTTCGCAAGGAAATGATCACTGCCCTGGAGGCTTCAGCAGTAGAACCAGACAGCCTTGCCCAGAACGCACTTGAGCGACAGTTTTCGACTTATCCTTTCGGTGATTGGCGCTACGTCCCAACCATTCCTGAGCGAATCACGGCGATCAAGGCAGTCACTCGCCAACAGATTATTAGCTACGCCAACGCAATGCGCGGCTTCAGCAGTGCCGAGATATCGATTGTGGGCGACTTTGATCCGGTAACCGTGAAAACGGTGCTTGCACAAGCCTTCGGGAAAAGCAAATTGCCGCAGCCGTTTACGCGCGTCAATCGCGAATACAAGCCCACTGTAGTCAGGCAGGAAAAGATTGCCACACCCGACAAAGAAAACGCGACCTACATGACGCGCGTCGCTTTTCCGCTGCAAGACAAATCGACGGACTACCCGGCATTGGTGCTGGCAGACTTTATTGTCGGCGGCTCTGGCGGTGCGCGCTTGTTCCTGCGTGTTCGCGAAAAAGAAGGTCTGAGCTACGACGTGTTCAGCATGCTTTCGGTGCCGACTTTCTCCAATAGTGCGTCGTGGACATTTGGCTTCATCTCGAATCCACAAAACGCTGCGAAGGCGGAAGCATCGCTCAAGGATGAGCTAAATATTTTGCTGCGCGGCGAGCTCACCGAAGAAGAGTTCGTGTTGCAAAAGCAATCGCTGCTCGATCAAAGAAAAGTCCGTCGCACGCAGGACGCTTCGCTTGCGGCGCAGCTCGTCGGCTTGTCGGATGCAGATCGTACCTATGCGTTCGTCGGCGAGATCGAAACGAACATTGCGAAACTCACGAAAGCCGACTTCGATGCGGTTCTCAAGAAATACGTGAACCCGGCGCAGTTGTCGTCCGTGTTGGCGGGCGATTTCAGCAAAGTGAAGTAGTAACGTCGTGCGGCCGTCGCGCACCGTAAAATAGGGTTTGCCCGCAATAAATGAAGGGGCGCGTCATCGCTGACCGCCCCTTTTTGTTTCTCTTCAATGCCCGCTGCAGTACCCGCCTCCGCCCTGAACCCCAAGCGTGAACGCCAGATTCTCATCGTGCTGATGCTGATGAGTCTCACCAACATTCTCGACTTCATGATCCTGATGCCTCTGTCGCCGCATCTGATGCGCGAATTCGGTATTTCGACATCACAATTTGGGTTGCTGGTCTCGGCGTACGCATTCGCCGCAGCGGTCTCATCGCTGCTCATGGCCTCCATCGCAGACCGGTTTGATCGCAAGCGCGCGCTGTTATTCGTCTATGTGGGGCTGATCGTGGGCACGCTTGGCTGCGCGCTGGCACCAAGCTATGCGATGTTGCTCATCGCACGCATCGTGTCGGGTGTGTTCGGCGGCGTGCAGGGATCTATCGCGATGTCCATCGTGGGCGATCTGGTGCCCGACGAGCGTCGTGGCCGCGCCATGGGCCTCGTAATGTTGTCGTTTTCGCTATCGGCCGTACTCGGCGTGCCGCTCGCGATTTATGCAGCGGGTCAGGGCGGCTGGCACACACCGTTTCTCGCGCTGGCGATTTCCTGTTGTGTATTGTGGGTGGTTGCGCAGCGGCTGGTGCCGGTGATGCGCGGCCACATTCGCGCGGGCAACCCGCAGGGATTGTGGGCGGGTTATGCCGAATTGCTCTCGGTGCCCAATCACTGGTGGGCCTTCGCAACGACGGGTTTGCTCACGCTGTCCGGGATGATGGTCATCCCGTACATCGCGCCGTCGCGCGTCGCGAATGAAGGCATGACCGAGCTTCAGCTTGCGTACTTTTATCTAGTCGGCGGCGGGGTTACGCTCTTTACGCGTCCTCTGTTCGGTCGAATGACTGATCGCTATCCGCGCGCAAAGTTCTACTATTGGCTGGTGCTCGCCTCCATCATTCCCATGGTTCTCATTACGCATTCGTATGGACTCAATCTGTTCGGGCAACTTGCCGTGTCAGCGTTGTTTTTCATCTTTGTGAGCGGTCGCTTTGTACCGTCCTCGGCGCTAGTGACGGCTGCGACGATTCCGCAAATGCGCGGGCGTTTGATGTCGTTTAACTCGGCGGTACAAAACTTGTTTACCGGACTTGCTGCCCTCGTTGGCGGCGCGATGTTGACCACCTCAGCCAACGGACAAATCGTAGGCTATGAAGCGGTGGGCTATCTCTCGTGCATCGTCGGCATTGTGTCGATCTGGGCGGCATTCAAGGTGCGCGCAGTTTCGTGAATCCTTGCACAAATCTTCGTCTTGAAGCGCTGGCTGCCGAGCGCGGCGGCAAGACTGTGTTTGCAGACGTCAACGTTAATGTCGCTTCTGGCACGCTACTTCGGGTGCTTGGGCCCAACGGAGCTGGTAAGACCACGCTGCTGCGAATACTCGCCGGGTTAGGGGCTGCGTCGGCGGGTACGGTGCAGTGGCATGCCGCTGATTCCATGGAACTGCGCCCTGGCGAAGCCGCAGTCTTCGCCGGCCACGCCAACGCGATGAACGATGCGCTTACCGTTGCCGAGAACTTGAGCTACGCCGCAGCATTAGCGGGTCTTGACGGTACGACACCTGTCGTGCGTCGTGCTCTGACCCAACTGGGTGTGGAAAAGCTCATCAATCGCCGCTTCGGCAGCCTGTCTCAGGGCCAGCGCAAACGCGCATCGCTCGCTCGCCTGCTGCTGCGCGCGCACCCGGGTGAACGCGCCTGGTTGCTTGATGAGCCGTTCGTCGCACTTGACACGGATACGCAGTCGCAACTCGCATCACTGATCGGCGAAGAGCTGGCCGCGGGTGCAATCGTCGTGCTGACGTCGCACCAAACAGTCGCAATCAACGCGTCCAGGATTCAGGAGCTAGCGCTGTGAGCCTGCGCGCAGCAACAACCGCAGTGTTCCGCCGCGAGATGCAGCTCTTTGCGCGGCGCAAGAGCGACTGGGCCAATCCGATCGTGTTTTTTCTGATTGTGTGTTCACTGTTTCCGTTCGCGGTTGGTAGTGAATCGGAAAAACTCAAACTCATCGGGATTGGTGTGATTTTTGTCGGCGCGCTGCTGTCGGCCATGCTGTCGTTGCCGCGCTTGTTTGAAGAGGATGCGCGCGATGGTTCGCTTGAGCTGATGCTCGCTTCCAGCGAGCCACTGGCGGTACTGATTCTGGCTCGTATCGCCGCGCTCTCGCTTGGTCTAGGCGTGGCGCTCACCGTCGCAACGCCGGTGTTCGCGCTCTTCTATGCATTGCCGTTCGACGTCGCCGGCATGCTTGCCGTGTCAGTCGCGATGGCGGTGCCGACGCTCTTGCTGATTGGCGCTATCGCCGCAGCGCTTTTGGTGTCTGCACGTGGCGGTGCGATCCTCACGGCTGTGCTGGTGCTTCCGTTAACGATCCCAACGCTCATTTTCGGCGCGGGCGCGGCGCTCAAAGTGCTCTACGGCGAGTCGCCCGTGGCAGAACTGGCGTTGCAGGGCGCGTTCCTGCTGCTTGCACTAGCATTGTGTCCGCTTGCGGCAGCCGCCGCCCTGAAAATAAGCACTGATTAAAAAAGTGGCACGTACCGAACAACAATCGAACGACACATTTGCAGGACGCTGGTTCTGGCGTTACGCTTCGCCCGCCACGTTCTATCCTCTCGCGGGAAAGATCGAAAAAATCTGCTGGGTGCTTGCAGTTTTGCTGGCAGTCGTTGGGCTATATGTGGGGTTCTTCGTCGCGCCTGCGGACGCGACGCAGGGCGAGGTCTACCGAGTTATCTTTATTCACGTTCCTGCAGCATGGATGACGATGATCATCTACCTGGCGATGGCTTTTTGGTCGGGTACGGGACTCGTGCTCGGGACGCGCCTGTCGTTCATGATGAGCCACGCGCTTGCGCCCACCGGCGCGATCATGGCGGTTATCGCGTTGTGGACGGGCGCGCTGTGGGGCCGTCCGACCTGGGGCACGTATTGGGTGTGGGATGCGCGAATTACCTCGACGCTCATCCTGTTCTTTCTCTACGTCGGTTACATGGCGCTCGCCGCTGCGTTCGATGACAAGAAGAAAGGCGACCGCGCTTCGGCATTAATCGCGCTCGTCGGCGCGATCAACGTGCCGATCATTTATTTCAGCGTGAAATGGTGGACGACGCTGCATCAGGGCTCATCAGTGCGTCCCGGAAGTTCGTCGATGGCAGCGATCATGCTGTGGGCGATGCTCATCATGACGTTTGCGTTCTGGGCGTATTGCATCGCGGCGTCGATGCACCGACTGCGCACGCAAATCATCGAACGTGACCAGGGCGCGGCGTGGCTTAAGGAGGCGGTCAAATGATCTGGGAGTCATGGAGCGCGTTTTGGGACATGGGCGGGCGCGGATTCTTCGTCTGGGGTAGCTACGGCGCACTGCTGATAGCGGTCATTGCGGAACTTTTGAGCCTTCGCAGCGCTCGAAAAGCGGCCACTCGAATGATGCAAGAGACTCAGGACGCGCTATGACCATTAAGCAAAAACGCCTCGCGCTGATCCTCGGTGGATTGGTCTTACTCTCTGCTGCGGTTGCGCTGGTGCTCACCGCGTTCAACCAGAACCTGGTGTTCTTTTTTACGCCGACGCAAATCACGTCGAAAGAAGCGCCCATCGGTCGCATCTTTCGCCTAGGCGGCATGGTCGAAATGGGCAGCGTCAAGCGCGACGGCGTGAATGTGAGCTTCCGCGTCACCGACACCGCGCAGATTGTGCCCGTCGCGTACAGCGGCATCTTGCCTGACTTGTTTAAAGAAGGAAAAGGCGTGGTCGCGCAAGGCACGCTGGGTGACGACGGCGTCTTCCGCGCGAGAGAAGTGCTGGCCAAGCATGATGAAAATTACATGCCGCCGGAGGCTGCGACTGCGGTCGAGCGCGCCACAAAGGCGCGCGAAATGGCCGCTAAGACCCTCAAGCAGTAGTCGATGAACAAAAGGCTCCTGCTCCCGATCGCCTTCTTCGCCCTGGCCGCAATTCTCTATTTCGGCCTCTACCGCGACCCGCGCGAAGTGCCGTCGCCACTCATCGGCAAACCCGCCCCCGCCTTCACGCTACCGCAACTCGGCAACGCGAACGCCACGTTTTCTCCCGCCGATCTCAAGGGCAAAGTCTGGCTGTTCAACGTGTGGGCGAGCTGGTGTCCGAACTGCAAGGACGAGCACCCCCATCTGCTTGCAATGCAAAAATCCGGCATCGTCCCGATCATCGGTTTGAACTACAAAGACAAGCGCGATCTGGGTCTTGAAGTGCTCAGAAAAACCGGCGATCCGTACAACCTGTCCGCTTATGATCCCGATGGCAAAACCGCGCTCGACTGGGGTGTTTACGGCGCGCCGGAGACCTTCCTGATCGACAAGGAAGGCGTCATCCGCGCCAAACACGTCGGGCCGGTCACGCCAGAGGTCATTGCAGCCAAATTCGCGCCGCATTTCGCCGCTCCGGTTGCGAGCCGGTAGTCGGTTGCTGTAGTTATCTGCTGATTCAGCTTTTCTGTGCAAGGTCGGCTCTATTGGGGCTAGACCGTCATTTATGCGGAAGTCGACAACACTCTGAATGGCTCCCTATCTTAGATATAGCAAGGGATGGCGAAAAAAGGCAATGCCGAATTGCGGTCGATCAGAGCAGTCGAACCGCGCTGACTGCCAGAAACCCCAAGATCATGTTGGCAAGCACCAATACTCTGATCATGCCAAGCTGAGTGGCGGCGACCGGCCACGCCTCTGCGATCACCGCCGCCTTCATGCGGCGAAAGGGCCCGAAAAAGAGGTGGCCAAACAGGAGCATCATCGCGATCCCAATGCCCGACATCAAATGCATCCCGATCGCCGCTGCAGCCGCCCCGTCGCGGGCGATGTAGAGCTGCACGCCAGTCGCGAGCAAGATCACAATGGCCACGATCACAATATTGAAAAATCGCGTCAGGGTTGCCGCCATCAACGCGAGGCGTTTTGGCGGCTCCAGCATCGCCACCGAGGGGCGCAGGCAGAAGTGTGCGAACACCATGCCTCCGAGCCACACGATCGCGGCAAACAGGTGAAGGAGCAGGATCAGGTTTCTCATCGGGGAAGGCGGGTTATGTCGATTGCGCATTGTGCGCTAAACGCTGGAAATGCCGGATGTCGCGCGATTTATCATTGCACCTGACAGGACCTGAAGAGACAGCATGACACCCACCCCAATCGCAGAATACCGGCAACAGTTTTCCATCCCTGATGGCGTGATTTATCTCGACGGTAACTCGCTCGGCGTGCTGCCGAAGGCCACAGCTGCCGCCGTCGCCAAAACAGTCGTTCAGGAGTGGGGCAACGGCCTCATTCGCTCGTGGAACACTGCCGACTGGGTGAACGCGCCGCGTCGTTGTGGCGACAAGATCGCGCGCTTGATCGGGGCGAACGCGGGCGAAGTGATCGCCTGTGATTCGACGTCGGTGAACTTGTTCAAGGCATTGCTGACGGCGCTCGCGCTGCAGCAGGACCAGCCGCAACGCAACGTCATCATTTCCGACATCGACAACTTCCCGACCGACCTCTACATTGCGCAGGGCATCCGCGATTTGCTGCGGGAACGCCAGATTCAGCTGGAGTTTGTGAAGCGACAGGAGATGGAATCGACGATTGAAGCGTTCAGCGGTTGCACGGCTGTCGTCATGCTGACTCAGGTGGATTACCGCACCGGCGAGCGCTACGACATGAAGGCGATGACCGCGCTCGTGCAGTCAAAAGGCGCACTGATGCTGTGGGATCTGGCGCATTCGACGTGTGCGTTCCCGGTTGCATTGAACGCCTGCAATGCTGATCTCGCCGTGGGTTGCAGCTACAAATACGTAAATGGCGGGCCGGGCGCTCCAGCGTTTGTTTTCGCGGCAAAGCGTCATCTCGATACGCTCGACGCCGCAAGCACCAGCGCGCCTATTTCCGGCTGGTTTGCCCACGAAGCGCCGTTCGCGTTTGACCCGTTGTTTCGCGTGGTTCACGGCATCGAGCGCTTCACGGTCGGCACGCCGCCGATCCTGCAATTCGCAGCGCTGGAAGCGGCGCTCGACATGTGGCTCACGGTGGATATGCAGGCACTGCGCGATGCGTCGGTCGTGCTCACCGAACGCTTCATCAAAGAGGTCGAAGCACAATGTCCTGGCCACGGCCTGACGCTTGCCACGCCGCGTGACGCCAGCATTCGCGGCTCGCAAGTCTCGTTCCGTCATGCCGAGGGCTACGCCATCATGCAGGCGCTGATCGCGCGCGGCGTGATCGGTGACTTCCGCGCGCCGGATATTTTGCGTTTCGGATTCACGCCGCTCTACATCAACGAAGATGACGTGGTGAAAGCCGTCGCACATTTCCGCGAAGTGATGGTCAGTCGTGAATACGAACGCGCTGAATTTCAATCGCGAGGGAAAGTCACATGAGCACTGCGCCTGGTTCTTGCCCGATGGCGTATAACGGGCCCGAAACGGTCACGGGCGCAGAACAAGCCCACGACACCTTCAAAGACAGTTTCAGCTACTCAAGCTATTTGCGCATTGAGCAACTGCTTGCCGCGCAAGCCCCGCTGACCACCGCGCACGACGAATCGCTGTTCATCACCATCCATCACGTTCAGGAAGTCTGGATGAGCCTCATCATCAAAGAGCTGCAAGGTGCGATGTTGAAGCTGAGCGCCGGTGACTTCGAAACCGCTATGAAGATGCTCGCCCGCGTCTCGCGTGCGCAGGAGCAGATGAGCAACGCATGGGAAGTTTTGAAGACCATGACGCCCGCCGATTATCTTGAATTTCGTGAAGCCTTCGGCAAGGCCAGTGGCTTCCAGAGCTGGCAATATCGCACCATCGAATTTTTGCTCGGCAACCGCCAGCGCTACATGCTCAAACCGTTCACCGAACAGCCCGAACATCAGGCGCGCCTGGCCGAAATTATCGATAGCCCATCGCTGTACGACATCGCTTTAAAAGCGCTCGCTGATCGTGGTTTGCTGGCTGCGAGCGAGCTACGCACCACGTTCGATGCGATGCCCGAAAGTAACCCCGCCGTGCAAGCCGCGTGGCTTGCCGTGTACCGCAACACCAAGGCGAATTGGGATTTGTATTACCTCGCAGAAAAGCTGGTCGACGTTGAAGACAACTTCCGCCGCTGGCGCTTCAACCACGTCACCACGGTTGAGCGCATGATCGGCTTCAAAACTGGATCGGGTGGCACGGCGGGTGTGAGTTATTTGCGTAAAGTGCTGGATGTAGTGCTTTTTCCTGAGCTTTGGCAGGTGCGGACGGATTTGTAGTGTTTAGCGCTGTGCGGCCTGGCGCAGCGCGTCCGCAGCCCAAACGTTCAAGCTGACACCCGCCAATTCCGCTGCCTCGATGGCCTTTGCGTGGACGTCGGTGGGCACCCGCAACATCATGTTTCCGCTGACGGGCTTGTTGGGGGATTGGCCCAGTTCAGCACAGGATTTGACGTAATCATTCACCGCTTCCCGAAACGCTTTTTCGAGGCCCGTCACTGTTTCTGCGTGAAAACCGATGATGTCGCGAACGCCAGCAATACGACCCACGAAAATTCGATCTTCGGCGTCGAACTCGACGCGGGCGCTGTAGCCTTTGTAAGTCAATGCGTTGCTCATGGTGTAACTCCGATCAACCTCAAGAAATCACGCGCGTCGCGTACTCGATAGCGTAGTGCTGCGCGATCAGGATGTGGCCGATGAAAGTAAGCGCGCTTGCCGTCTTTCTCGAAGGTGACCGACGAGCCGCTGCCTTTAATCACGCGACAGCCGATCGCTACAAGTAAGGATTCGATGAGTTTCCACTCAAGATTTCCGTTGATTGGGTCAGCGAAGATGACTTCCAGCGTTTTGCGCTGCTTGCTGTTCATGGTTTAATTATAGGAATGATTGCACATTTTGCAAGCGTAGTCCCCGCGAAGCGCAAATCAGTTCCCTCGCCCCTTGCGGGAGAGGGTTAGGGGGCGGTCGAATTAAGAGCCGTCTTTGCTACGAGCGCGCTCATGCCGGGCGGGGCAGTAACTTTCTTTTGCTTCGCCAAAAGAAAGTCACCAAAGAAAAGGCGACCCCGACATTCGTCCTGATCCGAGATTTGAAGCGAAAACGTCGCACGGTCCGAAACTCGCTACGCTCAAACAACGGACTCACCCTTCCTACTTCGCCAAAGCCTTCATAGCATCCGTCAACCCCTGCACCGTCGTTGGATACATCCGATCATTCATGATCTTCTTGATGATGTCGGTGGAGTAGGTGTACTCCCACGATCTGGGTGGCATGGGGTTTAACCAGGCTACGCGCTTGAAGTGACTGGTGACGCGTTGCAGCCACATCTTTCCGGTTTCGGAATTGGTGTACTCGACGCTGCCGCCTTCCATCTCGATTTCGTAGGGGCTCATGGCGGCGTCGCCTACGAAGATCACACGGTAGTCGGGGCCGTATTTGTGCAGTGCATCAATCGACTGATCATTTCAGTTCCGACGAAACCATGCCTGCATGATTGCTTCGGCCGGTTTATTTCGTATGGACTGCGAGAAGTTCGGGAATGCGGCCCTGGGCGCGGATGCCGGGCTCGGTAAGGTTGCATCCGACAACCAGTATCCGCTGCTATATTGGAATCCCGCTGAGCTGTAAGTTGTCTGTTCGGAGATAGCTTGAAACATCGCCTCCATGCCTAGTGCCTGCACGGAGTAGTCGGTCTGCACGTCGTACTGCGGGCATCCAGTGACACAAAAACCGTCCTCCACCCAGCCATCTCGATAGAAATTGCGCGAGCTTTGTATCAGCGGTGACCAAAGTACTGGCACATTCTTTGGTAGCGGTCTGCCTCGAATATCAGCCAGGTATGCCGCCCGCAACGAATCAACGCTGAGGTTTTGGTTGGTGGCGTCGGACACGCGCGGGTATACCTCTATGCGCATGAAATCAATGTAAGGGAGGTGCTCCTGATCAACGATGCCCTGCCAACCGAATCCAATTTTTCCGCTAAACACCGCCCTAACTGATTTCACTACGCTCAACATTCCTGCGGAGTAGATAGCGCGATTGTCATTCGCGTTAAACAGCCAAAAGGCAGACCAGTCGGCGTGCATTCCGGCAATCCCCTGAAGTTGCGCCGCTTGAGCGCGCGCAACGATCACGTTCTTATAAGAATTGAGCAACGTCGTTAACTGAGCCGCTGACAGCGTACTAGAAATCGCGTTTCCTTTCATGTCTCGCGGGTCAAGCTGCCAATCGAGAAACACTCGCAACCCGCGTTTTGCGGCCTCCACGACTAGCCACGTCATCTCGTCGTCTTTGATTTGCAGGTCCGACAACTCAATGTCCCAAACCGGAAGCGACAAGTCTTTCCAACGCGCGTAGTTGTAGACCCATATTGCATCCGCGCCTACGCGGGCGACCCGATCGAGTGTCGTCAAATACGCGGCGCGCGCGTATTCAACGCCACCTGCGCAGTCGTTGTTAGACGAGGGATTCATAGGGTAGTAGTCTTTGAGCCCCACACTACGGAACCACGCCTTAGGTAGCGTTCCTTTGGCCACCGGCAAAGGAAAAGAGCCCAGATAGCTACTCGGAATCGTGATGGAGTCAGCGTTTATGGCACAGTAAGGATCGTTTGCGCTGATAGCCGAAGGCGCGGCTCGAAACGCGCTTGGATAGTTCGCAGGAAACCCTGATGGCTGGAAGGTAACGGCACTGGGAATCATGACCTGCTTGGACGGATCATTGGTCGTGGCGACGAAAACGTTCGCTTTCGCCAAACCACCCGCTGATGTACACGCAATCTCGAAAACATTTGACCCTGCGGCGGTCACCACTACCCTTTGGCTGCCCTGCGCAGCGATATGACCGCCCCAGCTTCCACTGGCGACACACGAAACCGCGTTGGTAGATGACCAGGTCAGGGTAACCCTACCGTCGCGCAAAATGGTGGCTGCGTCCGAGCGTATGGTTACTGTGGCCTTCGGCGAACTTGCCTCCGCAGCTGACAGGACACAGAACGCCGCGCCCTCGCCAACGTAGCCCGCCGACGCGGAGGATTCATACGTGCCGGTCCCGGCCGTGTATCGGTGGTTCGGGGTCTTCCCAACGCTACCCAACCGGAAGCTTCGTCGAATCGTGACGGTGTCATTAGGGCATACGCCGCCGACCGGTTGCTTCGCGGCGAAGTCATAGTCTTCCCACGTGAAGCCCGTCAGGTTTTGTTGCCGTATCTCTTCACAGTCAATCCCCTCTCTTCCATAGAAGTGTGAGTTCGCAAACGGCTGCGCCGTGGAGATGTAGAAACGACAAATCCTCACCAGACTCGGGCCGGAACCTCGCGCGGATTGAGCACTAAAGGACATCCCGGTTCGTTGGAAATCGGCGACAGCGTCGAGCGATGCTTGCTCGTTCGCTCTGCCGGTAATAAAGAATGCGTCTAGCGAGCGGCTGTAGTACTCAACGACAGAAACATTTTGGGCAGATGTATTGGCGGACGCTACTATCGAAATGCAGAGTATGAGAGCGCGCATGCCTATAGTTTTGACAGTATGCATTGCAAACGCTCCAAGGATTTATCCGCTCACGTCGCGGCCAGATGGACAATTAAAACACATACATTTCCTCCGTGCAAGCATCAGCCTTATCCAATGAGGTGTGAGCCTGACCGAGGCGCGTATTTCCAACGAAGAATGAGCCTGAGAGATACGATTTAGCGATTGAGGGGAGCACGGGTTGATCATCGAAAGATGGTGATCAACATGGACGAGAGCAAGCTCACAACGATTGCGCAAGTTGAGCAATTTCTAGCGGCCACGCCGGAGATTGAATTCAGCGGTATCGCCGACGGTGGGGACGTTGAGCGCTACGGGCACGTGAGCCGTGTCCTGAAACGCTTTGACTATCCGGCTCGCAGAAAACGGGAGCGCGGCGTACTGCGCCAGTATCTGTGCCGCACTACGGGCTACAGCCGCGCCCAGATCACGCGGCTGATCGCGCGCTGGGGGAGCAATCGTCTTGCGATCATTCCCCTCAAAAAGCGCTACAGCGCCCCGAGTGCCCCGTTTGTTCGCAAGTACACGGCAGACGACATTGATCTGCTCGTTGAGACGGATCAGGCCAACGAGCAGGTCTGCGGCCCAGCGATCTCGCACCTGTTCAAACGCGCGCTTCACGTGTACGGCGACACCTGCTACGTGCGTCTGGCCGAGCTCTCGGTCTCGCATCTCTACAACCTGCGCAAAAGCGCACATTACCGGGCAGGGCGTACGCACTTTGTGCCCACCCGTGCTGTGTGTAACCCGATCGGCATCAGACGTCCGCCACGCCCTCAGGGACGGGCGGGATTCATCCGCGTGGACTCGGTGCATCAGGGCGATCTTGATGGCATTAAACGGGTTTATCACATCACCTGCGTGGACGCTGTCTGCCAGTGGCAGGTTGAGGCTTGTGTGCAGGGGATCAGTGAGGCGTATCTGTTGCCAGTGCTCGCATTGGTAATGGAGCAGTTCCCGTTTGTGTTGGCGGGGTTTCACTCGGACAACGGCTCCGAGTACATCAATCACCGGGTGGCGAAGATGCTCAACAAGCTTCGCGTCGAGCAGACCAAATCACGCGCCAGACACTGTAATGACAACGCCTTGGCCGAGAGCAAGAACGCCAGTGTGGTGAGGAAACACATGGGCTACAGCCACATCCCGCAACAGCACGCCGAGCCGATCAACGCGTTCTACCAAACGATCTTCAACCCGTGGCTGAACCTGCATCGCCCTTGCCTGTTTGCCACAGAGACCGTGAACGCGAAAGGCAAGATCGTGAAGCGCTACAAACACGCCAATGTGAAGACCCCAATGGAATGCTTGACGCGGTTGCACGCAGAGAAAAAGGTGACCCTCAAAAAAGCCGTAACCATCAAAGCGTTGCAGGCCCAAGCCAACGCGCAGAGCGATTTAGTGGCCGCGCAGTTGATGCAGAAGGCGAAGGCGCGGCTCTTTGAGTCCTTCAAAAAAACTGCCGTGAAACGCCACGCCTTAGGCGTCTTTCCCGCCCTCGAACAGGCCTTTGCTGGGACGCTCTGGTGCGCGCGAAGCGCTCGCTGCAAAGCGAAGTTTCGCTACGCTCCACTTCGCTTTGCAGCGAGCGCTTCTTACCTTCGAACACAGCCGTGAAACAGAGGCTTGAGAGCAACAATCAGCGGCGCTCTACACTGCTTCCTTTAACCCGATCAACCTGATGCACTGCCAACGCTGAATCAGCTTCCTTCAGGCTCATACCTGGATTGGAAAATACTGCATCTTACGCAATTTGTCTCATGCGGATAGCCAACCGCGGTTGTCTGCAAATTTATTGCCCTACTTCGCCAAAGCCTTCATAGCATCCGTCAACCCCTGCACCGTCGTTGGATACATCCGATCATTCATGATCTTTTTGATGATGTCGGTGGAGTAGGTGTATTCCCACGATCTGGGTGGCATGGGGTTTAGCCAGGCGACTCGCTTGAAGTGGTTAGTGACGCGTTGCAGCCACATCTTTCCGGTTTCGGAATTGGTGTACTCGACGCTGCCGCCTTCCATCTCGATTTCGTAGGGGCTCATGGCGGCGTCGCCTACGAAGATCACACGGTAGTCGGGGCTGTA
>Ga0209181_10002564_pt1 | contig 29554 bp, 23 predicted proteins | sample MAT05_FD_187208 | JGI IMG/M metagenome (GOLD analysis project Ga0209181, IMG submission 187208) | Freshwater microbial communities from Lake Fryxell liftoff mats and glacier meltwater in Antarctica - MAT-05 (SPAdes) (version 2) | ecosystem: Environmental > Aquatic > Freshwater > Ice > Liftoff...
GCCCGGCGTGTGGACGCTCGCCGGTTGGGAGCACCCGTTCCCCGAAGGCTTCACCCTGCCGCCGGGGCACGTGCTGCTGCTGCGGCCGCCGCGAACGGTCACCTTCCACGCGGGGCTACCGAAGCCGTCGGTACCGGCCTTCCCGGTCCGCGGCCCCGTCCGCTTTCCGTACCCAGAGCCGGAGCCGCCGCGCATCGAGGTTCGACTGAAGCTCCGCCGCGCGACGCAGCGCCCCGAAGCGCAACTGTGGGTGATCCCCGCGGCCGACGCGGAGGCCGTGCGCGACGTGTGCCGCAACGCCGCGGCGCGCACGCTCGCGGGGTATGAGGTCGCGGTTTGTCGGGACGGCCTCGTCGTGCGGCGGACGGAACCGGACGCGGCACCGCTCCCATTATCCTTCGCCGAGTACCACCCGGACCCGCGTGCGGGTGGGTGTTTCGTCCCGACAGGACGGGCGTTGCACCCGCCGCTCCGGCCGCGCGAAGTGGCCCGGCTCCTCAGGCTCGACGGCGACCGGTATACGTGGGTGGACGCCGCGCCCGACGGCCGCCTCGTCACGAATTCCGTGCCGCGCTCGGCGTTCCGCCCGCTCGCCGCGTGGGTCACGTACACGGCGCCCCCGGCGTCGGTGCACGCCGCGGCGGGGACGTGGCCGGACCCCTTCGCGCTCGCCGGGTTCGACGCACACGAAGCGGACGACGACGCCGTGACCGAGGACGTGTCACTCGCGCCGCCGACGGCGGAGGCGGAGCCACCCGCGGCGCCCCCGCCGCGGCGCGGGTGGTTGGGGCGCACATTCGACCGGCTGGCCGGTCGCCGGCACGCCGAGCCCGCCCCGGCGTGGCGCGCCGGGAAGCCGACCGACCAACCCGCGGGGAAGTCCGCGTCCGCCGACGTGCTCCTCCACGGCGCCGACCGCGCCGCCCGCCGACAGGAACTCGAGGCGCGGCTCGTCAGCGATATCCACCGACTCGGGCCGAGGAAGCGGGCGGAGGCGTGGGCGGAACTGGCCCACGTCTACACCGCGACCAGGAACGCCTGCGACGCCGCGGTGTGCTGGGCGAACGCGGTGTGGGAGGCCGACCCGCCGCGGGCCGACTGGCTCGACGCGTGGTACGTCGCCGAGTGCAGCGCGGCCCGCGTCTCACCGGCCGACCCGCTCGACCGTTGCCTCGCCGCACGCGGCCGGGTCGGGGTCGCGCGTGTCGCGGCGGCATTCACTGCCCGCGCGGCGGCCGGGCCACAGCCCCCGAACGAGCTGATCACCGCCCTCCCCCGCGTGCTCGCCCTCCTCGACGAACGGTTCGACGACCTCCCCGCCCGATCCGCGTGGCTCGCCCGGCTGGCGGTGGCGAAGGTGAGCGGCGGCGACGCACTCGGCCTGGCGCGGTGGCGCGACCGGCTCGTCGCCCGCCTCCGTGAAAAGGGGCCGGGGCTCGACCTGGACGTGCCGTCGTTCCTCCGCTTCCACGGCACCGCCGCGCCCGACCGGTTCCGCACCGCCCGCGACTGGCTTGTTCGCGCCCGAAAGCCGGTCGAGGAGTGGGTGAAGAAACTCGGTCCCGGCGGGCGGCTGCGGGCGGTCGGCATCGACGCCGAGAGAGCCTGCACGGCCGCGTACGCGGAGCTGATGCTGGCATGGGGCCTCGGCTGCCTCGGCGAGCGGTCGCTGTCGGTCGAGTGGGCGGCGCGGGCGCGGAAGGCGCTGACCCGGACCGGCGGGCCGGGTGTCGAACCGGACACGCACGCGATCCTGTCCGGCCTGTTCGCCGACCGCATCCGCGCGGTGCAGGACGGCCGCCCGCCCGTCGGCGGCATCCCAGACGACCTCCTGCCGCGGTACGACGCCCTCCCCCACCTCGCCCGGTACGCCGTCGACCGCCTCCGCGACCACTCGCGCATCCTCGAGCCGGTCCGCGAGGGCGTCGGCTTCCGCGGCCTCGACGCGCGGCTGGTCCGCGGCTCCGACCGGCTCGGCGAACGCCTTCAGTTGCTCGCCGAGGACACCGACCCCGCCGCCAGCCGGGTCGAGGCCCGCGCCCTGCTCGACGCCTGCGCCGCCGACCCGTGCTCGGCCACGGTGCCGCGGGTGGCGCTGACGCTGCTCGACGCCGCCGGCCGGCTCGACGAGGGCACCGTCCGCGAGGCGCTCGGCCACGCCGTCCCCGCGGCGACGTGGCTCGACGCCTGGCTCCAGACCGGCCGGTGGACCGAGGCCGAACGGGCGGAGTGCCTGAAGAAATTTCTCGGCCGGCTGTTCGCGGGGGCGGCGGCGGCGGCGGCGCGGTTCAGTCTCGCGGCCGAGGTGCGGCCGCTGGCCGACTACCTGGGCCGACACGCCGGCACGGACGCGAACGTGCGGGCGGCACTGACCCGCGCCGCCGGGCCGGTGTTCCGCGCGTTCCGCAAGCTCGGGCTGGCGTCGGAAACGGCCGCGATCCTGGAACGGCTCGACCCCGACCGCGGCAACTGGCCGGCAGGCGCGCCACTGCCGCCACAACGGCTGGGGCTCGCCGTCGGGTGGTTCGCGGCTGGCGACGACGACGCCGCCACCCGTCTCCTGGACGACGCCCGTCGCCGGCTGATCGTGGCCCGCGAGGGCGACCCGCGCGACCGCATTGAACTGGCGGTCGGGTACGCCGACGCCCTCGGGTTCGCCCCGCCGCGGGTGGCCCACGGCCGGCTCGAAGAACTGTTCCAGCGCCTCGACTGGGTCAGCACCACGGGTTCGACGAACCGCTACTTCACGCTGAAGCCGCTGGAGTTGATGGACGCCGTGGTCCGTGCCGTGGTGACCGACGACTTCGCGCTCGGCCCGGCCGTCCGCGGGTGGCTCGCCGACGACGAGTTCCTAATCCGCCGCCGCGTCCACCGCGACACGGCCGCGGCGCGGGCCGGGGAATGACGCCGCCGACACACCGGAGTACCTCATGCTTCGCCTCCTCCCCTTTGCCCTCCTCGCCGGCCTCGTTCCCGCCCCTCCCGCCAGCGCCCAGCCCGCGGCCGAGTGGAAGCAGACCTGGGCCGACGAGTTCGACGGCCCCGCGATCGACCCCGCGAAGTGGGACTTTGACCTCGGCAACGGGTTCTTCAACTACGACGCCAACCAGTGGATCGGCGGCTGGGGCAACAACGAACTGCAGTACTACACGAAGGAGCCGACCAACGCCTTCGTGAAGGACGGCAGCCTGCACGTCCGCGCGGTGAAGGAGTCGCTGCACAACTGCGGGTACACGTCCGCCCGGCTGCGGTCGAAGAAGCGAGACGGCACCCGGCTATTCGCGCAGCGGTACGGCAAGGTCGAGTTCCGGGCGAAGCTGCCGACCGGCAAGGGCGTGTGGCCGGCGCTGTGGATGCTGCCGCAGGACGACATGTACGGCCCGTGGCCGACGTCCGGCGAGATCGACGTGATGGAAGCCCGCGGGCAGGAGCCGAACAAGGTGCTCGGCACCCTCCACTACGGCTCGCGCTGGCCGGCGAACACGCACACCAGCCGCGAGCACGTCTTCCCCGCCGGGCAGACCATCGCCGACTGGCACGTCTACGGCGTCGAGTGGGAGCCGGGCGAGATCCGCTGGACGGTGGACGGCAAGGCGTACGGCACGCAGTCGTTCTGGTGGGCGAGCGCGAAGGCGGCCGGCAACAAGGGCGTACCGCCGGCCGCGGAGGCGGACGTGCTGCCGTGGCCGGCGCCGTTCGACCAGCCGTTCTATGTGGTGATGAACGTCGCCGTAGGCGGCCAGTTCCTCGGCAACCCCGACCGCGACACGCCGTTCCCGGCCGAGATGCTCGTCGATTACGTCCGGGCGTACGAGAAGCTCGGCGGGTACGGGCCGGCGAAGCCGCGCGGATCCGGGCGGTTCCCGTTCACGAAGCCGTGAACGTGTCCGATCTCGACACGGCGGGTAAGCTAGAAGGGAACCCTCCCGCCCGCCGGAGCCGTCACCTCATGCCCCTCCCGAAGCTGGCCCGCGTCGCCGTGCTCTTCACGGTCGCTGTCGCGCTCGCCGCACACGTCACGCCCGACGCCGACGCCCAAAAGAAGGCACAACCGAAGGCAGCCGACCGCCCGAAGCGGCCCGACCTGCCGGCGAGTAGCCTGCCGCTCGCGCTCATCGACGGCGAGCGGATCGCCTTCGTCGGCAACAGCACCGCCGAGCGGATGAACCTGTTCGGACACTTCGAGGCGATGCTGCACAAGCAGTTCGCCGACAAGAAGCTCGTCGTGCGCAACTTCGGTCGCCCCGCGGACGAAGTCTCGATCCAGCAGCGATCCGGCGACTACACGAAGATCGACGACCCGCTCTACGCCTTCGGGCCGGACACGTTCCTGTGCTTCTTCGGGTTCAACGAGTCGTTCGCCGGCAAGGACGGCGTCGCCAAGTTCGAGAAGGACTACGAGACGTTCCTCGACAACTACGCGAACAAGTACCAGCGCGACGGCACCGGCAGCAAGCCGCGCTTCGTGCTCGTCTCGCCCGTCGCTTTCGAGGCGCCCGACCCCGCGCTTGGCATTACGCCGACGCTCCCGGTCGACCAGCGATTCCTGCCATCCGGCAAGGCCGAGAACGAGAACCTGAAGCTGTACGCGGCCGCGGTCAAGGCCGTCGCCGACCGGCGGAAGCTGGCGTTCGTGGACGTGTTCGCCCCCACGGCCGAAGCGTTCCAGCGCCAGCCCGGGCTCCAGTTCACGATCAACGGCTGCCACCTCAGTGAGCCGGGCGACGCGCTGCTGGCTCGCCTTCTGATCGAGCGCCTGTTCGGCGGACCGGTCCCAGACGTGAGCGCGCAACTCCGCGCCGCGGTCGTGGACAAGTCGTTCGTCCACCAGCAGGACTACCGGATGCTCAACGGCTGGTACGTCTACGGCGGCCGGCGGACCTACGACACCGAGACGTTCCCGAAGGAGTACACGAAGCTCCGCGCGATGGCGGCCGCGCGCGACCAGTACGTCTGGGACATCGCCGCCGGCAAGCAGGTGTCCGCCGGCGTGGACGACAGCAAGACCGGCGAGCTGGTCACCCCGCCGACGCGGTTCGGCGACCCGCGGCAGAAGTACAGCGAGAACCCCGAGCTGAAGTATCAGACGCCCGACGAGTTCGTCCGCACCGCCAGCGTCGCCCCGGGCATGCGCATCATCCCCTTCGCGGACGAGACGAAGTTCCCGGAACTCGCCAAGCCGGTGCAGCTCGGGTTCGACAGCAAGGGCCGGCTGTGGGTGGCGTGCATGCCGAACTACCCGCTGTGGAAGCCGGGCGACCCGAAGCCGAACGACAAGCTCGTCATCCTCGAAGACACCGACAAGGACGGCAAGGCGGACAAGAGCACCGTCTTCTACGACCAGCTCCACTGCCCGACCGGGTTCGAGTTCTGGAACGGCGGCGTGCTGGTCATGGACCAGCCGCGCATCCTGTGGCTGAAGGACACCGACGGCGACGGCAAGGCCGACCTGGTGGTCCACCTGTTCGACGGCTGGGCCAGCGACGACACGCACCACCGCGGCGGCTGGGAGTGGGGTCCGGGCGGGTATCTCCACCTGCTCGAAGGCATCGCCATGAGCACGACGCTGGAGACGCCGTTCGGGCCGCACCGCAGCCAGGGGGCGGGCGGCACCTACGTCATCGACCCGCGGAACCAGAAGGTGCGACAGTTCAGCCTGCCGGGCATGTACAACATGTGGTGCTACGTGTTCGACGAGTGGGGCCAGGGGATCGTCGGCGACGGCACCACCGCCAACCAGACGTGGGACACGCCGCTGTCGGGCGCGCAGTTCTCCGGCCGCAAGGGGATCAACTTCATCCTCCCCAACGGCGAGCGGCCGAACCTCGGGAGCGAGTGGCTCGTGTCGCGGGCGCTGCCGGACGACGTGCAGAAGCAGTTCACCTACGCCTGCGTCATCAACCTGAACGGGCTTCCGCGGTACACCATGAAGGACGACGGGGCCGGGTTCATGGGCACCCGCGTGAAGGGGGCCGACGGGAAGCACTCGGACCTGATCAAGTCGCCGGACAAGCACTTCCGCCCGGCCGACCCGCACATCGGGCCGGACGGGGCGCTGTGGTTCGGCGACTGGGCCAACGCCCTGATCGGCCACATGCAGTACAGCCAGCGCGACCCGAACCGCGACCACACCCGCGGCCGAGTCTACCGGCTCATCGGCGAGGGGAAGCAGCCGCTGACGCCGGTGACGCAGTTCGGTAAGAGCGTGCCGGAGTTGCTGGAGCAGTTCAAGGAGTACGAGTGGCGGACGCGGTACAACGCCCGCCGCGAGCTGCGCGACCGGCCGACCGTGGATGTCGTGTCCGGCACGTCGCGGTGGGTGGCGAAGCTCGACCCGAACGGCAAGGAGTTCGAACGTCTGCGGACGGAAGCGCTGTGGGTGCAGCAGGGGCACCACGTGGTGCAGCCCGCGTTGCTGAAGGCGGTGCTGGCGTCGAAGGCCCACGAGGCGCGGGCGGCTGCGGTTCGCGTCGCGGCCGACGACCGGGCGTACATCGCGGACGCGCTGCCGGTTCTCATGGCCGCGGCCACCGACCCGCACCCGCGCGTGCGGACCGAAGCCCTCCGCGGGCTCAGCTTCTTCGCCACGCCCGACTCGATCGACGCCATGCTTGCGACGGCGAAGATGCCGCTCGACTACTGGACGAAGTACACGCTCGAAGCCTCGCTCGGGGCGACCGAGGCGGTGTGGCGGCCGACGTTCCTGGCCGGGAAGGTGAAGGACAACAAGGCCGCGGAGGAGCTGATGGTCGGCATCCTGGCGTCGTCGAAGGCCGGGGGTGCCGCGCAGCCTCACCTCCGGTTGTTGCTGTCCGCCGAGCCACAGCCGGCCGAGGTGAAGAACCGCGCCATGACCGCGCTGGCCGGCCTGAAGGGGAACGCGACCAACGGCCGGGCGGTGTTCACGCGCGGGTGCGTCGCCTGCCACAAGGTCGGCAACGGCGACGGCCAGGACTACGGCCCGAACCTCGCCGGCGTGGCCGCGAAGATGACGCGGACGAAGATCATCGAGTCGATCATCGACCCGAACGCCGAGGTGGACGCGAAGTACACCTCGACGCGGGTCGTGACCCTGGACGGGAAGACCGTGTCCGGGCTGCTCGTCGCCGAGAACAAGACCGAGCTGGCGATCTTCGACGGGATGATGCGGCGGGTCATCCGCATCGACGACATCGACACGCGGGTGGCGCTGAAGCAGAGCAGCATGCCCGAGGGCCAGGCGGCGACGATGGCGCCGTCCGAGTTCGTGGACCTGATCGAGTATCTGGATTCGCTCAAGCAGAAGTGAGGTTTGCCTGGCGAGCCGACCGCCGTGAGGCGGCGGGTGAGGCGCCCGTAGCGCCTCACCCGCCGCCTCACGGCGGTCGGCTCGCCTCGCGTTAGCGCCCCGACACCGGCCACAGCTTCACCGTCCCGTCGCCGCCGGCCGTCGCCACGAGCTTGCCGTCGGGCGACACCGCGGCGGCGAGCACCACCCGGTCGTGCCCGCGGTAGCTCGCCCGCGGCTTCCCGTCGATCGCGTCCCACACGCGGACTGTGCCGTCCTCGTGCGTGGTTGCCAGCACCGACCCGTCGGCGGCGAAGGCGACGCCGACTGCCATCCCCGACCCGTCGAGCGGCGGCCGCTCCTCGCGGCCCGGCAGCGCCCACCGCTTCACCCCCGCACCCGTCGCCGCGGCCACCACGTCGCCGGCTGGCGCGATTGCCAGCGCGTGTACGTGCCGCGGCCCGACCGCCAGCTGACCCGCCGCGACGCCCCGCGGCCAGTCCCAGACCCGCAGCGTGCCGTCGTCGCCGGCCGAGAGGAGCGTCTTGCCGTCCGGCAGAAACCCCAGCGCGTGGACGTGCTTGGTGTGGCCGGTCAGCGACTTCAGCGGCGTCCGGTCCGCGACCTTCCACAGCCGGACGACACCCTCCACGCCGCCCGCGGCAATCACGGTCCCGTCGGGCGACACGGCTAGCGACTCCAGTGCCTTCGTGCCGGCGGGGGTGGAGCCGAGTTCCGTTCCCGCATGCCAGTCCCAGAATCGCACGACGTGGTCGTCGCCGGCCGACGCGAGCACCCCGCCCGCGGCGAAGGCGACCGCACGGACCTTCCCCTTGTGCCCGGTGAGCGATCGCAATTCGCGCCGGGCGGCGGTGTTCCACAGGCGAACGGTCCCGTCGTCGCCGGCGGACGCGAGCGTTCCGTCGGGGGCGAAAACGACGGCGCGGACCGGCCCGCGGTGGCCGCGCAGGGTGGCGACCTCGTCGCCGCGGGTGAGGAACCACGCGGCCACGGCTCCAGCGATGAGAACGACGCCGGCCGCCACGGCGACGCGGCGGCCGGTGAACGCGGGGGGCATCGGGGCGGCCTCAGTTCTCGTTGGCGACCTCGCCGCCGGCGCGGGTGCCGAGGGCCGACCACGCCAGCGGGTTGATGGTGTTCCGCACGAACCGCACCGACCCGTCACAGAACAGGGCGTTGATCCCGCCGGTGTGTCGGCTCCCCGAGTCTTCGACGTGCACCAGCGGGTTGTTCGGCGTGCGCATCTCGTCCGGCTCGCCGACGTTCGTGAGGCACAGCGTCGGCGGCCCCTCGTCGTCGTACCCGGGAGTGACCGGCGGGTTCACCGCGCTCGTGACCGCCCCGACCCAAGTCGTCATCGGCGAGCGAAGGCTCTGCCGCTCGACGATCATCAGCGTGCCGGATGTGCCGTCGGTGATGTCGCCGACGCGGTAGCGGCTGTTGCGGAGGAGCACGCCGGTGTTCACGTCCGGGTTGTCAGTGACCTCGTAGACGCCGCCTAGGCCGACGTAGTTGGCGAAGGCGACCTCGCAGATCGGCCCCTCGCCGTCGGCTACGGCCGTGAACGTCGGCGCCTTTGGCGCGTCCGACGGGCAGAGGTAGCCCTTGAGGCTCGTGGTGCGGACCGCGGCGTTCGACGGGTGGGCGATGTCGAGCTTCAGGTTCGCCTGCCGGTAGAGCGGTTCCTGCTCCATGAACGGGAGCAGGTGCGCCGCCCAACCCCAGCCCGGGCCGGTCCCGTCGGCGCTGGGCGCCGGCGCGGCCGACGTGTAGCCGGGCGGGAAAAACCCGTAGGCGGCGTGGTGCGCGTGCATGGCCACGCCGACCTGCTTGAGGTTGTTCTGGCACTGCGTCCGGGCGGCGGCCTCACGGACCTTCTGAACGGCCGGCAGCAACAGCCCGATGAGGACGGCGATGATGGCGATGACGACCAGCAACTCGATCAGCGTGAAGGCCCGTCGGCGACTCATGATGGCCTTGCGTGTGCGGCGACGAATTTGTGGAATGACGGAGTCAGATCGGCCGCATGGAACTGATGCTAGTTACTAAAAAGTTATACGTCAAGCGTAGAAACCAGATTCCCCTAGCGGCCGCGGTTCGGGCGCGTCATTCGCTTGCTGTTTGACGGTCCCCCGTTGGGGGACGTTGCTAACACCTGAAGGTGAACCCATGTACCGTCTGTCACTCGCTGCGCTCCTCGGCGTCGCCGCCACCGGGCTGATCGGCCTCGACGTCACCCGCGCCCAGGACAGCAAGAGTCCGGCCCAGCCGAAGGCCGGGGACCACGCGAAGCACTTCATGGACTGCGCCAAGGTCTGCGGCGAGTGCGCGCTGATCTGCGACGCCTGTTCGGCCCACTGCGCCAAGCTCGCCATCGACGGGAAGAAGGACCACGCCGAGACGATGAAGACGTGCCAGGACTGCGCGACGGTTTGCGCGGCCGCCGCCTGTATCACCGCCCGCGCCGGGCCGTACTCGGACGCGATCTGTCAGGCCTGTGCCGACGTGTGCAAGCGGTGTGGCGACGCCTGCGAGAAGCACGCCGCCCACGACGCGATGATGAAGCAGTGCGCCGAGGAGTGCCGCAAGTGTGAGAAGGCCTGCCGCGACATGCTGGCCCACGCCCGCCCCGCCGCGGCGCGTCAGTAGTACGTCAGCCGGCACGCCTGACCCAGGAGGAAGCCGGTGCCGGAGAGTACAACCATCGCGCCCGCCAGCCGCTGCCCCTCGCGGCGGTAGCGGGCCGACTCGTCCGGGGCCGCCAGGCTCCGCCACGGCCAGTGGATGTACGACACGTACACGAACAGCCCCACCGCCGCGACCTGCACCACCACCTTCGCACCGATGAGCCCGAGCCACGCGGGGCTGTTCGGATTCCACCGCAGCCCGGCGAGCGCGAACCCGGACGCCGCGCACGTCAGCATCCCGGCGGTCACCACGTACCGCATCCCGTGGGCGAGGTGGGTGCAGAACCGCTCGTAGTCGGCAGAGTCGGCGAAGTACCGGAACGCCTTCCCGTCCACGACCGCAAACCGGTAGAAGATCGCCCCGAACCACGCGGCCGCGGACGCGCCGTGAACCCAGAACAGGACTTGTTCGAGGAACACCATCGTCGGCCCTCCGGGCGGGTGACAGGCCTTCACGGTGTCAACTGCGCACGCCCCCGACAGATTAACCGGGTTCCGGCGGCGGCCGGGCGCGATAAAATCCCCCCGTCCCCGAAGGAGCGGAGCCGCCCCATGCCGTCGCTGGCCGACCAGTTCCCCGACATCACGCGGCGGAACGAACCGCTCGCCCCGCACACCCGGCTTCAGATCGGCGGCCCCGCCGAGTTCCTCATCGAGCCGGCCGACGTGGACGAACTGCGTGCCGTTCTCAAGGCCTGCGGCGACGCGAACGTGGCGGTGCGGATGCTCGGCGGCGGGTTCAACCTCCTCGTCCGCGACGACCCGGTTCCCGGCGCCGTCGTCCGGCTCACGTCGGCCGCGTTCACAATGATTGAGTGGGACGGCAAGAAGGTCGTCGCCGGCGGCGGCGGGCAGTTGTTCGACCTGATCGCGTTCAGCGTCCGCCAGGGGCTCGCGGGGCTGGAGACGTTGGTCGGCATCCGCGGCACCGTGGGAGGCAGCGTCCGATGCAACGTCGGCGACAAGTCCGTCGAGATCGCCCAGGCGGTACGGAGCGTCACCGTGCTCACCGAGGCCGGTAAGGTGCAGACCCGCACCCGAGAGGAGCTGACCTTCTCCGAACACGGCAGCGACCTGGACGAGCCGGTCATCCTGGCCGTCGAATTCGCCCTCGACCGCGACGACCCGGCGGCGATCCTGAAGCGGCTGCGGAAGGCGTGGATCACCCGGAAGACGGCCGAGCCGCTGAGCTTCCAGCACGCGGCCCGGCTGTTCCACAACCCGCCGGGGAAGACCGCGGCGGCGCTCATCGACCGGGCCGGGCTGGCGAAAACGCGGGTCGGCGGCGCGGAGTTGAGCGAGCGGAACGCGAACTACGTCGTCGCCCACCCCGGCACGACCGCGGCCGACATCCTGCAGCTGGTGGACCACGTCCGGGCGAAGGTGAAGGAGCGGACGGGCGTGCTGCTCGACCGCGAACTGCACGTCTGGTAGGAGGCCGCCGTGCCGCGCCGGAAGAAGCCCGGCCCGCCGCCCGGCCGGTCGTGGCGGGCGGCGTTCGCCGTCGTCATCACACTGGCGGTCGCCGCGGCGGCCCTCGTCGCGCTGAACACGCTCGGCGGCGACGCCCTCCGCCGGATCGGCGGCCGCGACCGCTACCGGGTGGCGTTCGCGGACATCGCCTGCGACGCGCCGCCCGGCCTCGACCGGCTGACGTTCCTCGCCGAGGTCCGCTACGTCGGCGAACTCCGCGAAACCGTCAGCCCGCTCGACGCCGCCGACCGCGACCGCCTCGCCGCCGGGTTCGCCAAACACCCGTGGGTCGAAGCGGTCGAGGCGGTGACGCCGGAACCCGGCGGCGTCCGCGTCGCGCTCCGCTTCCGCTCCCCGGTCCTCGCCGTGACGACCGCCGCCAACGAGCCCCGGTTGCTCGACCGCCACGGTGTCCTCCTACCGATCGCGCCGACGCCGCCGGGCGTCGCCGAGCTAGCCGGGCGGGTCGCCCCGCCGCGGGTGGCGGCGGGAGAGGTGTGGAACGAACCCGACCTGTCCGCCGCGCTCCGACTCGTCGAGACGTACCACCCGGTTCGACTCGAGAAGCGCGGAGCGGGCTGGCGGCTGACCGGCCCGGACGGCCGTCCGTACGATGTCCGGCGCTGACACCCCCGAGGCCCACCCATGCCCCGCCGCCGGTCCGACGACGACTACGACGATGACGACAACACGCCGCGCCGCCGCCGCCGTCGGGATGAGGGCCGGAGCAAGGCGCCGCTGTACGTCGGCGTGGGGGTGGCCGTCGCGGCCGTGTTGGTCGCGATTATCGTGGTGGGGGTCATCCGCCGCGGCGGGCGCGGCATCGAACGCGAAGAGGTCACGGAGGACGGCGTGCGAATCGTGACCCAACGCAACCTCGACGGGAGCGTTACGGCCAAACAGTATCTCCCGCCGGCCGACGGCCGCCCCTACGGAATGCGACAAGATCAGGCCGGCCTCCGGGTGGACCGGACAGCCCTGACCGAGGGGTGGGCCATGATGCAGGGCCGGTGGGAGCGGAAGGACGAAGACGGGCAGCGACACGTCGCCGAGTTCCGGCCCGACTACACCGCCACCGTGACCTTGCGGCTCGCCGAGGGGCTCAAAACAGCCGAGTACACCCTGAGGTCGGTCACCGACGACACGGGGCTCGTACCGTCTATCAAGACGTACAAGCGGAAGTACACCGTGGAACTCCGACCGGCCGGCGTGAAGGACGAGACGTTTTCGTTCATGTGCGGCATTCGCCCCGACGGTAGTCTGTGGGCGGGGCACAACGGGCTCAACGAGTATCACCGGGTCCGCTAGCGGGTGCCGGTGCGGAAGCCGACCAGCGCCACGACCGACCCGAGCATCAGCCCGACGTGCGCCTCGCGGAGCGGCTCGACGGTCTGGATCCCGAGGTGGTGCCCGGCCACGACGAGCCCGGCACCGGTGAGCACCAGCAGCCCCATCAGGTTGCCGCGGAAGCACAGCGACCCGAACAGCAACAGCCCGGCGAGGCCGACGTTCCAGCTGTCGGCCCACGCGGTCAGCCGCGGCGCTACGCCGTCCACCGTCAGCGGCGCTGCCGCAGCTCCGAGCGCCGCCACCTCGTGAAGCGAAGCCAGGTCTTGCGACTCCACCGCGACGACGGCCCGGCGGCCGGCCTCCGTCCCGGGGAGCAGCCCGTTCTGATGCGCCCACAACCCGCACCCCGCCAGCAGCACGGCCGCGGCGACGGCCCGCACCGGGGGACCGACGAACCAGCCGACCAGCCGCGCAAACGGGTCGGGACGGGTCGACTCGAACAGGAAGTCCGACGCCGCCCGTGAGGCTTCCGTGCGGCGGAACTGCTCGGCCTGAAGCAGCGCGGCGGCGGCGGCGGTCGCGGCCTGCCGCTCGGCATCGGCGCGGGCCACACCATCGGCCTGCAACCGCTCGCGCTCCACGGCCTCCAACAGCCGCCGGTCGCGCGCCTCCTTCCGCGCCCGCTCGACGCGGTCGATCAGCGCCAGCAGCGGCTCCCGCCACGCGGCGTACTTCTCCCGCCGCCCGGCCGACCCGCCGCGGAGGAGCACGGCCCGCGTCGCGAGCTTGGCCTCATAGCCGAACAGCGCCTCGAAGAATTCCTCCCAGTACCGGCCGGCGAACCGCGCCACGAAGAGCCGGACGTCGTCCTCGTCGAGCCCCTGCGCCCGCAGCTGCCGCACCAGCCGTTCGCAGCCGCGGACGGGTTCGGCCCGCTCCGCCTCGGCCCGGCGGTCGAGCCACCGCCGTGCCGCCAGCGCCAGTGCCACGCCCGCCACCCCGGCCGCGACCGCGTGCCAGAACGCCCCGGACATCGCCACCAATAGCACGAACAGCCCCGCCCCCGCGGCGACGATGCCGCGGTCGGCCCAGCCGAGCCCGGCCGCGAACTGCCGCACCCGCAGGTACACGGGTCCGCGCGCCGTCCGACCAGTCAGCGCGAACGAAACGAACCCGAACTGAACCAGCATGAGGACCAGCGCGGACGCCCACACGGCCTTCCCGAAGAACAGCAGCAGCGCCGCCAGCGCGACCGTACCGACCACGCCGCTGGCGACGACGCGGCCGCGCCGCACGGCCGCGGGGGCGGCGGCGAAGGCGTGGGCGTACCCTTCCAGCTTGCCGATCTGCTCCTCGCGCGGCACGAACCCGCCGGCCGCGGTCCGCACGCCGAGCCAGTCTTCGAGCGTGCGGACGACTTCACCCATGTCCGCGAACCGCTCGCCCGGCTCCTTCGCCATCATCCGCAAGATGACCGACGACAACTCGGCCGGCACCCGGGCAACGATCTGCTCCGGCGGTACGATCGGCTCGTAGGCGTGCTTGCTCATCACCTCCACGGCCGTCGTCCCCTCGAAAGGCGCTCGCCCGGTCACGAGCACGTACAGGGTGCAGCCGAGGGAGTAAATGTCGGCCCGATGGTCCACGGTCGTGGCGTCGCGGCACTGCTCCGGAGACATGTAAGCGGGCGTGCCGAGGGCCATGTGGAAGCCGGTCAGGTCCGGGCGGGACGGCGCGGCGTTCTTCGACGCCGGCGCGTCGGCACCGGGAACCTTGACGAGGCCCAGGTCGGCGACCTTCACCAAACCGTGCGCGTCGAGCAGCAGGTTGTCCGGCTTCACGTCGCGGTGGACCATGCCGCGGTCGTGGGCGTGCCGCAGCCCGCGGGCGGCCTGGAGGACGTAGCCCACGGCCGTCTCGGGGTCGAGCTTGCCGCGCTCCGCCAGCAGGTCGGAGAGCGACCGGCCGGGGACGAACTCCATGCTGAAGAAGCGGGCGCCGTCGGCCTCGCCGATGTCGTGGATGCCGACGATGTTCGGGTGCGACAGCTGGGCCGCGGCGAACGCCTCGCGGGTGAACCGGGCCACGAACTGCGGGTCGGCCGCGTACCGCTTCGCCATCACCTTCAGGGCCACGGGCCGGTCGAGCGACAGCTGCCGGGCGAGGTACACCGCACCCATGCCGCCGCGGCCGAGTTCCTTCTCGATCCGGTATCCGGGGACCGACGCGGGCGGCGGCGCGAAATCCTTTCCCTCCGGTTCCGCCGGGGGTGGGGTCGCCGCGACCACGGGGGCGAGTTGCGACTTCGGGGCGGGGGTTTGCACCGGCGGCGCCGGGCGGTTCGGCATCGTCCGTCCGGCGTCTTCCGCGGCCGTCCGGTTGCCGCGGATCGGGACGACGACGCAGCCGTCGCCGGGGTGCTCGGGCACCGTCAGGAGGAAGGCCTGGGCGCAGCCGGGGCACTTCGGGCGGAAGCGGCCCGGCTTCGGGTCGCGGAGGCTGATGCGGTGACCGCAGTGCGGGCAGGCGACGCCGAGGACGGCCCCTTCGGACCGGGCGGACGGAGGCGGCATGGGTGGTCGCCGTGGCCGGCCGGTCGCCGCCGCCCGGGGTGGCCCGGCGGCACCGGCTCGCCCAAAGGTAGGACAGGTTCGACCGGTTGGACGGGTTTTGCGGCGCAGGACCGAACGGGCGTGGGCGGTGATTCACGCGGGGCGCGAAGTACGACCCGGCTCGCCTCGTCACACCGGCCGCTCCTTCATCCCCACACCCTGCCGCACGAGTTGCATCGTGACCCGCGCCACCTCGCGCGCCTGCTTCGCCCCGGCTTGCAGCACCTCTTCCACCCGCCCCGGGTCGCGGGCCAGCCCCTTGCGGCGCTCGCGGGCGTCGGCGAAGTATTCCTCGATCTTCGTGAACAGCAGCGACTTGATGTCCCCGTACCCGAACGGCCGCCCCGCTCGCCCCTCCGCCCCGCGCATCGGGTTCCGGTACAGGTCGGCCGTCTCCTCCACCTCGCGGGCGCCGGCGAACAGCCGGAACAGCGCGAAGGCGTTGCACGTGTCCGGGTTCTTCGGCTCCTCGACCGGCGTGGAGTCGGTCTTGATCCCCATCACGGCCGACTTCAGCGCCTTCCCCTCGGCGAAGATGTCGATGGTGTTCCCGTAGCTCTTGCTCATCTTCTGCCCGTCGGTGCCGGGCACCACGGCCGCCTCGCCGAGCAGTTCCCGCGGCTCCGGAAACACCTCGCCGTAGGCCTGGTTGAAGTACCCGGCCATGTCGCGGGTCATCTCCAGGTGCTGCACCTGATCCTTGCCGACCGGTACGAGGTGCGATCGCACCACAAGGATGTCCGCGGCCATCAGCACCGGGTAGGTGAACAGCCCGACGGCGGCCGCGATGCCGCGCTCGACCTTGTCCTTGTACGAGTGGGCGCGCTCGAGCAGGCCCATGCCGGTGACGGTGGAGAGGAACCACGCCAGCTCGCACACCTCGGGCACGTCCGACTGGCGGTAGAACGTCGCCTTCGTGGGGTCGAGGCCGAGGGCGAGGTAGTCGAGGGCCACGTCGCGGACGTTGTCGCGGAGGATGTCGCGGGCCGGGCGGGCGGTCAGGCTCTTGTTCTTCGCTGCGGCCCCAGCCTCGGCGTCCTCCGCGCCCTTCAGTGTGGTGAGGGCGTGGTAGTCGGCGATGAAGTAGAACGCCTCGCCCTGGTCCTGCAGCGCGATGTGCTGCTTGATCGCCCCGAAGTAGTTGCCGATGTGGAGCTTGCCGGACGGCTGGACGCCGCTGAGGATGCGCGGGCGGGACGGCATGACGGGCATCGACGGCTCCGGGCGGAACGCCCGGGGACGGCCGTCCCCGGGCTTTCCTTCGTGGCGTGGAGTGGGTTACAGTACGCCCGAACCTCGTTCAGGACACCCGCATGGACGCGCCCGATGTCCTCCTCAGTGCGCTCAAGGCCGCGCTCGCTGCGCCCGGCGAGCACCGCCTGTTCCGCTCCGGCAAGCTCCCCGGCTTGTTCCCGTCGCGCGTCGGCGAGGCGGCCGAGGCGGCGCTGGTGGCGCTCAAGGACGGCCTCCTCGAAACGGTGCGGACCGAGACGCGCGGGAAGATCGTGACCGAGTGGGTGACGGCGACGCCAAAGACGGTGCCGTTCGTCCACGAACACGATTCGCCGAAGGCCGCGCTGCAAGAGTTGAAGGACGTGTTGGCAGCGACACGCGCCGGCGTCCCGGCATGGCTCGACGAGGCGCGGCAGGAGGTCGCACGGCTGTCGGCCCGCTTCGAGGGCCACGCGGCCGCCCTGCTCCGCCGGCTGGACGACCTCGCCGGCCGTATCGACGCCGCGATCCGCCGGAGCGAGCTCCGGGCACCGGCGGTCGCCGAATCACTCGCGGGGGTCGTGCCGTGGGCGGCGTGGGCACTCGAATCGCTCGACCGCCGGCGCGCCACCGGGCTGGGTACGACGTGCCCGCTACCCGAGCTGTTCGTAGTCGTGCACGGCCGCTACTCGGGACTGACGCTGCCGGCCTTCCACGACGGGTTGCGGCGACTTCACGACGCGCGAGCACTGCGGCTCCGGCCGGCCACCGAGATGCCGGAACCGGAGCACGCCCTCCTCGCGGACGGGGCGTTGATGTATTTGGCCGAGAGGTAACGAGTTGCGCCGCGGCGTCACTCCAATACAAATTTGTCTGTCCGACTCAATGCGTCTGGGGAACCCCCGGGGGGGGAGGCCAGACACAATGCGCCCCGCCAGAACGATCAGAACGGCCAGTGGTCGCCGAGCGCGGCCCGCTGGGCGGCAGTGATCGAGCGGATGCCGGCTTCGCCGAGTTCGAGCAGGCGGTTGAGTTCGTCGCGGGAGAACGTCGCTTCCTCGCCGGTCCCCTGGACCTCGATGAACGCCCCGGCGCCGGTCATTACGAGGTTCAGGTCCACGTCCGCGGCCACGTCCTCGACGTACTCCAGGTCGAGCCGCGCTTCGCCGTCCACGACGCCGACGCTGACCGCCCCGACGCTCGTCGTCACCACGTCGCGCACGGCCGCGCCGAGTTGCACCTTCGAGACGGCGTCCACGACGGCGACGAGCGCCCCGTTGATGGCCGCGGTGCGGGTGCCGCCGTCGGCTTCGAGCACGTCGCAGTCGATCCACAGCGTGCGCTCGCCGAGCTTCGCCAGGTTCACGACGGCCCGTAGGCTACGGCCGATGAGCCGCTGAATTTCGACGCCGCGGCCGTCCACCTTTCCGGCCTTGTCGCGCGGCTTGCGGCTGTGGGTCGAGCCGGGGAGCATGCCGTACTCGGCGGTGAGCCAGCCCTTCCCCTTGCCGGCGAGGAAGTCCGGCACCTTCGGCTCGACGGAGCAGGTGCAGAGCACGGCCGTGCGGCCGCAGCGCACGAGGACGGAGCCGGCGGCGTTGCCGGTGTAGCCGCGCTCGAACGAGAGCGGGCGGAGCTGGTCGGGGAGTCGGCCGTTCGGGCGGGGCATGGGTCACCAGTTTACTTGAGGAGCCACTCCAGAACCGCCTTCTGGGTGTGGAGGCGGTTACCGGCCTGCTGGAACACGGCGGCGGCGGGGCCGTCCATGATCTCGTCGGTGATCTCCTCGCCGCGGTGAGCCGGCAGGCAGTGGAGCACCTTGCACCCGGGCGCGGCCCGCTCCAGCAGCTGTGCGTTCACCTGGAACGACTCGAACCGCTTCAGCCGCTCCTCGCGCTCGGCCTCCTGGCCCATGCTCGTCCACACGTCCGTGTAGATCACGTCCGCACCCGCCACCGCCGCGGTCGCGTCATTCAGCTCGCGCGGGAAGTCCTTCGACACCCGCGACGTGTAATCCTCCCGGAACTTCGGGTCGAAGCCGTAGCCCGCGGGGCAACCGAGCACGAGCTTCGCCCCCAGCCGGCCGCAGCCGACGGCCAGCGACCGGGCCACGTTGTTGCCGTCGCCGATGAACGCCACCGTCCGCCCCTCGACGCCACCGAACAGCTCCTGGATCGTCAGCAGGTCGGCAAGCCCCTGGCACGGGTGCGACCAGTCGGACAGGGCGTTGACGACGGGAATGGAGGCGTGCTGCGCCACCGCGTCGAGCGTGTCGTGGCGGTAGACGCGCAACACGATCGCGTCGAGGTAGTGGGCGATGGTGCGGGCGAAGTCGGCGTGCGTCTCGCGCCAGCCGAGGCCGACCTCGTTCCCCGGCAGGTACAGCGCCGTGCCGCCGAGCTGGGCGACGCCGCTCTCGAAGCTCACCCGCGTCCGCAGGCTCGGCTTCTCGAAGATCAGCCCGACTACCTTGCCGGCGAGGGTCCGCGTCGGGATCCCGCGGGCGTGCGCGTCCTTCAGCCGGGCCGCCTCCGTCAGGAGGTGCCTGACCTCGTCCGCGGTCAGGTCGATCAGGTTCAGGAAGTGCGTCATCGGGGGCGAGCCCCTCAAGGTGGCGAGCCCGCGGGATGACCCGCGGGCTTCGGTTGGTGCCGGAACGGATGGTGAACGGCTACGCCTTCAGGCCCAGGATCACGTCGGCGAGAATGTCGCACCCCTCGTCGATCTGCTCGTCGGCGATGTTGATCGCCGGCAGGAGGCGGATGACGGTGCCGTGCGTGGCGTTGACAAGCAGGCCGCGCTTCAGGCACTCGAGCACGACGGGGGCGGCGTCGGTCGCCAGCTCGACGCCGATCATGGCGCCCTTCACGCGCACGTCCAGCACGTGCGGGCTCTTCGCCTTCAAGGAGTGGAAGCGGGCCGCGAACCGCTCGCCGACCAGGACGGCCCGGTCGAGGAGGCTCTCCTGCTCAATCGTCTCGATGGTGGCGAGCGCGGCACGGGCGGCGAGCGGGTTGCCGCCGAACGTCGCGGCGTGGGTGCCGGGCTTCAGCTTCTCGCCGACCTCGGGCGTGGCGATCACCCCTCCCATCGCCACGCCGCCGGCCAGCGCCTTCGCCAGCGTCACCACGTCCGGCTTCACGTTCCAGTGCTGGTGGGCGAACCACGCGCCGGTGCGGCCGGTGCCGGTCTGCACCTCGTCGAGCATCAGGAGCATGCCGTTGCGGTCGCACAGCTCGCGGAGGCCTTCGAGGAACCCGGCCGGCGGCAGGTTGATACCGCCCTCGCCCTGGATCGGCTCCACCAGCACCGCGGCCGTCTCGGCGTCGATGGCCTTCTCGGCCGCGGCCAGGTCGCCGAACGGGGCGTACACGAAGCCCGGCAGCATCGGCTCGACGCCGGCGTGGTACTTCGGCTGGGCCGTCGCCGAGAGCGCCCCCATCGTCCGGCCGTGGAAGCCGCCGGTGAAGGTGAGAATCTTGTACTTCCCCTTCGGCTTCCCGTTCAGGCGGGCCAGCTTGATCGCGGCCTCGTTCGCCTCCGCGCCGCTGTTGCAGAAGAAGCAGATGCCGCCGAAGTCGGTCCGCTCCGACAGTGCCTGCGCCAACAGCGCCTGCGGCTCGGTGTACCACGTGTTCGGGACGTGGATGAGCGTGCTCACCTGCTCGCGGACGGCTTCCACGACGCGCGGCGGGCAGTGGCCGAGGATGCCGCAGCCCCAGCCGGGGAAGAAGTCGAGGTAGCGGTTCCCCTCGGCGTCCCACACCCACGACCCCTCGCCGCGGACTAGACACACGGGGTAGCGGGTGTAGTTGCCGATCAGGTAGCGCTTCGCCAGGTCGATGACCTGTAGGCTCGTCAGCGTGTCGGTCGCGGACATGGAGGCTCCGAAGCTACCGGGTGATTTCGGTCCCGGTGAAGCGGTCGTGCAGGAACACATCGAGGAGCGAGTACGGCACCCGACCGTCGAGGATGAGCGCGGCCTGCGCCCCGGCGGCGAGCGCCTCTAAGCACGCTTCGACCTTCGGCACCATGCCGCCGTCGATCACCCCCGACGCGATCAGGCTCCGGCACTCGGTCTCGGTCAGACGCGGGCTCAGCGACTTGGGTTCGTGGCGGTCGAGGAGAACGCCGGGGGTGTCGGTTAGAAAGACGGCCTTCTCGGCCTCCATCGCCCCGGCGACGGCCGACGCCGCGGTGTCAGCATTGACGTTCAACCAACCCCCGTCCTCATCCCAAGCAAGTGATGGGATGACGGCAACGACCCTCATCGCGGGAGGACATAGGTGCCACAAGCGTTCGGTGTCGAACCGCGTCACACGTCCGACGTGCCCAAGGTCGATGCCGTCGAGCGTTAGCCGAGTTCCAAAGACCAGATGATCTGGGTCTAGTGGGTCAGGCTCCGGGCGTGCCGCATAGGACGGCACTCCGAGGTTCTCGAGTGCAGACGCCAAGTCGAGGGTGATTTGCCGAAGCACGCGCACCACGATAGCGAGCGTCGAGCTATCGGTGTAGCGGCGACCGGCGACCTTCTTCGGCGTCAGGCCGGCGTCGGCCATCGCGCGGTCGATCGGCTTGCCGCCGCCGTGGACCAGCACTACGGGCACGCCGAGGAGGTGAAGTGTCGCCACCGACCGGAGGCAGGCGTCGGTCGCGGCCGGGTCTTCCATCGCGCTGCCGCCGAGCTTCACCACCACCGGCCGGCCGCGGAACCGCGCGACCCGTAGGGCGGCGTCGGCGAACGCGGCGGACGAGAGCGGGACCGGCGACATTCTGCGGGGACCGGGTGAGGCGCGGCCGCGGAAAAAACCCATCGTAGGAGCGCGACCCCCGGTCGTCAACGGGTCGGCCCGCGCACGACCGTATGATTCCCGTCGGGTTCCGATCGACAACCGCCGGACGGTTCGGCACAATGCGGGAGATGGACCCGGCGACCGACCTGCTCCCGCCGCCGACCGAGAACCACACCCCGCCGCCGCGGGAGGCGGTCGCGCTCGGCCTGCACCCCGCCGACCGACCCAGCACCGACGCCATCCTTCGGGCCGTCGTCTCAGCCGGCGGGCCGTGGTTCCCGTCCGCGCACGCGCACCACACCGGCGCCCCGCGGCCGGCTCTCGACGAAGCGCTCACCGAGCTGCGGAACGCCGGGCTGGTCCGCGTCGCGGCGTGGGAGAAGGGCGCCGGTCAGGGGTACGTCGCCACGCCGGACGGCGAGCGCGTCGCGGCCCGCGCCGCGGTGGCCACGCCCGACGGGTTCGAGCCCGTCGCCCCCACCCTCGCCGGACTCCTCGACTTCCGCCCGCCACTTCTCACGCCCGTCCTCATCGGCGCCAACGTGCTCTGGTACGTGGTCGGCGTCGCCGTCGCGCTGCGGTGGGATCAGCCGCTGTCCCGCGCGCTCGGGGCGCCGTGGGGGAGCGTGCTCGAACGCATCGGCGCGGTCTCCGCGCAAGACCTCCTGAATGGCCAGTGGTGGCGGCTCGCCACCTCCATGTTCGTCCACGCCGGGTTCTGGCACGTCGCCCTGAACATGATCCTCCTCGGCACCACCGGCCCCGCCGCCGAACTGTTCTGGGGCCGCTGGCGCGCCCTTCTCCTGTACGTCCTCGCCGGCGTGGCCGCGGCGACCGCAGCGATGGCGTCGCGGCCGCTGGCCGGACCGGGCGACGTGCCCGTCATCGTGGCCGGCGCGTCGGGCGCCGTCTGGGGGCTGATGGGGGCCGTGCTGGCATGGTACGTCCACTTCCGCGACGACCTCCCGCCCGACCTCGCCGCCGACATGGGCCGGCGGCTGCTGTTCGCCTTCCTCCTCAACGCCGGCGTCTGCCTCCTCCCGCATGTCAGCTGGGAAGGCCATGCTGCTGGCGGGCTCGTCGGGTTCGTCGGCGCCGGGCTGCTCAACGCCATCCGCTTCAACCCGCGGCCGCGGCAGCTGCTCGCCGCGGGGCTGCTCGTCCTCACGCCGACGCTGTGCGTCGCCGGGCTCCTCACTGCGATGTGGTTCGGCGACGACTGGGCGCCACTGCGGCACCGGCCGGCGCAGGCGGCCGTGGACCCGGCGACCCTCACCGACCCGCTCCGCCCGGACGCGGCTAAGGCAGCGCGGTGGGCGGCGCGGCGGGTGTGGCTCGTCGGCCCGGAGTACCGCGAGAAGCACCGGGCCGCGGCGCGGGCCGAAATCGACGCACTGGCCCGTCGCGTCGGCGCCGCCGTCGAGGGGATGGCGGCGAGCGGCGAACCCATGCCCGAAGCGATGAACGCGGCCACGGCCCGCCTCCGCGAACTCGACCGGCTCCGCGAACTCGTCGATGGGCGTGAGATGCCGACGGTCGAGGAGTGGCAGACGTGGGGCGCCCGCCGCCGTGAGGCGGATCGATTCTGGCCGCCGGCCGAACGTCCGTAACTCCGACACTCTGGCCGCGGTTAATGGTTGCGGAGAAGTAGGGGACCCCATCCCGCAAGCATTGAGTTGTCTTCACAAAAGTTCGTTCCCGCGAGCCGAAATCATCTCGTCTGACCGATCCCCTCAGTTCCGCGTCAGTTACCGACTCTCCCAATCGTCAGACTGACTCGATTCAGAACAAAACCCGATCCCCTAAGCATTCCCGAAGCCGCTGTTTCGCCCCCGGCGGGACAGGGTTCCCACCCAGATCGAGGGCGATCAACCCGTCCCACCCACGGACCGCGGCCAGAGTCTCGACACCGGCCGGGCCGATGCCGTTCTCCGACAGGTCGAGGTGGAGCAAGCCTGCGACCCAGCGGCCGCGGAGGAGCTGGGCTACGCCCTCGTCGCCGAGGCGGTTGTCGCGCAGATCGAGCACCCCCAGCTCGGGCAGGTCCATCGCCCCGAGCGCGGCACCGACGTTCGGGCCGAGGGCGTTGCCGCCGAGATTCAGGACGCGCAACCGTGCGGCAAGAGGGCTGCCGGCCAGTTCCGACACGCCCGCCGAGCCGAGGCCGATCCGCATGGCGTCGAGCCGGCGCAGCGCGCGGAGCCGGTCGCCGCCGACCAGTTCGCGGAAGCCATCAGCCCCGAGATTGTTGTCACCCACGTCCAGGCACTCCAACCCGGCCGCGACGGGGGCGTCGAGGAGCCGGCGGAGGCTGTAGCCCGACAGTCGATTCCCTTGCAGGTCGAGCGACCGCAGGGGCGGCGGGTCCGCCACACTGGCGAGAGCCGTGACGAGCCACCCGCCGCGCTCCTCGTCGCGGTAGGAGAGCGCCCGCAGCCGGCGGAAGGCGGGCGCGTCCACCACCGCCCGCGCCGTCCGGCCGGACGTGAGGCCGGCCCCGATGACGAGGTCGTCGAGGGCCGTCAGGTGCGGCGAGTCGAGGAGGCCGCGGGCGGTAGCCTGGCCGAGCCCGGCGCGGACGACGAGCCGCTTGATCCGGGCGAGGCCGGGGCACGCGGCGAAGGCGGCCACGTCGCCGGCCGGGAGTGCTGCCAACTCGAGCGCCTCGACCGGGGCGAGTTCGAACAGGTGCTCTGCGGCGGCGGCGAACGCGGACCCGTCGTCGGCCTGCACGACGGCCGGGAAGCCGCGGCGGTACGGCGGCAGAACCCAGCCGAGGCCGGCGGGGAGCGGCGGCAGTTCGGTCTGCCAGTCACGGCCCGGTGGCGCGTCGCCGCCGTAGAAGCGGTAGCGGACCGCGGCCGGCTCCCACGGCGCGGCGCGGGCGGCTTCGACCTGCCCGCGGACGAACGCCGCCCGGTCGGCGGCGCCGAGGTCGTCGAGGGCGTCGGCGTAGACGAGCCGCGGGGTGTCGTCGTCGGGGCGGTCGAGGACGGCGCGGAAGAGGGCGTCGAGGTCGGACATCAGGGGGAATTCTACGGGCTTGCGGGCGAAGCCCGGGGACGGCCGTCCCCGGGCTTTCAGCCCAGCAACCCGCGCTCGCGCAGGCGCGGCAGCAGTTCGTCGAGCAGCGGCAGGACCGTCGGCCGGTCGTCGTGCAGCAGAATCACGTCACCAGGCCGCGCGGCCGCAGCCACCCGGCGGGCGCACGCGACGGCGTCGGCCGGGGTGCGGCAGCGCCAGTCGTGGGCGTCGAGCGACCAGCCGGCCAGCACCAGCCCGAGGCGGCGGGCGGCGCGCCACAGCCCCGGCGTCAGCCGGCCGAACGGCGGGCGGAAGTGCGTCGCCTGCGGAACCGCATCCCGGCAGCGGGACAGCTCGGCGAGCGACCGCGCGGCGTCGCGCCACGGCAGCCGCGGGTGGCTGTACGTGTGGTTGCCGAGTACGTGCCCCGCGGTGTGGATGGCGGCGGTCAGGTGCGGCGCGGCCGCGACGCGGTTGCCGACCAGGAAGAACGCGGCGGCGTGGCCGAAGGCGGCGAGCCGGTCGAGCACGGCGGGCGTGAACGCGGGATGAGGACCGTCGTCGAACGTGAGGCGGACGCGCCCCACTTCCGCGGCGGGGCCGGGCGGGAGGAGGAGGCGCTTCAACAGGTTCGGACGAGGCGAGCCGAGCCCCGTCAGGGGCCGGGTGCGTCCGCACCTCGTGTCACGTCCAACGACAGTGTCATGCGGACGCACCCGGCGGCTGACGCCGCTCGGCTCGCCAGGTGGAATGTGCGTCGTCGCAGCGGCATCGGTGGTGTCACGCGGCACGGGCCGGCTCCCACCCGCCGGCCGGCTTCAGCCACCCCGCCACCGCCACCCCCGCCAGCCGGATCACCACCGCCGGCGCCGCCAGCGCGAACCCGAGCCGCCGGCGCGTGAACCCTACTTCCGCGGCCGCGGCGCCGTAGACGCCGACCACCAGCGCCGCAAGCACGACCGCCCAGCCGACGAACTGACCGGTTACGAGAGCCGCGAACACCGCCGCCGCCACCAGCGCCAGCGCCAGCGGCTTGCTACCGGCCGGACCGGCAGCGGCCCAGCGGCGGCGCTGCCGGCACAATTCCGCGAGCCGCGGCGGGGCGGCTGCCGTCACTTCCGCCTCCGGGCAGTAACTCACCCGCACGCCCGCCCGCCGCAGCTGGCGGTCGTACTCGGCGTCCTCGACCGGGCTTGCGGTCGCCCAGCGCACTCGTTCTAGCGCCCACCGGCGGAACGCCATCCCGGTTCCGCGCAGCCGGCCGGCAATCCCCAATCGTTCCCGCCCCGCGGCGACCGCGGCATCGACCCCGGAGCCGACCGCGGCCACGAACCCCCCCGGCCCGGCGTCCGCGTTCCGCGAGCGGAGGCTTGCCTGAACCACGTCGGCACCGGACGCAAGCGTCGCCGCGAGCGCGCGCAGCGCGGAGGGGTTCAGCGTGCAGTCGGCGTCGAGGATCAGTACCACGTCGAACGCTTCGTCTCGGAGCGCGTCCAATCCTGCGGCGATGGCGTAGCCCTTCCCGCGGTGAGTCGCGTCGGCGCGAACCACGACCCGCGCCCCCTCCCCCGCGGCGACGGCGTCTGTGGCGTCGGTGCAGTTGTCCGCGACGACCACCACGCGGACGCGCTCCGGCGGGTAGTCCTGCTCGGCGACCGAACGGACGGCGGTGGGGAGCGTCGCTTCCTCGTCGTGGGCGGGAATGAGTACGACGAACGTCGGCGGAAGCGGGGTAGGCTGAGGGAGCCGGCGGCGACGGGGGAATCGGCCGAGGGCGGCGAGTGCCGCCTGGGTGGCCGCGACGGCGGTCGCGGGGGCGAGGAGGCCGAGGCAAACCGCCGCACCGGTCATGGATTCTCCAGGCTCCGCGAAGATTCCCCCCTCCTCCTTTCGACCGGAACCCGCTATGGTATTCAGTCTACCGCCGGGGACCGACCCGGTGCCGCCCCCCCACACCCCCCGGAGGCCGCGATGGCCAAGGCGAAGGAGGCCCGCTCGACGATCAAGCTCAAGAGCGAGGCCAGCGACCACTGCTACTTCACCGAGAAGAACCGCAACAACACCAAGGAGCGCATCCAGCTCCGCAAGTACGACCCGGTCGTGCGCAAGGTGGTGATGTACAAGGAAGCCAGCAAGCTGTAACGGGGCGAAGCCCACCCGCGGGCGCGGCCCGGGGCGTTGCCCTCCCTATTACGCATAAGTCTGCAACATATTTACTGGCAACATGTTGCAGCAGGTGACTGGCGGGTTTTCTGGGGTTGATCGGGCCTGGAAACCCCTTGATTTGCAAAGGGTTTCCACACCGGTGCCCGAGCATTCCCAGAGGTTCCCCGACTTATGCGTAATAGGGAGGGCGTTGCCCCGGGCGATCCTATCCCACCCCTTCGGTGTGAAGAATCGAGCCTGGTTTTCAGGCCAACGGCCTGGGACAGCATAGCCCGGGGCAATGCCCCGGGTGGACGCCACGGGAGCGTTCGTTTCACAGGGGGCCGCGGCCCCCTGTTTTCGTTCCCGGACCGTGCTAAGGTAACGCCATCAGCGACTTCCGGCGAGGGTGCGTCATGTCCGCGGGACCGGACCGGGTGCTGGTCGTGATCGGCCGCACCCGGCACAAGATGATCACCGCCGAACTCGGCGAGGCCGTCAAGCGCGGCGCCAAGTTCATCGAGCTCCGCCTCGACTTCCTCGCCAAGGCGGTCGAGTTCAAGCGGTTCACCCCCGTCAAACAATGCCCGTGGGTCGCCACCCTGCGCCGCCCCGCCGACGGCGGCCGCTACCCCGGCACCGAGACGGAACGCCAGACGATCATCCGTCAGGCCATCGTGTCCGGCGCGTTCGAGTGGGTGGACCTGGAACACGACGTGGCCAAGGCCATCCCGCGGTTCGGGCCGGTGAAGCGGATCGTCAGCTACCACAACCTCAACGAGACGCCCGAGAACCTGGAAGACCTGTACGCCGACATGCTGAAGCTCGACGGCGACGTGTACAAGCTCGCCGTCATGGCGCAGACGCCGGCCGACGTGGCCCGCGTGCTGCGGCTCCAGAAGGCGGCGCCGAAGCCGACCGTCGCGTTCTGCATGGGCGACGTGGGGGCGCCGAGCCGCTACCTGTCGCTGAAGTACGGGGCGCCGTTCATCTACGCCGCGTTCAACAAGGAACGCGGCATCGCCCCCGGACTGCCGAGCCTCGATGAGTTCCGCACCACCTACCCGGTGCGCGCCATCGACGCCGACACCCGCGTGTTCGGCGTCGCCGGCGACCCGGTCGGGCACAGCATGAGCCCGGTACTCCACAACCACGTCTACCGCCGGCTGAAGTTGAACGCGATCTACCTCCCCTTCCGCATCCCGCGCGGCCAGTTCCCGCAGGCGATCGAGGAGTACGGGCAGATCCCGGTGGAGGGGTACAGCGTCACCATCCCGCACAAGGAGGCGGCCGCGGCGCTGGCCCGGGAGAAGGACGCGACCGTGGAGCAGACGGGGGCCGCGAACACGCTGGTGCGGCTGCCGGACGGCAAGTTCTCCGCGGCGAACACCGACTACCACGCGGCCATCGACTCGCTGAAGGACCACCTCCGCGGCAAGACCGGCTCGGACGGCAAGCCGCTGGAACTGCGGCAGTGTGCCGTGCTGGTGCTGGGCGCCGGCGGCGTCGCGCGGGCGATTTGCCACGCCCTCCACCGCGAGGGGGCGCACCTCACCATCGCGGCGCGGACTCCGGAGCGGGCGCACGCGCTCGCCGAGGAGGTGAGCTGCAAGACGCTCGACTGGCACGCCCGGCACAGCGTCTTCTTCGACGTGCTCGTCAACTGCACGCCGGTCGGGATGCACCCGAACGTGGACGAGAGCCCCGTCCACGTCAGCGTGATGAAGCCGGGGGTGACGGTGTTCGACACTATCTACAACCCGGAGACGACGCTGCTGATCCGCGAGGCGAAGGCGCGCGGGTGCAACACGATCACGGGCGTGGACATGTTCGTCCGCCAGGCGGCCCGGCAGGTGGAGTTATTCACCGGGCAGTCGCCGGACCTGGAGATGATGCGCGGCATCGTGCGGAAGGCACTGTCGCCGCTGACCCGGGCGCTCGACACGGAGGCGGAGAACCCCGCGTGAGCGCCCCCCCGGCCCCGACCTTCAGCCGCCGCGTCTGGCTGTTCTGGCGGAAGCGCATTCCCGTATACGCCGCGATCTACGTCGCCGTGGTGGCCGTGTTCCTGTGGTTCGAGCTGAGCCTGGTCTTCCGCCCGCACACGGCCGCGCAGTCGTGGCGGTCGCCGCCCGACCGGCGGACGCAGGATGTGTACTTCGACTCCACCGACGGCACGAAGTTGCATGCCTGGTGGCTGCCGCCGACGCGCCCCGAGGCCGGGGCGTTCCTCGTGTCGCACGGCAACGGCGGCAACCTGTCGTTCCGCGGCGAGTTGGCAGCGGCGCTCAACGGCGCCAGCGGCGCTGGAGTGTTCCTCTACGACTACCCCGGGTACGGCCACAGCGAGAGTTCGCCGACGGAAGCCGGCTGCTACGCCGCCGCCGACGCGGCGTATGCGTGGCTGACCACCGCCGGGAAGGTACCGCAGGCGCGCGTCGTGTTGTTCGGCGAGTCGCTGGGGTCCGGTGTGGCGGTTGAACTGGCGACGCGGCGACCGCACCGGGCGCTCGTGCTGGTGTGCCCGTTCACGAGCCTGCCGGCGGCGGCGAAGAGCCACTACCCGTTCCTGCCGACGCACACTGTCATGCGGTCGCGATTCGACAGCCTGTCGAAGATCGGCGGGTGTACGCGGCCGCTGTTCATCGCCCACGGCACCGCGGACTCAGTGGTCCCGTTCGGGCAGGGGGAGGCACTGTTCGCCGCCGGGAACGAGCCGAAGGAGTTTCTGCGCGTGGAAGGCGCCAAGCACTCGCTCCCCGGAAACGAGTTCTACCCGCCGTTGGCCCGGTTCCTGGACCGGCATCCCGCGGCAGACTGACGTGATAACCAGTCGGGGCGACAAGACGGCTATTGAACTTTTTCTGGCCGGCATCCGGGGCTGGGAAGCCACGTTGCGGCGGTCGATGGACAATGGAAAGGCAACGCCGAAGTAGCTGGCAGTTGCCACTTGCCCGCGCTGGTAAATGCGGAGTAATCTTACTCTATTTCGTGTTACCTAGAAGCTGTTGTCCCTCGTCAGTTGCGACC
>Ga0209181_10002565_pt1 | contig 29551 bp, 23 predicted proteins | sample MAT05_FD_187208 | JGI IMG/M metagenome (GOLD analysis project Ga0209181, IMG submission 187208) | Freshwater microbial communities from Lake Fryxell liftoff mats and glacier meltwater in Antarctica - MAT-05 (SPAdes) (version 2) | ecosystem: Environmental > Aquatic > Freshwater > Ice > Liftoff...
GGATACGGTCACGGATACGGTCACGGATACGGTCACGGATACGGTCACGGATACGGTCACGGATACGGTCACGGATACGGTCACGGATACGGTCACGGATACGGTCACGGGTATTGCTACCGGCTCGGACCTCCCCACCGCCGGCATGGGCTCCCCGACCGCCTCCAACGCCCGGCTCCCGACGGGGCTACTCGCCACCGATCCATCGGGCCCGCGCGACGCTGGCGTGGCCGTCCCCGCCGCGACTGCCGCGCCGCCGCCATCGGGCTCGCCCAGGAAGCCGCGCAAGGCGACCAAGCCCGGCACCAACAAGCTCCTCGAGGATCCGTTCCGCTAGCGCGCCCCGCGTGCGTCAAGTTGCGCCCGCTTCCCTTCACCGGAGATCGTATGTCCCCTCGACGTGCCGTCGTTCGCGAGGTGTTGGTCGTCGTCTCGCTGTTGATCGGACCCGGCTGCTCCAGCTTGCCGCCCGCCACCCTCGACGCCTGCGGCGACGGCATCGTCGAGCCCGCGCTCGGCGAGGACTGCGACCGCGCCACCGCGGACTGCGGCGCGCCCGACAGCGCGCTCGCGTGCCGGCTCCTGTGCGCGACCACTGCGGACTGCCCGGCCACCGCGACCTGCGGGCGCGGCGGTGCCTGCGCGATCGCCGACGGCCGCTTCGGGCTGGCCAGCGAGACCGCCTGGACCTCGCCGTTCCTGCTGGTCGGTGACGTCGACGGCGATCGCGCGCCGGATCTGGTCGGCGTCGATGACGTCGCGGTCGAGCTGCGCGCCGGTCTGGGCGGCGGCGGCTTCGCCGCGGCGCGGTCGCTGCCCAGCTTCCCCGCCACCGGCTCGCCGCTCCTCGCCGACCTCACCGGCGATGGCATCGCCGACGTCGCGCTGTCGGTCGGCTTCGGCGTCCACGTCCTCAGCAGCGCCGTCACCGGCGACTTCCAGGCCACCTTCCAGCCATCGGCGCCCATCGGCCTGTCGGGCGGGCCGCTCATCGCTGGCGTCGTGCCCATCCCGTTCGGGGGGCTGCCCACCGGCCAGGTCATCGCCGTCGCGCGAGTGCCGGCCGGCCCCGAGTGCCCGCTGCCCCAGGGCTGCGACGTGCTGATCGTCGGCGAGCCCGGCGGCGTGGCCATCTTGCCCAAGCGGCTCGAGTGGTTCGCCAGCACCCGGCTGCCGCTGGCGCCGATCGCGAATCCGCCCGCCAACGAGCGGCAGTTCGTCATCGCGCTGCCCTTCGTCGATGACCCCGACCAGCTCGGCGATCAGAGCGGCCTGTACCTGGTCCGCGTCCACCAGACCACCACCGCCACGCGCCTCGACCCGATCGTCGAGGTCGACGTGCCAGGCGCGGTCGATGGCGTAACCTTCACCGACCTCGACGGCGACGGCGAGCTCGACCTGCTGATCGCGTACACGCCCACCGTCCCGGCCAACGCGGGGGCCGAGGTCGCGGTCGCGCTCAGCAACGGCACCGCGCCCTTCGACGCGCCCCGCACGCTGGTGATGCGGCCCTTCGGCGAGGCCAGCGCCCTGCCACGGCCGGTGCCAGCGCCGATCGCGTGGGGCGATCTCGACGGTGACGGGCGCGACGAGCTGATCTCGCGCGACGGCGCCTGGAGCCTCGCCTGCGCGCCGCCGTCGTGTAGTGGTGGGCGCATCTTCACCGCCGCCGCCCCCTGGGCCGAGGCCGCGGTCGGCGACGTCAATGGCGATGGTCACCGGGACCTGATCGCGAGCCGGCGGGCCGGCGCCACCGTCGACATCGCGCTCGGCACGTCGGTGTTCGGGTTGTGGAACGACGCGTCCTTCGCCGCGCCCGGTCAGGTCCGCGCGCTGCGCTTGGGCGACTTCGACGGCAATCAGGTCACTGACGTCGCGATCGCCGCGATCGGCAGCGACGGCGAGGACGCCGAGCTGGTGGTCGGGTTTGGCCAGGTCGGCGCGCCACTGGCGGCGCCGGTGTCGATGGGCACGATCGGTAAGACCCTCGCGCTCGAGCCGCTGTTCGTGCCCGCAGCCGGCCGCTTCGATCTCGCCGACGATCTGGTGCTCGCCTTCGATCGCGACGGCGCGCGCTCGATCTCGTTCATGTTCGGGGCGGTCGGGCGGCGCATGATCGCGCCGTTTCTGCCCAGCGACGACGAGGTGCCCGACGGCGGCTACACCACCGTCGACGTGTTGGTGGCGGTCGAGCTCGACGGCGACCCGGCGTCGGAGGCCATCGCGTTGCTCGGGTACCACGACGGCGACGGCGTGCTGCAGGCGGTCCACGCCCGCGCGCTCGACGCCAACCGCCGCGGCGATCTGGTCGAGCGCGACGCTGGCACCTTGCCGCAAGGCATGTTCACCGGCAGCGACTTTGCCGAGGCGCGCTGGGCCAGCGTCCCCAGCGTCGACGGCAGCGCCGCCCTCTTGCTCGGCGCCGAGGCCAGTGGCCGGGTGATCGCGCTGCCCATCGAGGGCTGCCCGGCGGCGTGTCAGGCCACCCGGCTGCGCGTGCTGCAGCCCGCGGTGCTCGGCCGCACGCCCACCGACCTCGCGGTGCTCGACCTCGACGGGCAGGGCGCCCTCGACGTGGTCGTGCCCACCACCGGGGTGGCCGGCAGCGCGGTGCTGATCTGGCGCGGCGGCGTCGGCGAACCCGAGATCATCGCCGTGCCAGACGGGGCGCGCCCGGTGGGCGTGACCGCGGTGCGCTCGGTCGTGGGCGCGCCGGCCCGGCTGGTGGTCGCGATCGCCGACGGGGGCGTGCTGGTCGGCGAGCCCGACGGTGCTGGCCGCTACCTCGCGCTGGTGCCGCTCGCGCTCGGGCCGGGCCCCGATGGCAACCAGCCGCGCGCGGTCGGCGTGCGTGCCACCGACGCCGACGGCGACGGCCTCGACGACCTGCTGGTGGTGACCGGTCCCGATCCGCGCAGCCCGCGCGGGCTCAAGGTGTACCTACAACAGCGGGTCCCGGGTGGCCCCGGCCTGGCGCAGCGGGAGGCTCGGTGATGCGGGCATTGATTCTGGCGCTGATCGCGCTCGGCCTGCTCCGCGCGCCGGCCACCGCCGACGACCAGCGCGACACCGCCGAGCGCTACTTTCGCACCGGCGAGCGTCTGTTCGGCGCCGGTGAGTTCGTGGCCGCCGCCGGCTCGTTCGAGGACGCCTTCGCGATCATGCCGCTGCCGGCGATCGCGTTCTCGGCGGCTCAGGCCTACCGCCTGGCCTGGATCGGCAAGCAGAACCCAGCCCACCTCCAGCGCGCGGCCGAGCTGTACCGCCGCTACCTGGAGGACGCGCCCAAGGGCCCGCGCGTCGTCGACGCCAGCGCCGCGCTCGGCGAGCTTGAGGCCGTGCTCCGAGGCCAGGGCGGCGCCGGCGCGGGGCCCGCCGCGGTCCGCGCCACCGGCGTCGCGATCACGTCGTCGATCGCCGCGGTCGAGGTCGCCCTCGACGGTGGTGAGGCGGCGCCGCTGCCCATCGTGCGCGACCTCGCCGCCGGCAAGCACGCGCTGGTGGCGAGCGCCCCGGGCTACGCCGGCACGTCGATGGAGTTCCAGGTCGTCGACGGCGTGGTGGTCCCGGTCGAGGTCGACCTCGCGCCGCTGCCGGCCTTGGTCACGATCGTCGCCGAGGCCGGCTCCGAGATCGCCGTCGACGGTCGCACCGTCGGGCGCGCGCCGCTGCCGCCGCTGCCCCTCGCGGCCGGTCGCCACCACGTCGCGGTCAGCCGCCGCGGACGCGTCGGTTTCGGGCAAGACCTCGACGTCGCGCGCGGGCAGGTGGTCGCGCTGCGGGCCCGTCAGTCATCGACCCGCCAGCGCCGGGCGGCCCGCTGGACGCTCCTGGGCGCCGGCGTGCTCGCGGTCGGCACCGGGGTCGCCACCACCGCGGCGCTCCTGGCCGACCGTGACGCGTCGGACCTCGCCGCCCAGCAGGCCTCGGTCGGGCTCACCCTCGACGAGCGGGCACGCTACGAGGCGCTGCGCGGCCAGCGCGACGACCGCCGCGCCGTCGGGCTGGGGCTGGGTGGCGCCGCGGTCGCGGTCGGCGTCACCGGCGCGCTGCTCTTCTGGCTCGATCGCGACGTCGCCGAGCGCGCGCCGACGATCGCGCCGACCGTGACCGGCGACGGTGGCGGCGTGACGTGGTCCGGTCGCTTCTGACGCGGCGCTCGCGGCCAGCGCGCGATCCTGCTAGGGTCGCGCCCGATGGCTACGACGACGAAGCGACTCACGCCGGTGGCTGCCACCCTCACGTTCGACAAGTTCTGGACCTGGCTGACCGGCCACGTCAATTGCATCGTCCGCGCTGGCACGCCCGAGGTGGTCCTGTTCGATCACGACGACTTCCACTGGTCGATCCTGTCCGAGGATGACACCACGCGCGTCGTGCAGCTCGCCCGCGGCAAGGAGCTGGTCGGCGAGCTGGTGGTCTTCCCGACCGAGATCGCGTACGTGCAGACCGAGCCCGGCGAACAGGATGGCGAGTTCGTCTTCGATTGCGTGATCGAGACCGAGGCAGCCCGCGAGGTCGCCTACCACTTCGTCATGGCGCACGAGTACGAGGCCGCCGACCACCCGCGCGGCGCGTCGGGCGGCGGCGACAAGTGGACGCACTGAGCATTTCGAAGCCCGGGGGGTGACGCGCCGCCGGTGGCGGCGAGGGCGAGCGGGGATCCAGGTGGGCCGACGTGTGCGTGGCGCGCCGGTCGCGTGACGGCACCAGCGGGCGGGGCGGCACAGCGGTTGCTGATGGTGGTGGCGTGCCTTGGCGAAGTAGTTGCTGCGGGTCCTGTGGCTGGTGCGGACAGCGCAGGGGTGTACAAGCCCTGCGCACTGATCAGGGCGTGCGCAGGACGGGCGGACCGCGGTGGCGATGACCCGAGCCACGCACTGGGTGATCGCGGCGCTGCTCGCGATCCCGGCGGCGCTGATCGCGACCAAGGTGGCGGTCCTCGACTACCGGATGAGCGACGTGCTGCCGCGCACCGAGTACCACGTCAGCTTGACGATGACGCTCGACGGCCACGGCCGCGACGTGAAGATCCGCACCTACCTACCGGTCTCCGACGATCACCAGGCCATCACCGCCGAGCAGCAGAGCGCCAGCGAGCTCCACCTCGGCTTCGAGGCCGAGGCCGGCGATCGGCTGGGGGTGTGGACCGGTGGTGGGGTGGGCGATCGCGCCGAGGCTCGCTTCGCGTTCTCGGTGCTGTCCGAGCACGTCCGCTACCAGCTCGATCCCGGCATCGCGGTGCCGGCGTCGTACCCGGAGTCGGTCGCCCCGCTGTTGCGACCCGAGGAGTCCATCCAGGTCGACAGCCCCGAGATCGCGACGCTGGCCCACCGGCTGGGCGCCGATCGCGGCGACGTGCGGAGCCGGCTCGAGCGCATCTACGGCTTCACCTCCGCGATGGCCCAGCGCCCGTTCAAGGGCACCACCGACGCGCTGACCGCGCTTCGCCTCGGCGAGGCCAGCTGCAACGGCAAGAGCCGGCTCCTGGTCGCCCTGGCTCGCCACGTCGGGATCCCGGCCCGGCTGGTCGGCGGCATCATCCTCGGCCGCGGCAGCAAGAAGACCAGCCACCAGTGGGTCGAGGTCTACGTCGGCGGCCACTGGGTCCCGATGTGCCCGACCAACCACCACTTCGCCGAGCTGCCGGCCAGCTATCTGGTGCTCTACCGCGGCGACAAGAGCCTGTTCCGCCACACCGCCGACATCAACTTCGACTACCGCTTCACGATCACCAGCGACCGGGTGCCGTCGCCGAAGGCCAAGGCGGCGTTCCGGGTGTTCAACGTGTGGGCGCTGTTCGATCGCCTCGGGCTGCCGTTCTCGTTGCTGCGCACGATCTTGATGCTGCCGATCGGCGCGCTGGTGGTGGTGGTGTTCCGCAACGTGATCGGCATGCCGACCTTCGGCACCTTCTTGCCGGCGCTGATCGCGGCCGCGGCCAACGAGACCGGGGCCGGCTGGGGCCTGATCGCGGTGCTGATCTTGGTGGCGATCGTGTTCCTGGCCCGGGGCGCGGTCCACCGCCTCGAGCTCCTGCACTCGCCGACGCTGGCGATCCTGCTGGCCGCGGTGGCGGTGGCCATCCTCGGCACCGCGCTGGCCGCCGATCATGTCGGGTTGCACCGGCTGACCCGCATCACGATGTTCCCGCTCGCGGTCATGGCGATCACCGCCGAGCGGTTCTACCTGACGCTCACCGAGCGGGGCGGGACCTCGGCCGGCAAGGAGCTGGCCGGCACGCTGGTGGTGATGCTGGCCTGTCACGCGGTCATGGGCAGCCTGGCGCTCCAGGTGATGGTGATCGGCTTCCCCGAGATCCTGCTATGGGTGGTCGCGGCTGACATCTACCTGGGCCGCTGGGTCGGGGTCCGGCTCTCGGAGTACCTGCGGTTCCGGCCGGTGCTGACCCCGGGATCCCCGTCGTGATCGCGGCGGCTCGGGGCCTGTACGCGGTGGCGCGGCGCTGGCGTCAGGTGCTGGCCCACCGCGACGAGCTGTACGGGATCAACCGCCGCAACGTCGAGCTGGTCTACGCCGAGAACCCGCGCCGCCACTACCCGATCGCCGACGACAAGCTGCTGGCCAAGCAGCACCTCGCCGCCGCCGGCGTGCCGACCCCGGCGACGCTGCACGTGTGCGAGGGGTTGTTCGCGATCCCGCGGGTGCTGGCGGCCCTGGCCGACGAGTCCCAGATCGTGATCAAGCCGGCCAATGGCGCGGGCGGGCAGGGCATCGTCGTGCTCGGCGAGCGCCTGGGCCCGGGGCGCTGGCGCAAGGCGGGCGGCGATCCGTACACCGTCCGCGAGCTGCAACGCCACCTCGCCGAGATCGTCCTCGGCTCGCACACCGACATGCTGGCCGACCAGGCCTTCGTCGAGCGCCGCATCGTGCCCGAGCCGCTGTTCCACGAGCTGTGGACCGAGGGCCTGTGCGACGTCCGGGTCATCACCCACGGTGCGGTGCCGGTCATGGCGATGGTGCGGGTGCCGACCCGCGAGTCGGATGGCCGCGCCAACCTGCATCAGGGCGGGCTCGGCCTCGCGGTCGAGCTGGCCCACGGCCGCACCTTTCGCGCGGTCCACCGTGGCCAGGCGATCACGCACCATCCGGAGAGCAACATGCCGCTGGTCGGCCTCGACCTGCCGCGCTGGGACGAGGTGCTCGCGGTGGCGCGGCGAGCCGCGGCCGCGGTGCCGCTCGGCTACCTGGGCTGTGACGTCGTGGTCGACGCGGTGCTGGGGCCGCTGGTCCTCGAGATCAACGCCCGCCCCGGGCTCGAGATCCAGAACGTCCACGGCTACGGGCTGGGTCGCGCCCTGGCCGCCGCGGGGTGCCGATGACCGCGGCCCTCGCGCCGTACAGCCGGCTGTGGCCGGTGCTGGTCGCGCTGGCGGCGTTGATCGGCGGCTCGGTCGCGGTCGAGCTGGTCGCCGACGATCATCGGGCCAGCCGAGTGGTCCACATCGTGGCCGGCGTGGGGCCGGCGGCCGATGATGGCGCCGACGCCGACGCCGAGGGCGGCGCCGGCTTTGCGACCACCCCGCCGGTCGACGACGGCCACGCCGAGGCCCGCGCGCTGGCGCGCCGCGGCGAGGTGCCGGCCGCGATCACGCGCTATCGCGACGCGGTCGTCCGGCATCCCGAGGTCGCTGCGCTCCACGCCGAGCTGGGCTTCTGGCTCCTGACGGACCATGACGCCGCCGGGGCCCGGCCCGAGCTGGAGCGCGCGGCGGCGCTCGACGACAAGGATCCCTGGATCGAGCTCAACCTCGGCATCGCGTTGTCGCGCGACGGCCGGGCCCAGGACGCCGAGGCCCGCTACCGGCGCGCGCTGGTGCTGCGGCCGGCGTTCAACGCCGCCGAGCTGGCCCTCGGCACGGTGCTGCGTCGCCAGGGCAAGCTCGACGAGGCACTCGCGGTGCTCGCGGCGGCGGCCACCGGTGGCGGCAACCAGGAGCGGGCGCGGGCGCTGGTGGCGCTGGGCCGCACCCAGCTCGCGGCCAAGCTGCGCGACGACGCGGCGCGCTCGATCGGCCGCGCCATCGACCTGGCGCCGGCCGACGTCGAGATCCGGCTCGCCGCGGCCCGCGCCTACCTGGCCAGCGGGAAGAAGGACGACCACGCGCGCGCCGTTGAGATCTTGCGCAGCGCCGCCATGCTGGCGCCCGACGTCGCCGCGGTGTTCTCGGCGCTGGGCCGGGCCAACGAGCGGCTGGGCGAGCGGGCCGCCGCCGAGGTGGCGTACGGGCGCGCGGTCCAGCTCGATCCCGACTACCGCTACGCGCGCCGGCGCCTGCTCCGCCTCGCCCTCGATCGCCAGGACTACCCGCAGGCTCGGCTGGCCGCCGACTACTTGCTGCAGGCCGCGCCCGAAGAGCCCGAGCATCACTTCCTGGCCGGCCTGGTGGCGGCCCGGGGCGAGCGTCCCGACGAGGCGCGCGCGCACTATCGCGACGCCATCGCCCGCGCCGAGGGCGACTACCCCGAGGCCTACTTCAACCTGGGCCTCCTCGAGAAGGGCGCGGGCGCGCTCGATGCGGCGATCGCCGCGTACGGCAAGGCCATCGAGCAGCGCCCGAGCTACCAGCAGGCCTGGAACAACCTCGGGCTCACCTACGTCGCCGCCAAGCGCACGACCGACGCCGAGGACGCCTTCCGCAAGGCGCTCGCGCTCGACGATCAGTACGCCACGGCCTGGCTCAACCTCGGCGAGCTGCTGGCGGCGGGCGGCCGCGACCCCGACGCGGTCGACGCCTTCCAGCACGCGATCGCCGCCCGCCCGGGCGCCCCCGAGGCTCGCCTCGCGCTGGCCGCGGTGCTCGAGCGCACCGGCCGGGCCGGCGACGCGCTCGGCGAGTACCGCGCCATCGTCACCACCGATCCGCGCAACGTCGCCGGCTGGTACGCGCTGGGCGCGGCCCTCGCGGCCCAGGGCGATCGCGGCGCCGCCGAGGACGCCTTCGGCCGTGCGCTCGCCATCGACCCCGAGCACCTGCCCGCCCTGCGCGGCCGCGCGGCCGACCGCGCGGCCGACCGCGACCCGGGCGCCGCCATCGCGGCGTGGTCCGAGGTCGTCGATCGCGCGCCCGACGATGGCGCGGCCCGACGCGGGCTGGCGGCGGCTCGGCTGCGCGCTGGCGATCGCGCGGGCTGCGCGCGCGAGCTGACCGCGCTGCCCGCCGCGGCGTCCGACCCCGAGACCGTGCGGCTGCGCGCCGCATGCCCCGCGCCCTGACCCTGACGTCCCTCATCACAGGAGCCTCCCGATGTCTTGCTTCGTTCGCCTTGCCCTGGCCGTCTTGCTTGGCTGCACCTTCGCTTGCGGGGGCGGCAGCGACGGCGTCGATCCGACGGCGCCCGACGAGCGGCTGTTCCAGGACGGCCTCGCCCTCTACGACCAGCTGATGTACGCGCCGGCCGCGGCGAAGTTCGACGAGCTGGTCGCGACCTATCCGACCTCGGCGCGCCACGACAACGCCGGCTACCTGACCGGGCGCTGCGCGTACGAGCTGGCCGACTTCACCGGCGCGATCACCAAGCTGACCGCGATGCGGGCCACGCATCCCGACTCGCCTCACCTCGACGCGGCGGCGTACTTCACGGGTCGCTCGCGGTTCCGATTGCTCGACTTCGTCGGGTCCGAGGCCGAGTTCCGCGCCACGATCGCCGCCGATCCGAGCGGGGTGTTCGTCGACAACGCGCAGTACTACCTGGGGCGGGCCGCGTACGAGGCCGGCGATCTGCCGACCGCGCAGGTCGAGCTGGGCCGGCTCGAGACCAGCTTCCCGGCGTCGTCGTACGTCGACAACGCTCGCTACTACGGCGGCCGGGCGTTCTACGACGCCGGCGATCCGGCCAGCGCCCTCGGGCCGCTCGGTCGGGTCAGCCAGACCGTGATGTCGATCTACATCGACGACGCGACCTACTACCTCGGCCGCAGCCACTACGCGCTCGGTCAGCTGGCGACCGCGCTCGCCGACCTCCAGCGCCTGGTCAGCGGGTTCCCGACCAGCCAGTACGTCGACAACGCGCTCGCGTACGAGGCGCGGATCTACGCCGACCAGCTCGACTGCGCCCGCGCCCGGGGCGCGCTCACCGAGCTGTCGACCCGGTTCCCGCAGTCGACCTATCTCGCGCCGACCACGACCTACCTGACGACCAAGGGCTGCTGATGCGCGTCGTCGTCATCACGGCGATGCTGATCGTCGCGGCCGCCGCCCACGCGCAGGAGGCGCCGCCCGACGAGACCGCGACCGGGCCGACCACCGAGTCGGCGGCGGTGTCGCGGGTGGCCGACGACGCACCGGGCGCCCGAGCGGGCAAGAAGAAGCCCAAGCACAAGGCCGCGCCCGACTTCCAGCTCGGCGGGTGGCGCGGCTCGATCGACGCCGAGGGCGAGCTGGTCGGCGGCGCGCTGTCGGGGCGCACCACGCTGCGCGAGCAGGGCGCGATCATCGAGGCCGGTGGCACCGTCGAGCCGGCGATCGAGCGGGGACGCTGGCGGCTGGCGGTGCCGGTGCGGCTCGCGCACCGCGAGACCCCAGGGGCGACCCAGCGCGAGACCCGCGGCGGGTTCGACCTCGACGCCCGCTACAAGACCGGCCCCGGCTTCCGCCTCGATCTCGAGGCCGGCCTGCGCTTCGCCCAGCGGCCGACCTGGCTCGACGAGTACCAGCCGATCGCCGGCGGGCTCGGCACCACCGGTCGCTACAGCCACCTCGACCTCCGGCTCGGCGCCGCGATCGCGGCCATCCCGCTCCGCCATCAGCACGTGCGCGCCGGCTTGCGCTACACCGACCTGGCGTACGACGACGATCCGACCTACGATCCGATCGACGCGCCGACCCACCTGGTGCCCGGCGATCGCCGCGAGGTCGACCTCGATCTGAGCTGGCGGTATTTCGGCGACGGCTGGAAGCTCGGCGGCGCGCTGGCCGTCGAGGACCAGCGCGACGATGACAACTTCGCGCGCGACGCCGGCGACGGCCAGACCCACGCCGGGGCCGGCGGGCCGCCGCCCAACCCGCTGTATCACCAGCTCGATGTCGAGCCATCGGTGGGGGCCGAGCTCGAGCTTGGCCGCGGTGACGTCGAGGTGGGCGCCGACCTGGGCTACGCCGTGGTCTCGGATCGGTACCAGGGCTACTACTCGCGCAGCGGGCTCCACCCCCAGGTCCACGCCGCGCTGACCCGTGGCCACCTCGAGGCCAAGCTCAGCGTCGAGGCGTTGTTCGCCCGCTACGGCGAAGGCAGCTACCAGTCCGATGGCACCCCGGGCCGGCCGGCCCTCGAGTCGGGGACCCGGCGCAGCGATCGCCGCCTGGGTTCGCGGCTCAACGCGCGCTACCGGTTCGCCCGCCATCTGGCGGCGGTGGTCGGCCTGCAGGTCACCCGGCGCGACACCAACTTTCCCGACTACGTGCCTGGGGTGTTCCCGGGCAGTCGGGCGTACGACGTGGCGTGGGACTACACCAACGGGGAGATCACCGTCGGGCTCAGCGCCGCGCGGTGACGCCGGGGTCGGCGGCGAACGCCGCGACCAGCGCGGCCCGGACCGCGCCGATCTGCGGATCGCTGCGGGTCAGGGACAGGGTGCCGAGGTTCGACGGCACCTGGCTCCAGTCGATCGGGGCGAGGACCGCGGCGACGTCGAGGGTCACCGCGAGGGTGGCGCGCTGGCCGGCCGCGAGGGTGAGCGCGGTCGGCACCGTGATCGCCAGGGCCGCCTCGTCCTCGATCTCGAACGGCGTCCAGGTGCCCCCGAGGTCGACCTCGCCGTGCAGCTCGTAGGCCTCGGGGCCGCCGCCCACGCCGAGCTCGATCTGGCTGTATAGCCCGGCCGGGGCCTGATCGTAGACCAGCGGTGGGGGCGCGCGCTCGTTCCACTCGAGCTCGAGGGCGCCCGAGGAGGTCCGCGGATCGCCGGGCGCGGCGTCGCCGATCGCGCGCACCGAGCTGAGCTTGAGGTGCAGCTCGCTCAGGCGCAGTCCGGACGCCACCGGGCCGGGGACCGGCGCCGCGGTCCGCCAGTCGATCGCGAGGCCGGCTGGACCGCCCGCGGCGTCCGGTTCGTCGACGTCGCCGCCCGGGCAGCCGCCGGCGAGGATCGCGGCGACGAGCGCGGGCCCCACTGTACTCCTCGTGCGACCGACCTTCCTCATACAACTCCGAGCGTAGCAACCGCGGTACCATCGGCACCAGCCTCGTCCATCGAGGAGTTACCTGGCCCTGGCGGATCGGCTGCCAGCTCGGATATGCACCCTTGGTACAGGTGTCTCCAGTTCCGGACAGTGCGGACCCACGATGACGACCACCGATCGCACCCTCGACGCCGCCGACCTGACCCGGGACGCCGCCCCCGGCGCGCCGCGGGTGTTCTTGGCCCTGTCGGGGGAGCCGACCCGGGCGTCTCGGGTGATCGATCTTGCGGCCGGCCAGGAGATCTCGTTCGGGCGGTCGCGGTCGGCGACGGTGTCGGTCGATCACGACAAGGTGTCGCGGCTGCACGCCCGGATCTGGCGCGCGCACGACGAGGTGTGGATCGAGGATCTGGGCAGCCGCAACGGCACCCGGGTCAACGGCGCGCGGGTGACCGCGCCGCGCGCGCTGTCGGCCGGCGACGAGCTCGCGATCGGGCCGGTCACCGCGATCCTCGGACGGACGTCACCGCTGGCGCTCACCGTGCGACTCGCCGATGCCGGCGCGATCGAGGATCGCCTGGCCGCCGAGCTCGATCGCGCGACCCGCTACCGCCGGTCGGTGGCGCTGCTCATGGTGCGGGTGCCGGACGACGACGGCGCCGAGCAGGTCGCCCGCACCGCCCGTCGGATGGATCTGGTCGGCGACTACGGCGGTGACGATCTGGCGGTGGTCGCGCCCGAGTTGGACCGGGCCGAGGCGGTCCGCGAGGGCGAGCGGCTGATCGCGGCGATCCCCGGGGCCCGGGTCGGCATCGCGATCGGCCCCAGCGACGGGACCTCGGTAGCCCGGCTGATCGCCCACGCCCGAGCCGCGCTCGCCGGCGAGGTGGCGCCGGCGGCCACCGGCGGGCCGCTCATCGTCGACCCCGCGATGGTGCGCCTGTACCAGACCCTCGAGCGCCTGGCCGACAGCGCGATGACCGTGCTCATCCTGGGCGAGACCGGGGTTGGCAAGGAGGTGATCGCCGAGGCCATCCACGCCCGCTCGGCGCGCCGGGCCGGGCCGTTCATTCGGCTCAACTGCGCAGCCATCCCCGAGGCGCTGTTCGAGAGCGAGCTGTTCGGCCATGAGCGCGGCGCCTTCACCGGCGCCGATCGCCGCAAGACCGGCTTCGTCGAGGCGGCCGCCGGCGGCACCCTGCTCCTCGACGAGGTCGGCGAGCTGCCGGCGCCCGCCCAGGCCAAGCTCCTGCGCGTCCTCGAGCAGAAGGCGGTGACGCGGGTCGGCGGTACCGAGGAGATCGCGGTCGACGTGCGCCTCCTGGCGGCTACCAACGTCGATCTCGAGGCCGAGGCCCGGGCCGGCCGGTTCCGCGAGGACCTGTACTTCCGGATCGCGCAGTTCACGCTGGTGATCCCGCCGCTGCGCGATCGCCGCGACGAGATCGTGCCGCTGGCCGAGCGCTTCTTGGCCGAGCTGGGGCGGGCCCGCGGCCAGGCCCCACCGACCCTCAGCGACGAGGCCCGCCTGGCGCTGACCGCCTACGACTGGCCGGGCAACGTGCGCGAGCTGCGCAACGCCATGGAGCGGGCCGCGGTCCTGGCCGGTGGCGGGCCGATCACGGCCGCCGAGCTGTCGGAGCGCGCGGTCGACGCCGGCCGCCGCCGCGGGCTGCCGCTGGCCGGCGGCGTCAAGGGCCAGCTCGCCGACGTCGAGCGCACCGCGATCGTGGCGGCGCTCGAGGCCGAGGGCGGCAACCAGAGCGGGGCCGCCCGCCGGCTCGGCCTGTCGCGGCGCGGCTTGATCTACAAGCTCGAGAAGTACGGGCTCAAGGCGCCGCCGCCGTCGGCCGGTCAGCGACGGCCGCCGGGCGGCGGGTTGTAGCGCTCGGCCGGGCCGGCGCCGCCGCCGATCACCAACACCGTGCCGTCGCACATCATGGCGGCCTGGTGGCCGGCCCGCGCGCGGCCCAGCGGGTCGGTCGCGACCACGTCGATCGAGCCGTCGAGCGGGTTGAGGCGGGCGATGAACACGCTGGCCACCGGCGGCCCGTCGACCGTGAGGCGGCCGCCGGTCAGGAGGACGCGGCCGTCGGGTAGGGCGGTGGCGGTGGCGTCGAGCAGGCCCGCGGTCGCCGGCATCAGGCCGGCGTCGGCGAACCCGTCGTCGGTGGAGAACCGCTCGAGCTGGCGCACTGGCTGGCCGGCGGCGTCGAGGCCACCGAGGATGAGGACGCTGCCGTCGGGCAGGCGGACCGCGTGGTGGAGCGACCGCGGCACCCGCATCGTCGGGTGGAAGCGGGCGGGGTCGGTGAAGGCCTCGCGCAGCGGCTTCCACAGCTCGGCCAGGCCGATCGGGGCGCCGCTGGCGTCGACGCCTCCGATGATCGCGACCGGGGCGCCGAGATCGTCGGACAGCCGGGTCGCGCTGGCGCCGTGGCGCGGCACCGCCAGCCGGGCGTCGAGGCGGCGGAACGCGACGGTCGGGCCGTCGGCCGCGATCTCGACGACATCGCCGGCCGCGGGGCCGGTCGCATCGATGCCGCCAAAAACCATGGCGCGGCCGTCGGCCAGGCTGGCGGTGGCGGCGTCGCGGCGGGCCAGCCGCGGCTCGCTGACGGTCTCGACCCGGCGGCCGGGGGAGCCGTCGAGCTCGATGACCTCGACGGTGGCGGTCAGCGCGCCGGTGCCGTCGAGGCCGCCGAACACCAGCAGGCGGCCGTCGCCGAGGGCGGCCAGCTCGCCGTCGCGCCGCGCTGACACCGTGGCCGCGATCGTGAAGCCGCCAGTGCGCGGATCGAAGCGGTCGACCGCGGCGATCGGCTGGTCGGCGTCGTCGAGGCCGCCGACGAACACCGCGCTGCCGTCGTGGTAGCGGGCGGCGCGGCCGGCGTGGCGGGTGGCCGCCGAGGGCGGCGTCGCATCCGCCCACTTGACGGTGCGCGCGAAGAACAAGTGGGGGGCGGCGTCGCCGTCGACCAGACGGACCGCGAACGGACAGGTGCGGCCGTAGGCGACCTCGGTGCTGCCCAGGCGGCCGGTCAGGTGGATCACCAGATCGTCGGCCTCGGGCACTGCGCGCAGCTCGACCACGTCGCCGGGCCCGAAGGTGGCCGACGCCAGATCGTCGACCGCGCCCGCGTGGGCGAGGGTCAGCTCGAGCTGGTCGAGGTCGGGGAACGCCGCGGCGTTGGTGCCGACCTCCGGCGTGTCGATGATCGGCGCCACGACTAGATCGTCGGCGCCGCCGCACGCGGCCAGCGCGAGCGCGAGCCGCCAGATGCGCCTCACCACGGCGGCAACCCCGCCGGCCGGACGACGATCGTGGGCGCGGTGTCGCGCCTGCCGGCCAGCACCGGCACCAGCACGGCGGCGACCGCGGTGGCGCCGGCCGCGGCCCACACCCAGCGCGACTGGTACCAGCGCGCGGCCGGCGCCGACGGCGCCGCGAGCAGCTCGGTCAGCGCCGCGGCGGTGGCCTCGGCGGCGTCGGCCGCCGCGGTGGCGACCGTCCGGCGCTCGAGCTCGCGGCCGTCGATCGCGAGCTTGCGCAGCGTGATCGCTCCGGACTCGACCGCGACCACGACCAGGGCGCGGGCCCCGGTGGCGCGGGCCTGGATCAGCAGCTCGTCGTCGGTGGGGGCCTGGACCAGCGGGGGCTCGACGGTGGCGCCGGCCGGGCTGACCTCGACCCGCTGGCCCCAGGCCGGCTGATCGCGGCACGCGACGCGGACCCAGTGGGCACCAACCGTGACCTCGACGCTGGCGGCGCCGACCAGCGCGCCGTCGATCGTGATCGCGCAGTCGCCCGGCGTGGCGACGATCAGGCGGGCCCGGGGGGCGCCGGCGATGGCCGCCTCGGCCCGGGTCCAGGCCTCGATGGCCCGCGGCGGAAACCGCATCGGATCGAGGACCCGGGTCGGCGCGAGGCGGGCCGCGGTGACCAGATCGTCCCACGCGCGGTCGTCGTCGCCGCGCTGGATCCACGCCAGGCCGCGGTACAGGAACACGTCGGCCAGCTCGGTCGCGGTCAGGCCGGCGGCGCCGTCGCCCACGGTGGCCGCGGCCGCGCGATCGAGCACCGCGACCGCGTCCTCGAACTGCAGCGCGTCGTAGGCGCTGCGCCCGCGCTGCAGCAACCCGGCGACCTCGATCGGCGGCCTCGGCGCGGGACGGCGATCGAGGAACCCCGCCCCGGCGGCCCGGGTCGCCGCGGCGGCCCGGTCGGCCAGCGCGGGCGGCGCGGTCGACGGCGCCCAGTAGATCACCAGATCGGCGGCCGGGCTCGCCTGCGCGATCCGGGCGAGGCAGAGGACGACGATCACGACCGCAGCGCGCACTACGCCGGCATCATCGGCCTGGCGGTCGGGTTGGTCAACGTCGTCGACCGCGGGCAGGGCGGCGGGCGCGGGCGCGCTATAGTTCCGGCGTGCTCCCCTCGCTCGGCCGCTACGAGCTGCTCGGCCTGCTCGGTCGCGGCGGCATGGCCGAGGTGTACCTGGCGCGCCGGCGGTCGGGCTCGATCGAGAAGCGCCTGGTCGTGAAGCGGGTGCGTCGCGATCGCGCGGGCGATGCGCGCTCGCTCGAGTTGCTGATCCGCGAGGCGCGGCTGTCGATGTCGCTGGCCCATCAGAACGTGGTCACCGTCTTCGACTTCGGCCGGATCGATGACGACGTCTTCCTCGCGATGGAGCATGTCGAGGGTCGCGATCTGGGCTCGACCCTGGCCCGGCCCGGGGCTGGCCCGATGCCGCCGGTGTGCGCGGCCCACGTCGCCGCGCAGTGCTGCCAGGCCCTCGATCACGCCCACCGGCGCCACGACGCCGAGGGCCGAGCCCTCGGGATCGTCCACCACGACGTCACGCCGCGGAACATCCTGATCTCGGAGTCGGGCGAGGTGAAGCTGGCCGACTTCGGGGTCGCCGGGCTGGCCGGCGATCCCGCTGGCGGACTCCGCGGCACCGCGGCCTACATGGCGCCCGAGCAGGCGCGGGGCGCGCGGGTCGACGCCCGCGCCGACCTGTACGCGCTCGGCCTGGTGCTCTGGGAGTCGCTGGCCGGCCGTCGGGCCCGGGCCGCCGCCACCGTCGAGGGCGCCCTGGCGGCGGCCCGCGACGGCACCGCCCCGCCGTCGCTTCCGGACGCTCCGGCCGCGCTGACCCACGTGATTGCGCGCGCGACCGAGTCCGACCCCGCGTTGCGCTACCCATCGGCCCGCGACATGCTCATCGATCTCGACGGCTACCTCGTGGCGGCCCGCGCCGCCGAGGCCGGGCCGACGCTGAACGACCGGCTCGCCGACTGGTTCGCCCGGGCCTGGGCCGGCGCGCCGCCCGCGCTGATGGCGCTGCCCGAGGGCGCGCTGGCGACCTTCGGCGACGGCGCGACCCTGCGCTCGATGATGGAGACCGCCACCGGGGACGGCGCGACCGAGGGCCCGCCGGCGCCCGCCCCCGACGAGCCGATCGCGCCGCTCCCGGTTGGCGAGATCCCGTCCGCGCCGACGGTGGCGCGCCGGCGGCCGTGGCAGCGGGCGGCCGCGATCGGCGTCGCGCTGGTCGCGGCCGGCGCCGCGGTCGGCGTGGCGGTGTCGGGCATCGCTCGCCCGCGCGCGCCGATCACCGCGCCGCCGGGTCCGGCGGTGCCGTCGTCGCCGCTCACCGCCGCGCCGCCCGCGGCCTCGCCGCTCACCGCCGCGCCGCTCACCGCCGCGCCGCTCACCGCCGCGCCGCTCACCGCCGCGGCCTCGGATGTGCTGGCCGTCGCGAACCAACCGGCCCGCCCGTCGCTGGCCCGGCCCGCCCGGGCGCACGCCGGCAGCGCCCGCCCAGCGCCGGTCGAGCTGCGCACCACCCCAGCGGAGGTCGCCCCGCCGATCGCGGCCGCGCCGCGCGCCGTCACCATCGGATCGCAGCCGTGGGCGAACTTCACGATCGACGACGATCCCAGCGTGCATCAGACGCCCGAGACCGTACGGCTCCCTCCGGGCCCGCACCGCTTCCACTTCCACAACCCCCAGCTCGACCTCGACCGCACGATCGACCTCGAGGTCCCCACCGATCGCGATCTCCGCCACGTCGAGCGCCTGCAGTAGCGATCACGCCTGGCCGCGCTTCTCGATCAGCTCGATCCCGATCGTGCGCAGCAGATCGTTGGGCGCGGTGCCGCCGATCTGGACGATGACCGCGTCGTTGGCCAGGAGCTCGACGGCGTCGCCGCGGCGCAGCTCGACGTGATCCGGCGCGATCCTCGTCACCTCGGTGCCGAGGTAGGGCGTCACCGCGCCGCTCGCGAACGCGGCCTCGAGGCGATCGCGCACCGACGCCCGTAGCCGAGCCAGCTCGCGCCGCCGGTACGACAGCCCGACGCTGGTGGCGACCTGGGCATCGGCCAGGCCCAGCGCGCAGTCGGCCGCCGCGTTGCCGCCGCCGACCACCAGCACGCGCTGGCCGGCGAAGCCGGTCGGCTCGATCATGCGGTAGCTGACCTTGGCCAGCTCCTCGCCCGGCACGTCGAGCTGGCGGGGCGCGCCGCGCCGGCCCAAGGCCAGCACCACGCTGGCGGCTCGCTCATCGAAGCCGTCGCCGCGGACTCGCCAGCTGGCGCCGTCGGCGACCAGCGACTCGACGCGGATCCCCTCGCGCACTGGCATGCGGGTGCGCTGGCGGATGTCGTCCCACAACGCCAGCAGCTCCTCCTTGCTCAAGGTCTTGCGGCGCACCGTGCCGAAGCCGGGCAGCTCGAGGGTCCCGGTCATGACCACCTTGGCCCGCGGGTAGTGGGCGATGGCGCCGCCGAAGCTGCTTTGCTCGACCACCAGCACCCGCAGGCCGTGGGCCATCAGCGCCAGCGCGCTGCCCAGGCCGGCCGGTCCGGCGCCGACCACGATGGCGTCGAGCTCGCCGGCCCGGCCGCGGCGGCCCGAGCGCGCGATCGCGTCGCCGGCCTGGCCGGCCTGGGCGACCGCGTTGCGGATGAGTCCCATGCCGCCCAGCTCGCCGACCACGTAGACCCCGGGCTGGCTGGTCTCGAAGCTGGCGTCGACCTTGGGCAGCTCGATGCCGCGAGTCGCGGTGCCGAACACGAGCTTGATCGCGCCGACCGGGCACGCCGCCATGCAGGCGCCGTGGCCGACACACGCCATCGGGTTGATCAGCCGGGCCCGTCCGTCGGTGATGCCCAGGATGTCCTTCTCGGGACACGCCCGCACGCAGGCCCCCGAGCCGATGCAGTCATCCAGATCGATCATCGGGTGGAGCGAGATCGGCACCCCCTCGTCGCCCAGCGACACGATGTCGGCGTGGACCACCGCCGCGCGCCGATGCTTGCGGCGATCGAGCGAGGTCCAGATCAGGTACGGCACCCCGGCCGCCGCGACCAGCGCCGCCATCGCGACCCAGCTGCTCGGCATCAGTTGCGACCCGCGGGGTGACACTGCAAGCAGAAGCGCGGGTTGGTGCCGCTCCAGGCGTAGCCGTTGACCTCCCGGTGATCGGCGTCGGCCCGGGCCCGGTTGTGCTGGCCGGTGTGGCAGCCGGTGCAGCTGGTGTTCATCCCGCCGGTGTCGGGCCCGGTCGCGCGGATGTGACAGTCGGCGCACGCCATCTGGTGAGGGCCTCTGGCGATCGGGAAGCGATCCTCGGGGTGGCCGTTGGCCAGCCCCTTGGGGTGGCAGCCGAGGCACGAGTGCGGCATCGCCGGATCCCAGCTGTATCCCGGAACGCCGACGTGAGCGGGCGCGGTCACGGCCTGAGGGTGGCAGGTCAGGCAGTCGGTGTTGGCGCCCCCTTGCGGCACGCCCAGGGCGGGCCGGTGGCAGTCGGCGCACTCGGCGGCAGCGTGGGGCCCGGTGTGGATCGGGAACTGACCGTCGGGGTGGAGGCCGGCAGGGCGCCATGCCGTCGTCGAGTGGCAGTCGCGGCAGGTCGTCGGCTTGTCACCGACGTGGATCGGGTTGGTGGCCTGCTCGTAGTTGGAGCGGTGGCAGGTGTAGCAGTCGTTGTCGGCCACCGAGTCGGTGTTGGCGTGGCGCTCGAGCGTGCAGCCGGTGGCGGCGAGGGCGATCGCGAGCATGATCAGCGTGGGCATCTCAGTCTCCTCCTCCGCTCCGGTGGCAGGTCAGGCACCCGCTGGGATTGGCCGGATCGCGGTGATGGGCATCCTGGTGGCACAGCGCGCAGATCGTATTGGCGCCGCCCGCGCTTGGGCCGCGCGCCGGGTCGTGACAGGCCAGGCAGGCGACATCGCCGTGGGCGCCGCCGCGGGGGAACCGCCCGACGTGAGGGCCTTCGAGGGCGGGCTGCCAGCCGGTGGTCTGGTGGCAGTCGCCGCAAGCGCGTGAGAAGCGTGCCGGATCGGTCGGATGCGCCGGCATCGTGGTCGCCTGGTAGTCGTGCAGGTGGCAGGTGGCGCAGTCGTTGTCGCCGGTCTGGATCGTGCCCGGCGGATGATCGTTCAGGCAGCCGGCGAGCAGCGCCAACCCGGCCAGGGCGACGAGTCGGGCGATCATGGTCGCGGCCGCCAGACCAGGGTGGTGAGCGCGCCGACCGCGTCGCGATCCTCGCCCGTGGTGCCCGACAGCGCGAGGGACGCGTCGAGGCTGGCCCCGAGGTGCAGGCGGCCGTCGACCGCCAGCGTGTGGCTGATGAAGCGGTCGATCGCGCCGGCGTAGGCCACCAACTCGGGCCGGTAGCGCACCGCCAGGTCCCAGCGGCGGCCGCGATCGAGGGCGACCCCGGCCTCGACCGCGTACCAGTCGAGGAAGCTGGCGTGCCCGCCCGCGCCACCGGCCACCAGCCGCAGGTGATGGCGCACCCGCAACTCGGCCTGGGCGAAGCCGGCCAGATCGTCGTCGGCGTTCGCGCCCTCCGTGCGCGAGCCGCGCAGGCTGGCGTCGAGCGACAGGCGGCCTCGGGTCACGCCCACCGAGGCGGTGGCCGCCAGCGTACGATCGTCGCCCGCGCAGGGCTCGGCGGCGGGATCCGCCGCGGCCTCGCCGGGTCGGCGTCCGCATAGCCAGCTCGCCGGCAGCGCGGCGGCCAGCCGCAGCGTGCGCTCGGGTCGGGCCAGGCTGAGATCGACGCTCGCGCGCTGGCCGCGGCGCTGCCAGTCAACGGCGGCGCCGGCTCCGGTCAGCTCGAACGCGCGCGCCCGCCACGGGTTGTCCGCGGCGAAGGCCTGGCCCTCGGCCCAGCCCGACGCGGTGACCGCGCCCCGGCTGGCCTCGGCCGTCACCGTGGCGCGGCGCTCGTCGAGGGCGCCATTCCAGGTCGAGCCGAGCAGGGTCAGCGCGACCCGGGGCCGCCCCGACAGGTCCGGGGCGTCGTAGCTGACCTCGCCGCCGAACCGGGCCGCGCCGGTGTCGGGGCGGCCATCGATCGGATCGGGCACCAGGCCGCCAAAGCCGGCCACCTCGATCGCCCCGAGCCGCGCCATCGCCCGCACGCCGTCGAGCATGCCGACGCTCGACGCCGCCCAGGCCAGGCGACCCACCGCCAGCTGCGGATCGTACGCATCGCCGTAGCGCACCTGGGCGGCGTGGACCCAGATCGGCGTGCGGGCGCCCGCGGTGCCGGCGCGGTAGCCTCGCGCGCTGAGGTCGACGTCGACCGACAGTGGGCGATCGCGCAGCACCTGGTACGACACCTGCCCCCGCAGATCGCCCGCCGCGGTGGTCGCGTCGCCGACCGCGCCCTGGGCGTGCAGCGTGAGGGTTGCGTGCAGGCGGCCCAGCGGCCCACCCGCGCCCAGCGGGACCGACGCCGGCGCCTGGCGATCGGCCGGGTGGGACGGCGCCGGCCACTGCTCGTTCCAGCCCTCGAGGGGGCGCGGCGCGGGCAGGACCGTCACCGCCGCCGCCGCGGCCCCTGGCGTGCCGTCGGCCACGCCCGCCGCCCCTAGCGCGAGCGGCGTACCGGTCAGCGCGATCACCGCTGTATCCCCGGTCGCGTCGATCACCGTCACCGTGCGGGCGCCGAAGCGGACCTTCACGCCCGCGACCACGCCGGCGTCGCGGCCCGGCCTGATGAACGCGACGTCACCGGCCACGTCGATCACCGTCACCGCGATCGGCTCGGCGAAGGCCATCGCCGGTGCCGCGAGCACCGCCAGCGCGATCAGCGCGCGGGTCATCGCGCCCTCCCGCGGGGATGACACGCCAGGCACGACGCCGCGCGCCGGCTGGTCAGCGCCCGGCTCGGGTGCTGGCCGCGCAGCGCGTCGGTCGCGTGGCAGCCGTCGCAGCGCACCGTGCGCACGCGTCGACGGTCGCTGTGGCAGCTGGCGCAGGCCGCGCCCTGGTGCGGGCCGGTCGACAGCGTGAAGAACCGATCGTGATCGCCCGCCGCCACCCGCGCGGCGCGCGACGGCAATATCGTCGGGTCGAAGATCGCCGGCTTCCAGCCGCTGGGGCGGTGACATCCGCCGCAGGTGCGCGGGAAGATCGGCTGGAGCGGATCGGTCGGGTCGCCGTCGTGATCGGGGTGGGTCGCCCGATCGCGGTAGGCCGCGGCGTGGCAGCCGTAGCAATCGGTCGGCAGGCCGGTCCAGGTGCGCTCGCCCCGGGTGTGGCAGGCCACGCAGTCGATCATCGCGTGGCGGCCGGTGAGCGGCATGCGGGTCCGGCGGTGACGGGCCAGCGCGTCGGTGTCGCTCCACGCCGTCGCGGTGTGGCACTCGACGCACGCCCCCTCGACGCGCCGCTCGTGGGGATCGCGGTGGCAGCCCTCGCAGGTCGTCGCGGGCTTGCCCTGGCCCTGATGACACCCCGAGCACGGCTGCTGGGCGTGGGCCCCGCGCAGCCCGAAGCCGGTCCGATCGTGATCGAAGCCGCCGCCCGCGGTCGCGCCCAGGGCCCAGCCCGCCGGGGTGTGGCACGCCGAGCAGTCGAGATCGTCGACGAGCCCGCCGTGCGCCGACGGCGAGCCCGACTTCGCTCCGGTACCGGTCGCCGAGGCCGTCCCGGTGCCCGGCGCGGCGCTGCCGGGCGCAGCCACCGCCACCGCCGCTGCCATCGCGGCGGTCGCCATCGCTAGCCCGATCGCCACCCGCGCGATCATCGCGCGCCCTCCCGGTGCGGGTTGGCGTGGCAGTCCTTGCACGCGCGATAGCCCAGGCGGTAGCGCGTCGCGACCACGCCGTTGCGCAACTCGGTCGGCACGTGACAGCCCGCGCATGCAGTCTGGGCGTGCTTGCCTTCGAGCCGGTAGCGCGTCGACGCCGCGTGATCGAAGCCGGGCAGCTTGAAGCCCGTCGTGGTGTGGCAGTCCGGGCAGGCCCGCACCGGATCGCTCAGGCGGAACTGGCCGCCGTGGAGATCCTCATGGCAGCCCTCGCAGTCGCGTGGCACGCCGCGAAACGCTGCCGGCTGGGTGCCCACGGTCTCGCCGTGGCAGCGCGCGCACGCGGTCTCGGCGTGGCGGCCGGTCAGCGGCCAGGTCGAGTGATCGATGCGCGGCTGGCCCCAGCCATCGGTGTTGTGGCACCGGGCGCAGCCGCCGTCAGCCATCTCCGTCGCGAACTGCGTGCCATGGGGGTTGGCGTGGCAGTCGACGCAGGCCTGCTTGGGTTGCTTCCAGTCGAGGCGCGGGCGCGCGCTCGGGTGGCAGCCGAGACACGGCGTCGCGGCGTGGCGACCGTCGAGCGCGAAGCCGGTCGTCGCCGTATGCTGGGGCGGCCCGAAGGTCGTCGGGGCGAAGCCTCCGACGGTGTGGCAGGTCGCGCACTCGCCGGCGGCCCGGTTCGCGAACTCACCGGCATGCCGGTCGGCGTGGCAGGCGCCGCACCGATCGAACGTGAGCTGGCGGAACCGCTTGGCCGCTGGCTGGTCTTTCGGGTGGCAGCGCGCGCACGCCACCTGACCGTGGCGGCCTTCGAGCGGATACCCGGTCTGGCTGTGGGCGTTGCGGCCGACGTCGTCTGGTAGCCCGATCCACTTGATCGCCTTGTGGCAGGTCGCGCAACGGTTGCCGAACGGCGCCTCGTGCACCGGGCGGTGACAGCTCACGCAGTCGTGGCCCTTGCTCGGCGGTCGGTCGTTGCCCCGGTCGTGGCACTTCGGGCACCCGACCTTGGCGTGGCCGTTGCTCAACGACAGCCAGGAATGCTGGGTCCGCATCAGGTCGGCCGCGCTCTCCCAGCCGGTGGTCTGATGGCAGCCGCTGCACGGCTTGGGTGCGAACTCGCCGGCGTGGGGATCGGCGTGGCAGGCCTCGCAGGTCGCGAACGCGATCCCGGTCCACTTGCTCGGGGTGCCGTGGCACTTCTCGCACGCCACCGCGGTGTGCTTGCCGGTCAGCGGGTAGCGCGCCTGGTCGTGGCGGAACTTGTCGCGCGCGAACTCGCCCCACGCGGTGTCGTTGTGGCATGACGCGCAGTCGCCGCCGAAGCGGTTGCTGTGAGGGTCCTTGTGGCAGCTCGCGCACGTCGGCTTGGCGCCCAGGTACTGGGCCTTGCCGAGCGGGCTGCGCTGAGTGTGGCAGCGCTCGCAGCCCAGCGGCTGGTGAGCGCCGCGCAGCGTCCAGCCGGTGAGGGCGTGATCGAGCTTGTCAGGGCCGCCACCCGGCCACCGCACCAGCTTGGCCTTCCGGCCGATGTGCTCGACGTGGCACTGCTCGCACGCCTTGCCCTTGTACTCGCGGCCGTGGAGGCCGGCGTTGGCGTCGAGGCGCCGTTTCAGATCGTCGTGACAGCCGAGACACTGGCTCGCCACCACCTGCTTGCCAGACTGGTGGCATTTCCCGCAGTTGCCGTCGCCGTCGATGGCGGCGTGGGCGTTCGACAGCGGGCCCGGCGATAGCAGCTGCCCCACCGCCGCGCGCGGCGCGGCCACCGCCACCAGCAGCCCCACGATCGCGACGAGGAGAGGGCGGTTCATTCGAAGATCCAGCGGTAGCCGTAGTGCCAGGCGATGCCGGCGTGGACCCCCACCGCCACCAGCATCAGCAGCGCGAAGAACCGGTGCAGCGAGCGCCAGCTCCGCAGCAGCGCCGCCATGCCGCTGGCGCGGGTATCGATCGCGACGGCCCGCGTCAGCTCGCGCCAGGCCGCACGGATCGGACCCGGCGCGGTCGTCGAGGGCGCGATCACGCGGAGCGCGCTCTGGCGCTGTCCGCTCACGCGACGCCAGCGCGGGATCTCCCATAGGCTGCGGAGCAGGGAGGCGTCGGCGCGGACCCGCGGCGCCGGCAGCGCGTCGAGGATCGAGGCCGCCGGGGCTCGCGATCCCGGGGCCGCGGCTTCGAGGCCGTCGAGCGCGGCCCGCAACCGCACGCCGTCGGCGGCCGGGGTCAGCGCGTACAAGAACCGACCGATCACGCCGGTGAGCACGACGACCGCGAGGCTCGCGGCGCTGGTCTTGGCGATCGGCGTGCGCAGCTGGAACGCCGAGTGGAACGACACCAACACCGCGGCCAGGAGGCCGGTGAAGACATGGAGATCGAGCCAGATCCGCATCGATCCCAGCCGGCTCCCCGCGATCCGTCGGCGCAGCAGGTACGCCAGGTTGAGCAGCACCAGGGCGGTCGCGACGAACCCGTAGCCGTTGCCGATCGTCCCGCTGGGCCGGAGCTTACGGTAGTCTGCATGGATCACGCGGTCCTCGAGCGACAGCCGGTAGAAGCTCCAGCCGCGGTGGGCCAGCACGGCTGCTGTCGCAACCAGGATGACCCCGAGCACGATCGGCAGGACTCGTGGCTTCGGGATCGGCATGGTCGTGTCCCCCTGCGCAGCAAGCCAGGTGCCACCTGGGCGAGCCGCGCGAGCGCCACCAACGGGGCCTCGGGGTGCTGGTGGGCTGCACAGGCTGCGCAGTCCCCGAGCATCCCCCCGACCCATGCCGGTGGTCGCGGGCCGCGATCACGTCGGCGAACCCGCGACCAACCGCTTGACAGGGGAGGGCGCCTCTGTAGACTCCACCGCCTCCGAGACGGGACTTTTCCGTCCGGGTTTCACGCTCTGGAGTCCTCGGGAATGCCTACGATCAATCAGCTCGTCCGCCACGGTCGCGAGATGGTCAAGACCAAGACCAACTCGCCGGCGCTCAAGTCGTGTCCGCAGAAGCGTGGCGTCTGCACGCGCGTCTACACCACGACCCCCAAGAAGCCGAACTCGGCGCTTCGCAAGGTCGCTCGCGTCCGCCTCACCAACTCGATGGAGGTCACGTCCTACATCCCTGGTGAGGGTCACAACCTGCAGGAGCACTCGGTCGTCCTCATCCGCGGTGGCCGCGTGAAGGACCTCCCGGGCGTTCGGTACCACATCATCCGCGGCACTCTCGACACCACCGGTGTCGCGAACCGCAAGCAGAGCCGGTCCAAGTACGGCACGAAGCGCCCGAAGTAAGAGGATCAGATGCCCCGTAAAGGTGAAGTCCCGAAACGTCGCGTTCTCCCGGACCCCAAGTTCACGGACGCGCCCCCCGACGTCCGTCGTCGCATTACCAAGTTCATCAACGTGGTGATGAGCGACGGCAAGAAGTCGACGGCCGAGCAGATCGTCTACAAGTCCCTCGACCTGGTCGCTGAGCGCGCCAAGGACGACCCGATCAAGGTGTGGGACCGCGCCCTCGGCAACGTTCGCCCCAAGGTCGAGGTCAAGAGCCGCCGCGTCGGTGGCTCGACCTACCAGGTCCCGGTCGATGTTCGCCCCGACCGCTCGCTCGCCCTCGGCATGCGCTGGCTCATCGAGCATGCTCGCAAGCGCAACGAGAAGACGATGGTCGATCGTCTCGCCAACGAGATCGTCGACGCCGCTCAGAACCGCGGCAACGCGGTGAAGAAGCGCGAAGACGTGCACAAGATGGCCGACGCCAACAAGGCGTTCGCCCACTACCGCTGGTAGTCACGCTGCGCTCAGGATCTGCTTCGCAGTCCTGGGGGCCCGAGCTACTCGTCCCGAACTGCTTTGCAGGCCGGGGACTCCATTTCTCACGCCGAGGAGGCGAGGCACCGAATCACGTTTCAGCACGGGGGCCAGACAGGCGAGCGGTTCTCGCGAGGACCGATTCGAACCACTGGCTCGATCTCCAGACGCCGCTCGCGCGACCGCGCACGAGCCCCGGCTGGCCGCTACCTCGGTAGCGCGCGTCTTGCTCGGTGCCCCCGCCGCCGTCTCGTCTCCGGACACCTCGACATGCCTTGACCCGCACGGTCCTTCGCGGCGCCGCAGCGTCTGCCCATCATCCGCTTGCGCGCGTGCGCAACATCGGAATCATGGCGCACATCGACGCCGGCAAGACCACGACGACCGAGCGCATCCTGTTCTACAGCGGCGCCATCTCGCGCCTCGGTGAGGTCGACGACGGCGCCGCCTTCACCGACTGGATGGAGCAGGAGCAGGAGCGCGGCATCAGCATCACCGCCGCCTCGACGGTCTTGCAGTGGGGCGACGCGCAGATCAACCTCATCGACACCCCCGGCCACGTCGACTTCACGATCGAGGTCGAGCGCTCGCTGCGCGTCCTCGACGGCGCGGTCGCGGTGTTCTCGGCGATCGAGGGCGTGCAGGCCCAGAGCGAAGCGGTCTGGCGACAGGCCGACCGCTACCGCGTGCCCCGCCTGGCGTTCGTCAACAAGTGTGACCGCGTCGGCGCCGATCCCGACGCCGTCGTCGAAGAGCTGCGCCAGCGCCTCGCCGTGACGCCGCTCGTCCTGCACCTGCCGATCGGCCTCGGCGCCGAGTTCACCGGCGTCGTCGATCTGATCGCGATGACCGCGCGCACCTGGGACCACGACAGCCACGGCGTGCGCTTCACCGACGCGGCGATCCCGACCGAGCTCGTCGACGACGCCCTCATCGCCCGCGACGCGCTGCTCGACGCCCTGGCCGAGGTCGACGACCAGTTCCTCGCCGCGTTCGTCGAAGCCGCCGATGCCGGCGCGACGGTCGCGCCCGCCGCGATCCACGCCGCGATCCGCCGCGCGACCCTGGCCGGCGCTGCGGTGCCGGTCGTCCTCGGCGCCGCCTTTCGCAACAAGGGCGTTCACAACCTGCTCGACGCGGTCGTCGCCTACCTGCCGTCGCCGCTCGACGTCGCGCCGGTCGTCGGCGTGGTGCCCGCGACCGGCGCGACCACGACCCGCGCCCCCGACGCCAGCGGCCCGCTCGCCGCGCTCGCCTGGAAGGTCATGGCCGACGGCGATCGCGGCCACGTCACCTACGTCCGGGTCTACGCCGGCACGCTGGTCGCCGGGCAGACCGTCTACAACGCGACCAAGGCGCGCCCCGAGCGCATCGAGCGCTTGGTCCGCATGCACGCCAACCGGCGCGAGGACGTCGAGGCGCTTCCCGCGGGTGCCATCGGCGCGATCATCGCCGGCCTCGGCGAGCCCAGCGCGACCACCGGCGACACGCTGTGCGATCCCGCCGCGCCGCTGTGCCTCGACCCGGTCCATGTCCCCGAGCCGGTCATCGGCATCACGATCGAGCCCGCCACGGCCGCCGACGAAGCGCGCCTGCGGTTCGCGCTCGAGCGCCTTGCCGCCGAGGACCCGTCGTTTCGGGTCGGGGTCGACGCCGATTCCGGCGCCACCACCATCGCCGGCATGGGCGAACTGCACCTCGAGATCTTGGTCGACCGGCTGCGCCGCGAGTTCGCCGTCGACGCCCGGGTTGGCCGGGTCCAGGTCGCCTATCGCGAGACCATCACCGCCCGCGCCCGCGGCGAGGCCCGCCACTCGCTGGCGCCCCGGGTCCCCGCCGACCACGGCCATGTCGTGCTCATCGTCGAGCCCGCCAGCCGCGGCCATGGCTTCCGCTTCGAGAACCAGGCCGGCGCCGCCGACGTGCCTGCCGAGTTCGTGCCCGCGGTCGCCGAGGCCGCCGCCGAGGCCGCGTCGATCGGCGTGGTCGCCGGCTTTCCGATGACCGATCTCACCGTGTCGCTGGTCGGCGGCAGCTTCCACGTCGTCGACTCGACGCCGCGCGGCTACCGGCTCGCGACCACCCGCGCGTTCCGTGACGCCGCGGTCGCCGCCGGGCCCACCATCCTCGAGCCGGTCATGGAGCTCGAGGTCCGCGCACCAAACGAGCACACCGGCGACGTCCTCGGCGAGCTGCTGTCGCGCCGCGCCAAGATCTCCGGGATGGAAGCGCGCCCCGGCGTGCAGGTCATCGCCGCCGCCGTGCCCCTCGCCGAGATGGTCGGCTACGCGACCGTGTTGCGTTCGAGCTCACGCGGCCGCGGCACCTACTCGATGCGCTTCGCTCACTACGCCGAAGTCCCCACCGCCACGCGCGCGCGCCTCGCCGCCCGCGCTCACGCCTAGGAACCGCCATGTCCAAAGAGAAGTTCGTCCGCAACAAGCCGCACGTCAACATCGGGACGATCGGCCACGTCGACCACGGCAAGACCACGCTGACGGCGGCGATCACGAAGGTGCAGGCGTCGAAGGGCTTGGCGAAGTTCACGG
>Ga0209181_10002571_pt1 | contig 29473 bp, 17 predicted proteins | sample MAT05_FD_187208 | JGI IMG/M metagenome (GOLD analysis project Ga0209181, IMG submission 187208) | Freshwater microbial communities from Lake Fryxell liftoff mats and glacier meltwater in Antarctica - MAT-05 (SPAdes) (version 2) | ecosystem: Environmental > Aquatic > Freshwater > Ice > Liftoff...
ATGATTACCCGGTACCCGGTAGTTATAATTTAAATCTTTTGTATTTGCCACACTATCCGCATCAATCGTCCATTTGTATTTTGCAATGGCATCCACACTTGATATCGAACTGGTATATTTTAAAATGGTGGATGGCGTTAAACAGACAATACTGTCGCCGCTAATGGTTGCAGCAGGTAAATTAAAAACCCTAATGGTATCCGCCAATACAGTACTGTCTTTACAACCATTGACTGTGGTGCCAACCAGTTTCACGGTGTATTTTCCCGGCAAAACGTAATTGTGTGTTGCATTCAAACCATTGGCAACGGAACCATCACCAAAATTCCAGCCGTAATTGCTGATACCGGCGTAATGAGTAGTAAGATTTGTAAAGACCGCATTGCCACCACCGCAAAATCTTACAGGTGCTATTGAAAAGCCACTAACAATGGAATCAATTATAATGGGTTTGGATGCAGTATTTGAACAGCCATTCACAGTTTTAACGGTGAAAAATAAAGTATGGTTTCCCGGTACATGATACTTGTAATTGAGGTTGGGTATGTTGGCCACACTATCTATGTCGATCATCCATTTATACTTACTAACCGGATCTACACTGGTAATGCTGCTGGTGTATTGTAAAACCGTAGAAGGAATTAAGCACACAATATTATTGCCACTGATAGTAGCAGATGGCACATTAAAAACCCGGATGGTATCAGCGTAAGTAGTACTATGATTACATCCATTGCTGTTTGCACCGGATAATTTGACCGAATAAATTCCAGGGGCCGTATAAGTATGCAAAACATTTGTTCCTGTTGAAAAAGTTCCATCGCCAAAGCTCCAGGTGTAACCGGAAACGGGCGAAAAATGATTGGTAAGGTTAATAAAGGAAACGGTTCCACTTCCGCAAAATCTCGCAGAATCGATGGAAAACCGGGTAAGTATCGAATCAATGATGATATTCTTTGACACGGAATATTCGCAACCATTTATAGTTCGTACATAAAACGTAATGACATGACTGCCGGGTACCCGGTAATTATAATTCAGATTGGCGGTATTGGCAACACTGTCGTTATCAATCGACCATTTATATTGTATAATTGGATCAGCGCTTATGATCGTACTGGTGTAAATTAATTTAACCGATGGAGACAAACAAACGATGCTGTCACCGGCAATGGTAGCACGCGGACTGGGATGTATGGTAACCGCATTTACTTTAACGATTGAATCGATACAACCATATTTTGAATTGACCACCAGTTTTACCGTATAACTGCCGGGTGAATTGTACAAATGAGGAACCGGGTTAGCGAGGGTATCAGTACTGCCATCTCCAAAATGCCATTTATATTTTATAGCCGAGAAGGCTGGTGCCAGGCTCAAATTTGTAAAGGTCACTATTCCGCTATCACAAAATTTATTGTTGCCAAAACTAAAATTTGCCTTTACCTCATCCACTATTACTGTATCGGGTGCCCGCAAAGTAAAGGGGCATCCTTCGGGACTGGTGAGCACTACATTGGGTATATATTTACCGGCGTTATTGTAGGTATGAAATACAATTGAATCAGATGTGGATGGGTTTACAGGGGTACCATCATTATAGTCCCAGGCGTATGTACTGATGAAGCTGCCGGTTACTTTCATATTGATATTATAGGGCTTACATCCATTACCGGTAATAGCAGTTAAATTACCGATTGGGCCTCTCACCCTGATCATTTTATAGATGGTATCCACGCAACCATTCAGGCCGGTTACTTTTAGGGTAACTTTATAGATGCCCGGCAATGCATAAATTTTAGGCGATGGATCTTTAGCCGTACTGCCCGTTCCTCCATCACCAAAATCCCAAACATAGGAACTGGCATATTGAGAACTATCGCTAAAGGTAATTGCTGTGGGGGCGCATTTGGTAGTATCTCCCACTTTAAAATCTGCAACCGGCTTTACCAGTTTGATATAGGAGGTACGGGTAATACTATCGAGGCAACCGTTTTCATCCTTTACCACTAACTTAATATTATATTGTCCTTCGCCCGGGTAATTGTGCGAACCATAAAAACCGGTGGAGGATGTACTATCCCCGTAGTACCAGGTGTAGGTGGCATTGTAAGCCGATGAAAAGTTGTACAGGAAAACATTGTAAGCGCCACACTTTAACGTGTCGTAACTAAAGAAATCTGCTTTGGGCTTATATATTTTTATGTAATTAGGCTTCGTTACAGAGGATACACATCCAAATGAATCTTTTACTGTCAGCGTAACCGAATAAAAATTAAAATACCCATTTCCGTTATATACATGATTGAATGCAGTATCTGAAGCCGTATTAAAAATTGCGCTACCATCTCCAAAAGTCCATTTCCACTCTGTTATTGGAACATTGGCATTTTGCCGGGAAGTATCTTTAAATGATACCAGCATCGGAGATGCACAACCGGTTGTTGGTACGCCCATGAACCCAGCCTGCGGACCAGTGGTATTGACCGGTACAATCAGTGGTTTAATAATGGTACCAACACATCCGATAGAGTCTGTTACCACGAGGGTAACATTGTAGGTATTTACATTGTAAAGGTGATGGATGGTGGTATCAGCAGTGGTAGTATAAACCGGTGTACCATCCCCAAAAGTCCATTGCCATTGTACGATTGGAATTGTTCCGTTCAGCAGCGATGAATCATTAAAAGTAACTTTGATGGGAACCAGGCAACTGTTTTGTACCAGCGCTGAAAAATCAGACACCGGTCCACCCACTGTGATGGGTACGGGGTATTGAATGGAATCAAGGCAACCCAGCTTATCTTCAATAATCAGCTTTACATAAAATACGCCCAGTTTATTATAGATATGACTGGTATTACCATTCAGATATAATCCGAAAGTATTAAAATATTGTGCATTATCAATTACCTGTCTTGTTGTACTGTCACCAAAATCCCAGGTATATTTTTTTATTTTCGACGAGTCAATACCGATTGTACTAAGGGATACTGAATTATTATTACAAATGCTTGTACGGTTGGGTGTAAAATTCGCTTTCTCATCAATGATAATAATCCGTTTTCTACCGGTATCAACAATGCCGGTCAGGGTATCCAATCTTGTTACCGTAACAATATACACTTTCTGTGGTGGCGAATAAGTGTGGGTGACCGGGTTTAGTGGCAGGGTAGTATACAGCGGTGATCCATCGCCAAAATCCCAGCTCTGCACCACTTTGTTGCTAACCGTATCAGTAAAAGTAACACTGTATTTATCTGCACAACCTTTGCCTAAGCCAAAACCGCCTCCTCCTCCTCCACCGCCTCCGCCACCGCCGCCTCCACCGCCACCGCCACTTCCATCATCATCGCAAATACTAATTACATCCACCGGTTTAGGCAATGTGGTGTAAATACATTCGGCTGTAATGATGGTTAATGTTGGATTGAATGTGCCGGCAGTAGTATACACATGCGTACTCTTATTGGTGGTTAATGTATCATTTGGCGACCCATCCCCATAGCTCCATACGTAGCTGATTATTGGAACAATTAAATTACTCACCTGCGCAGTAAAAGCAACCGGCAATGGCAGACAGCCTCCCGGAGGTACATAGGTGAAATTAACAACTGGCTGAACGATTCTTATAAAACTAAATGTTGCTGCCGTACCTACACAACCCACCAATGTATCCCGGGCTGTTAAGGTAACGGTATAATTCCCAAAATTGTTATACGGATGTGATACAGGCAGTGTATCATACGTGATAACAGGCGGAGTTCCATCGCCAAAATTCCAGGTAAATTCAAGATTGGTTCCTGCGGTGGTAGTGTTTAAAAAACTCACAATAAACGGAACCGCACAACCATTTGTTTTTTGCGGTGTGAAACTGGTAACCGGCCCGGCTTTAACATGTATCGGCTTTGTAATAGTATCTGCACATCCCTGTATATCGTAGGCAATTAAAGAAACGGCATAATCATTTGGTATCGTAAAAGTATGACTGGTAGGTGAGTTATTCTGTATGGCACCGTTATCGCTAAAATACCATTTTACATTATTGGGTAAGGGAGTAGAACTACCGGAAAACTGCGTGGAAGTATTCACACAAACCGTATCGGGCGCCGCAATGAAATAAGGAGCAAGATTGGCACCACTCTTAACGTGAATCATTTTTGTAATGGTATCGCTGCAGCCCTGTATGTTGTAAGCAATTAAAGAAACCTGGTAATCACCCGGGGTTGAAAATGAGTGACTGGTAGGAGAATAAAACTGGATGGCGCCATTATCGCTAAATATCCATTTTACATAATATGGAACGGGTGTGGCGCTACCGGAAAACTGTGTGCTAACGTTGATGCAAACCGTATCGGGTGCAGTTACAAAATACGGCGCTACATTGCCAACGGAGACTGTCCGGGTGGTGGTAGAACTACAGTTTTTTCCCACTGATGCCAATAAGGTAACTGTGTAGATACCGGGGGCATTATAAAAGTGGGTTGGGTTTTTCAGGCTACTGCTATCACCGTCACCAAAAAACCATTTGTAATTATTAGCCGGGCTGCCACCGGTGGTTGTGTTGTTAAATTTTGCCGTTAAGGTATCATTGCAGCTAAAAGTAGGAGATGTAGAAAAAGAAGCAGTGGGTTTACTGTACACCCTGATGTACTGAAACTTTGATTCAGCGTTACTTTCGCAGCCCCAGCTATTTTTTACAATGAGTGAGATATTATAATTGCCTGCGGTATTATAGGTAAATGTTGGATTTTTAACCGTGCTGCCACCGGCGCCAAAATCCCAGGTCCATTCATTGATCGTTCCGGTTGCGGTAGTAGACAGATCGGTAAATTGTACATTGTGCGGCACACAACCCGCTGTATCGCTTGCCGAAAAATCCGCCACCGGTTTGGGATGTACGATCACTGAATCTGATTTTGTTTTTACATCGCCATTGGCAAATGTGACCGTAAGATTTACATAAAACTTTTGAGCGGTTAAATAATTGGTACCCACTGTTGCCGCTCCATTAGGAATGATGGTGCCATTCCCAAGGTTCCAGTCTCTTCGAACTACCACTCCACCCGTGGAAGTTTCAGTAAAGTTTACACTGCTTAATGGAACGCATCCGCTTAGTTTATTAATAGTGAAATTGGGCGTAGTTTGAGCAACTACCCGTGAAGCAGTTAATAGGTAAAAAACAATGAACGGCAAAACGATTACCCGGTTTATAATTGGGTAGCCAGCAGTTTTACATATCCTTTTTATCTCATCCATTGAAAATAATAATATCCGGTTATTCAATTTTGGTAACCATTTTTACAAAATAGCCTTTTCATCCTCTACTTAAAAAAAGCCCACAAACTCCCTACTCAAAAACCTATACCAGAGAAAAACAATACATTATCACTGCCTGATTAGTTTTCCCGTATGCAATAAAGCACCATCCTGTTCACTAATTACCACCTGGTAAATACCCGCAGGACCTGTTGCAATATTCAATATGGCCTCGTTTTGTGTGCCAGCCACTTCTTTTCGTACTATCAACTGGCCGGATGCCGAATATAGATTAATCAGCCAGTCTTTATGAGTATGCTGCGACAAACTAATATTAACAGACGAAGCCACAGGATTCGGGTAAATAACAACTACGGGCTTTTTTTCGCCGGTCAATTTTATTAAAACGATGAAACTGTACCAAAAATTGCCGTCCAGGTCCACCTGTTTCAGCCGGTAATAATTATTGCCCTGGCGGAAAAAGCTGTAGTCTGTGAAATCATACCTCGAAATGAGATTGCTGTTCCCGTTTGCGATAACCCTTCCGATAGAGATAAAAGCTTTACCATCTTTACTGCCGCAATACAGGTAAATGCTACACCCCGACTAAAAACCTTTGCAACTGCTGTTGGCGGATTTTGGGCATTAGCCACAAACACGCTGAAGGAAAAAAACAGAAAAAGGTAATTTTTTTTCATGCTGGTTAGTTTAGCCTGGTAATGGAAATATATACTATTAATATTAGGGAATCAACGTAATAATAAAATCCGGGGGAATTGTAGTTAAGCAGATATTGAATTATTCCCTGTAAATGTATGAACTGTTGCCCCAATAAAACCAATGGGTAACAATTATTTATTAGTGTTTACATTTTCAATCGATACAACTTCTGAACGGTGCCACAAAAGCAGGCCGTTCATCTTTCATTGATACTATCTTGTACCGCCTCCTGGTTTATTTCACCAAAAAACTTTCGCTACCCGGTTTTGGAAAAAAGATCAATTGTTTTTTATTGCTTTATTGAACGAACTCATATCAACATCCACTCCCTCCACATTGAGTTTAACGCCAGGGGAAACTGTAACAGATCCCGGGCTGATAATTTTTAAGGAATTACAATTGGCGTCCTGTGTTACAGTAACAGCGTGCGTTATCACCACATTGGTATTGATACCCGGAACATCACCGTTGCTCCATACGGCCGAACTGCTCCATGGACCGGGGAACATGGAAAAGATGGGCCCCGCACCAATACAGGAAGGACATAAAATATATTTAAATACAATGCCACTATCTGTTGCCATAATCACCCTGTTTGCCCTGGTATCCAGGCAAACTGCCCTGATGTTGTCGGCGGGAAGGCCATCCGCTTTTGTAAATCTTTTGTATAATCCCAGGCTATCTGTTTTAAGTGCCACCTGGGCATTTACATTACCGTAAAAAACATACCCATTCGTTGTGCCGATGTAAACGTTTCCCCGATCATCTCCGGTAATGGCATTGTTATTAATAATTGTGCCGGCCGGGAATATGGAAGGGAAATTTACCTGGGTCCAGGTTGAGCTGATCGTGTTGTAAATATATACCCCTCCTTGTAACATCCCTACCCACCATAGCTTATACACTTTGTCATAATAAATTGCTTTTGTAAAAAAACCTTGAGGAAGGATAGAATTTGTTTCATCAAAAAAACCAATAAAAGAAGTGTCTGCTGTATTGTATCGCAAAATTTGGTTACGACCAAAATTAGAAGTGGCAAACACCCATACCTGGCTTTCGTTACCGCCAATGGGAGCACAAAAACCATTGTTTTGATCAACCCCCTTCACAATTTTCTTAAAATAATTGGGTGCAACAATGGGTGTGCCTAAACCACGAATAACCGAGCCTGGCCTAATTACGCTTCCGGTAAGATCGGAATATGCAGCAACCCAAATCTTTTTAAACAGCTCCGTACCCGCAAGTGAATTATTGATAAAAAGCGACCGCACATTGCGGGTTGACAAGCCTTCGGGGGTGCCGTATTGTGTAAAACTAAAACTGGTGTCCGGGAAATAGTCAACTCCTCCATTCAATGCCTGGGCCCCTGTTCTTCCAAACTGCGCTATCCAGATTCCTCCGTTGGCATCGGTCTTAATATCGGCAATATTGTGATTCAATAATCCGGGTGCCTTTTGCCACTCCTTTCCATTGTATCTGTATAAGCCATTGTTTGCTGTTCCGGCCCATACATATCCTCTTTTCCCTACAGCAATGGATGTAAACTGGTTGCTTGAAAAAACCGGCGTATTTGCGATATTGTACAACGTATCTGCAAACACTCCCACTGCCTTCCAGGCTTCCAGGATATTTGGTATATCTGCGGTCCATCCCAGGATAGAAGCGGCATTTACAGACGCAACTTTTGCTGCTTCAAATCCGCTGTTGGGGGTAAGAATTTGTTCCGTAAAGTAAGCCAGTTTTTCAGTTTTGGTAAAACCCATTGCTGTCACATTATATGCATAATTGTTCCCGTTTGTGGCACTTCCCCCCATGGTTATTAAATAAAACCACTTGCTTAAAACCCCACTGTTGAAATGTACCCCACAATAATCATTGTTGGTGACATGTGGTACGGGGCATCCCTCCAACGTGGCATCTTTCCAAAAATGGGCAAAATCCAGGTAAGTATCCGGTTGGTTTTCGAGCAATGGATTAGCCATTGACCTTAAAGCAATATGCCCTGTTCTCGCTTCTATTTCGTCACCAAATAACCATGGATTTTTAATTTGAGGGATAATTACCGGCGTTACATAATTATCTATGCAGGCAGCCCAAATATCACTGAAGCCTTCGTTTAACGCACCTGATTCTCTTTGATACACCAATCCTGCCGTTTTTTGACAAACAGCATGCCCGAGCTCATGGCCGCATATATCCAGCGATACAAAAGTTTTTTGCCCATTCGGCGCACCACTGCCATCGCCGTAAAACATGGCCTTACCATTCCAAAAAGCATTGTTGTAATTCGTTTTGTAACGAATAAAATTCAACACAGTCCCATCTGCATTATCATAGCTTTTTCTCCCATGAACCGTCCACCAATAATCAACTACCTGCTCAGCTCCCCAATGCACATCTAACGCACCTCTTGTATCCGCCGGATCGTATTCTGCCGCCGTCCAGTTATTGTCATCATCAACAATTTCACTCAACAACGAAAAATCAATTTGCTGATCCAAATTCCTGGTTTCAATACTGGTGTTGCTCCCCCTGCCGGTTTCGTGAAGCTCGTAACTGTCGGCAGCTACTTTATCAGTTATAATCGTCCTGGTGCCGCTATAGAGGGTAGCTGCAGTTCCCGTGGCATTTGCCAGGGTTTTATATTCTTCCTTTTTCACCCTGTTATTATCCTGGCGGGATTTTTCCTGGGTAAATCTTTTAAAACCGTCCTCCTTTATACCTGTATTACTTTTATCCTTTTGATATGCAGGTCCGGTGCCATTGGCATGTTTGATGATGGCGTCTTTGAACACAATCCGGCCGGTAATTGCATTTATATAAATATACTCTCTGCTGAGTGGTTCCAGTGCATAAATATTAAACTTGTAAGCAAGACAGAGTTTTCCAATATTGTCAAAAATATCCTCCACTATTACGAGTTCCCCTGTAGGCTTTAACCAGTCCGGATCAAGGGTAATCGTTTGATCCCATGCATACCTTGTAGCACCAGTATATTCCAATGCTTTTTGCAAAGCAGCTTTTTCAGTAAGTACCGGCACTGTTTGGAGGCTGTCGCTGATTGCATAAAACTCCATTTGCATTAATAGAACCTTATCGTTTTTACCGGTACTATTGATTACTCCATGTTCTACTTTTACCCCTTTAAAAAACTGCTGTAGTTTTTGCAACTGGAAACCATCGTAATTTTCCGCTGCCTGCAAATAATTTAAATCATCCATCCCATTTCTTAATTGAAGCTGATTTGTAAGCCATTGCTTTACTTCGATTGATGGTAAGGCCATATCCTTTGAAAACAACAACGATCCCTGTGAAGGTATTTTTTCATTCACATCAAACTTGTAAAAAGACTGTGGGGTATTTATTTTTTGTAATCCCAGTTTGCCTTTCATTTTAAGCAGGCCGGGCTGTGCAAATGCGGCAAATGATATGATGCACAGTAGGGATACAATGAATAAAATCCGGTTGAAAATTATCATGGTGAAAATATTAGGGATGTAAATTTATTTTTGCTAAACCATCATTCCTGAAGCGAGGCGTATTTTAATACCGTTGCTAACTGCAGGCATAATTTCATAGGCAGGAACTTTAAAAAGGGATAGTTCAGAAAATATGGATTTTTCGGGGAAATATTTTGGAATACTTCTTTCAGTTTAGTTATGGATATGAAGTATTTTATATTTCAGCTCGCTTTATAAACAGAAATAAAAACGGAAGGTAAATGAAAAACAGGTGATACGTAAAAATAAGTTCAAGCTGATTAAACTGGCGCATACCCGGTTTTATCTTATTAATACACAGCTTCCCCTTTGAGTATATCCTTTTCCATCTACACCCACAAAGTCCAGCATCCATACTAATGTCTGCGGTGCCTGGGCCAGCCCTTTGTAGGTGCCATCCCAGCCTGCCTGGATATTTTTGCCCTCAAATAACTGTTGGCCCCAGCGGTTGAATACTCTAAAATATCCAATCGATAAAGCCCCCTTGAATATAGGGCGCAAATAATCATTTCTGCCATCTCCGTTTGGTGTAAAAGCATTGGGTACAAACGCTTCCACTTTCTCAATAATTTTTACCAGTTGCGTATCTACTGTTAAGCAGCCTGCATTCGTTCTTATTTCAATGGTATACAATTGATCCTCCTCCCCTTTAAAACTGGGTGCAAAACCTGTGGACGTATTTAAGTATGTTCCGGGCTTCCATAAAACCTGCTCTCCTATTGATCTTGCATTTAAGTTAAGAGGTAGATTATCAACTGCATACTTTACAGGGTAGGCAATTCCGGGTTTTTGATTTTCAATTATTATGGAATGCTTTTGTGTGGCGATACTACATCCCAAATTATTTGTTAGCAAGGCATAATAAGTTCCACCTGTATTTACCCGGTACACTGTTTGACTGGCACCGTTAATCACCGCATCATCTCTAAACCAGGCGATATTATTGATTGGCTGAACGACTAAAACAGCACTATCGCCATAACCAAAACAAAAAGCCTTTTTCCCCACCACCTGTAGTGAATTATCAATGACTGAAGAACGAACGACTACGGTATCGGTTGTTTTGCAGCCTCCTCCACTGTTATTGGTGGTTAAGACATAGTTGGTGGTAATAGCCGGTGAGGCAAATGGATTGGCAAGGTTTGGATTGCTCAGCCCGGTAACCGGAGCCCACTGATAAGCCAGGCCCTGCTTAGGGAAATTGCCGATCAGCACCGAATCCCTGTTACAGGAAAGCACGTCCTTACCGGCATCTGCGGTTATGGTAAGGGAATCTTTCACTGTTGCGTATAAGGTGTTGGAGCAACCAAAGCCTTCATAGGGTTCTAATTTAACAGCGAAGGTTTTACCGGAAATTGGCGGTGGCGTTAGGGTAAGCACTTGCGAGTTGCCCAAAACCTGCGACAGGGAACTATCAAACCATGTATACTCTTTGTACCCAAATGGCGCGGTAATACTAACCGTTGTATCATCCGGGCAAAATGTTGCGCCAGGTAAATTACCTCCACACTCGGAGTTTACATCAATATAGGCATATCCAAAGTGTCGCCTGAAGGTACAATCCGCAGTCTTAAAAAAAAGCCGGATTGTTTTGCCTGCATTACCTGAGAGGTCAATGGAAACGGGTGTCCATTTTTTATATAAAACATTGATGGTATCGGTTGAATTGGAAACCTCAAATCCCGGAAGGGATGTGCCCATCGCTATAAATGTAAATGAGGCGCAACTTATTATAGCATTGTCGGTAACATTGGTAATTTCAATCTCCATTCTTGGTTGTTCAATATCCCGGTGATTGGGAGACTGGTATACAACTGCATAGTGATAAATAAGTGAATAATTGTTTTGATTTGCCGGAATGGTAAACTCGTATGATACACCCTCTGCCTGGCCTCCTGCTTCCGTACTGCCTAGCTTGATGGAATAACCACTTCCATTGGGACAACTTACGGGGAATCCGCCGAACGGGTCCAACTGACCTGAATTAGCTGAGAACAAGGCATGCTTGCCGGGTATTGGTACGGAGGAGGCGGATAGTGAAATTACATTTTGACCACTTGCTGCTGAAGTAAAACCTGTATAACAGGTCCACCCGTTAAAAGTTCCGTTTTCAAAATCAATGTTAGGAGGACAAATTTGTGCGCTGGTGGCGAAACAAAAGGTAATACCAACCAAATTACATAAGGATTTCAAAAGAAAATCCTGCCATAGCTTGATAGGTTTATTCCTGGTTTCAAAATTTTGCACGGTACCATTTTATCTTTTTAAAGTTAAGGCTTTATTTAATTAAAAATGACAAGCTGTATTGCAAAATGTTGTCGTACCTCCTGGATACTTGCTGTTGCCGTTTAGGCGTTGAGTCGTTTTTATTGTTTGTTGACTTAAGGGTATTGAGGGCCATTTTCGATTAGCCCAGGCATCATATACCCTGCCAGTGATGTTACACCTTTTGAAAAGGTGTCATCTCTGGAGTGTACAGGTCATATTTAATCCGGATGAATGAAACACGCATTATACTTGGCAAGGGATAAATTGGTGACTTATTAATTGGTTCCATAAAGATTAAAAGTAGAAGAGTGCGACACTATCCGATAGCTATCGGATGAAGCTTAATAGTAGTACTTCTGCCTGGCTCATAAAAAAATCTAAATCACAGTTTTATCCCTTGTGCAGTATAGATTATACCAGTGCTTCGAACAATACTTCAACAGTATGCAAAGCTTTCTTGCCGGTGCCATCTTTAATCTGGTGGCGGCAACTGGTACCGGGTGCTGCGATAATTATTTCTGCCGACTGGTTTCTGATTGTGGGCAGCAAAACCAGTTCGCCAATTTTCATGGAGAGATCATAGTGTTCTTTTTCATAACCAAATGAACCGGCCATGCCACAACATCCTGAAGGGATTGTTTCCACGGTATAATTTGCAGGAAATGACATCATTTTTACGGAAGGGGCAACAGAAGACAAAGCCTTTTGCTGGCAATGCCCATGCAATTTGATCAGCCTTTTTTCTGTAGTAAATAAGTTGCGGTCAATTTTTCCTTTATCAATTTCATTGGCAATAAATTCATCTATTAAAAAAACATGCTTTGCAAGTGCTTTAGCTGCCTCCAGGTTTTCATCGGTTGCCAGGTCAATGTACTCATCCCTGAAAGTGAGGATGGCAGAGGGTTCAATACCGATCAAGGGCGAATCGGCATTGATCACTTTATGAAGGAGATGAATATTTTTGTTCGCTATCTTTTTTGCATCCCTGATCAGCCCCTTCGACAACCAGGCCCTCCCACTCTCTTCATGTGTTGGGATAATTACTTCGTAGCCTAATTTTTCCAGTAACAGAATCGCTTTAATACCAATAGCCGTATCATTGAAATTTGTAAACTCATCACAGAATAAATAAACAAGTTTGCCAGGTGTATTTGTTATGCCTTTCTTTCGGTTACGATACCATTTAAGCAAGGTGGTTTTATACAACGTAGGCATTGATCTTTTAACACCAAAGCCTACAATACGTTTAATGGTATTTGCAATGAACGGCGTCGTCATCATGAAATTATACAGGCCCGGCCATATTGCCCCCAGCTTTGCAGAAGCGCTGAAATTGGCGATCAGCTTTGAACGGAATGGAACACCATTGGCATCATAATATTGCTGCATAAACTCTGCCTTTAGTTTAGCCACATCCACATTACTCGGGCACTCCGACTTACATCCCTTACAACTCAGGCATAGATCCATCACTTCGTAGATTTCCTGGTGATCAAAGCGGTTCAGTTTATCCGAGTTGGTTAGAAACTCCCGCAATATATTGGCCCTTGCACGGGTGGTGTCCTTTTCATTTTTAGTAGCCATGAAGGACGGGCACATGGTACCGCCTGACAAATGCGTTTTACGGCAATCGCCTGATCCATTACATTGTTCGGCATGTTGCAATACATCCTGGTTATGATACCGGAATACAGTGTTAAAAACAGGTGTTTGTTGCCCCGGGGTATAGCGCAACATCGTGTTCATGGAAGGTGTATCAACGATCTTATTCGGATTGAATATATTTTCCGGGTCCCATGTGCGCTTGATGGTTTTTAGCAGTTCGTAGTTTTTTTCGCCTACCATTTGTTTAATAAACTCTCCCCTCAACCTGCCATCGCCATGCTCACCACTTAAAGAGCCATCATATTTTTTTACCAGCGTGGCTATATCTTCTGCAATTGTCCTGAATAGTTTATTTCCTTCTACTGTTTTTAAATTGATGATCGGACGCAGATGTATTTCACCCGACCCGGCATGCGCATAATGCACCGCATGCAAATTGTACTTCACCAGTATTTTATTAAACTCAGCAATATAGGCCGGCAGATCCGCTACATCTACCGCGGTATCTTCAATAACCGGAACCGCTTTTTCGTCACCCGGCAAATTGCCTAATAAGCCAAGGCCCGCCTTTCGAAGCGTCCATATTTTTTTGCTGTCTTCGCCAAACAACAAGGGAAAATGGTAGCCCAAACCGGCATTACGCATCTCCGCTTCCACCTGCGCCGCAATGAACATTATTTCCTCCCTGGTAGCTTTAGCAAATTCCACCACCAGTATTGCACCGGGGTCGCCCTGAACAAAAAACCGGTTTTTACTTTGTTCAATATTATCCTTTGTACATTCCAGGATATAATGATCGATGAGTTCGCTTGCGCTGGGTTTATACTTTAGTGCAACCAGGTTGGCTCTTAAAGATTCATCAATGCTGTTGAAATGAATGCATAACAGGCCTGTTTCTTTGGGCGGCAGGGGATTAACATTGAGTTTTATCTCGGTTAAAAAAGCCAGTGTGCCTTCTGACCCGGCAATCAGTTTACAAAAATTAAAATCTTCTCCACCCGCATTAAATGGAGCAGCATCCAACAACACATCCACTGCATATCCTGTGTTTCTTCGTTCGATCGATTTCTTTGGAAATTCTTTTCTTATTTCCAACTGGTTATTGTAATCGCTTAACTGGCTGCGGATAGATTGGTAAATATTCGCTTCTAAATTTCCGCCCTCGCATTTAGCATGAAACTCATCCAGGCTAAGTGGCTTGAAAACCGTTTCACTGCCATCACTCAACAATGCTTTTACTTCCAACAAATGCTCTCTTACACTTCCATACACCACCGAATTGGACCCGCAGGAATTATTGCCCACCATTCCACCAATCATGGCCCGGTTGGCAGTAGATGTTTCGGGGCCAAAAAACAGCCCGTATGGTTTTAAATACATATTCAGTTCATCCCGTATAACCCCCGGCTGTACCCGAACCCAGTGTTCCTCTTTATTCAGCTCAATAATTTGGGTGAAATTTTTTGACACATCCACTACAATCCCTTTACCCACCACCTGCCCTGCCAATGAGGTGCCGGCGGTACGTGGTATGAGCGATGTTTTTTCAAGCCGGGCAAACTGTATTAATTTTTTAAGGTCGTCAACTGATTGGGGGATAGCCACTGCCAACGGCATTTCGCGATAGGCCGAGGCATCGGTTGCGTATAAAATCCGCATGGTGTTATCAAAATATAATTCTCCCGTAATATTCTCAGAAAGTGCTTTCAGCCGTTGGTTCATTAGTGAGTAGGTCTTTAGGTCTTTTCAAATAAAGCATAAAAATAATCCATTTTAACCTGGTTATTGCCGGGCATCAACAAACAATGCGGTTAAAACAAGGTTTATGATGGAAAGTTTACGAAATTTTAAAACTTATTTCTGAACCTGGAAGCTTCCTATGATTATTGACGCATGCATGCTGACACAGCGTCCCAATCTATGTTTTGCAATAAATGGGTCAAATTATTTAAATAAAATGAATGAATAAAAAATGAGCTGTATTTTTGGCATCCAAAAAAATGACTCCTTAGCTCAGTTGGTTAGAGCTACTGACTCTTAATCAGTAGGTCCAGGGTTCGAGTCCCTGAGGGGTCACTTTTAATAAAGTGAACGCATCGTAAAGCAATAATTTACGATGCGTTTTTCATTTTGGGGTAAATATCGGGTAACCATTTTAAAAAGTGCCTGTGAAAGTAAATAGTCCCTTTCCGGTGCTTAACAAAAAGGCCCTTGCTACATTAGTAAGTTTTATCTCCATTTCTTTTGAGGTACGGGCAGCCATACTTGCTTCAACGTTATGTTGTTTTTCGCTTCTTGCTGCCTGTACCATTTGGTAAATGGTACGGACATACTTATGAAAGAATCTTTTAGTAAAGTATATAGTACCATCATAAATGATCTCAGATTTCTGATAAGTTATCAGATTTTTATAACCTCTATTCCAAGCAACGTCTCTCCATTAGCCCTGTGCAAGGCCAAGGACGTTGCGCCGTTTGAGGTTAAACATTGCTTTTAATAACAACAGTCGTTTTACTGTCATCCTTTAACCGAATACAACAAGTGGCTTGCCTTTACTGCCAACAGACTTTACTGGTAGCGCAACGTCCCCACCCCGGCACAAGCTCGTTGGGAGACGTTGCTTTTAATGGTACTTTGTGCCGTTTGAGGTTAACTATTCAAAGGAACGTCTCTCCATTAGCCCTGTGCAAGGCCAAGGACGTTGCGCCGTTTGAGGTTAATCATTGCTTTTAATAAAAACAGTTGTTTTACTGTCATCCTTTAACGGAATACAACAAGTGGCTTGCCTTTACTGCCAACAGACTTTACTGGTAGCGCAACGTCCCCACCCCGGCACAAGCTCGTTGGGAGACGTTGCTGCGAAGGAGAATGTTGAAGCATGAAGCTTCTACCGGCCAACCTCTTTTTGAACGGGCAAAACACAATTAAAGCTTAATTGAAAAACTGAGTGTGAATGGAGCGTCGCCAATGAAGATGCATATTGCTTCAATGCCGGCAAACAAAAGAAACGCAACGTCCTCGGCCATGCACAAAACCCGTGGAGAGACACTGCTTGAAAGAAAAAAAAAATTAATTATACACATCGCCACGGGGGCCCACTTTGATAATGCATACTATTAATTCGGATTCATAAATATCATACAATATCCGGTATTGCCCTACCCGGTAACTTCTTGCGGTTTCGTGGTTGTTTAGTTCTTTTCTCAGGGTAGGATCCTGAACCAGCAAATCAATGGCATCGCGAATGCGTTTTGCAGTAGGACGATCTAATTTTAAGATGAACTTCTCTGCCGGCTTTTCGACTCGTAAGGAATACATTTTTAGTCTTTAAATGAAAATTTCTTATTAATCCGTTTACGGGTTTCTTCCCACGGAACTGTATCGCCTTTTCTTGCCTTTTCCATTTCCGCCAGGTCGATCAGGTTTTGCAAATATTCACCATGATCTTTCATGCTTAGTAAAACATGGGTGATTTTACCTGCAGTATTTTTTACCGGCTTAAAGCCTGCTATCTTAGCCATGTTATAAAAAAATTTATAAGCAAATCTCATGCTTTTTCCTAAAGCCAAAAAATGTAATTTCTGAGGCCGCTGCTTGCTGCTGGCGTCGAGGGCTAGCTTCATGGTGGTGCCTTTGTAGATTACGTCATCTACTATCAGGATGCTTTTGTTGCCTATTTCTGATATCGCTTTTTGACTGTGGTGCTTAGTGGGTCTGAGGTCTTTTGCGCAGTGAGGTGGAGCAGGCAACGTCCTCGGCTATGCACATAACCCATGGAGAGACGTTGCCGGGGAAGAAGTCCATAAGTAAATTCATGCAATTTTATATAATCGTTTTCTAATTCTTTAATAGCCTTGTTGTATTTTTCACCACTGCCAAATATCTTTATGAGGCTTGGTTGCCATATTTTGTGAAGTAATTTCTTTTCTTCCTATTATTGGCTCTCTCTTTACGTTTCATTGGCGGTTGGTAATACGCCAGGTGGCAGATTAAAACGAATAAATCCACTTGCTTGTCAATGGAAGCGATAAAGCAAAAAAAATAGGTAAACCCAATTTGGCATTGCTGGAAAGATGAAAAAGACCAAACGCTTACTTTCTCACTTTTCGCTCTTCAGCACAATCCTGTAATCTCACCCTTTTTTAAGTACTTTATTTTAAAGTGACCCCTAATTAGTATTCGCTTTATATTGCTAACTCCACTTTCATTTTTCTTTTTCACTAAAGCCAAATGAATTACCCGCTGCAAAAACACGAAACGATCATTTCTACCGCTTTGAGGATTTGCTTTGTATCCAGGTATTAATTTTTCTTTCCAACAGAACCAGGGGCAAACTGCCATCTTTTAAAACTTCATCATGAAACTCTTTTATGTCAAATTGATCTCCGAGTTTTTGCCTGGCTCTTTCACGCAATTCGAGAATTTTTAATTCGCCCACTTTATAACTTACCGCCTGTCCCGGAAGTACCATATAACGTTCTACCCGTTGCTCTGCCTGGGTGGCCGATACGGGTTGATTCTCCAATATATAGGCAATGGCTTTTTCACGGGACCATCCTTTTTCATGTATCCCTGCGTCCACAACCAATCGAACGGCTCTTTCTATTTCGTTATTTAGCCTGCCGAAATATTGATAGGGGTCTGTGTACATGCCTAGTTCTTTTCCTAAGCTTTCAGCATACAATGCCCATCCTTCGCCAAAAGCACTTGTTCCATAGGTTTTTCTAAATTCAGGAATAGCCGCTTCCTGCTGGATAGATACCTGGTAGTGATGGCCCGGAATAGCTTCGTGGATAAATAACCCTTCCATGGCGAAATAGTTGTACTTAGATGGATCACTCACCACCTCATAAAAAATACCCGGCCTTTGCCCATCCCTTGAGGCTTTCATGTATTGAGCATTGGCGCCGGCTTCTCTAAATTTTTCAGTAGCCCGCACCTCAAACTTTGCTTTAGGTTTTAAATTAAATAGCCGAATCAGGTAAGGTGCCATTCTTTCCTCAAAGCTTCTATATCTATCTAATACTTCCTGCTCTGTTTTAAATGGAAAGAATTTGGGGTCAGTTCGTATATACTCGAAGAAGGATTTTAGATCGCCTTTAAAGCCCACTGCATTTTTTACCGAATCCATTTCTTTTTTTATCCGTGCAACTTCGGTAAGCCCGAGGTTAAAAATAGCGTCCGCAGTGATGTCCGTTGTGGTAAAATACTTTAACCACAATGCATATTCCTGTTTGCCATTGTAATTATCCAATAGCCCGGAGGTTTCTCTCGCTTTGGGAATATAATCCGCAACAATAAAATCATGCAATTTTTTGTATGCAGGTTTAAGCATATTTTCGATGGCATCTGAATAGTCCTTCTTTAACCGGGCCGCTGCTGCAGCATCAAGGTTAGCAGGAAGTGTTGCTAACGGCTTGTAAAAAACATTTTCAGCGTCGGCCCCTTCAAATAAAGGTTTTAATTGAGCCGGCACTTTTAGCATGGCAGCCTTTGGAGTCGTATTATTTTGTTCAATACCTTTTTGCATATTAGTAATGGCCTGGTCAACCCAAAAGGGAAATCTTTTCATTCGGCTAATGAAATTCCGATAATCTGCTTCTGTGTTGAAAGGTACATAGCCTGCACCGGAGCCGAGCGTTGCAAATTGAGTGGGAAAACTAAATACGAATTGATTCACCGGCGTATAAAGGCCCAACGAATTATTTAACCACTCGTTATCTATTTGCAATTTGTATGTTAGTAAATCGACACTCAATAGCTGATCCGTTGTTAGCTCAGCTTTGTTGATGCTGCTTAATGCGTCAAGATACTTTTGATTCAATGCTTTCGATTGCTTTATATACGCTTCGCTAACCTGGATTTCCATTTGACCATTATAGTCATTGATCCCCTGTGCCGTTGCTGCCAATGGATTCAAGGCGTAGAATTCCTTTGAGTACTGTTCAAATAATTGTTCCAGTTTTAAGGGTGGCGTCGCTTTGTATGAAGATTGTGAAAAACTGATCAGTACAGCTACAATGGTGGTTGATATTATTCTTTTCATCCTGTTAAGATTTTGGTCAATGATTAGAAATATGGTTATTTCCGTGTCGTCATTCGTCTTGGTTCGTGCTCCACTAACGTTTTATTTATTGCTACAAGTAGTTCATGTTTTTAATAATTGAACCATGCAAAGGTTGGATTATTGCAAAAAGCGAAGCATAATGGTTCGTGAGACCAACCACTGCGAACTGGGGGTGCTGAACGAAACTGTTTTTAACTTACTCTTTTTTTATTAATGGCTTCAGTCCATTTATTTTTTTTACAGACAGGGCAAATAAGCTGTGCAACCGGCTCAGATTTTTTAGTATAGCCACAAAATATACAAGAATAAAATCCCGCTTTATTTATTTCGCTTACCTTATTATCCAGCGATCCGGGCATTATGGGCAATCCATATTTTACTTCTTCATCCGGATAAAAAAATATGCTTATGCCGCCATTGGTTTCTATGATTGCATTTTCTACCTGCCCAAGGTGTGAGACAGATTTTAACCGAAGTTCAGCAAAAAATTCATCCTGCCCCAGGGCCTCTTTGCGAAAGTTGTCAATAGCAAACATTCCCTCTTTTATCAGGCAAACAGGTTTGCCTTCAACCAAATTTTCTATCGTTTTGCTTTTGCCAACCCAATGGGTAACTAAACTATATAAGCCTATTACTATAATAAAAACAATAATAGCCGGAATCAGTCCTACATCTTTATAAAACATAGGGTCGCCTGCTGCAGAACCAAGACCAATAATGACAACCAGTTCAAAAACGGATAATTGTTTTACACCCCTTTTTCCCAGTATACTCAGGCTGATAAGAACAACCAGGAACATAACCAGTGTACGAATAATGACTTCGGGCAAAAAGTTCCAATCCTCGCTGCCCATTAATAATTCTTTCCAGTTAAAGTTTTTAATCTGAAGAAAATGCATAGTAGTAGTTTTATTTATGTCCCTGCTTTTATCACCAGGCACACTAAGTGGTGGATTTATATTTTGCAACTTTATAGTTTTGCTTTGCCCTGCACAGAGTCTGCTTTTATTTTTTTAGGCGCAATTGAACTTTCTTGGAAGAACATTTGCGGCAGAGGGAGTTGTTGCAAGTACATACTTTAAACTCACCACTTCTTAAAATAAGTAAGTGGCGGCCCTACTCTTTTTATACCATGCCCGTGCCTGAATTTATCCTGCTCCTCTTCAGTCATATTCCTTGTAACACCTTCACTAATTTTTTTAAACATATCTTCCATTTTACCTGCAGGTTGAAAAAACATTAATAATTTAGACTCTCCTTTACCCACTTTTGCAAAAGCGTGAGGAACTCGTCTTGGCCCGAACACAGTATCACCGGCTTTGGCTGTAAATGTTTCTTCACCAACTTTAAATAAAAATTCGCCTTCTATGATGTACCAGAATTCATCCTGTTCGTAATGCAAATGAAATGAAGGGCCGCCTTCCTTTACCCGTGATGATTCGAATACATGTACATCTCCATCGCTGTCATTTGCAGACACTTTTGTATAAAAGGTATCACCTTCAAACAAAGAAATAGGTTTATCAAACCGGTCTTTCCCAGCGTCCACTTTAAAACCTTTAGCTACTCTTTGTTTGCTATTGATTTTTGCAACAGAGGCAAAAGGAGCCGTTAAAAAAGTACCAACGGTTAAACAAGTTTTCAAAAATGAGTTACGATTCATAAAGATTGTTTTAGTATAATAACAAAGAAAGTTTATGAAAAACCTTCAATGTCAAAACAAATATACAATCAATGTTAATAATTAACATAGCGGGTGCATTTCAAATCCGATAGCTATCGGATTTGAAATGCACCCAACATAGCGTATCGTATTTACGCAGCAGTTTGTGTCGATATCCATCACTATATTTCGAAAGGAATAAATTCCTGAGATTTTAATTTGATTCCAGATTTTAAGAAAGCATTCTTGGCTTAAATTATAATGCGAATCTTATAAATTTAACGGTGGTATTTAACCCTTAGCAGAACTATCTTTTTGAAGATGCTGACCTTATTACCTTAACCCATTTCATCTCCGTGTTGCATGCATATCATTGGTTCAGTATCCAAATTAACATGCCAGTAGTGAAAATATACTTCTGCATTATTTTGGTTTATTGATTATTTTTGAGGGTTATGAACAACGCTACGATTTTCGATTCCATTTTTGAACCTGCCCTTGTAAAAGAGATGTACCAGTTTGGTGAAATAAAGCAATTTAAAGAAGGTGATATTGTAATGGATTATGGTAAATATATTCGCATGATGCCAATTGTTTTAAAAGGCACGTTGAAGGTGTTACGCATGGATGAAAACGGCAAAGAAATTCTATTGTATTATCTAACCAGTAATGAGAGTTGTTCCATGGCCTATAGCTGCTGTGTAGAGGCCAAAAAAAGTGAAGTAAAAGCAATTGCAGAAGATGATATTGAACTGATCGCCATCCCCCATATTAAATTAGACGAATGGCTTTGTAAATATCCAAGCTGGAAAAACTACATCATGCGTAGCTTTAATGAACGCTTTTTGGAATTACTAAAATCAATTGAAAGCATTGCTTTTCATAAATTAGATGAACGGCTGATCGCTTACCTCGCCGAAAAAAAACGTTTATCGGGCTCGGCTGTCATTAAAGCATCCCATTATTTAATTGCTGATGAACTGGCAACCTCCCGGGTGGTTATTTCCCGCCTGTTGAAACAACTGGAAAATGATGGCAGGATTTTGTTGTACCGCAATGAAATTAAACTGATGAAAGGGTTTGACTAAGAGTTTATAAAAAACAAATATTCAGCAGGTAAAATTTTAAATACTATTTACCAGGTACACAATAAGGAAGACGCTGATTAAAAAAATAAATCCTGTAAGCATTGTCAAAAGCAATGAGGAGTGACGGTAGTACCCCTGGTTCAATTGCTTTTCTGTTGTTTTATAGCGAATATATGACAGTACTGCAATAACAGTTCCAACTACAACCAATACAATGCCCACAATGCCTGAATACCCCTTCTGCTGAATGATGTTTTCCTTTCCCAGTATCAGTGAAATCTGACGTACAAATAAAGAAAACTTTACCACCACGAAACCAAAAGCCATAATCCCGATACTGGTACGAATCCAGGCAAGAAAGGTTCGTTCGTTGGCTAAATGATCAGTAGGATTGCCTTGCTTTTTAAGTTCATCCATTGTTAAAGATTGATTGTTATTAATTGTGATTGAAGTTAGCATATTAACTAACTGTTCCCTTTATAAAGGTTGTATAAAAAATCCGCTTGCCATTGGATGTCGCACCTGGCAATACCATAATATTACCCCCTTACGAGGTATAAATATAAATGGCTATGGATACACAGTGGCCCAACCAGTGTGCTGCCAGCGTATTATTCTTCATCCTGCCGCTTACCGGGCAGCGCCTTATTAAACTATCTTATGTTGAAGGGCATATCGTATCAACAGCGCAGTATTCTTAACATTCAGTTTACGCATCAGGCTTTTACGGTGGGTATCAACCGTACTCAGACTTAGAAATAACTTTGCCGCAATTTCAGGATTGGTAAAGCCCTCCGCTATCATTCTCAGCACTTCATTTTCTCTTCTTGTTAATACGGGTGAATCTTCCGGGGCTGCATTTTTGAGCGTGATAGCTGCTTCATTACTAAGGTATGTTTTTCCTGCGGCTACCGTATGAATGGCTTCTGTTATTTCCTCCCTGCCGGCATTTTTCAACAGGTAACCGCTGGCTCCATTCTCCATCATGGTATCAATAAAAGTAAACTGGTTAAAGGTACTAAGGCCGATTACAAAAATACCCGGGTACTGTCGCCTCACTTCCAGGCAAAGGTCGATCCCGGATTTATCCGGCAGGTTGATATCCATCAAAATAACATCCGGCTGCCGGCTTTTTACAAAAGCAAGACAGGATGATGCATTGGACGCATGCCCGATTAATTCAATGTCATTTTCCTGTTCCAGTAAGGAGCGGATGCCTTCAATCACCATGTAGTGATCATCTACTATCAATACCTGTATCGGTTTCATATCTTAATTTCTATGTTTACGGATGTACCGTTGTTTGGTTCCGAATGAATATCCAGTTTGCCATCCAGGTAATCGATGCGGCTGTAAATATTGGCCCAGCCAATGCCGTTCGAATGCTTCAATAGTTGGGTATCAAACCCCTTACCATCATCTTCCACTGTAATCAATAGTTTATCACCCGCTTTATTGAGTTGTACTACAGCCCGGGTGGCGGCGGCATGTTTAATGATGTTATTGATCAGCTCCTGTATGATTCGGTAAATGGTAACACTGGTGGTTGGGTTCACACTAATTTGGTCTGCGTCATACGATTGGTACACTACTTTTAAAATGCACCACGGACACAGGGGTTTAAATCATCCTGTAAAAAACATCATTAGCGGTAAATGTGAAATCACGACACAGAACCATGGTTTTGGGGTGGATCCTGTTGCTGTAAAGGCATCAGACAAAGTGGAGATCACGCACTTAAATTTAAACGATGAATCTATAGAAGGTATTCGTGTAAAAGGAAAGCCGGCTTTTTCGGTGCAGTATCATCCTGAAGCAACGCCAGGGCCTCATGATAGCAGGTATTTATTTGATGAGTTTATTGAGCTGATCAATCAATATAATTAAGCCAGTTAATTTTTATTGAGATACTTTTTCAGCTATTCTGAAAATAAAATAGATGTCACCAGGCTTTAGCTTCCACACAATTATTGATAAAGTCTTTGCTATTCAGCAAATGTGGACCTGAAAAAAGCTTTTACACCAGATCATATTTTGCAGCCAGTTTAATTAAACTGGCTGTGTTATTTACAGCAAATTTGGTAAGGAGGTTTTTGCGGTGGCTGTCTACTGTATGTAAACTCAAAAATAATTTTGCAGCGATCTGTGGATTGGTCTTGCCATCGGCAATTAACAGCAATACTTCTTTTTCCCTGCTGCTGAGTATGGGAATATTGGTCAGTGCCTGTTTATCATTCGAAGAAAGATTGATATCAAGACTCATGTATAATTTTCCTTCATGCACACTCAGTATGGCCTCTTCAATCTCTTCTTTTGAGGCACTTTTAACTAAGTAACCCGATGCCCCGTTCTGAATCATTTGCGCAATATAACTTCGCTCTTTAAATGTACTCATGGCAATAACCTTCACCAGCGGAAATTCATTTTTAATTTTCAATGCCAGTTCAATACCGCTTATCTCGGGCATATTAATATCGGTGATCACAATGTCCGGCGCAGTTTGTTTTATATTTTCAATCGCATCGTACGCATTGCCAGCCGTACCACAAAGCTCAACAAAATCTATCTGCTTTAGCATGCTGCGCATTCCTTCCAGTACCATGGGGTGATCATCCACGACCAATACTTTTATCTTATCCATTATGCTCAATTATACAGTCAATATGCACGGAGGTTCCCTTGCCATCCTTCGTTTGAATATCCAATTGTCCTTTCAGGTAATCTACCCTGGAGCGAATATTTTTTAAACCGGCACCTTGCACCACAGCTTCTTTGTCAAAGCCTTTTCCATCATCTTCTACCGTAATGGTCAAATTATTTTCCTGCCGCATTACTTGTGCCAATATGGTGGATGCCCCGGAATGTTTTACTGCATTGTTAAGCAGTTCCTGCACGATGCGATACACCACCACTTCGGTGGCAGCATCCATTCGTTTCTCAAGCCCGTGAAACTGGCTGTTAATTACAAAAGGCTGCCCTTCTGATAAACCTTCACAGTAATCCTGCAGGGCCTGTTGTAGCCCTAATTTCATTAATGCTTCTGGCATTAAGTTATGGGCCACACGGCGCATTTCGCTGATGGATTCATCCAGCTTGCCCAGGGCGTTGTTAAATGTTTTGCCCATTTCTTCTGATAAAATTAAATTTCCTTTCATAGCTCCCAATTGAAGTTTAACACCACTCAATAATCCGCCCAGGCCATCGTGTAAATCTTTCGCCATACGGCTTCGTTCATCTTCCTGGCCTTTTAAAATAGATTGTGTGGCAAGTAATAATTTTTCGTTTTCCAGTTCGGTAATTTTTTGTTGCTGCAATTTTCGTTTTTGTGTATAAGTGCGGTAAGAAAGTAACGATATAATTAAAAGTGCTACAGTACTGCCTATTAACACATAGTTCAATGTACTCTTTTGCCGGATAGTGACTTGCTGCAATTGTAACTGCTGTTCTTTTTTTTCTGTGTCAAACTTTTTATCAAGTGTTTGCACATTCCGTTGCATTTTTTCACTAAAAAACATTTCGGATAATTCTATACTTAAGCGTTTGTAATAATCGTGATTTTTTAAATCTCCTTTTACCAAATTCAACTCTGATAAGATGTCTGCAAAAAGCTGTAAGGGTTCAAGATAATTTCTTTGTTGTGCCATAGCAAAACCAGTTTTAGCTTCCTCCTCACTCTTTTTAAAATCTTTATTATAAAAAGCAGCCAGGGCCAAACCATAAATATTGTTTACCATATTAAGGCTATCACCCAATTTCTTTGCCAGTCTTAATCCCTCAATAGAATAAAAATTAAGGCTGTCATACTTGCCCTGCTTTATTAAAAGACCTCCGATATTACTTGTTACATTGGATACAATGTTGTCATAATTTTCTTTTTTAGCAATCAGCAGCGATTCCTGCAAGACAGAAATTGCCGTATCATATTTTTTTAAACTGGTATAAGCATTACCTAAATTGGATAACACATTCGCAATTTCATACTTATTTTCTGCCTTGCGGGCAATTACTAAAGCCTTTTGATGATATTCCAATGACTTTTCGTATTGCTTTGTTTCCCTGTATATCACACCAAGGTGATCGTAGACGAGACTTAACCGGGCATCATTGTTTGTTTTTTCAAAATACGCTATTGATGGTAAAAGATATTGCAGTGCACTTTCATAATCCTGCAAATAAGCATAGGTGGCCGAAAGATTTTGCTGTGCGATTATGATGCGTTGTTCATCTCCAAATTGATTGGCCAATTGCAATGCATCTTTAGTAAGACCGAGTGCCGAATCGAACCTGGCCTGCATATTTAACACTGCAGTGTAGTTAGCATAATACTTTAAAATACCCATGGTATATTTCAACCTCTCGCTCAGCTTCTTTGCCTGCAAATAATAATTTTTTGCGTCTTCAAGGTCAGTGTACTCCACGTATTGCCCTATTGTAATTAGGGTAAGCACCTTATTGGTGTCTTCTTTAGCAACCGATAATACTTTCAACAAACTATCCTTTGTTGCATCCGCTTGCGCATCCAACTTTTGTAAGCAGAGCAATAGAAATAAAAGAAGAAACCTTTTCATAAGAGAAACTGCTTTTGCAATAAAAATAATATTAAAAGTATAACATCAAACCCCACATTTCCAACTTTTCCGGCAAAATCCCTTGTTTAGGGGATAGCAGAAACAGGTGTTCAGGGGATTGTATGCTGTTTTAATTAATTGAAGTTTTGTATTCACTTAAACAGCAGTTATGAAAAAGATTTTTTACCCCATTTTAATTTGCCTCACACTATCCATACAAGTTACTGCACAATGCTGGCAAAATATATCAGCCGGCGCTTCACATACACTTGCTATAAAAAATGATGGTACGCTTTGGGCATGGGGTGCAAATTTTATTGGACAACTAGGTGATGGGACAAATACTAATAAACTTGTGCCAACGCTAATAGGTACGGCTACCAATTGGAGCGAAATTACTTCGAGTTATGATCATACGATTGCCATAAAAACTGATGGCACCCTTTGGGCTTGGGGAGAGAACAGTTTTGGGCAATTAGGGGATGGTACCACTACAAATAAAACCATACCAACCCAAATAGGAATAGCTACCGACTGGAGTCAAATCGCTACAGGACAAAGGCACACTTTCGCTGTGAAAACAAATGGCACTTTATGGGCTTGGGGAGGTAATTCAACCGGCCAGTTAGGCGATGGCAGCACCATAAATAAAATTACTCCTATTCAAATTGGTACAGCTAATGACTGGAATCAAATTATCTGTGGTGCCAGGTATACAATGGCCTTAAAAACAGGTGGCACACTTTGGGCTTGGGGACAGAACACTAATGGCCAACTGGGCGATGGGACAAACATTGATAAACTTGTGCCAACACAAATAGGCATTGCTACTGATTGGAGCAAGATTGCCGCAGGATCCCGGCACAGTATTGCAACAAAAACCAATGGCACTCTATGGACTTGGGGGCATAATGGTTTTGGTCAATTAGGTGACGGAACTTTTACATATACCAATCAGCCTGCACAAGTGGGTACTGCTACCAATTGGAGTAGAGTTGATGCTGGAGAATTTCATACATTATCTATACAAACAAACAACAGCCTTTGGGCATGGGGGAGAAATACTTCCGGACAACTAGGTGATGGGACAAGTATTGATAAACTTGTGCCAACGCAGATAGGTACTGCTACTAATTGGAACATGATTTCCAGTGGACTTAGCAACACATTCGCCACAAGAACAGATGCCAGTCTTTGGGCCTGGGGATCAAATTTAACCGGACAAATTGGAGATGGAACAAATATAGACCGCAACATCCCTGTTTCAGTCAGTTGTGGTGGCACACTACCCCTTACCTGGTTATATTTAAAGGGCCATCTGCAAAACAACAATGTTATAATAAAATGGGCCACTGCTTCTGAAAGTAATACCAGTCATTTTGAAATTGAACATAGCAGCAACGGAAGCAACTTTTCAAAAATCGGAACAATCGCAGCAGCCGGTAACAGCAGCATCACACAATACTATCAATATGTACACAACTCCCCGCTTGATGGTAAAAATTATTACCGCATCAAACAAATAGACCATGATGGCAAGTTCAGTTACTCCACAATTTTAAGAATACTACTCTTAACAAACTCAAGCAAAATAGTAATTGCACCCAACCCCGCCAGCAATGAAGTGACACTTTATTTTGATAAACCGGCGGCAGCAGGCAAACTAATTTTAACCAACAACAGCGGACAAATATTATTACAGCAACGCCTGGCAGAAGGTAATCAGCAGCAAAAAATTGATGTGTCAAAACTGCCCGCTGGCATTTATCAACTGCAGGTGCAAACAGCCACCACAGTAGAAACTTTCAGATTGATAAAGCAATAATTGATTCTTTTAAAAAATAAAACCATGAAATATCTTCTCAGTGTTTTACTCTCTGCATTGTTTGCAAATGCCATTGCACAAAACAATGTAGGCATTGGTACCACCACGCCCAACGCCAGTGCGGTGCTGGATGTAAGCAGCACTACCCGTGGACTGCTGCCACCGAGGATGACGGCGGTGCAACGCAATGCCATCAATCCTGCTCTATCGGCAAGGGGATTACTGGTATTTGATACCGACAGCAGTGCATTTATGTTTTGGAATGGAATGGTGTGGGCTAAAATGGGAACCTCATCGGTTGCCGGAAATCAGTGGACAAATGATGGCTTGAATATGTACAATGGTAATACTGGTGCAATAGGTATTGGTGTAAATGACCCGGTCTTTCAATTGGATATTGCCGGAAGAATAAGAATACGCAATACCGGTGATGGTAATACGAGTGCTGGCTTATGGTTCAATAAAAATTTTAACACTGGCAGCAATGCTTTTATCGGAAACAGGGATGACAGCACCGTTGGATTTTATGGGAATGATGGCATTGGTTGGGGATTAATGATGAATACCAAAACTGGAAGGGTAGGTATAGACAACTCAACCCCCAATGCACCATTGCAATTTTCAAATGCAGTGCAAAACCGAAAAATAGTTTTGTTTGAAGAAGCCAATAACGACCACCAGTTTTATGGTTTCGGAATAAACAGTGGAGCACTGCGTTATCAAACAAATAGTGTATTTGGTGACCACGTATTTTTCTCTGGTATTAATTCAACCAGCTCAAGCGAATTAATGCGCATTAAAGGAAACGGCAATGTAGGAATAGGCACTGTAAGTCCCAATTCATTTGGCCATGGCGGAAACAATAGAATTCTTGACATTACCAACAATACTTCTTCTGGTGCCAATGTGC
>Ga0209181_10002573_pt1 | contig 29469 bp, 26 predicted proteins | sample MAT05_FD_187208 | JGI IMG/M metagenome (GOLD analysis project Ga0209181, IMG submission 187208) | Freshwater microbial communities from Lake Fryxell liftoff mats and glacier meltwater in Antarctica - MAT-05 (SPAdes) (version 2) | ecosystem: Environmental > Aquatic > Freshwater > Ice > Liftoff...
AAAAGAGCCGTGTGCACAGTCAAATCATCCCCGTCAAGGACATCTGGCTATACCCGCTACGCAACAACTTCCGCGCAATCCTGTGCCAGTACGCCGCATAGCCCACACCTGTTCACCGAATACTTACAAAAAAATAACGCTACAAATTGTCTAAGTGGTTGTTTTTATTGATACTTTTGGCACTATTTTTACCGTCACAGTCCGTTCTAACCTGACGGTAAAAAATTTCTCTGGTGCCAGTCTCAATTTTTTACCGTCAGATTTACCGTCAGACTGGAGCGCATCCCCCCGATAGATGTCGATAGATCTCGACAGATAAAATCTATATAGGACAGGTACTTAGCATCGATTTTCGATAGGCCTCGATAGACCCCGAAAGACGCCGAATCATTCCCACTCGATCGTCGCAGGCGGCTTCGAACTGATGTCGTAGGTCACCCGGTTGATCCCGCGCACTTCATTGATGATCCGGCCAGACGTCTTCTTGAGCAATACGTACGGCAGCTCGGCCCAGTCGGCGGTCATGAAGTCGCTGGTCTGCACAGCGCGCAGGGCCACGACGTAGTCGTAGGTGCGGCCGTCGCCCATCACGCCCACGCTCTTGACCGGCAGGAAAACGGCAAAGGCCTGACTGGTGAGGTCGTACCAGCTCTTGCCGGATTCGGGGTCGATGTGGTTGCGCAATTCCTCGATGAAGATCGCATCGGCCCGGCGCAGCAGGTCGGCGTATTCCTGCTTGACCTCGCCCAGGATACGCACACCCAAACCCGGCCCGGGGAACGGATGCCGGTACACCATGGCATGCGGCAGGCCCAGCGCCACGCCAAGCTCGCGCACTTCGTCCTTGAACAGCTCGCGCAGCGGCTCCAGCAGCTTCAGGCCCAGTTGCTCGGGCAGGCCGCCCACATTGTGGTGGCTCTTGATCGTGACCGACTTCTTGGCGCCCGCAGCACCCGACTCAATTACATCGGGGTAAATCGTGCCCTGCGCCAGCCAGGCCACGTGGCGTGACTGGTCCGCCTGGAGCTTGGCCGCCTCGGCCTTGAATACTTCGACGAACGCGCGCCCGATGATCTTGCGTTTGGCTTCCGGATCGGTGACGCCTGCCAGCTGGCCAAGGAACTGGGCTGAAGCATCCACCCGAACAACCTTCGCGTGCAGCTTGCCAGCAAACATCTCCATGACCATGTCGCCCTCGTGAAGGCGCAGCAAGCCATGGTCCACAAAAACGCAGGTGAGCTGGTCACCGATCGCCCGGTGGATCAGGGCCGCGGCCACCGAGGAGTCGACGCCGCCGGAAAGGCCGAGAATCACCTCCTCAGTGCCCACCTGGGCGCGGATTTTCTCGACCGCCTCGGCGATGTAGTCGCCCATGATCCAATCGGCCCGCGTACCGCAGATTTCGAGCACGAAGCGCTCGAGAATGGCAGCTCCGCGCACGGTGTGCGTGACTTCCGGGTGGAACTGCACGCCGTACAAGCGGCGCGCTTCGTCCGCCATGCCGGCGATCGGGCAGCTGTCGGTGCTGGCCATCAGCTTGAAGCCGGGCGGCATCTCGGTGACCTTGTCGCCGTGGCTCATCCAGACCTTCAGCATGCCGTGGCCCATCGACGTGGCATAGTCCTGAAGGCCGTTCAGCAATTCGGTGTGGCCATGCGCGCGCACATCGGCATGGCCGAACTCGCGCTTGGCACTGGGCGCAACGCGCCCGCCGAGCTGCACGGCCATAGTGAACATGCCGTAGCAGATACCCAGCACCGGGATGTTCAGCTCATAGACTGCCTGCGGCGCGCGCAGGTCGTGCTCTTCGTACGTGCTGGCATGGCTGCCCGACAGGATGATGCCCTTGAGCATGCCATCGCTGGCATAGTGGTGGACCCATTCGCTGGATACGTCGCAAGGCACGACCTCGCAGAACACATGCGCCTCGCGCACGCGACGCGCAATAAGTTGCGTGAACTGAGAGCCAAAATCGAGAATGAGGATTTTCTGGTGCTGCATGGCGGCAACCGGGCTCAATCGGCACGGTAGTTGGGGGCTTCCTTGGTGATCTGCACGTCATGCACGTGGCTCTCGCGGATGCCGGCCGCGGTGATCTCGACAAACTCGGCCTTGCTCTGCATGTCCCCGATCGTGGCGCAACCGCAGTAGCCCATGCTGGCCCGCAGGCCGCCGGACATCTGGTACACGATCGACACCATCGAACCCTTGTACGGCACACGGCCCTCGATGCCCTCGGGCACCAGCTTGTCGGCGTTCGGGTTGCCGGTGCTGGACTCCTGGAAATAGCGGTCGGCGCTGCCTTGCTGCATGGCGCCGATCGAGCCCATTCCGCGGTAACTCTTGTAGCTGCGGCCCTGGTAGAGGATGACCTCGCCCGGCGCCTCTTCGGTGCCGGCGAACATGCCCCCCATCATGACCGAACCCGCACCTGCGGCGATGGCTTTGGCAATGTCACCGCTGTAGCGGATACCGCCATCGGCTATCAACGGCACGCCAGTGCCCAACAGCGCAGTGGCCACGTTATCGATGGCCATGATCTGGGGCACACCGACACCGGCCACGATACGGGTGGTGCAGATCGAGCCCGGCCCGATGCCGACCTTGACTGCGTCGGCACCCGCCTCCACCAGGGCCAATGCCGCCGCACCGGTGGCGATATTGCCGCCGATGACATCGATCTGCGGGTAATGCCTCTTGACCCAGCGCACCCGCTCGATCACGCCCTGGCTGTGGCCATGGGCGGTATCGACCACGATCGCGTCCACACCGGCACGCACCAGCGCCTCGACGCGTTCTTCAGTACCCTCGCCGACGCCAACGGCAGCACCGACCCGCAGTTTGCCATGCGCATCGCGTGCGGCATTGGGGAAACTGGTCTGCTTGGTGATGTCCTTGACGGTGATCAGGCCCTTGAGTTCGAAGCCATCGTTGACCACCAACAGGCGCTCAAGTTTGTACTTGTTCAAAAGCGCTTTGGCTTCGACCAGGGTAGTGCCGTCGGGAACGGTCACGAGCTTCTCGCGCGGGGTCATGATGTGGCTGACGGCAATGTCATACCGGGTCTCGAAGCGCAGGTCGCGCCCGGTCACGATGCCCACCACCTTGCCACCATCACAGACCGGGAAGCCCGACACGCCGAGTTGTTCAGACAGGTCGATGACCTGGCGCACCGTGTGGCTGGGGGTGATGACGACCGGATCGCGCAACACGCCCGACTCGTACCGCTTGACGCGCGCCACCTGGGCGGCCTGGTCACGGGCGGAGAGATTCTTGTGGACGATGCCAATGCCGCCTTCCTGGGCGATGGCGATGGCCAGGCGAGCCTCGGTGACGGTGTCCATGGCCGCAGAGACCAGGGGCAGGTTGAGACTGATATTGCGGGAAAAGCGGGTGGCGAGAGACGTGTCCTTGGGGAGGACCTGGGAGTAGGCTGGCACCAACAACACGTCGTCGAAGGTCAGCGCTTTGCCGAGCAGGCGCATGTCAAAGCTCCAAATGTCGAATTGTACCCGTGCCCATGGGCTGGCTTGCGCGGTACACTGCGGCCATGAAACGGATTCGACTGTTTTTGGCGCTGGGATTGTGTTTGCTCTGTGCCGCCGCCCAGGCCCAATGGCAGTGGGTCGACAAGGATGGCCGCAAGGTCTTCAGCGACCGTGCACCGCCGCCCGATATTCCAGCCAAAAACATCCTCAAGCAGCCCGGTGGCGGAGCCCGTGCGGCCACCGCACCGGCGGTTGCTGCGCTGTCCGGGGCTGAAGCGCCGACCCGCGCCGCGTCCGCAGCGATTGCTGAAGAGGGGCCGACCCTGGGTGCGCCCAAGTTGACAGGCGTCGACAAGGAACTGGCCGACCGCAAGCAACAGGCCGAGGCCGCGACCCTCGCCAAGGCCAAAGCCGACGAAGACCGCATCCGAAAGGCCAAGGTCGACAACTGCGATCGCGCCAAAGCCAACAAGGCGCTCATGGACTCGGGCGTCCGCGTGTCCCATACCAAGGCCAATGGCGAGCGCGAGATCCTCGACGACGCCGGGCGGGCCGCAGAGCTCAAGCGCATCCAGCTCGTGATGGAGACCAACTGCCGGTAGCACCCGGGCGGGGCTACGAGCCGGTTCGGCGCAGTGTCTAGTAGCCCGCCTTTGCCCCGGGGCGCTTGCGCGCAAACAGTCCGGTGGCGCGGGCGCCCTGCCTGACGAACCGTGCGCGCCGGGCCGCCTTGGGGTCCACCGTCAGTGCGCGGTAGATCTCGACCCGGTCCTGGTCCCGCAGCAATTGCGTGGGCTCTGCCTTGCGGCCCCAGACACCCAGCAGCGCAACGCCGGCCTCGGTTTGCGCCACCTCGCCAGACCAGCCACAGGCGTCCAGCGCCTGCGCCACCGTGGCTCCCTGCGGGAGCACCAGCACGCGTTCATGCACCACCCGGGGGCCCGGCGAGAACCACACGGTCACCTGCAGCGCCATCGCGTTCACCCGTAGACCTGCTCGGCACGCTTGACGAAAGCGTCCACCAGGCTACCCGCAATGCGGTCAAACACAGGGCCGACCAGACGGCCCAGAGTGGCATTGTCGAACCCGTAATTCAGCAGCAGTTCGACACGGCAGGCGCGCTGGCTTCCATCCCCCAGCGGCAGGAAGCGCCACTCGCCATCGAGCCGTGAAAACGGCCCGTCGACCAGCTTCATTGCAACCGAACGCTCGGAGGTGTGCAGGTTGCGGGTCGTGAAGACCTGGTGGATGCCACCAAAAGCGATGCCGATCTCGGCCGTCATGCCCCGCCCGTCTTCTGCCAACACGGACGCATGGTCGCACCAGGGCAGGAACTGCGGATAGGCCGTCACGTCGGTCACCAGGGCATACATTTCCGCGGGGTGGTACCAGATCAGGACAGACTTGTTGACGGTTTTCATAGAATGCGGGACTGCACGGGATTGTAGACAAGCCCTCCCCTCGGGCACCTTGCACTGACGCCTTACAACCCCATCTCGCACCATGGCCAAGAAACCCGATTCCCCCGCCCACAAGCCGACCCGGATTGCGGACAACAAGAAGGCCGCCTACAACTACTTCTTCGAGGAGCGCTTCGAGGCTGGCCTCGTGCTGGAAGGCTGGGAGATCAAGTCGCTGCGCGAGGGCAAGGTGCAGCTCACCGACGGTTATGTCGTCGTCCGCAATGGCGAGCTATTCCTGATCGGCTGCCAGATCAACCCATTGCACAGCGCCTCGACCCACATCAGCCCCGACAAGGTCCGCACCAAGAAGCTCCTCATGCACAAGGCCGAAATCAAGCGGCTCATCGGCAAGGTCGAACAAAAGGGCTACACGCTGGTGCCGATCAACCTGCACTGGAAAGCCGGCAAGGTGAAATGCGAGGTTGCACTTGCCAAAGGCAAGGCCGAACACGACAAGCGCGACACCATCAAGGATCGCGAAGGCAAACGCGAGGTCGAGCGCGTCATGAAGACGCGCCACCGCTGAAGGTACCGCCGAGTTGCAGCGCCGCAGGCGGGCTTACAGGGCCTCGCGGCTGGCCTTCTTGCGCTCATGCTCCTTGAGGTGGCGCTTGCGCAGTCGGATGCTCTTGGGCGTGATCTCGACCAGCTCGTCTTCCTCGATGAACTCCACGGCGTACTCCAGCGTGAGCTGGATCGGCGGCGTGATCTTGATCGCGTCTTCCTTGCCCGACACGCGGAAGTTCGTCAGCTGCTTCATGCGCACCGCATTGACCACCAGGTCGTTGTCGCGGCTGTGGATGCCGACGATCATGCCTTCATACACCGGGTCGCCGGCCTTCACGAACATGCGGCCGCGGTCATCCAGCTTGCCCAGCGCATAGGTGACGATCTCGCCATCATCCATGCTGATCAGCACGCCGCTCTTGCGGCTTTCGATATCGCCCCGGTAGGCCTCGTAGCCGTCGAAAATGTTGCTGGCCAGGCCCGTGCCACGGGTCAGGTTCAGGAACTCGTTCTGGAAACCGATCAAGCCGCGCGCCGGAATGCGGTATTCCAGGCGCACACGGCCTCGGCCATCCGGCTCCATGTTGATCAGATCGCCCTTGCGCAGTCCCAGTGCCTGCATCACACCGCCCTGGTGGCCTTCTTCGATGTCCACCGTGAGCATCTCGATCGGCTCGTGCTTCTCACCATCGACCATGCGAAACACCACGCGTGGCTTGGAGACGGCCAACTCGTAGCCCTCGCGGCGCATGTTCTCCAGCAGGATCGTCAGGTGCAATTCACCGCGCCCGCAGACTTCATAGATGCCGTCTTCGTCGGTGTCGATCACCCGCAATGCCACATTTGCCTGCAGTTCGCGGTCCAGGCGGTCGCGCAGCTGTCGGCTGGTCACGAACTTGCCTTCGCGCCCGGCCAGCGGCGAATTGTTGACGCAAAAATTCATGGTCAGCGTGGGCTCGTCGATCTTGAGCATCGGTAGCGGCGCCGGATTCAGGGGATCCGTCAGCGTGACGCCGATGCCCACCTGCTCAATGCCGCTGACCAGCACGATGTCACCTGGGCCAGCGTCGGTGGCTGCAATACGCTCCAGGCCGTCGAATTTCAGGATCTGCTGCACCTTGGACTTGCCGGACTTTCCTTGCGGGCCTTCCATGACCAGCACTTCCTGGTTGACCTTCAAGGTGCCCTGGCTGATGCGGCCCACACCGATGCGACCGACATAGGTGGAATAGTCGAGCGAACTGATCTGCAGCTGCAAGGGCGCAGCCGGGTCGCCCTTGTTGGCAGGCACATGGCTCAGCACGGTGTCGAACAGCGGCGCAAGGTCTTTGCCCCACTGCTCGCCGGCTGCGCCTTCATCCATCGCCGCCCAGCCATTCAGACCCGAGGCGTAGACGACCGGGAAATCGAGTTGCTCTTCGGTGGCACCGAGCTTGTCGAACAGGTCGAAGGCGGCGTTGATGACATAGTCCGGGCGTGCCCCGGGGCGGTCGACCTTGTTCACCACCACGATCGGCTTGAGGCCGAGCGCCAACGCCTTCTTGGTCACGAAACGGGTCTGCGGCATCGGGCCCTCGACCGCATCGATCAGCAGCATCACGCCATCGACCATTGACAGCGCGCGCTCCACTTCGCCGCCGAAGTCCGCATGGCCGGGCGTGTCGACGATATTGATGTGGGTGTCCTTCCAATCGACAGCGCAATTCTTGGCCAGGATGGTGATGCCGCGTTCCTTTTCGAGGTCGTTGCTGTCCATCACGCGTTCGGCGACCTTTTCGTTGGCGCGGAAGGTGCCACTCTGGCGCAGCAGCATGTCGACCAGCGTGGTCTTGCCATGGTCCACGTGGGCGATGATGGCGATGTTGCGAATCTGTTTGTAGCTCATGGTTCTCTTTCAATAATCTCGTTGCCGCTCCACCGGGCGCCTCAGCGGGTGGCCAGTGTCTGTGTGATTTCGATCGGGCTCAACAGGCGCCCGGGTATCAGTTCTCCGCCGACTACATGGCCGGTCCCCAACAAGGCGCGCGACCCGCTGCCATACACCGCCACCTGCGCACAAGGGGCCCAGTAGCCGCGCCTACGCACGCCGCTCAGAAACCGACCGGCATCGTCGGCACCCAGTTCGATCGCTGTGTGCCCTGCCAGCAGGGCCTCCACAGGCAACAGGCATGCCAGCCGCTGGTCTTCCGTCAGGGCCGACAGGCGCTCCAGGCTGATGCTCTGTATCAAGCCAAAATCGCCCGTGGCCACGCGCCGCAGCGCCACCAGGTGGGCCCCGCAACCGAGCGCCTCGCCGATGTCCTCGGCCAGCGTGCGGATGTAAGTACCCTTGCTGCAGGTCACCTCCAGCCGCAGCAGCTCTGCCGGGGCATCGAGCACCGCGCCCAGCGCGTGGATCGTCACATCCCGCGCAGCCCGCTCAACCTCGATACCGGCACGCGCATAGTCGTACAGGGCGCGCCCGTCCTTCTTTAGGGCGCTGTACATCGGCGGCACCTGCTGGATCGGGCCACGAAACAACGCGCAAACCCGCGCCACATCAGCGTCCCCCACGGCCACCGGTCGGCGCTGCCGGACTTCGCCCTCGGCATCACCGGTGGTCGTGGTCAGGCCCAGCTGCGCCACCGCCTCATAGCGCTTGTCGGCATCCAGGTGCAACTGGCTAAACTTGGTCGCCGCACCAAAACACAGCGGCAACACGCCCGTGGCCAGCGGATCCAGCGTGCCGGTGTGGCCCGCCTTTTCGGCGCGCAGCAGCCACTTCACCTTTTGCAGGGCGTCGTTGCTGGACAAGCCCAGTGGCTTGTCCAGCAGCAGCACACCATGCACCGGGCGGCGGATCTGCTTCACGCGGACAGGTTCGGTTACCAAGCGGGTGCCCATGATCTGGCTGTTCAGGCCAGAGTCCCATCAGCGATGCTGAAACCTGGCCGTATTTGGTTCAGTCCTCGTTTTTGGAGCGCGAGGCCACGGCCTGCGCGATCAATGCGTTCATGTCAGCGGCGCGTTCGGTTGTGCGGTCGAACTGGAAGTGCAGCGTCGGCACCGTATGGATATGCAGCCGCTTGAACAAACCGGCGCGCAGAAACCCGGCCGCCTGGTTCAGGCCCTCCTGGGTCTGCACCGGATCCCCCTTGAGCAGACTGAAGAACACCTTGGCATGCGCATAGTCCGGTGTGACTTCGACCGACTGGATCGTCACCATGCCGACCCGCGGGTCCTTCAGCTCGCGCGCGATCAGGTCCGTCAGATCACGCTGGATCTGATCTGCGACCTTGAAGGCGCGGTTGGGCGTTGCGGATTTGCGGGATGGCATGGGGGCTGGGCCTTACAAGGTACGCGCCACTTCCTTGATCTCGAAGAACTCCAGCACATCGTTTTCCTGGATGTCGTTGTAGTTCTTGATGTTCAGGCCGCACTCGAAGCCTTCCTTGACCTCGCGCACATCGTCCTTGAAGCGCTTGAGCGATTCCAGCTCGCCGGTGAAGACAACCACGTTCTCGCGCAACAGGCGCAGACGCGCGCTGCGCCGGACCAGACCCGCGGTGACCATGCAGCCCGCGATCGACCCGATCTTGCTGACCTTGAACACCTGGCGAATCTCGGCGGTACCGATGATCTCTTCCTTCTTGTCGGGCGTGAGCATGCCGGACATCGCAGCCTTGAGGTCATCGACGGCGTCGTAGATGATGTTGTAGTAGCGAATATCCACGCCATTGCCTTCGGCCAGCTTGCGCGCGCCGGCATCGGCCCGCGTGTTGAAGCCGATGATGACCGCCTTGGAGGCGATCGCCAGGTTGACATCCGACTCGCTGATGCCACCCACGGCGGCATACACCATCTGAACCTTGATCTCGTCGGTGGACAGCTTGACCAGGCTCTGAGCCAGCGCTTCCTGCGAACCCTGCACATCGGCCTTGACGATGATCGGCACCATCTTGACCTCGCCGGCCGTGATGTCGCTGAACATGTTTTCGAGCTTGGCGGCCTGTTGCTTGGCCAGCTTGGTATTGCGGAACCTGCCGGCCCGGTAGGTGGCGATCTCGCGCGCACGGCGCTCGTCGGGCAGCACCATGAATTCATCGCCAGCCTGGGGCACTTCGGTCAGGCCCTGGATCTCGACCGGAATGGACGGGCCCGCGGTCTTGATCGTACGACCGTTCTCGTCCAACATGGCGCGCACGCGGCCATAGGTCGAGCCCGCCAGCACGATGTCGCCCGTCTTGAGGGTACCGGCCTGGACCAGAACCGTTGCCACCGGGCCGCGGCCCTTGTCCAACTGCGCTTCGATCACCAGGCCCTTGGCCATGGTGTCTACCGGCGCGCGCAATTCCAGCACCTCGGCCTGCAGCAGCACCTGCTCGAGCAGCGCATCGACCCCTTCGCCAGTCTTGGCCGACACAGCCACGAAAGGTGAAGGGCCACCGAACTCTTCAGGGATCACCTCTTCCACCACCAGCTCGTTTTTCACGCGCTCGGGGTTGGCATCGGGCTTGTCGATCTTGTTGATGGCAACCACCAGTGGCACACCTGCCGCCTTGGCATGCTTGATGGCTTCACGCGTCTGCGGCATCACTCCGTCGTCTGCGGCGACGACCAGAATCACGATGTCGGTGGCCTTGGCGCCCCGTGCCCGCATCGCGGTAAAGGCCTCGTGACCGGGTGTGTCGATGAAAGACACCATGCCACGCGGCGTTTCGACGTGATAGGCACCAATATGCTGGGTGATCCCGCCCGCTTCGCCGGAGGCGACCTTGGCACGACGGATGTAGTCCAGCAGCGAGGTCTTGCCGTGGTCGACGTGGCCCATGACGGTGACCACAGGCGCCCGCGGCAAGGACTCGACCCCCACGTGCGCGCCTTCGTCGTAGGTAAAGGCCTCCGGATCGTCCAGCGCGGCCACGATCGCCTTGTGGCCCATTTCCTCGACCACGATCATGGCCGTGTCCTGGTCCAACGGCTGATTGATGGTGACCATCTGGCCCAGCTTCATGAGGTGCTTGATCACCTCGGAGGCCTTGACCGCCATCTTGTGCGCCAGTTCGGCGACCGTGATGGTTTCGGGCACATGCACCTCGATCACACGCGCCTCGACCGGCGCTGCCTGCACATGGTCGTCGCGGTCACGGTCGTTGCCGCGCTTGCCGCGCGGGCCACCACGCCAGCTGCCACGGCCAGCGCCTGCACCGGTGTCACCACGGGTTGGCATGGCTTTCTTCTTGGCCGGATCACCCGCCCAGCTGCTGGACAGCTTGGCTGACTTGACCTCCTTGCCAGCGCCGGCCCCGGTGCCCGGGCTGGTAGTGGTACCAGGCGCACCCGGCCGGGCAGCGCGGCTCATGACGCTGCCGGTCGCCGGCTTGTGCAACGTGCCCTTGACAGCCGCCTTTGCATCCACGGTCGCAGCCGGCTTGACTTCCTCCGGCTTTTTGGCGACCAGCACCTTCTTGGGTGTGGACATCATGGTGCGGATCGCGGCGGCCTCCGCCTCTGCCTTGCGCCGTCGCTCGCCCAGGTCGGCGGCGCGCGCGGCCTCTTCATCTGCCCGCGCCTTGGATTCGGCGGCGACCTTTTCCTTGGCGGCAACGCGGGCCTCTGCGGCCTTTTGCTCTGCCGCGGCTTGCGCTGCGCGTGCGTCCGGGGCGGTGTCAACCGCTGCCGTTGCGGGCTTGGCCTTGGCGGCGGCCTCTGCGGCGGCCTGTGCAGCCGCGTCTGCAGCCGCACGGGCACGCGCCTCCTGCTCCTGGCGTTCTTGCCGCTTCAGTGCGAGTTCTTCTTCCTGGCGTCGGATCAGCTCGGCCTGACGGCGGGCCTCTTCTTCACGCCGGGACAGTTCGGCATGATCGATGACCGGCGCTGCGGGAGCCTGCTCTGCCGGCTCTGGCGCCGCCGCCTCAACCGGAACATCCGTACCGTCGTCGCGGCGTACAAATGTGCGCTTCTTGCGCACCTCAACCTGAATCGTCCGCGCCTTGCCCGTGGAGTCGGCCTGCTTGATTTCGCTGGTGGACTTCTTGACCAGCGTGATCTTCTTGCGCTCGGCCGAAGCCGTGCCATGGGTCGATTGCAGGTAGTTCAGCAGGCTGTGCTTGTCGGCATCGTTCAGCCGGTCCGAGGCGGAGGACTTCGCCACACCGGCAGCCTTCAGCTGCTCAAGCAGCGTGGCGGTTGATTTCTTGAGTTCATTGGCAAACTCGGCGACGGTCATACTGGACATTTGTTGTGCTACCTATAGTTCTGCATAACAAGCCCTGCGGGCATTTGTTAGCGGTCACTGAAATTTCGTATGCATGACCATTACTCTTGGGGAGCGGCTTCGTTCGTGAACCAGTGTTCACGCGCCTTCATGATCAGGGCCCGGGCTTCGTCCTCGGACTGGCCCGTGATGTCCGTGAGCTCGTCCACGGCCAGGTCAGCCAGGTCGTCTCGCGAGTGGATGCCCTTGTCGGTGAGCTTGCCGATCAGTTCTGGCGTCAGCTCGTCGAGCGAATGCAGATCCTGGGAGACTTCGTCCGCGCTTTCTTCACGGGCGATCTCCATGGTGAGCAAGGCGTCCTTGGCGCGCGTACGCAGCTCATTGACGGTTTCCTCATCGAAGCTCTCGATCTCGAGCATTTCCTGCAGCGGCACGTAGGCCACTTCTTCCAGGCTGGTAAAGCCTTCGGCGATCAGGATGTCGGCGATCTCCTGGTCGACGTCGAGCTTTTCCATGAACAGGCGGCGGCCCGAGTCGGTCTCGGTGGCCACCTTCTGGGCCGACTCGGCGGCGTCCATGATGTTGATCTTCCAGCCGGTGAGGTCAGAGGCCAGGCGCACATTTTGGCCACCACGGCCGATGGCAATCGCGAGGTTTTCCTCGTCGACCACAACGTCCATCGCATGGCGCTCTTCGTCGACCACGATCGACGAGACGTTGGCCGGGGCCAGGGCACCGATCACGAACTGGGCCGGATCCTCGCTCCACAACACGATGTCGACACGCTCGCCGGCGAGTTCGTTGGTGACGCCATTGACGCGCGTGCCGCGCACGCCAACACAAGTGCCGATGGGGTCTACGCGCTTGTCATGTGACAGCACCGCGATCTTGGCACGCGAACCCGGGTCACGGGCACAGGACTTGATCTCCAGCAGGCCCTGCTCGATTTCCGGCACTTCGGTACGGAACAATTCCATCATGAACTCGGGCGCAGAACGCGACAGGATGATGGGTGCGCCGCGCAAGGTGAGGTCGACTTCCATGATCATGGCGCGAACCCGGTCGCCGGAGCGCAGGTTCTCCTTGGGGATCATCTCGCTGCGGCGCAGCCGGCCCTCGACGCGGCCACTCTCGACGATGATGTCGCCCTTGTCCATGCGTTTCACGGTGCCTACGAAGATTTTGTCGCCGCGCGACATGAAGTCGTTGAGCAGCATTTCGCGCTCGGCGTCACGAATGCGTTGCAGGATCACCTGCTTGGCGGCCATGGCGCCGATGCGGCCGATCGGCACGGAGGGCACCAGTTCCTCGATGTACTCGTCGACCTCGATATCGGAAATCTGCTCCTCGGCCTCGAACAGCAGGATTTCCTGGTCGGGCAATTGCAGTCCCGCCTCGTTCGGCACCACGTGCCAGCGCCGGAAGGTCTCGTAGTTGCCGCTGTCACGGTCCACGGCCACACGAATATCCAGGTCGCCTGTGTACAGCTTCTTGGTCGCCTGGGCCAGCGCCGCTTCGACCGCTGCAAAAACAACGTCCCGCTCCACGCTCTTTTCGCGGGAGATGGCGTCCACCAACATCAACATTTCGCGATTCATGCCACTGCTCTCCTAAAGTCTTTGCCATCGCAGGCGCCCTATCGGCGCCCACCGGCATTTCCAACAAGCCCCAATATCAGGATTCCGATGCGCCGCCCAGGTTCCCGGAGCCACGGCCCTTGAAACTCACGATCGGTGCGAGGCGCGCTTCACGCACTTCATCCAACGTGAAGCCCAGAGCCTGCAACGGCGGCTGCTGGCGCTTCTTGCTTACCTTCTGGCCCGGCTTGACTGGCGTCGCTTCGCTCCAGACGATTTGCCACGCAGCCTCGGCACCCACGTCAGCCACGGCGACGCGCTCCAGCGTGCCCCGAAACTTCTTGCGATTGGCGCTGACCAGACCCTGCGCAGCCGCCCCGACCGGTGCCTTCAGGTTGATGTCGACCACCGACCCCGCGAAACGCTCGAAGTCGCTCGCACCGCGGAGCAGACGATCGATACCGGGCGAGGAAACCTCGAGCCGCTGGTAGTCGACCACCTCGACCTCCAGTGCAAACTGGAGCTGACGCGTCACCTTCTCGCAGTCTTCCACCGTGACGAACTGCCCGGTGCCACCCGCCATGACCAGCTCGCCGGCCCAGGGAAGGTCGATCGTGATGCGCAACAAACCACCGGCCGATCGTTCGATCTCGACCAGGTCGTAACCCAGACCGGTTACCGTTGTTTCAACGATTTGCTGCAGTGACACCCGACTCCAACCCCCAAGCTTCGCCGTGCAAGGACCCAAAACCATTCGACCAAAAAAAACGGGCGGTAGAAACCCGCCCGTTTGGTCGTGAACGACGGATTCTAGCCCAAAAATCGTTGCCCGGAAGCCCTGGGGGCCGGCATTTTCTGCCATGGGCCGATATTCAGGCGGCCGATTGAACGAGCGTGCGGGTATACGGGTGCACCGGTTCGTCGAGCACCTGCGCGAGCGAGCCGGTCTCCACGATATCTCCGTCCTTGAGCACCAGCACGTGGTGCGCCATCGCCCGGATGACATCCACATCGTGGGTAATGAGCAGGTAGCTCAGGCCGCGCTCGCGCTGGAGGCGTTGCAACAGGTCAAGGACCTGCTTCTGGATCGTCACATCCAGCGCGCTGGTGGGTTCGTCCAGCACCAGCAGCCGTGGCTTCACTATCAGTGCCCGTGCGATCGCCAGGCGTTGACGCTGGCCGCCCGAGAACTCGTGGGGATAGCGACCCAGCAGATTGGGAAACTGGCGTTCGCTCAGGCCCACCTCGGCCAGCGCATCAAGCACCTGAGTCTGGCGCTCGGCCGGCCCGAGATCGGCGGCATGCACACGCAGACCCTCCCCGACGATCTCTTCGACCGTCATGCGTGGCGACAGCGACGAGAACGGGTCCTGGAACACCACTTGCATGGTGCGCCGAAGCTCCTTGTCGGCCGGCCCGTCACGGCCCCAGGCCTGACCGTCCACCTGCAGTTCGCCCTTGAAGGGCTGCAATCCCAGTGCGGCCAGCGCCAGCGTCGACTTGCCAGAGCCGGACTCGCCGATCACGCCGAGCGTCTGGCCTGCAACGAGCGTGAAGCTGGCGTCCTTCACGGCCACGAAGCTGCCCTTGCCAAACCAGCCGCGCATGCCGGGCAGGCGAGTCGGATAGCTGACCCGTACATGGCGGGCCTGCAGCAGAGGCGTCTGCGCACGGGTATCCAGCGGGTCGACCTCGATCAACTGACGCGCCGGTCGGCTGTCGATGAGCCGGCGGGTGTAGGCGTGTTTGGGTTGTGCAAACACGGTCGCCACGGGACCTTGCTCGACGATGTCACCCGCCTCCATCACGGCCACCCGGTCGGCAAAGCGGCGCACCAGGTTGAGGTCGTGGGTGATCATCAGGACAGCCATGCCGTTCGCCCGCTGCAGGTCCGCCAGCAGATCGAGGATCTGGCCACGCACTGTGACATCCAGCGCGGTGGTGGGCTCATCGGCCAGCAGCAGCGCCGGCTTGCAGGCCAGCGCCATGGCGATCATGGCGCGTTGGCGCTGCCCCCCGGACAACTGGTGTGGATAGGCACCGGCCCGCCGCGCTGCCTCGGCAATCCCGGTGCTGGCCAGCAGTTCCACCGCCGCCGCGGCACACTGCGAGCGGCCCAGACCCTGCTTTAGTTGCACCACCTCGGCGATCTGCTCCCCCACAGTAAAGAGCGGGTTGAGCGCTGTCATCGGCTCCTGGAAGATCATCGCGATGTCCTGCCCGCGAATCGCCTGCAGTTGTCGCTCCGGCATGGACAACAGGTCGACACGCGCCGCGCCCTGGCTGAACATCGCGCTACCGCTGCAATGGGCATTCATGGCCAGACGCAACAAGCTCAGCGCGGTGACCGTCTTGCCCGAGCCGGATTCGCCCACCAGCGCCAGCTTTTCGCCGCGCGCAATCGAAAAATCGATGCCGCGCACTACATCCTTGCCACCAAAGGCGACACGCAACCCCCTTACATCGAGCAATGTCATGGTGCAGCCTTCGGAGCGGCGACCGGGTCTTGGTCGGCCTTGCGCGGGTCCAGCGCGTCGCGCAGGGCATCCCCCATGAAGGTCAGCAGCAACAGGGTGACGACCAGCACGGCAAAGGTGGACAGCGAGATCCACCAGGCATCGATGTTGTTCTTGCCCTGCGACAACAACTCACCCAGCGAAGGTGTTCCGGGGGGCACGCCGAGCCCCAGAAAATCGAGCGATGTCAGGGCCAGGATGGCGCCGCTCATGCGAAACGGCAGGAAGGTCACCACCGGTGTCAGGCTATTGGGCAACACGTGGCGCACGATGATCTGCCAGTTGCTGACGCCCAGCGCTCGCGCGGCACGCACGTAGTCGAGCTGGCGGTTACGCAGGAACTCGGCACGCACGTAATCCGACAAGCCCATCCAGCCAAACAGGCTCAGCAGCACCAGGAGCAAAGCCAGGCTGGGGGCAAATACCGCGCTGAAGATGATCAGCAGGTAAAGCTCGGGCATGGAACCCCAGATCTCGATGAAGCGCTGAAACGCCAGATCGGTCTTGCCGCCAAAAAAGCCCTGCACCGCACCGGCCAGAACACCCAGCAACACGCCCGTGACGGTGAGCGCCAACGCAAACAGCACGCTGACCCGAAAGCCGTAGATCAGCTGCGCCAGCAGGTCGCGGCCGCGGTCATCGGTACCCAGCAGATTGTCCCAGGTCGGCCGCGAGGGGTTGGGCTCCTTGGCAAAGTAGTTCAGCGTTTTGGGGCCGTACGGATTGGGCGCAAAAACCGCCCAGTTGCCGCCGCTGGTGATGCGTTCGCGGATGAAAGGGTCGAGGTAATCGGTATTGGTGTCGAAGTCGCCGCCGAAGGTTTTCTCGGAGTAATCCTTCAACATCGGAAAGTAGGTTTGCCCCTCATATTGCACCACCAAAGGGCGGTCGTTGGAGACCAGTTCGGCCCCCAGGCTGACCAGCACCAGCACCACGAAAGCGACCAGACTCCAGAAGCCCAGGCGGTTGCGCCGGAAACGTTGCCAGGCACGGCGGCCGGGCGAAACACTGCGATTGGGGATGGACTGCATTTCTGCCATGTCAGTCGAATTTCACGCGGGGGTCGACCCACACGTAACAGAGATCAGAGATCAGCTTGGTCACCAGCCCGATCAGCGTGAACAGGAACAAGGTGCCCATCACGACCGGGTAGTCGCGGCGGATCACGCTCTCGTAACTCAGCAGACCCAGACCATCCAGAGAGAAAAGCGTTTCGATCAGCAGCGAACCCGTGAAGAATGCCCCAACGAAGGCAGCGGGAAAGCCTGTGATGATCGGTAAGAGCGCATTGCGGAACACATGCTTCCACAACACCCTTCGCTCGCCAAGCCCCTTGGCCCGGGCCGTCACCACGTACTGCTTGCGGATTTCTTCCAGGAAGGCATTCTTGGTCAGCATGGCAGTGACGGCAAAACTGCCCAGGACCATGGCAGTGATCGGCAGCGTGATATGCCAGAGGTAGTCCACAATGCGCGCGCCCCAGCTCAGCTCGTCCCAGTTGCTGGACGTCAATCCACGCAGCGGGAACCATTGCAACTGTCCGCCGAACACGACCAGCAGTGCAACGCCCAGCACAAAGCCCGGTATGGCATACCCCAGCAGCACCAGCAAGGTGGTGATGAAGTCGAAACGCGAACCTGCCCGCACCGCCTTGGCCACGCCCAGGGGCACGGCGATCAGGTAGCTGATGAAGAATGTCCACAGGCCCAGACTGATCGACACCGGCAGCTTCTCGATGATGAGTTGCCCGACATCCTTGTTCTGGAAGAAGCTCTTGCCGAGGTCGAAACGGGCAAACTGACCCAGCATCTGGAAGAAGCGTTCATGCACCGGTTTGTCAAAGCCATACAGCGCCTTGATCTGGGCAACGCGCTTGGGGTCGACACCCTGCGAACCACGGTAGCTGAGGCCGCCACCTTCGGTACTGGTACCGGAGCCTGCCTTGGCCTCGGCCAGGTACTGCTCGACCGGGCCGCCGGGCACAAACTGGATCACGGCAAAGGTGACCAGCAGCACCCCCAGCAAGGTTGGAACCATCAGCAGCAGCCGCTTGAGGATATAGACAAACATGGGTTACTTGGCCCACCAGGTATCGATCGCCCAGGCCTCGCCGGTGGCGTAGGGAGGCATCTCGGCCGGTCGGGCCAACCGCCAGCTGTTGTAGGCGATGCGGTGGGTGCCTGCGGTCCATTGCGGGACCATCAGATGGCTGTGGCTCACGACACGGTCGAGCGCGCGGCAAGCCGGCAACATTTCGGCTTTGCTGTTGGCGCTGGTGAGGTGGGCAATCAGCGCGTCGATCGCCGTGCTCTTGACGCCCGACAGGTTGCCGGAATCCTCGATATCGGCGGCCTTGCTGCCAAAAATGTCCGCATACTCCTGACCCGGACTGTGGGTACCCTGGTAGGCCAGCGAACTGATCTCGAACTCGAACTTCTGCAAACGCTGCTGGTACAGCGCAAAGTCGACCGGCCGGAATTTCAACTGCACACCGATTTTCTCGAGGTTGCGCGCCCACGGGGTCACGACACGGGCGCCCGATTCATTGCTGTCGAGATATTCGATCACCATAGGATCACCCTTGGCATTGCGCAGCTTGCCGTCTCGAACCTCCCAGCCTGCTTCCTTGAGCAGGTCGAGAGCCTTGCGCAGGTTGCCCCGCAGCGAGGAGTCGCCATCGGTGCGCGGCGGCACGGTCATCGGGCCAAAGGCGGCCACCGGTATCGCAGCGCGCAGCGGTTCCAGCAGCGCAAGCTCTTGCGGGCTGGGAGAGCCAGAAGCCTGACAATCGGTGCTGCCAAACAGGCCATTCACGCGCTGGTAGGAGTTGTAGAACATCTGCCGGTTCATCCACTCGTAGTCCAGCGCCAGGCCAAGGGCCTGGCGAACTCGCACGTCCTTGAACTTGTCGTTGCGGGAGTTGAGCACATAGCTCTGAAAACCGGATGGCAGACGATGCTTGAACTCGGCCTTGACCAGCTCACCCGAATCGAACTTCTTGCCAGTGACCCGGCGGGCCCAGTCGCCGGCAGAAAAGAAACGCATCAGGTCGAACTCGCCAGCCTTGAGAGCCTCCAGGCGCGCTGTGTTGTCTCTGTAGATCTTGACTGTGATGCGTTCGAAGTTGTTCGTGCCACGTCGCACGTTGAGGTCGCGCGCCCAGTAATTCGGATCGCGAACGTAAGTGATGTCCCGACCGAACTTGACCGGGCCAATCTTGTAGGGGCCGCTGCCGATGGGGATGTCCATGACCACCTGGTCGAAGGGCTTGGCGCGGCCGTTCTCCATGCCCCATTTGCGGCTGAATACGGGTAGGCCCCCCACCGTGAGGGGCAGTTCGCGGTTGCGCTTCTTGAAGCGGTAGCGTACCGTGCGTTCGTCGATGACGTCCAGGGCGGCCACGTCCTCGAGCAGCGTCTTGTAGGCGGGCGAGGTAAAGGGGCCCATCAAGGTGTCGAAGCTGTGCTTCACGTCCGCCGCGAGCACGGGGTCCCCATTGTGGAAACGCGCCTGCGGGCGCAGCCGGAAAGTGGCGGACAGGCCATCCGGCGCAACGTCCACGTCCTCGGCGAGCAGGCCATAACCAGAAGCAGTTTCATCCTGCGAGCTGACCAGCAGCGCATCGAACATCAGCCCCGACAGGTAGGCCGGCGCATTGCCCTTCATCGTGAACGGGTTGAACTTGTCGAAGGTGGACACCCGCAGGTTGCTGACCAGCCGCAATTCCCCTGTCTTGGGTGCTTGCGGGTTGACATAGCCGAAGTGGCTGAAACCGGGCGGGTACTTCAGATCGCCCCACAGCGCATAGCCGTGGGCCGCCCAAGCGGGAGCACACAGACCGACGAGACAGGAAATAAGCAAACGGCGCATGCGACAATTCTGCAGGATTTTTCATGGAGACTAAAGAATGGGTTTTCTTGCTGGCAAAAAGCTGTTGATCACAGGGGTGCTGAGCAACCGCTCGATCGCCTACGGCATTGCCCGGGCCTGCCATGCGCAGGGTGCGGAACTGGCCTTCAGCTATGTGGGGGAACGTTTCAAGGAACGCATTACCGATTTCGCCGCCGACTTCGGCTCGCAACTGATCTTTGATTGCGACGTCGGCGACGACGCCCAGATCGAACGCCTGTTCGCCGACCTCGCACAGCATTGGCCCGAGTTCGACGGTTTTGTGCACAGCATCGGATTTGCGCCGCGCGAAGCGATCGCCGGCAACTTCCTGGATGGCCTGACGCGAGAGAACTTCCGCGTCGCGCACGACATCAGTGCCTACAGCTTCCCGGCCATGGCCAAGGCCGCGCTGCCCACCCTGAGCCCGAAGGCTGCGCTGCTGACCCTGACCTACATGGGCTCGGAGCGCGTCGTCCCCAACTACAACACCATGGGCCTGGCCAAGGCCTCGCTCGAAGCCTCGGTGCGCTACCTGGCCGAAGCGCTGGGCCCGCGCGGCACTCGGGTCAACGGCATCAGCGCCGGCCCGATCAAGACGCTGGCCGCCAGCGGCATCAAGGACTTCGGCAAGCTGCTGGGGTTGGTGTCCGCTGCAGCGCCGATACGCCGCAATGTGACCATCGACGACGTGGGCAATGTGGCCGCCTTCCTGCTCAGCGACCTGGCCGCCGGTGTGACCGCCGAGATCACCTATGTCGACGGCGGCTTCAGCAAGGTGGCGCTGTCCACAGAGGAACGCGGCGCCGCCTGAGCGCCGCGACTTGGCTGGGGCCACTCAGTCGGTGGCGTCCTGCCGCACGCAATCGGCGTAATAACGCAGTTTGCCGGTGGCATCCTCCTCGGTCACCAGACCATGGATGTCGGTGCCAAAGCCGGGGCACTGCGCGTTGAACTCCCGCGAGAACTTGAGGTAATCGACGATCTTGCGATTGAACACCTCGCCCGGAATCAGCAGCGGAATGCCCGGTGGATAGGGCGTGACCAGGCCCACGGTGATGCGCCCTTCGAGTTGGTCGATCTCGACCCGATCGGTCCTGCGGCGCGCAATGTACGCATAGGCGTCGCTGGGTTTCATGGCGGGCGCCAGGTCGCTGAGGTACATGTCGGTCGTCAGGCGCGCAATGTCGTACTTGGCATACAACTGGTGCACGAACTGGCACAGGTCGGCCAGGCCCATCTTCTCGTACTTGGGATGCTGCTGGCAGAACTCGGGCAGGATGCGCCACATTGGCTGGTTCTTGGCATAGTCGTCCTTGAACTGCTGCAAGGCGGTCAGCAGGGTGTTCCATCGGCCCTTGGTGATGCCGATGGTGAACATAATGAAAAAGCTGTAGAGACCGGTCTTCTCGACCACCACACCATGTTCGGCCAGAAACTTGGTCACGATGCTTGCCGGAATGCCGGTCTTGGCAAACTTGCCGTTCAGATCCATGCCCGGCGTGACGATCGTCGACTTGATCGGGTCAAGCATGTTGAAACCGGTGGCCATCTTGCCAAAGCCGTGCCAGTTGACGCCGGCCTTGGCGTTGCGCGACTCGCCCTTGATCACCCAGTCGTCGGAACGGCCAATCCCCTCTTCAGCCAGCTTGTCTGGCCCCCAGACCTTGAACCACCAGTCGTCGCCGTATTCGTCATCGATCTTACGCATGGCGCGGCGGAAGTCCAGCGCCTCCATGATGCTCTCCTCGACCAGCGCCGTTCCACCGGGCGGCTCCATCATCGCGGCCGCAACATCGCAGCTGGCAATGATGCTGTACTGCGGGCTGGTGCTGGTGTGCATCAGATAGGCTTCGTTGAACAGGTGCCGGTCGAGCTTCGTGTGCTGCGCGTCCTGCACCAGCACATGGCTGGCCTGGCTGATGCCGGCCAGCAGCTTGTGGATCGACTGCGTGGAATACACCACCGCATGCTTGGGGCGCGCGCGCTTCTTGCCCATGGCATGGTAGGAGCCATAGAACGGGTGGAAGGCCGCGTGCGGCAGCCAGGCCTCGTCAAAGTGCAGGTTCTCCACATACCCGTCAAGCATGCCCTTGATGGTTTCTGTGTTGTAGAGCACCCCGTCGTAGGTGGATTGCGTGAGCGTCAGCACCCGCGGCTTCACCTTATTCGGGTCTACCCCCTTGAGCAGCGGGTTGGCCCGGATCTTGGCCTGTATGGCCGCCGGCTCGAACTCTTCCTTCGGGATCGGACCGATGATGCCGAAATGGTTGCGTGTGGGTTTGAGAAACACCGGGACCGCACCGGTCATGATGATCGCGTGCAGTATCGACTTGTGGCAGTTGCGGTCCACCACCACCACGTCGCCGGGGGCCACACAGTGGTGCCATACGATCTTGTTCGAGGTGCTGGTGCCGTTGGTCACGAAGAAACAGTGGTCGGCATTGAAGATGCGCGCTGCGTTGCGCTCCGAGGCGGCGATTGGCCCCGTGTGGTCGAGCAGCTGGCCCAGCTCTTCCACTGCGTTGCACACGTCGGCGCGCAACATGTTCTCGCCGAAGAACTGGTGGAACATCTGCCCGACCGGGCTCTTGAGGAAGGCCACGCCCCCCGAGTGGCCCGGACAGTGCCAGGAATACGAGCCGTCCTCGGCGTAATCGAGCAGCGCCTTGAAAAAAGGTGGCTGCAAGCCTTCGAGATAACTCTTGGCCTCGCGGATGATGTGGCGCGCCACGAATTCGGGCGTGTCCTCGAACATGTGGATGAAGCCATGCAGCTCGCGCAAGATGTCGTTTGGGATATGCCGCGAGGTCTTGGTCTCGCCATACACATAAATCGGCACGTCGAGATTCTTGCGCCGCACCTCCTCGATGAACTGGCGCAGGTTGAGCACAGCGGGGTCGAGGTCGGGCCCCGGGGTGAACTCCTCGTCGTCGATCGACAGAATGAAGGCGCTGGCACGCGACTGCTGCTGCGCAAACTGCGAAAGGTCACCGTAACTCGTGACACCCAGCACCTCGAACCCTTCGCTCTCGATGGCCTGCGCCAGCGCGCGGATACCCAGCCCGGACGTATTCTCGGAGCGGAAGTCTTCATCGATGATGACGATCGGAAAGCGAAATTTCATGAGGGCTCCCTGCGCGCCGGCAGATGCAGAAATAGACAGACAGGCGCGCAGTGTAAGGAAATAAGCCACCCGCGCTCTTGCGCTGGCCCACATTGGCCGCAAAATGCAGTGCAGGCAATACATCCCTGCCGATAACAACAAGGAAAACCCAATGGCAGTGTCAACTCTCTGGTGGATAGGAGCCGGTCTGGCGGTCGCCGTGGAGCTGGCCACCGGCACCTTTTATTTGCTGATGATCGCCATCGGGCTGGCGGCCGGCGCCATGGCGGCCCATCTGGGCGGCGGCCTGACCACGCAACTGGTGGTGTCGGCGCTGGTCGGTGGCGGCGCCGTCGCGCTGTGGTACCTACGCCGGCAGCGGTATCCGCAGACCGTGGCTGCAGGATCCAACCCGGATGTAAACCTGGACATCGGCGAGATCGTGCACATCGACCAATGGATGCCCGACGGCACAGCCACGGTCAAGTACCGTGGTGCCAACTGGACCGTGCTTCACCGCAGCGGGAACCTGCCCTCCACCGGTTCCCACCGGGTCGTCGAGATGGTTGGCAGCCGACTGATCGTAGACAAGATCACCTAAGCGGGCCAGCAGCCGCATCAGCAACCCATCTCACCAACGGAAGTAACCCCATGGAAATTGCCAGCATCCTGATCGTCATCGCCCTCATATTCGTCGTGCGTGCGATCCGCATCGTACCCCAGCAACATGCCTGGGTGGTTGAACGCCTTGGCAAGTACCAGGGCACTCTGTCACCGGGCCTCAATATCCTGGTGCCCTTCGTCGACAGGGTCGCCTACAAGCACGTGCTCAAGGAGATCCCGCTGGATATTCCCAGCCAGGTCTGCATCACGCGCGACAACACCCAGCTGCAGGTCGACGGCATTCTCTACTTTCAGGTGACCGACGCGATGCGCGCCAGTTATGGTTCGTCCAACTACCTCATGGCCATCTCGCAACTCGCCCAGACCTCACTGCGGTCGGTGATCGGCAAACTCGAGCTCGACAAGACTTTTGAAGAGCGCGAGATCATCAACGCGCAGGTGGTAGCCGCGATCGACGAAGCCGCGCTCAACTGGGGCGTGAAGGTGCTGCGCTACGAAATCAAGGACCTGACCCCGCCCAAGGAGATCCTGCTTGCGATGCAGTCTCAAATCACCGCCGAGCGCGAGAAGCGGGCCCTGATCGCCGCGTCGGAGGGCCGTCGCCAGGAGCAGATCAACATCGCCACGGGCGAACGCGAGGCCTTCATAGCGCGGTCCGAGGGCGAAAAGCAGGCGGTGATCAACAAGGCGCTGGGCGATGCCGAGTCCATCCTGGCCGTCGCGGAAGCAACCGCGCAGGCTATCGAACGCATCGCTGCAGCCATCCGCCAGCCCGGTGGCGAGCAGGCGGTGCAACTCAAGGTGGCAGAAAAGGCGGTCGATGCCTACAGCCGGGTTGCCTCCGACGCCACGACCACCCTGATTGTGCCCAGCAACATGACCGAAGTGTCAGCACTGATCGGCTCGGCCATGAAGATGGTGCAGGCGCAGCAAAAACCCTGAGCCGCCGGCTGCCGTAGCCCCAATACCCGCTGCTACAATCCGCGGCACCGGAGAGGTGGATGAGCGGTTTAAGTCACACGCCTGGAAAGCGTGCGAGGGGTAAAACCCTCCGCGGGTTCGAATCCCGCCTTCTCCGCCAATGGTTTGCAAATCAGGCCTTTCCCCTCTGGAAGCCTCGCAACCCGCGCCGCGATTAGCTTTTTCCCACTTGCCTTCCCACAAACCTTCCCACCCGGGCCGGTTGACTGGGAGCATCGAAGGACGGTTGAGGTGTCAAAAAGAATCCCGCAACCATGGGGCCTTTGTTCCGTCGCTTTGGTAGCGACCTTGCTGCACATGGTCTGAAGGCCCCCACGGACCGGTCAGAGCTTCGGGCGATGGTCTACAAGTGGGCAGCCGAATACGGGAAGGCCCTCCGGAAAGTCCAACAGCGGGCACAGGGGCTTGCGGTAGAAATCCACGCTCCATCGGAGCCCCCCGAGTCCCTGCGGGCCCCGAGGATGTCATCACTGATCCAGCCCGGAAGACAGCGGACCACCAGTTCAAGCTACGGGATGTCTTTGAACTGTGGAAGCATTACAAGACCACCTGAGACTATGGGGAAGGTTGCACTCGCAATTGGCCGGTTCGAGGCCATGTCTGGAGATCCATCACTTGGCACGATCACTAGAACCAATGGCATCGAATACAGGAAAAGGCTGCTGGACTCGGGCATGTCGCCCCACGCCGCGAATACCCAGATGACCTGGGTACAGGTGCTGTTGAACTTCGAGATGGAAAAGCACCAGCGCATTCCGGCCAACCCTTGGAAGAACCTCCAGATTACCGTAGAGGCTGAGGCATTCCGCGAAGAATGGAGGGATGTCCAAGCCGTTCGGCTTTTCGGCCTCCCGTTGTTCCAAGCCTACAAGATGCCCCGTAGCAAGAATGCAGGCCTTGACGCCGCCTATTGGGTGCCGACTATTGGAGCCTTCACAGGTCGGCGCAGCGCAGGCGCAGGAAGCCGTGCGCCAGGATGCCGCATTCGAGGTACGCGTCGAAATCGTCTTTGACGAATTGCGGCAGGCCAGCGCCAGTAGCTTCCTCGGGTTAGGGCACGGAATAGAACAGTTGCCATTCAGCCAGTCATCGCAACGTCCCACGAATCGAGACGATCGCTCTTGTTTTTGCACAGCCAGCGCTCAACCCCTGCAACGATTCCTTCACCGTCGCCTGCAAAGGCAGCGACGCCGGATAGGGGTGGCCCGAGGCGTAGCAGTACAGGAAGCAAAGATTCGCCGATGATGCAGCGAACCTCATAAGTGATGCCGAACATCGTGGTACTTTCGCGTTCAATGTGCTGCCAGCATTGACTATGAAAGAGCTGATTCTCCGGTAGGCAATTCATGGTATCTGCGTCGAATGCAGGCGACGAGCGCCAGCGGTCCTTCATGCGGTTTCGAGAAATTCCAACATAACGGATTACGCCGTCATTCCCAGATACCAGAGAGATGGAATGGCGGATCTATTGTGGCTATAGGCGCCTTGGGCATTGAAACTTGCATGGTGCTGTTTTGCGAAACCTAACGTTGAAGGCCACAGGAACGACGCAACTTCCGCGTAGCGGCAACCTGCTGATTTGTGTCCGTGTGGGCCGAAAAGTTAGTCCGTTCACTCATAGTGAGTCCACATACGCAACACACGGACTATCTTCTCCTTGATGAATACTTCGTACACAATTCTGTGCTGAATATTGATGCGACGCGAGTAAGCCCCAGAAAGGTCTCCGACTAATTTTTCGTAGGGCGGTGGGTTTTGAAGTGGATTGGTGGCGAGAACCGCAAGGAGTTCTTGCGCCTTATGCTTAAGTCCGGTGGTTGCAATCTTCTTCGCATCTTTTAGCGCCTGCTTGGCAAACACGACCTCCCAACTCACCACTTTAGTGCCTTAGCGCTCTTCGCCAACGGCTCCGCCATACCTGCCTTAATGGATTCGCGCATACCTGGCACCGCAAGCAGATACAAAGTTTCTTGAATTGCATTCCAGTCTTCCGCCGACAGCAAGACTGCACTTGTTCGCTTTCCAGAAATGATGATCGGCTCATGAGACTCTGCCGCCTCATCAATGATCCTGTATAAATTGGCGCGCGCTTCGCTAGCTGTAACTACATGCATGGTTTTTCCCCTTCATAACGAAGTTTAATGGTACGCAATATCGTACGTATTGTCAATGCACAATGCAGCTGCAGAAACGAGGGCTAACGTAGAGCTAACCGCGCCGCAGGCTGCGCGTTGATTGCCATGTTAAACAGCCTGGGGCCAATTGATCTGCACTTTTCGACTATTGGCAAGGCGGTCGCGCAGGTACAAGTTGATGAGGGGGAATGGGAAAATCAAGCGGCATGTTTTTGTGCCAATCGGCAGGGGCTCGCCCGCACTGGGTGGCACACCGGGGAGTTTTGAGGGAGTTTCGGCCTGACCGATCGCACGCTGAACAGCCGCAGCCCCATCAGCTGACCCGAAAGCCGCCTAGGCATCGGGTAAACCCACGCGCTTTGTGGCCCCTCACCGGGCTCGACCAGCGACAAGCGCAGCCCCTGCCCGCAGCCAGGAGTGCCGGGCCGCCTTCACGCCGCCTGCTCAAAATCTCCGCGCGCCGGCACCCGGGGCGGTGCCCTGGCTTGCAATCCCAGATGCGTCAAGATGCGCTCGATTACCGCCGATTCGAGGATGGCGGCGATGATCTTGAGCTGACCACCGCAGTTCGGCCAGTGCTCGATGTCGAGCTGGAATACGCGCTTGTGCAGCCGGGCCCAGCTGATGCGCGCCGGCCGGCTGTGCGTGCAGCCTGACTCGGTCGCGGTGAGCTCCGATTTGCCGGTGGCTTGCTCGGGGCCGTTCGCCACCACCAGGGCCCGTAGCTTGGCATTGGGCGCCAGCACCCCATGGAACCGGATCAGGTACAACCGGGGCCGCGGCACCAGCGCGGCCAGCCGCTGCATGAACTCCAGCGGGCTCATCGCGATGTGCGTGGTGCCGTCGCGCCGGGCGGTCTTGAGTTTGAGCACCACCTGTCCAGCGCTGTTGATCTGCACACGTTCGTTGGCCAGTGCGGGTCGGGTGATGGTGCGGCATAGCTGCTCAAGCCGCTGGCGCTCGTCGGCGTCGCAGCGCACCGCCGCATGCTGCGCTGTTGCCCTGATGGTCGGCACACAGTTCCTGGTCGCGCCCAGCGTCGCGTGGCATCCGCCTTGCACCGTCAACACCTACTGCCCGGCGCGTGGGCCGAAGGCAATGCGGTACGAGCACGCCGCGGCCTGCAGCGGCCTGAGCGCGCGGGCATCATCCGAATCGGCCTCGGCGTCGGTCAGGTTGCTCGATCCCTCCTCCTCTTCGACGAGCACGCCGCGGCGGGTCAGCAGCTTCATCAGCCGCTTGATGATCTTGTGCAGCAGCGCCTGCAACTCCTCGTCGGTTGGCGTGGGACCTTCGACAAACACCGACTCGCCGTCCGTGCGCCGGTACACGCCGTCCAGCACCAGGCAATGCAGCCTGGGCCTGCTGCACCGTGACGATGTCCGGTAGCCGGCTGGTCTTGGGTGGGCGGATCAGGTGAGGCATGGTCCAGGGCTGGCGCAGCACGTGAATAACGTAGAACTTGTAGCCATACAGGTCGAGCTTGACGGCGCTCCAGGAGTGCGAGGCGATACGCCCGTGCAAATAGTCCGTCAGTTGGTCCGCGCTCAGGGTGTCGATCTGCCAATCGAAATGTTCGCCCATGGTACGGATGGCGCGCGCGTAGGCGTCCACCGTCTTGGGCTGAAGGCCCTGGAGTTTGAGATGTTTGAGATGGCTGGCGTAGCTCTTCTCGAACGCCGGCGTGGCATGGCTCAATGGCATCATGGGAGTGTTCCTTCAATGGGTTGTGCTGCACAATCAGGCCGCCAGAATTGACGACATGACCATGCGCATTACATCGTGGGAAGGAACATCGGACTTGCGCCGCGTAGCGGCTTCGTCCAACCCCTCGCTCAAGCGGAGCGCCAACGCTAGGCGTCACTGACCACGACCGTCGCCGCGAGGTAGCGGCAGTCCCATCTGCAACGGCGCTTTGTGCTCCCTTACACGATCAATGATGTACTCCGACTTCAATCCAGTGTCCGTAATGCTCTGAACCCGCCTTAAATCGACGATTAGAACATCCCCCTTGCCGAACCTCTCGTCACCAGAATCGATACGCGCACGAAAGGCCTCGTCACTAATCTCAGCGAAGAAGGAGTTGGATCCATCGCTAAATCGCCACTTATTGCCATCCTTGAAAACAGCCGATTCAATCTGAAGCAAAACACCTTCGCTTGTGACATCGGAAACGACGTCCGCACCAGAGGCAGCCATGGCAAAAAACGCAGCTTCTTCTTTGACAATAACAGTCTGCGTCTCGCCGTCTTGGCCGCAAGCAAAAATCTCGATGCCTTCGGTCTCAAGTGGTTTCACAACCCGGGCGAGAGATTGCCGCACGATACGACTCTGATAAAGCTTGCCCGCAGCTAAGTCCACTTCAAACGTCTCAACCTCCTCTTCAATTTTCAATTCAAATATTGTCTTGTCGCCTTCGATTCGAATAGAACTTGGCTTTCGACCGCGAAGCCACTTAATGACTCCAATTAGCCCACCAGCACCAAGGATTCCAATGCCACTAAGGATTGCAAACAAATTTGCAGCGGCCGTTGCCCCAGGGCCTGCAAAGATCGAAACAATCTGATCCTTGATACTTTGCAGTGCGACGAAATCAACGCCGAAAGAGCCGCCTTTGAATGAGCCATTAACATTCACGCTGACTTCTGCAGAATCGGGGTACAGCGCCCTGTTCGCCTCTTCAAGCAGAGATGAAAGGGCAATCAGCGCAGGCGCCAGATCACGCACATCCATCTGGTGCGTAGCCAGCGCTGGTCCGTCGTACTTGATTGAGAAGTGCACTGTCGCGTTCATTGACCCAAGTGTACGCCTATGCTGTTGTTCCATACACCCAGGAAAGCACTTACAGTAGCGCCGGTGACGCCTAACCCCTCGCTCAAGCGGAGCGCCAACGGCATGTCACGCTGGCCATCAAGCGCTGGGCCTGCGGCCCATTTTGCGCTTGCTGTCCAGCGCGCCATGCCGTCGTCGCCCGCTTAGCTCGAACGT
>Ga0209181_10002575_pt1 | contig 29463 bp, 19 predicted proteins | sample MAT05_FD_187208 | JGI IMG/M metagenome (GOLD analysis project Ga0209181, IMG submission 187208) | Freshwater microbial communities from Lake Fryxell liftoff mats and glacier meltwater in Antarctica - MAT-05 (SPAdes) (version 2) | ecosystem: Environmental > Aquatic > Freshwater > Ice > Liftoff...
ACCCGCCCTTTGCCAGACCCGAAGTCGGCGGCAGCTCCCCTACGGGAGCGGCTGCGCGCTCGGCTCGCTACGCTCGCCATCGCTCCGCCGCTCCCGCAGGGGAGCTGGGCATGGCGAACGGAGAGCATTTAAAGAAAGACTTTTACACCCCCACTCGTGTCGATGGCCAAGCATGCTGCATGGCAACAACATTAATGTAAAAACCAAGAGCGGGCTCTTTTGGGCGAATTCCGATGATTTGCGGCTGGCGGCGTACTGCGCGTGGACGTGCCGTAACGCCTATGGGCGTAAAGGCTCGCGGGTCGAAGGTGAAGCCGTGGGTGGCGGTCGTACCCTCTTCAACTCCCCAGCCTGAATTCCGGTGCGACCCAAAGCCACAACGCGACCGGCTAGCACCTCGGTCTTGTCGGTGAACGCGGCGAGCACGGCGATGGAACCGGTCGCGTTGTAGCTGCGGCGGCTGCCGACGTCAATCGATGCGCAGATTGGTCGAGGAAGCCGATGTGACTGCATGTCCCGACGCCAGCGTCACCGTGGAGGTGCCATCTGCGATGGCACTGCCGCTCGCTCGATTGTCGGAGGGATCCACGTCCCTGCGGTTGGCTCTCAAGCGAAGCTGCCGCTCTTCGCATCCTGGCTCTCAATTTGAGAGCATGGGAAAAAGCCCTTTCCCTATCCAGCGGGGGGAAACCTTCGAGGCGATGGCCGAGTGACCGAACCGCCCGCCTTTCTGGGTTAATAGTGTGTGCCGTACTGAGGGACGCATCCACATGCCGCGAGCCGCTCGCCGTCGGCGGACTTGATCCTGAGAAAAGTGTCGCCCTGGAGGATTTAGGCGAACGAGGTGGGTGCCGCTTCCGCAAAGGTAACTCAGGCCAATAGGGGAATAACGAGCCACACGATCAATTTGGAAACTTTCATGGCTTCGACGTGCCGCAACTGCGGACGGTCAGCGATAGATCAGCACCTTACGCCGCCGCTCGGCATAGCTCTCACGCGCGGGAAGCCAGGTCGCCTTCATCGCGCCGATCTCGCTCAGTTCGCGCACGCCCGCCTCGGTCGCCGGATGCACGAGGAGCTTCGCCAGGCGCTCGCCTTTCCACTGCGTCGCGTGCTGACGCTGGAGCGCGCGGGCGAGAGCGAGGCCGACTTCGACGGGGTTCAGGCTGTCGCGATCGGTGACGATGATTTGCACGCCGCCACAGTCCATCCCCGCAAAGAGGTAGCTCGACGGGGTGAAGCGCGTGGGGATGAAACGCACGCCGGCGAGGCTTTCGGCATTGAGCGCAGCGGCGAAGGCGCGATCGTCGATGTAGGGCGCGCCGACCTGCTCGAAGGGGCGGTCGGTGCCGCGCCCGACGCTCACATGACAAAACTCGATCAGGCCGACACCGGGGTAGAGCGTGGCCGCGTAAAGGCCGCGCATGTTCGGCGAGGGATTGACCCACGGGAGGCCGGTCTGGTCCCCCCACAGATCCCGCGTCCAGCCTTCGCAGGGGATGACGGTGAGGTCGGCGCCGAGGGCGCGCTCGGTGTTGTACATCTGCGCCAGTTCGCCAAGAGTGAGGCCGTGGCGCACGGGCACGTCGTGCCACGCGGTAAAGCTCGCGGCGCCGTCGCGTACGGGTCCATCGACGAGCACGCCACCAATGGGATTTGGGCGGTCGAGGACGAAGTATTTGAGCTTCGCTTTGGCGGCGGCAGCGAGGCTCTCACCGAGGGTGGAGTTATAAGTGTAGAAACGGCAGCCGATGTCCTGGATGTCGAAAACCAGTGCATCGAGGCCGGCGAGGTGCTCTGCCTTGGGCGCGCGGCCTTCGCCGTAGAGCGAATAGACGGGCAGCCCGGTGGCTTCGTCGCGGGTATCACCGACCTTTGCATCGGCCTTTCCCGCTAGGCCGTGCTCTGGGCTGAAGAGCGCGACGAGGGTGACGCCTTCCGCTTTTGCAAGGAGATCGATGTTCCGGCGCCGCTGGCGGTCGATGCCGGTGTGGTTCGTAATCAGGGCGACGCGCAGGCCGCGCAGCGGGGCGAAGCTGTCGCGCACGAGCACGTCGAGACCCGTCAGGACATTCGCGGTGGAAGACGCGCGTGCCGGCGGAGTGGAGGTGCCGGGCCGGGGCGGGAGCGCACCGGGGACGCGAGCGAAATTGAACCCGCGCACACATTCCGCCGCGAGCGTGCCGAGGAGCTGGCGCAGCGGGAGCACGTTACCGGCTTCGGTCGGGTGGTTGCGGTTCGAGAGGAAGATGACGAACGACTGCGAAAATGGGTCGATCCACAGCGAGGTGCCGGTCCAGCCGGTGTGCCCATAGCTGCCGAGTGGGAACCATTTCCCTCTCGGCCCGCTATAACCTGTATCAATGTCCCAGCCTAAGCCGCGCCGACCTGGGATGGTGTCGGGCGTTTGCACGCTGGTCATCAATTTCACGGTTTCGGACTTGAGCACCCGCACGCCGTCGAGTTCGCCGTCCGCGAGGAGCATCCGCGCAAAGCGCGCGAGATCGCCCGCGGTGGTGAACAGCCCCGCGTGGCCAGCGACACCGCCCATCTTGCCTGCGGTTGGATCATGCACCACGCCGCGCCCCGTGCTGCGCGTGGTCGGCGCGATGCGCGGACGCAATTCCACGGCCGGCCGGAAGCCGGTGTCCTTCATGCCGAGCGGGCGGAAGACTTCCGCGGCGGCGTATTCATCGAGGGTCTTGCCGCTTACCCGATGCACGATTTCGCCGAGCAGGATAAAGTTGATGTCGCTGTAACGGATGAGCGTCCCTGGTGCATCGCCGAGCGGATTCTGGCACGCCCGCGCGATGCCATCCTCGTACGACGCCAGCCCGCCGGTCGCGATGCCGGGCTTGTTCCCCGAGGTGTGGGTGAGCAGATGCCGCACGGTCACACGCTCCTTATTTTCGCCGACAAACTCCGGCAGATACCGCGCGACCGCAGCATCGACCTCCACCTTCCCCTGCTCCACCAGCTTCATCACGCACGTCGTCGTCGCGATGACTTTGGTGAGCGAGGCCGCGTCGAAAATCGTGTCGCTAGTCATCGCCTCCCGCTCCGGCTCCACGGCTCGCTCGCCGATCGCCTTCTCGTAATGCTCGGTGCCGTGCTCGACCCACACCACGCCGCCCGGCAACCGCCCCTCGCTGATCGCGAGCCGGATCGCCGTCTCGATCTCTGGAATAACCTCCGGCTGCAACTGCGCCGACGCGACGGCGGCAAGAGCGAGGAGTAAAAGCAGGGGGCGAATCACGAGCGCAGCCTACGCGGCACAGCTCATTAGCGCCAAGCTGCGCGGAATTTCGAGTACCGCGCTCGTGCGCGCGGTTGTCGTCGTGGCGTCTCCCTGTTCTCTAGCAGCCTGTCGGACTTGCAAAGCCGGGCGTTTACTGGCGGGTTGATGGAACATGCCCGCGCGCTTCGTCAACATCGACCACGACACTCCGCTTTTACTGCCGCCGGATCTGCGCGATTGGGTGCCGGCGGATCATCTCGTCCACTTCATCGTGGATGCCGTCGGGCTGCTCGACTTGCGCGCGGCGCGGGTCAACCACAGCGGCAGCGGCAGCGAGCAATACCCGCCTTCGCGGCTGCTCGCGCTGCTCATCTACAGTTACGCCACGGGCACCTTCAGCAGCCGCAAGATCGAAAGGAACACCCACGAGCAGGTCGCCGTGCGGCTGCTCTGCGCGGATCACACGGGCATCGGCGACAAGGGCATCTGGACGCTGCGGCTGGGCTTGAACCAAGGGCACAAAATCGGCGGAATCTCGCAGATTTGTCATGGGATGAAGTTTGTCCTCATGCGCGAGGAGATGAAGCGGGCACACCTGGAGATGTATCCGCTCAACAACCTCCACACCGATCCCGCCGAGCAAACGAACCTGCTCGACCAGCATCCCGAAGTGGCTAAGGAACTCTCCGCCTTGTTCAACCAATATCGCCAGCAGGGCTACAGCCGCCGCGAGTGATAGCCGGAAGCAGGGGTAGGTAAAATTCAACAAATGACTCAAAGCAGAGGCCCATCGTGATGCACGTCTCCCGCCGCGAGATGGCCGCGCTCTTCATTCCGTCGATCCCATCAGCAGTCCCCAGTTCAGCCACGACCTCAGAATGATGCGGATTCCCTGCGGCGGAGGAGAAGCGTATGAAATCGCGGATGAAACCTAACCCACTCACCGGCACGCTCTCGCGCATCCACTCGGTGTATGTCGATGTAGAGTGGATAGCCCGCTGAAAACGAAAGCACCATTAATTTTGAAACACGCGCATAGTCTCCTTATCGGCCTGCTGCTGGATTGCCCTTCACTGGAGGCGGGTTGCGAAGCGCGGTCAGGGCCTCGACAGCGGATGCGGAAGCCTGTTGAAGATGGCGGCGCATAGCAGAGGCGGCGGCTTCGGAGTTGCGTTGCTTGAGATGGCGAAGGATGCGCAGGTGGTCGGTAAGTGTGGTGGTGTGAACGTCGGGGCTTTTGCTGCTGACGACTTCACGCACGGTCTGCACGAGATCAGCGTAGCGGGCGATCTCGCCAGCGAGTCTGGGGTTGTCCGCGGCCTGGGCGATGGCGGCGTGCAAGTCGCGGTCGATTCGCCAATCCTTGTCGGGCTCTTGCTCGTGACACAGGGTTTCGAGTGCGGTCTTCAGTCGATCCACTTCGGCTTCGTTCATCCGGGTGGCGGCCAGACGGGTGGCCTCGACTTCGAGCAGCGTCCGAACGGCGTAGAGGTCTTTCAGTTCCTTGATTCCGAAGGGGAAGAAGATCGCACCGCAGTTGCGTCGCAGTTCGAGGATGCCCATTGCGGCCAGTTCCACGAGGGCTTCGCGCACCGGGGTGCGGCTGACCTTGAACAGCTCGGCGGACTCGAACTCGGTGAGGCGACCGTTGCCCTGCCAGCGGCCTTTCAGCAGCCCATGGATGACCCCGCGAATCACGCGCGTTTTTCCAGCGCTTGTGGACGTTGAAGATGGTGGCTTAGGTTTCACGGACATTGGGGATTGTATGCAATGAATCCTTGCCTTGTCACGCTGATTGATTGTATACCATCCGAAAAATGAACACCGCTTCTCGCTTTCCTGTCCTCAGCCCGCTTGAACTCACCCGCCGCCATTTCCTCGGCCAAATGACCACGGGCCTCACGGGTGTGGCCTTGTCGCGACTGCTCACGGACGCGCTCGCCGCCGCTCCGAACCAGCAGCCGCATTTTGCTCCGAAGGCTAAGCAGGTCTTGCAGATTTTCTGCCCCGGCGCGGCTTCGCACATGGACCTGTGGGACCACAAGCCGATGCTGGAGAAGTTTCACGGCACGCCGCTGCCCGGCGCGGACACGGAGGTCACGTTTCAGGGGAAGAATGGCAACCTCATGAAGTCACCGTGGCCCTTCGCTCCGGCGGGGCAGAGCGGGAAGATGATCTCCTCAATGCTCCCGCACATGGCGCGGCATGTGGACGACATGGCGTTCATCCATTCAATGGCCTCGCGCACGAACACGCACGGGCCGGGATGCATCTACATGAACTCGTGCTTCACCCGCGAAGGCTTTCCCAGCGCGGGTTCGTGGGTGAGCTACGCGCTCGGTTCGATGAATGACAACCTGCCGACTTACATCGCCGTGCAGGACGTGCGTGGCGAACCGCCGAACGGAAAAGCGAACTGGAGCAATGGCTTTCTTTCCGCGCAGTATCAGGCGGTGTCGATGGCCGCGCAGCAGCCGCTCCGCAATCTCGCGCGGCCCGCTTCCATCAAGACGGACGACGAGCAGGCGACGCGCGATTTCCTGAAACTGATCAACAACGAGCACGCCGCAATGCATCCCGGCAATGACGAACTCCGCGCGCGCATGGCCGCCTACGAACTCGCCGCGAAGATGCAGCTCACCGCGCCTGAAGTGAGCGACCTCTCGCGGGAGCCACAGCACATTCACGAACTCTACGGCACCAACGACCGCAACCAGCTCAAGGCCGCTTACGCCCGCAATTGTCTCCTCTCCCGCCGCTTCCTCGAACAAGGCGTGCGCTATGTCAGCCTCTACTGCGCCTCGCGCGCCAGCGCCGTCGATGGCCTGCTGAACTGGGACGCGCACAAGACGCTGAAGGCCGACTACGAGCGCCATCTGCCCATTTTTGATCAACCCACCGCCGCGCTGCTCACCGACCTCAAGCAACGCGGCATGTTGAACGACGTACTCGTCGTGTGGTGTACCGAGTTTGGCCGGATGCCGACACACCAGGAAGGCACGAGCGGACGCGACCACAATCCCGATGCCTTCACGACGTGGATGATGGGCGCAGGCGTCAAAGGCGGCGTGAGCTACGGCGAGACCGACGACTTCGGGCGCCGCTCCGTGGTGGATGTCGCCACGGTCTATGACTTCTACGCCACCGTGCTGCACCTGCTCGGCCTCAATCACGAGAATCTGACCTATTACCACAACGGCGCGAACCGCCGCCTCACCGACGTGCATGGGCACGTCATCGAAAGCATCCTCGCGTGAGTCCAATTATGAAATCCATTTCGATCATCCTTCTCACCGTATCATCAGCTATCGCCGCCGAATCCCCAGGCGATGCCTTCTTCGAGCAGAAGGTGCGCCCGGTGCTGGTCGAGCATTGTTACGGATGCCACAGCGCGGAGGCGAAGAAGCTAAAGGGCAACCTTTACCTCGACTCGAAAGCGGGCTGGCAGAAGGGCGGCGACAGTGGCGAGGCGGTCATCATTCCGGGCAAGCCAGAGGAGAGTCTTTTCATCCGCAGCATCCAGCATCTCGAAGCGGATCTGGAGATGCCGCCGAAGAAGCCGAAGCTGCCGGATGCCGTGATCGCCGACCTCGTGACGTGGGTGAAGATGGGCGCGCCTGATCCGCGTGACGGGGTGAAGATCGAGGCGAAGCGCGGGGATAAGTCGTGGTGGTCGCTGCAACCCATCGCAAAGCAGTTCAAGCACGACAGGATTGATGGCTTCATTACCGCGCAACTCGTCGGGAAGAAACTCGGGCTGAATCCGCCTGCCGATCCGCGCTCACTTATTCGCCGCATGACTTACGATGTGATTGGTCTGCCGCCGACGATGGAGGAAGTGGACGCATTTTCCCAAGCTCATGAGACCGACCCGCGCCAAGCCGTCGAGGGCCTCGTGGATCGCCTGCTCGCCTCGCCGCGCTACGGCGAGCGGTGGGGCCGGCATTGGCTCGATGTGACGCGCTTCGGCGAGAGTAATGGCTTCGAGCGCAACGTCGTGGTCGATGACCTCTGGCCGCTCCGCGATTACGTCATCAAGTCGATCAACGACGACAAACCCTTTAATGAGTTAATCACGGAGCACCTCGCGGGCGACGTCATCGGCAAGGACAATCCCGAGGTCGAAGTGGGCAGCGCGTTCCTGGTTGCGGGGCCTTATGATGACGTGGGTAACCAGGACATCGTCGCGCAGAAGAACATCCGCGCCGCGACGCTGGATGACCTCATTACCGCGACCGGCGGGGCTTTCCTCGGACTCACGATCAACTGCGCGCGTTGCCACCACCATAAGTTCGATCCCATCCCGACCGAGGACTACTACCGGCTCCGCGCCGCGTTTGAAGGTATCACCCACGGGCGGCGGGTGATCGCGAGCAAGGAGCAGCGCGGGGCTTTCGCCGCAGCGATGGAGCCGCTCAATGAGCAGAAGGCAAAACTCACCGCCGAGCGCAAGATTTTGGACGATGCGATCCATGCGCGGGCGAAGACCGAGTTTGCCAGGCACCAGCCCACGCGTCCCAAGGTCGATCCGCAGCTTACCGAAGAAACCTTCGCTCCAGTAGCGGCGCGTTATGTGAAGTTTGTGATTCAGGCAAACACCGGCGCCATCACGAAAGGCTCGTCGGCTCGCTTGACGGAGTTCGAGGTCTGGAGTGACGACCCGGTGCCGCGCAACGTGGCGCTCGCCAGGAACGGCGCAAAGGCCGAGGGCGCGCGCTCGGCCGTAGCGGAAGATTTTCCGGAGGCTTACGGGCCGCAGTTCTGTATCGATGGCCAGTTTGGTGAGCAATGGTTCATCGGCGAGCCAGCGGAGCTGACGATCACCCTGGCGCAGCCCGAGAAGGTGCGCCGCATCGCCTTCAGCAATGCCAAGGGCACGGGACTCATGGATAAGTCCCAGGGAGCCACGCCTTGCGAATATGAGATCCAGGTGTCGCTGGATGGCAAGGAGTGGAAGACCGTCGCCAGCGGAGCCGATCGTGAACCGTGGACGCCCGCGCACGGCACCGAACGGATGCGGCGGCAGGTCATTTCGCCAGAGGAAAGGGAGCAGCTCGCCGCGCTCGACCAGCAACTCGTGCAAGTAGAGGCAAAGATCGGCAAAGTGCCCAAGCTCCCGCAAGTCTGGGCGGGCAACTATTCGCAGCCTAAAGAGCCCACCTTCGTCCACAAAGGCGGCGACCCGATGAAGCCCGGTGAAGCCGTGGTGCCCGCGAGCCTCAACGTGCTCGATCAAGTCACCAAGCCCTATGAACTCAAGGCCGACGCACCCGAAGGCGACCGTCGTCTCGCGCTCGCGAAGTGGATTACGAGCGACGAAAATCCTCTCACGCCGCGCGTGCTCGCGAACCGCGTTTGGCAGTATCATTTCGGCACCGGCATCGTCGATACGCCGAGCGACTTCGGCTTCCTCGGGAGCAAGCCCACACATCCCGAGCTGCTCGACTATCTCGCCGGCCGACTGATCGCGAATGGCTGGAAGCTCAAGCCGCTGCATCGCGAAATCCTCCTCTCGCAAACTTACCTGCAATCCTCCGCCTTCCGCGCGGACGCTGCGCGCGAAGACAAAGACGCGCGTCTGCTCTGGCGTTTCCCGCCGCGTCGGCTAAGTGCCGAGGAACTCCGCGACACCATGCTCGCCGTCGCCGGCAAGCTGCGATTGGAGCCGATGGGCGGCCCCGGTTTCCGCCTCTACAAATTTACGCAGAACAATGTTTCCACCTATTTCCCTCTCGACGTTCACGGCCCCGAGACCTACCGCCGCGCCGTTTACCATCAGAACGCCCGCGCCAGCGTCGTCGATGTGCTCAATGACTTCGACCTGCCCGACATCGCGTTCGCCGCTCCGAAGCGCGCCAACACCACCACGCCGCTGCAAGCCCTGACGCTGCTCAACCACGGATTCACCCTCGACATGGCGCGAGCTTTTGCCGCCCGCATCGAACAGGGTGATGCCATCGCGCAAGCCTATGCTTTCACCTTCCAGCGACCACCCAGCGCAAGCGAACGCAGCGCGGCGGAACAACTAAACCTGCGCTTCGGGCGCGAAGCCTTTTGCCGTGCGCTGCTCAACGCCAATGAGCTGATTTATGTCGAATGAATCTTTCGCCAGACGCTGCCGCGAATTTGCCGGAACAAGCTTTGACCGGGAGGCGGGCGTCCTGCTTTCGAGCTAGACGCGAACCGAGCGGCGTCGCCTTCGCGCTCGGAATTGCGACGGGCTGCAGCGCATCAGTCGGCGGAAGAGTCGGTTGAAGAATGAGACCTGCGTGAAACCACAGCCGAGCGCGATGTCGAGGATGCTGCGGTCACTTTGTTCGAGATCGCGGCAGGCGGTCTGGCAGCGGAGTCGATTCAGGAATTCGCTAAAGGTGCGACCGGAGTGTTGTTTAAATTGCCGCGCAAAGGTCGGGCGGCTCATGCCGGTGAGCGCGAGCACGGTCTCCAGTCGAATTTCTTCGCGAAAGTTTGCCACCAGATAACGCACCGCCCTGGCGATGGCATCCTGGTACTGCGAACTCGCGGGGAGAACGAATGACCGGGTGGAAAGGCTGCGGCGATCGGCCTCGGGGGCAGTTGATAGACGGCCAAGCAGTTGCAGCAGCGTGGCGAGTTGCGTGGCTCCAGTGTGGCTCGGGAGTGCGTGCAGAAGGAGGGCGACTTCGGAGGCGGTGCGACCGGTGATGTGGAGCCCGCGGTTCGCGAGCTTGAATAGTTCGGTCAGGGCGAGCGTTTCCGGAAAGGCCCAGAATGGATGGCTCTCCGGGAAGTGCCACTGCACCGAGAGGCCGCTGGAACGTCCACGCGTATGCCAGTAGTGCGGCAGTTTCTCCCCGAGGAGCACGAGGTCGCCCGGCGCGAAGGTGCCAAGGTGATCGCCGACGAAGCGGGTGCCTTCCCCGTGGGTAAAGAGCGTCAGCTCCATCTCGACATGAAAGTGCCAGTGGGCGCCCTCGCCGGTGATGGAGGTGGCGCGGTCGGGCCCGAGCACGCACTCGACCTCGCGCAGAGACTGCTGCCAGCGCAGAACGCGGAAGGAGCGTCCGGTCGGAATCTGGATGTGTTCACGTTCACCGCGCATTGCGACTTTCATAACAGGAAGCGCCGGCCAGGCAAAAGCGCCATGAGACGATAGTGGAAGGCACCGAGACGGGAAGCGTAGCGGGAAGAATTGCGCGCCGCTATAAGACGCCCATGAGTTCACCCGCCCCCTACCGTTTTTCCTTTGGCCCCTGGAACATCAGCGAAGGTGCCGACCCGTTCGGCCCGAACGTCCGCGAGACGTTTCCGCACGAGGAAAAGTTCGCCCTTTACCGCCCGCTCGGATTCGAGGGTGTGCAATTCCACGACGATGACGTGGTGCCCGGCGTGGATGATCTCACGGCGACGGAGGTGGTGAAGAAGGCGGGGGAGGTGCGGACGCTTTTGGCGAACGAAGGGCTGACGGCGGAATTCGTCGCACCACGTTTGTGGTTCGATGCGCGCACGGTGGATGGCGGCTACACGTCAAACTCGGCTGGCGATCGGCAGTACGCACTGGAACGCACGCTGCGCACGATCGACATCGCGCGGGCGATCGATTGCAAGGCGATCGTCCTGTGGCTGGCGCGCGAGGGCACCTACCTGCGCGAGGCGAAGAACGCGCGGGTCGCCTACGAACGTCTGCTGGAGGTGATCAATCGCATGCTGGCGCACGATCCCGAAATCGAGATCTGGATCGAGCCGAAGCCGAACGAACCGACGGACCACGCCTACGTTCCGACCATCGGGCACGCGGTTGCCCTCGCCTATGCTTCCGACGCGCCGGCGCGGGTGAAGGGGTTGATCGAGACGGCACACGCGCTGCTCGCCGGGCTGGACCCATCGGACGAAATGGCCTTTGCGCTCGCGCACGGCAAGCTGGCCAGCGTTCACCTCAACGATCAGAACGGGCTCAAATACGATCAGGACAAAAACTTTGGGGCGGCGAACCTAAGGGGGGCGTTCAATCAGGTGCGCGTATTGGAGGAGGCGGGCTATGGGAGCCGGGGCGAATTCATCGGGCTGGACGTGAAGGCGGTGCGGACTCAGGCCGGAGTGCCGGTCACGGCGCATCTCAAGAACAGCCGGGAACTTTTTCTTCACCTCGTGGATAAGGTGCGGACCCTCGATCGCGGGGTGGAGCAGCAGTTTATCGAGGCGCGCGATTACGAAGGACTCGAACTCTTCATCCTCAAACATCTAATGGGTGTGCGCTAAACCTTTCCAACCCCATGAAACAATTCCGACTCAATCGCCTCTTCAACGCCCGCTCCAACCGCTGCTTCGACGTGGCGGTGGATCACGGGTTTTTCAATCAGCCCGGCTTCCTCACCGGCATCGAAGACATCCGCGCGACCATTCGCACGCTGGTGGATGCGGCCCCGGATGCGATCCAGCTCACGGTCGGGCAGGCGCGGCATTTGCAGAGCATCCCCGGGCATCAAAAGCCGCGCCTGGTGCTGCGTGTGGATGTGGCGAATGTCTATGGCAAGGAGCTGCCGGCCGCGCGTTACAGCAGCATGATCGAGGAAGCGATGCTCCAGGCCGTGCGGCTCGATGCGGCCTGTGTGTGTGTGAATCTTTTCCAGATTCCCGGTGCGCCGGATATGACCGAGCGGTGCATCGAGAACATTCACCGGTTGAAGGTGCAGAGCGAACACTACGCGATGCCGATGATGGTCGAGCCGCTCGTTTTCCGTCCGAACGCCGAGGCGGGTGGCTATCAGGTCGATGGCGACGAGACGAAGATCGTGCATCTCGTCCGGCAGGCCGCGGAGCTCGGTGCGGATGTGCTCAAGGCCGATCCGACCGACGACGTGTCGCGTTATCACAAGGTGATCGAAGCCGCCGGTGGCGTGCCGGTGCTGGTGCGTGGCGGCGGCAAGGTGAGCGACCGCGAGATCCTCGAGCGCACGACCGGGCTGCTGGCGCAAGGAGCGAGCGGGATCGTCTATGGACGCAATATCATCCAGCACAGCAACCCGGCCGGAATCGTCCGCGCGCTGATGGCCATGGTTCACGATGGGGCTAATGTGGAGCAGGCACTCGGGTTGATCGCGTGACGTCACGGACATGAAAGACATCAAGATCGGCATCATCGGCGGTGGGCTCATGGGGCGTGAAATGGCCAGCGCCTTTGCCCGCTGGTGCGCGCTGACGGACGTGGCGGTGCGGCCGGTGCTCACGGCCGTGGCGGATCTGCATGCGCCGACACTGGCGTGGTTCGACTGCATCCCGAGCTGTGCGCAGAAGACGGCAGACTACCGCGAGTTGCTCGCGAATCCGGACGTGGACGTGGTCTATGTCGCGCTGCCCCATCACTTGCATGAGCCCGTCTATTGCGAGGTCCTCGCGGCGGGGAAGGATCTGCTCGCGGAGAAGCCCTTCGGTATCGATCTGGCGGCGTCGCGGCGGATCCTCGACGCGGCGAGGGCGAGTGGACGGTTCGTGCGGTGCAGCTCGGAGATGCCGTTTTTTCCCGGCGCGCAGCGGGCCTTGGCGCTGGCGCAAAGTGGCAGCTTCGGTCGCGTGCTGGAGGTCGTGTCGGGATTCCACCACAGCAGCGATCTCGATCCGGGCAAGGCGGCGAACTGGAAGCGGCTCAGCGCCATCTGCGGCGAGGGCGGCGTCTTGAACGATCTCGGCATGCACGCCTGCCATCTCCCGCTCCGCCTCGGCTGGCGGCCGACGCGCCTCTTTGCCCAACTGCAAAAGGGCTACCCGCAACGCCCCGACGGCAAGGGCGGCATGACCGACTGCGATACCTGGGACAATGCGCTCGTGCATTCGTGGACCAGCATCGCGGGTGAAGATGTGCCGCTGCGGCTGGAGATGAAACGACTGCAACCGGGCGCGACGAATACGTGGTTCATCGAGATCCTCGGCATCGATGGCGGCGTGCGCTACAGCACCGCGGAGCCGAAGACGCTGTGGGTCTTCGAGCGCGGGAAAGAGCAGTGGTGGAAGCGGACGGAGCTGGGTTTCGGCACGGCGTTCAAGGCGGTGACGGGCGGGATTTTCGAACCGGGATTTCCCGATGTGATCCAGCAAATGTGGGCGGCGTATCTCATGGAGCGCGAGGGCCTGCTCGCCGGCCGCTTTGGCTGCGCCACGCCGGAGGAAGCGGTGGCTTCCCACGAGATCTTCGCTGCGGCGCTGGATTCGCAGCGCTCCGGAAACTCGGTGGTGCTCCCGCCGGCTGCGTCGTAACTCAATCCGCCACTGAAGATGAAACTGCCCCCCGGATTCATCGTCGTCGCGGTGCTCGCAGCGCACTCCGCGATTGCGGCGCCGGATTTCGAACGCGAGATCCGGCCGCTGCTGCGCGAGCACTGCGTCGAGTGCCACGGGCCGAAGAAGCAGAAAGGGGAGCTGCGCCTGGATGCGCGCGCATTTGCCTTCAAGGGCGGCCACGATGGCGCGGTGATCGTGCCGGGCGATCCAGGAAAGAGTCCGCTGATCGACCGCATCGCCTCCACCGATGCCGACGAACGCATGCCGCCGAAGGGCGAGCCGTTGAGTGCGGAAAAGGTGGCGCTGCTCAAGGCGTGGATCGCGAGCGGCGCCGGGTGGACGGAGACGGATGAGGACCGGGCTGCGACGGTGGATCAGCGGCAGCGGCACTGGTCGGTGCAGCCGATCACGGTGGCCGCGGATGGGCCGCAGACGATCAATGGTTTCGTGACGGCGAAGCTCGCGGAGAAAGGATTCACGATGTCGCCGGAGGCCGATCGCCGCACGCTGATTCGGCGCGTGAGCTTCGATCTGCTCGGACTGCCGCCGACGCCGGAGCGGGTGGAGCGGTTCACTCGCGATGAGGACCCGCAGGCTTACGAAAAGCTCGTCGATGAGTTCCTCGCATCGCCACACTACGGCGAACGCTGGGCGCGGCACTGGCTCGACATCGCGCACTATGCGGACACGCACGGTTTCGAGCGCGATCAGCTCCGGCCGCATGCGTGGCGCTATCGGGATTACGTCATCGAGGCGCTTAATGCGGATCGGCCTTACGACCAGTTTCTGCGCGAGCAGATCGCGGGCGATGTCATCGCACCCGACCAGCAGCGGGCCATCGTCGCGACCGGTTTCCTGGCCGCGGGACCGTGGGATTTCGTAGGGCATGTGGAGACGCAAAGCCCGGCCCTCAACCGCGCTGCTCGCGCGGGCGATCTGGATGACATGGTCACGCAGGTCATGACCTCGACGATGGCGCTGACGATCAACTGTGCGCGCTGCCACGACCACAAACTCGATCCCATCTCGCAAAAGGAATACTTCAGTCTTTGGTCCGTGTTTGCCGGCGTGAAACGGGCGAACCGGGAAGTGGAGCCGGGCGTGGCGGCCCGCTTGCGCGAGGAGAAGGAGCGGGGGAAAACGGAACTCGCGGTGGTCACCAGGCGGATCGCGGCACTGGCCGGAGAGGCGCTCGATCTCGCCGACATCGTGGGTGGCGGCGACGGCCGGGGCAGCGGGACCAAAGGCGCCGGCGTGGTGCTGGAGACCGGCGAGGCGACGACGAAGAAGCTGATGATGCTCCGCAACGTGCTGCCGAATGCGTTGCGCGCTCCCGTCTTCGACGCAAAGCAAAAGACGCCGAAACTGATCAAGGGCGTCTTTCTGCCCAACGGCGGGGAGCGGGGCGACGGGACGGTCCGCATCACCGCGGAGATCGTGCTGAAGGAAATCCCGCGCACGAATGGGATGTCGTGGGATGCAGTGCGCTATGGAACGCTGAACGCGCAGGTTCATGCGAAGATCGCGGGCGTGGACTATCAGGCGGACGGGCATTCGATCATCGGCCTGCATGCGAACGGCGGAATCACTTTCGATCTCGCGGAGATCCGCAAGGCGAGCGGACTCGGGGTGCTGCGTTTCACGGCGATGGTCGGCTTCGGCGCGACTGCGGCGGCGAGCGAGTCGAAGGCAGACTTTGCGGTCTATGTCGATGGCGCTCGGGTGGTCCACCGCGCGGGATTGCAAAAGAATGCCTCGCTGCCGGTCGATGTGGTGCTGGCCGCCGACGCCGCGTTTTTGACGCTGCTGGCGACCGATGGCGGTGATGGGATCGGCAGTGATCTGCTCTTTCTCGGCGATGCCCGGCTCCGACCAGAGGTGCAGCCGGAGGCGCATGGCGAAAAGGAACGCGCGGAACTGGCGCGGCTCAGATTGCAGCGCGGGGAGCTGGAAAAGACGATCGCGGCGATGCCGGAACCGTCGCAGGTTTACGCGGTGTTGAGTGATGCGCAGCCGCCGGTGATCCGCGTGCAGAAGCGAGGCAATCCCGAGGACGAAGCCGAGGAGGTAACACCGGGAGCGGTGAGCTGGGCTCGGCATTCACCCGCGACGATGGGGGACCAGACGACCGCCGAGGGACTGCGGCGGCGGGCGCTCGCGGAGTGGATCACCCACCGCGACAATCCGCTGACGCGGCGCGTGCTGGTGAATCGGCTCTGGCACCACCACTTCGGGCAGGGGATCGTGACCACGCCGAGCGACTTCGGGCTCGGCGGCGACCGGCCGTCGCACCCCGAGTTGCTCGATTGGCTGGCGGAGGAATTTCTGCGCAGCGGCTTGTCGATCAAGGCGATGCACCGGCTCATCGTAAACAGCGCGGCGTATCGTCAGCAATCGATCGCCCGCGATCCGGAGGCGACGCGCGTCGATGCGGCGAATCGTCTCCTTTCGCGCCAAAATCCGCGCCGGCTCGATGCGGAATCGTTGCACGATTCCGTGCTCGCGGTGGCCGGGACGCTGAATCCGGCGATGGGCGGGCCGGGCTATCGCGACTTCAAATACACGGAGGCCTACGCGCCGATCTACGAGTATCTCACGCCGGACAAAGCCGAACTGTGGCGGCGGAGTATCTATCGCTTCATCGTCCGCACGACGCCGCAGCAGTTCATGTCCACGCTGGATTGCCCGGACCCGGCGAATCTGACGCCAGCGCGTGCGCAGACGACGACGGCGCTCCAGGCGTTGAGCTTGAGCAACAACGAGTTCGTGCTCCTGCAGGCGCGCCATCTCGCCACGCGGATCGAGAGCGAGACGGAGAACCGGGACGCGGCGATCCGCCGCGCGTTTGCGCTGAGTCTGCAGCGCGAGCCCCGTGCGTCCGAGGTGCGTGGCGCCACGGAGTTGGTCGCGCAGCAGGGTCTCTTTGCGCTGTGCCGGATGCTGCTCAATGCGAACGAATTCATCTATCTCGACTAACGACTCATGAACTCCGCCTTTCCCTGCCGTCGCCAAAAGCGCCTCGTCTCGCGTCGCGATTTTCTGTGGGAACTCGGCGGTGGTCTCGGTGGTGTGGCGCTTGCCTCGCTGCTGCACGGCGAAGCGCAGGCCGCAGCGAATCCGCTCGCACAGAAGGCGGGGCATTTCCCTGCGAAGGCAAAGGCGGTCATCCAGATTTTTTGCCCCGGCGGGTTGAGTCATGTGGATTCGTGGGATTACAAGCCGGAGCTGGCGGCGCGCTCGGGCAAACCCTTTGATCCGGATGGCAAGCTGCAGTTTTTTGCTTCGAAGCCGGGCAACTGCCAGGGCAGCTACTGGCCATTCCGCCAGCACGGGCAGTGCGGACGCTGGATGAGCGACCTCTTCCCGCAACTCGCGCAGCGCGTGGACGACATCGCTTTCATCCACTCGATGCAGAGCAAAAGCGCGCTGCACGGGCCGGCGATGTTCATGGCGAATAGCGGCTTCGTTTTGCCGGGCTTTCCGAGCATGGGCGCCTGGGTGACTTATGGGCTGGGCAGCGTCAGTGAGGATCTGCCGGCGTTTGTGGTGCTGCCGGATTCACGCGGGCTGCCGCCGGGCGGGGTGATCAATTGGGGCGCGGGGTTTCTGCCCGCGATTCATCAGGGCACGACTCTCCAGACCGACGTGGAAAAGCCGCCCATCGCCGACCTCTTTCCGCCGAAAACGTTCGCGCATCTGCGCGGTGAGACTGAGCAATCGAGCCGTGATTTCCTCCAGATGCTGAATCGCGAACACGCCGCCGCCCGCGCCGGCAACACCGAGTTGGAAGCGCGGATTGCCGCCTACGAACTCGCCGCGCGACTGCAACTCAGCGCGCCCGATGCCACCAATCTGCGCGGCGAGTCGGACGCCGTGCGAAAGCTCTACCATCTCGAACACGAAGACATCGGCCCCTTTGGCCGGCAGTGCCTGCTGGCGCGGCGACTCGTGGAGCGTGGGGTGCGCTTCGTGCAGATTTACTGCGGTGCGGAAAACACCTCGGCGAAAAAAATTCGGCCGAACTGGGATAGCCACGAAGACGTCGTGCGCGATCACGGCTACTGGGGGCCGATTCTCGACTCGGGTGCGGCGGCTTTGCTCAGCGATCTCCAGTCACGCGGTCTCCTGGACGAGACGCTGGTGATTTGCACCACGGAGTTTGGGCGGCAACCCGCGGCCCAAGGCAAGGGACGCGATCACAATCCGGGTGCCTTCACCGCGTGGATGGCGGGTGGTGGAGTGAAGGGCGGCGTGGCCTACGGCGAGACGGATGAGCTCGGCAGCAAGGCGGCGGTGAATCCGGCCTACTGTTACGATCTGCACGCGACCGCGCTGCATTTGCTCGGCATCGATCATGAGAAGCTGTCGTTTTACAACAACGGCATCCCGCGCCGGCTCACGGATGTGCATGGGCACGTGATCCGAGAGGTGATCGTGTAAACGGACAAACCGGTAGGGAAGCCGCGCCGCGGGTTTCGTTTTGCGAGTGGGAACCCGCGGCGCGGCTTCCCTACCGGTGGGGGGAACCCGCGGCGCGGGTTCCCTACCGGGTGGGGTTATTCGCGGGTGAGCGTTTCGTCGAGGTTGAGCAGGAGGAGCGCGAGGCTGGTGTGGGCGGCGAGTTCGGGGGCGGGCAGGGCGGGGTCGGGCTTCGACTCGCCGGTGGCGATGAGCTGGGCGGCGGCTTTCGGGTCGGCGGTGTATTGCTGGCGGAAGCGGGCGAGGGACGTGGCGAGGAGCGCAGATTCCTTTTCGGAAGGATGGCGTGCGGTGCAGAGGCGGAAGCCGTAGGCGATGTGTTCGGGATCGCTGGTGCCGCCTTGTTTCAACATGCGTTCGGCGAGGGCGCGGGCGGCTTCGATGTAGGTCACGTCGTTCAGCGTCACGAGGGCGTGGAGCGGGGTGTTGGTCAGGCCGGTTTTCACGGCGCATTGCTGGCGATTGGCGACATCGAAGAAGAGCGTGGGAGCGACGATGCGACGCCAGAAGATGTAGAGGCTGCGGCGGTAGAGTGCTTCGCCATGATCCTGGGAAAACTTGATCTGGCCGAAGGTGGCGTCCTCCCAGACGCCGGTGGGTTGATAGACTTTGACGGGCGGGCCACCGACTTTCTTGCCGAGCAGGCCGGAGGCCGCGAGCGCCTGATCGCGGAGCATCCAGCTCGGCAGCCGGTGGCGCGCGCCGCGAGCGAGGAGTTTATTCTCTGGGTCGCGCTCGGCCATGCCGGGAGGGACGACGGAGGACTGCCGATAGGTGGCGCTGCTGACGATCATGCGGTGGAGTCGCTTCACGTCCCAGCGGTGCTCGATGAAGTCGCGGGCGAGCCAGTCGAGTAGCTCGGGATGCGTGGGCTTTTCGCCCTGCACGCCGAAGTCCTCGGTGGTCTTGACGAGGCCGCGGCCGAAGAAGAGCTGCCACGCGCGGTTCACGGTGACACGGGCGGTGAGCGGGTGTTCGGGGGAGACGAGCCAGCGGGCGAGGGCGAGGCGGTTTTTCGGCGCGTCGGGCGGGAGCGGCGGCAGAATGCCGGGGGTGCCGTGCTCCACCTTGGTGAGCGGTTTGTCGTAGGCGCCCTTTTCCAGGATGAAGGTTTCGCGCGGTTCTTTGCGGTCGCGCATGACCATGGTGCGCGGGGCTTCGCGGTCGGCTTTTTCGCGGGCGTTCTTCGCATCGGCGGCGCGCTTGTTCGCGGCGATGAGGCGCGGCTCGCTGGCGAGGTAGAAGTCGGTGATGGATTTGTTTTGCTCGGCGCTGCGCTCGTTGTCATCGAGTGCGAGTGCGGTGATTACGGCGTCCGGCATCGGCCGGAGCAGGGCGATGGGAGAATTACTGATCGAGAGGCGGAAGCGACCGATGACGTGCTGCTTGAGATTCGCCCGCGACTGGAGGCGGAAGGACAGGAGCCGGTCTGGGCGGTAGCCGAAATCTGTGCGGACTTCGAAGATGGCCTCGTGGGTCTGGCCGCTCTGCGGCCAGGCGCCCCAGCCGGTGTCGTCTTTGCCGTCGAGGGCGGCGGCGAGCGGCCAGCCCGGTTGCTCGAAGTCGGCGCGCACGCCGGCGAGTTCCACCGGTTTTCCGTCGCCGAGCATTTTGAATTCGCTCAGCACCCAACTCCCATTCGACGCGCGGCCGGGGCCTTTGTGCGGTAGCGACTCGTCGGGCAGCAACTCCAGGCGCACGGCGGTCACGCCGGTCATCTGGGTGAGTGCGGTCATCACGAGATCGTCGGCGTCGGGGTTGAGGCCGCTGACCAGGATGCTGCCATCGGCGAGGCGCGTGAGTGTGGCGCCGCGTTCGCTGGCGAGATCCTCGGGGGTGAGAACCTGCCACTCGAATTCCGCCTTTTCTCCCGCGCCCGTGGCGAATGCCTGCTCCCACGTGGGTTGATCGGCGACGAGCTGTTTCCGCAAGGTGTCCTGCATCTGCACGGCCTCCTTTTCTGCCGCGCGGCGGGCATCGAGCTGCTGCTGCTCGGCGGGCGAGGCCATGCTGATCACGGGTTTGGCGTAGCCACCGTTATCGTTGCCGCCGGTTTCTTCGACCGAGTTGAAGTAGGCGCTGAGCTGGTAGTATTCGGCCTGCTTGAGGGCATCGAATTTATGATCGTGGCAGCGGCAGCAGTTGAACGTGAGGCCCATCCAGACGGTGCCGGTGGTCTCGGTGCGATCCATCACGTAGTCCACGCGCGACTCCTCGGGGATGCGGCCGCCTTCGCCATTAATCATGTGATTGCGGTGGAAGCCGGTGGCGAGGAGCTGTTCCTGTTTCGGCGCGGGCAGAAGATCGCCGGCGAGCTGCTCGATGGTGAAACGATCAAAGGGCAGGTTGTCGTTCAGCGCCTTGGTCGCCCAGTCGCGCCAGTACCACATCGCGCGGGTGGGGTCGCCCTGGTAGCCGTTCGTATCGGCGTAGCGGGCGGCGTCGAGCCAGTCCCAAACCATGCGTTCGCCGTAATGGGGAGAGGCGAAGAGGGTTGAGAGTTGAGGGTTGAGGTTTGAAAGGCCGGACGCGTTGCGAGGCTCGAGCGCGTCGAGTTCGGCGGGCGTCGGTGGGAGGCCGGTGAGGTCGAGTGACCAGCGGCGGAGCAGCTTTTCCGGCGCGGCTTCGGGGGAAGGCGTGAGCCCCTCGGCGAGCAGGCGCTGGAGGATGAAGGCGTCGATGGGATTGTGCGGCCAGGCCTCGGCTTGCGGTTCGAAAGCGCGCAACCTGGTGGCGGTCGCGGAGTCGCGCTTTTCCCCAGCGGCCATCGCCGATCGGAAGTCGGCCATGTCGGGAACCTTGGATTTCTGTGGCGCGACGAATGCCCAGTGTTCGCCCCATTTTGCGCCCTCGGCCACCCAGCGGCGCAGCGTCTCCTTTTGCGCAGCGGTGATGGTGAGCTTGGATTTCGGCGGCGGCATGATCTCGTCGCGGTCGTCGCTGAGGATGCGGGTGATCAGCTCGCTGTCGTCGGGCTTTCCGGGCGCGACGATCGTGCCGCTGCCGTCCTCGGTCTTGGCCAGCGCGCCGGCGTGGGTATCGAGGCGGAGGCTGGCTTCGCGCGACTTCGGGTCGGGGCCGTGGCAGTTGTAGCAGTTATCCGAAAGGATCGGCTGCACGTCGCGGCTGAAATCCACCGGCGCGGCGAGCGCGGGGGTGGAGAAGAGGAGGAGGAGGCCGAGCTGGGGGAGCGGGCGTAGCATTGGCGCAGCATGAGGGCTGGCGGGGAAACGCGCAAATTACGCAAGCGCGTAGCCGCTTGCCGGCGGACGGATGGACCCTCCCTCCTTCGCGCTCGCAAGCGGGACCGTGGATCGCGGAAGCTCCGCGCATGTTCGCCCCTCGCACGTTCATCATGCTGCTCGCCACCTCCGCTGCGCTGGTCGCAGCGGACCAGCCGCTCACTTTCACCGACCCGACGCCGCAGCGCTACGACCTCACGGCGCGGGCGAGCGTGATCGATCCTCGGGCGAAGGAACATCCGGAGATCGAGTTCCTCTTTGAAAAAGGCGGCAAGCCCGCGGACACGGAGCGCGCGGCGGTGGACACACGCGTGGCGCCGCAGGGAAAGCTGGTGATCTGGCTGATGGGCTACAGCGCGCCGCTCTTCGAACACGTCACGAGCTACGGGCTGCACGCGATCCAGGTGCATTATGCAAATGGCTGGTTCGGGAAATTCGGCAAGGAGCCCGCGCCGGCGGATGAGAAATTTCTTGGCAAAATCCGGCTCGAAGCGGCGACCGGCGAAGACTTCAGCGATCAGGTGGAGATCCCGAAACCGGATGGCATGATGGAGCGCGCGCTGCAGTTCGTGAAATGGCTGGCGAAGGAGAACCCGCAAGGCCGTTGGGATACCTTCCTCGCGGAAGGCGGCGCGGCGCTGCGCTGGGATCGCGTGATCATCAGCGGCAGTTCGCACGGCGCCACCACGGCGGCGCGTTTCGCCAAGCACCAGAAGGTCGATCGCGTGGTGATGTTTTGCGGGCCGCGCGATCAGTACGAAAACTGGCAGGGCCTGCCCTCGGCGACGCCGGCGAATCGTTTCTTCGGCTTCAGCCATGTGCTCGATAGCGGCTGGAGCGGCGGGCACTATTGCCGCTCGTGGGAGCTGCTCGGGCTGCAGCAGTTTGGCCCGATTGTGAATGTCGATACGACCGCGGCGCCCTACGGCCATACGCGCCGACTCATCACCGCTGCTGACGTGAAAGGGGACGCGAAACGCGCGCACAGTTCCGTGACGCCGGGCGGTGCGGCGGTGAAAGATGCCGCGGGCAAGTATGTCCACGAGGACGTGTGGCGTTTCCTTTTCAATCAACCAGTGGACCAGTTCGGCGGCGCGGTTTCGCCCGACGATAGCTGCAAAAAAGACCTGCGCGCGGAAGGGAAGGCGAAGAAGTAGCGCTCACTCGAGCAGCCGTTCTTTCAGCGCGAGCGAGACGGCGGCGGTGGCGCAGTTGACGTGGAGCTTCCGGTAAAGGCAGCGGATGACATAATCGACGGTGTGCTGATTGAGCGCGAGCGCGTCGGCGATTTGTTTCTTGGCCTGACCGTCGACCATTTGCTGGAGCACGGATTCTTCGCGGGCGTTGAGGCCGTAGTCTTTTTTTGCCGGGGCGAGCCGGGAAAACATGTCGAGCACGCGGCGGGCGACGCGCGGATTCATCGGCGAGCCGCCGGCAAGCGCCTGGTCGATGGCCTCGGCGACGCGGGCGAGCGGCTCGCTCTTTAACAAATAACCGGAGGCGCCGGAGCACACGGCGCGGAAGATTTTGTCGTCATCCTCGAAGACGGTGAGCACGAGAATGGCGGCATCGGGAAGCACGGCTTTGAATTCGCCGATGCCCTGGATGCCATCCATGCCGGGCAGCCCGACATCGAGGAGGATGACATCGGGCCGTGGGCTGGTGGTGATGACGGCGAGCGCGTCTTCGCAGCGCTCGAAGGCGCGGACTTCGCAGAATTTTCCGCCAGCCTGCAGAGCGCGCGTGGCGGCGCGGCGAAAGGCGGGGTTGTCTTCGATGAGCCAGATGTTGGGCATGGGAAACTAGAGCGGGATGGAGAGGGTGATGCGGGTGCCGCGAGCGGGCGCGGAGTCGAGGATGAATCGCGCGCGGAGGGTGCGGGCGCGTTCGTGGAGGCTCTTGAGGCCGACTCCCGGTGGGACTTTGGCGGCGTCGAAGCCGCGGCCGTCGTCGCGGATTTCGAGTTCGTAGTTTCGTGCGCGGGTGCCGGCGCGGAGATCGACGCGGCGGGCGTTCGCGTGCCGGGCGATGTTGGCGAGGGCTTCCTTGAAGAAGAGGAAGACTTCGCGGCGGGCGTCGGCGGTCCAGGAGGGTGGGGGATTTTCGGGCGCTGCAGACCAGACGATTTCCTGCCGGGCGAGCATGCGCTGGGCGGTGCGATCGAGGCGGGTGGCGAGGTCGAGGCCGGCTTCTTCGCGGGCGCCGAGGACCCAGAGGACTTCGCGCATGGAATCCATGCTCTCGCGGCTGACGCGTTGCACCTCGTGCCAGTCTTCGCGGGCCTCGGGCGCGGCGCTGGCGGCGGCGAGTTCGCCGGTGACGGCGAGGCTGGCGAGGTTGCTGCCGATTTCATCGTGCAGATCGCGGGCGAGGCGCAGCCGGAGTTGCTCGATCTCGCGCACGCGGCGGCGGCGGCTGTGGGTCACGAAGGCGATGGCGAGGACGACGAGCGCGGCGCTCACGAGCGCGAGCGCGCGCCAACCCCGGCGGGTGGCGAGCTGCACGGCGTCGGTTTCGTCGCGGGCGAGGTCGGTAATTTCTCCATGCAAGATGCTGCGGCGCGACCAGCTCTCCAGCCACGCGGGCAGCTCCATGATGCGGCCGTAGCTGGCGAAGCCGTCGTTCAGCGCGCTGTCGGGCCACGCGCTGCTGAAGGACGAGCGATCCGGGGTGCGCGTGGCCGGAGCCGTGGGGGCGATGTTTTCTCCGCCGGAATAAATCTCGATTTCCGAGAGGCCGAAGCGGCGCCGCTGCGATTCGGGATCGTGCATCGTGAAGCGGACGACACGCGCGGTGCGGCGGGGTGTGGGGATGGTGATCGGGTTGTTGCCTGGATTGGGGAAATCGCGAGCCTCCACCAGCAGGGCTGGCTCGCCAAATCCTGGGTCGCTCGAAGTCTCGATGCGGAAGCCCTTGGGAAAAAGGAAACCGGGCACATCGGCGCCGATGCGGGCGTGAACGGGGTGAATGCGGATTTCATCGAGCTCACGCGGCGCGCCGAGATCGATCTGCATGTAAGGATCGGACCCATCGGGCGGTGCGTCGCTGAACAGGCCATCATAGGGGATGAGCTCGCGGCGGATCGGCGGTCCGAGCGGGGTGAGGCCATCGACGAGATTGGCCGCGGACCAACGCGGCAGGATTTCGTAGCGGCTGGAAACGCTGACGGGGCGATCGATGGCGACGTTGCGATTGCCGGACAGCGCGAGGATCTCGCTGAGCGCGAAAAAGTATTGGGCGTTTTCGAGCGCGAACTTGGTGACGGTGACGCGCACGTAGCGGGCGGTGCGGGGGGTGGGGAGATGCACGGCGAGCGGGGCGACGCCGGGATTCGGAAAATCGGATTCCGTGAAATCGGCCACGACGGCGGGTGCGAGGAACTCCGGTTCGTCGGCGAGATCGATGCGAAAGCGGCGGGGGAAGCCGTAGGCCGGGCGGTCGACGGATTGCCAATCGAGCTGCGCGGGGACGAGCGCGATCCAGCCGAGCGGCTGCGGGCTGCCGAGGTCGATCTGCACCCATGCGGGATTGATCGGTGGGGAGTCGAGGCGCTGGTGCTGGTAACCAAACTGCTCGGCGGTCTGACCGACGACCGGCGTGCCGAGCGCGGCGAGTTCGCCTTCGAGGACGATGCGGCGCGCGGCGAGGCGATGCAGCTCTGGATTGAAGATCTCCGCGAGGCGCAAGGGTGGTTCCACCGCCGCGAGTACAAGGCAGGAGATGAGGAGGGGAGCGCGCACTTCGCCCGACTGTGACTCGGCAAAGGGCGCGGGCAAAGCCCGGAGCCAGCCAGTGCGTTACGCGAAGCCGTAACTGGAAGCGGCGACGGAACGTGGTTCAATGACGACGCCAAAGTTCTTCCCATGTCTCCGCAACAACAACGCGCTGCCTACCTGACCCGCCGGCAATTTTTCTCCCGGAGCGCCACGGGCATCGGCGCGGCGGCGCTGGCCTCGCTGCTGGAGCGCGATGGTTTTGGTGCGACGACTTCCCCCCGCGTCGGCGGACTCGCGGAGCTGCCGCACTTTCCGCCGAAGGCGAAGCACGTGATCTATCTGCTGCAGAATGGCGGGCCGCCGCATGTGGACATGTTCGACTACAAGCCGGAGATGGAAAAAATGCGCGGGCAGGAGATCCCGGCGTCGGTGCTCGGCGGCAAGCGCTTCTCGACGATGACGCAGAATGTGAAGCAGAAGCTGGTGCTGCCGGCGTTCACGAAATTTGCGCAGCACGGGCAGAGCGGGGGATGGTTTTGCGATTTCATCCCGCATGTCGCGGGGATCGCCGATGAACTCTGCATGGTGAAGTCGCTGCACACCGGGGCGGTGAATCACGCGCCGGCGATCTCGTTTTTTCTCACCGGCGCGGAGCAGCCCGGGCGACCGAGCATGGGCGCGTGGGCGACTTATGGACTGGGGACGGAGAGCGCGGAACTGCCGGGATTTGTGGTCATGACTTCGCGCGACAAGGAGGCGTCGTGCGGGCAGATTTTCTACGACTTCTACTGGGGCTCGGGCTTTCTGCCGTCGAAGTTTCAGGGCGTGCGTTTCCGCGGTAGCGGCGATCCGGTGCTGTATCTCTCGAATCCGGACGGCATGTCGCGCGAGGTGCGGCGCGGCCTGCTCGATGATCTGGCCAAGCTGAACGAGGAGCACTACGCAGAGTTTGCCGACCCGGAAATCCAGACGCGGATTTCGCAGTACGAGATGGCTTACAAGATGCAGGCGAGCGTGCCGGAGCTGATCGATTTTTCCACCGAAAGCGAGGCGACGCTGGCGATGTATGGACCCGATGTGAAGCGGCAGGGTTCGTTCGCCTACAACTGCCTGATGGCCCGCCGCCTCGTGGAGCGCGGCGTGCGCTTCGTGCAATGCCTGCACGCCGGGTGGGATCACCACAACAACCTCTCGACGCAGTTCCAGATCCAGTGCCGCGATACCGATCAGGCAAGTGCCGCGCTGGTGAAGGATCTCAAGCAACGCGGCTTGCTCGATGACACGCTGGTGATCTGGGGCGGGGAATTTGGGCGCACGCCTTTCATCCAGGGCGACATCACCGACCGCAAAAAATGGGGTCGCGATCATCACCCTTACGCCTTCACCGCATGGATGGCGGGTGGCGGCACGAAGCCCGGCACGATTTACGGCGAGACGGACGACTTCGCGTTCAACGTGGTGCGCGATCCAGTGGACGTGCATGACTTCCAGGCCACCGTGCTGCACCTGCTCGGGATCGATCACGAGCGGCTGACCTTCCGTTTCCAAGGCCGCCAATTCCGCCTGACCGATGTGCATGGAAAAGTGGTGCAGGGGATCCTCGCCTGACGCCGGACAAGCGGTGCGTGGAGGAGCGCAAGGGAGGATGAGACAGCCACGGGGCCAGGCGTTACCGTTTCAGTAGAAAGATGAGTCACCCTTTATGAAAACAATCCTCGTCCCCGTAGATTTTTCCGATGTGACGGCCCGAGTCGTCGAAACCGCGCGGCAGCTCGCACAGGCGTTCGCTTCCCGCATCGTGCTGCTCAATGTCGCAGAGCCGGAGCCGGATTTCGTGGGTTTCGAACCCGGCCCGATCACCGTCCGGCAAAGCGTCGCGCGCGATTTTAAGGTCGAGCGCCAGCGGCTCGATGAGATCAAAGCGCTGGCAGCGGCCGGCGGTGTGGACGTCCAGGCGCTCCACATTCAAGGACCCAGCGTGGAAAAAATCCTGCACGAGGCCGGTGAGCAGGAGGCTTCGTGGATCGTGATGGGCTCCCACGGGCACGGTGCGTTCTACGAATTGCTCGTCGGGAGCGTCACCAACGGCGTGCTGAAAGGCGCAAAATGCCCGGTGGTCATCGTCCCCGCGGCAGGCGCTGCGGAGTAGTGTTCCCGGTTCGCGGCGGTCAGTAAACGCTCTGCGGCCCGCCAGCGCGGGATGGCGCGTAGCGAATCGTCGGCGCATCGCCATCGTAGATTCGCGCTTCGGATTTCGGCTTCGACGCGCAACCGGCGAGCAAAGCGATGATAGGGAGAAGGAGCAAAATTTTTCGCACCCCGCATGATACATCGCCCGGGAGGGCGTAGCGAACGATTCACTGCAAAGAGGGACAGGGCAATCGCATCAAAACGACCTGGCTCACCCCCTCCACCTGGCTGAAGCGCTGCCCCACGATCTCATCCGCCATCTCAAACACCTCACTCGCCGACCGCGTCTCCGAAGTCATCGCCAGCACCATCACCGGCGAGTCCGCCGGGTTCACCTTCCGATCAGTCGGCGGGTTCGGCAGATTGCTTGGCAAATCATTCGCCGCCGCATTGATCGCCGCCTGCACATCCCGCGCCGCCGCATCCACCTTCCGATCCAGGTCAAACTGCACATTGATCGAAGTCCCCCAGCGTACTGGTCGACGTCATCTCCGTCACCCCCGCGATCGGTGGACGCAAAGGAGCTTCGACTCCATCGAACCCTTCTACAACCGCCGCCGCCGGCATCGCAGGCTCGGTCATCGCCCGTCGCTCGACTTCGAGAAACAAAGGTTCCCCCCAACCAAAACCAACTAACCTCAATAACCTACGAACAGTCCAAACCGCGCTTTCGAGGAAAGATCACAGCGAGGAGCCCTGAGCTTGACGCCGGGGGTGCATGTCTTACAAAGCTCCCGCCGGTCCGCAGCGCCAGCCACAGCCATCGCACCATGAAACCGTCGACGCTCCTTCTCTACACGCTCGCCCTCCTCACCCTCGGCCTGCGGCCCGCCCGCGCCGCGATCGTCGTCGTCGCGCCCACGCCCACCACCGCGGGGAGCCTCCTGATCACTCAGGATATCGTGATTCCCGTCACCGTCAGCGGTCCGGCGCAACTCTTGGTCTTCGACAATTGGGTGCCGACATCCGACGGGGGAGTCCACACCTCGGCCCTCGGCGCCTCGGTGCAGTACACCATCGATGGCGGGAGCAGCCAGACGGCGACGAATGCGACGTTGACTGACAACGCGGTGACCCCGTTCTTCGACGTCACGGCGAACGACGGATATTTTACTTTCCCGACCTCCTTCTCGGTGACGATCGGCAATGTCGTGACGTTCACCGCGGGCACCTACCCCCTCGCGGCCACCAGCTTTTTCAATCCCCAAGCGACCCAGACCTTCACCGGCAACGTCTTTCTCGCCAACAACTTCTCCGCCCGTCTGAGCAACAACATCGCCGTGCCCGAGCCCACCACCGCCGCGCTCTGCGGTCTGGGCCTGCTGCTCGCCGGCGCGGTGCGGCGGCCGCGGCGGGCGGGTGGTGGGCGCAGCTAGCCGCGCTCCCCAGACCCTGCCTGGCGCTTCCGGGCGGCCGGCCGGTCGCGCGGAGCGCTTTACTCTCCCCGAACCGCGCGGTTTCTGACAGGCTCCGCGGCATGGCGGCATCCATTCCTTCTCCGACGGCGACATTCTTCGATCCCATCGACGACGAGCCGCAGCTCTGGTTCGACGCCGAGAAGTTCCCCGATCGCCAGGCCCTGCTCGACCAGCTCTCGCAGGCCATCGCCAAGTGCCGTCCCCCGCAGGTCTTCGGCGTCCACGGCGATTGGGGCACCGGCAAGACCAGCTTCCTCCATCGCCTCCAGCACCAGCTCACCGGCGAGTGCCTGCAAAATCGCGGGTTTGAAGCCTTCAAGAAGCGCCTGCGCAAGGAGCACGCTGCTTTCCCGAACGTCACCGCCGTCTGGTTCGAGGCCTGGCGCTATCAGCACGAAGCCGCTCCCATCGTCGCACTCCTGCAGGAGATGCGCGCGCAGTTGGAGAAGAAGCGCAGCTTCCTCGAGAAGATGGTTGCCGGTCTCGGGGACGAAACGGCCGTGGCCATGAACGCCGCGCTCCTCGCCTTGGAAGACCTCACCGGCAAGCTCTCCCTCAAGCTCGGCCCGCTTACCGCCGAGGTCCGCGGGAAAGGACCTCGCCTTCGCGAAGCCCGGCAGCAATGGGAGTCCGACAACCTGGCCGCCAAGCTCCCTTCCCATCACATCCGCGAGCATCTGGAGAGCATCCTCGACGCCCTCCTGCCGGGTGAACCCCTCACCAAACGTGGCCGCACCACAGCGGACCTCCGCCTCGTCATCTTCATCGACGACCTCGACCGCTGTGAACCCGAGGCTGCTTTCCGCCTGCTGGAGTCCATCAAGATTTACCTCAACCTCCGCAACTGCGTCTTCGTTCTCGGCCTCAACCAGCGCGAAATCGAGCGCGCCATCGCCACCGTGCTGCCCAAGCAGGAGAGCAGTGGC
>Ga0209181_10002576_pt1 | contig 29455 bp, 24 predicted proteins | sample MAT05_FD_187208 | JGI IMG/M metagenome (GOLD analysis project Ga0209181, IMG submission 187208) | Freshwater microbial communities from Lake Fryxell liftoff mats and glacier meltwater in Antarctica - MAT-05 (SPAdes) (version 2) | ecosystem: Environmental > Aquatic > Freshwater > Ice > Liftoff...
AGTCTTGTGTCTTGTGTCTGAAGTCTGAAGTCTTGTGTCTGAAGTCTTGTGTCTGAAGTCTGAAGTCTGAAGTCTTGTGTCTTGCGTCTGAAGTCTTGCGTCTGAAGTCTTGTGTCTGAAGTCTGAAGTCTGAAGTCTCTCTACTGCTTAATAACCTGAATTTTTCTTCGCGGAATAATGTAGCCGTTCAGGTATAAAATGGATCGCGCATTGGGTGAGGAATTATCATAAACAACCAACCCCGGATAGGTAGCCCCGCTTTTACCGACACTTTCAAATTCCAAGCGGATGGTACCGCTTTTACCTGGTGGTATGGGTTTTTTCGGATATTTAACTAAAGTGCAATCACAGGTGGTTTTTATATCTCGAATCAGGTAAGGCGCGTCACCGATGTTTTTTACAATAAAAGAATCTAATAATAAGGTACCTTCTTCGATCTCGCCAAAATGCAAGGTATCGCGGTTCCATTCTATACGGGTATTAGGAACGGGTTCTGCCGCCGGTTCGCCCGTTTGAGCCTGCATAATTACCGGCATCGCTAATAAAAATAGTATATAAAATTTCATGACGCGCGAATTTAGAAGGCGCAAATAAGTGATTATGCTGAAATAAACGCGGTTATAAATTTATGCAAAAATCACACAATCAAACAGTAGTGGAACTCATAATTAATAACTCATAACTACTTATCAGGTCTTTATACGAAAACTATTGCAAAAGTAATTAAAAGCAGCGAAACAGTAGCACGGGAATTCATTCATTTATTCATTCACCGACAAAAACGCATAAAAAACATTATTTTTACTTAAAAACTTAGAAATATTATTTCGTTCGCGTTAATCTGATCTAAGTAGGTAAATAGCAATAGTCGTAGTTTTGAATTTCATTAATTACCTTATTATCAAGGGTTTGTGAGACTTTTGGCTGCCGACTATTGACTGTGTACCACTTATTTTTTGCCTTCCACCCTGTTTTTCCGTAAATAAATTAATGAGGGGGGTACGCGTATATTTTTTTTACAAAAAAACATACGCGTACCCCCCTCATTAATTTATTGCCGTGCCACGCCACGCTATCAGTTCAACTTTTCCATATCCCGTATCAAAATAGAATTGCGGTTGAAATGGATAAGGTTTGATTTTTTCAGTTCATTCAGAATAGCGGTCACTGTCTGACGGCTTGCGCCCACTAAGTTGGCAATATCCTGCTGTGTCAATCCGTGTTTTAGCAGGGTTTCAAAACCTACCTGACGACCGCGTTCTCCCGCACTTTCTTTGAGAAATTCGACAATGCGGCTGCGTACATCTTTCAAGATGAGGGACTCCCAATGGCGCTCTGCTTTTCTTACGCGTTCTCCCAAAGCCCAAATAACGGCTTGTGCAAGCGGCAAGCTGCGGTTCATCATTTTTTTGAATTCATCAACCGGAAGGATAAAGTAATCTACATCGCGGCTCATGGCACAGGCAAACTCTGTACGGCGTTGTTCCCCGGCCAGCCCCAATTCGCCAAATATGGTATTAGGGTGCTGGATATTCTTGATGATCTCTCGTCCGTCGTTGGAGTAAATCCCAATTTTTACGGCACCATTCGCCAATAAAAACAAATTGGAAGAGGGCTCATCAGACAAATAGATATAAGAATGTTTTGGAGCCATTCTGCGTTCAACAATGGAAGAAAGCCACTCCAACTCAACTTTGGTTAAACCGACAAACAGCGGAAACTGCTGTAAGGTGTCAATAGTATTTTTTATGTGCATATATGACTCAGGCGGATAATTGATTAAGCATTTAATGTACCCAAAACTGTGCCAAGATCACCAAAAAGCATCATTAACGATTCTTTTGAAAAATATTCTTCATAAAAACCCCATAGTATAACACTTATCTGTTACTTTCGCCGCAGCATCACCCTTTTAATATTCCATTTTTCATTATGGTTCAACCTTTTTCATTATTGTCAGATTTTGACATCGCTCTTTTCCAGGCTGGCAAACACTTTCAACTTTACAAAAAACTAGGCAGCCATTTAGTAGAAGTCGAAGGCATTAAAGGGGTTCATTTTGCCGTGTGGGCACCCAATGCAAAGCGGGTCTCCGTGAATGGGGATTTTAATAAATGGAATACAGAAAGCCATATTTTATTGCCTCGTTGGGACAATAGCGGTATCTGGGAAGGATTTATCCCCAATTTGGGCAAAGGCACGGTTTATAAATACCACGTTAAGACGTATAACGGGCCCAGTTTAGATAAAGGCGACCCTTATGCACAGCGGTGGGAAACACCGCCCCGCACTGCTTCCATCGTTTGGCCCTTTGAGTACCAATGGAAAGATGGCGATTGGATGGCAAAGCGAAAAGCAGAAGCCCACGACGCACGCCCCTGGTCAGTCTATGAAATACACGTCGGCTCCTGGAAAAAGAAGGCTGACGACGGCAATCGCTCCCTCAACTACCGGGAATTGGCCGAGGATCTGGTACCCTATGTAAAAGATATGGGATTCACTCATATAGAGTTGATGCCCGTTACGGAACACCCTTATTATCCCTCCTGGGGCTATCAGGTGACCGGCTATTTTGCACCCACCAGCCGATTTGGCGACCCGGAAGACCTGATGTATTTGATGGACAAATGCCATGAGGCGGGTATTGGTGTGCTGTTAGACTGGGTACCGTCCCACTTTCCGAGCGATATTCACGGCCTCTACATGTTTGATGGCTCGCATTTGTATGAATATGCCGATATGCGTCGCGGGTTTCAGCCCGACTGGAATAGTTATGTATTTGATTACGGCCGCAATGAGGTACGTTCTTTCCTGATTAGCAGCGCCTTATTTTGGCTGGAATACTACCATATTGACGGCTTACGGGTAGATGCGGTGGCCTCCATGCTCTACCATGACTACTCGCGCAAAGAGGGCGAATGGATTCCGAATATTCATGGCGGCAAAGAAAATTTAGAAGCCATTTCTTTCCTGCGAGATTTCAATGAAGCCGTACATCATCATTATCCGGGTACGGAAACCATTGCTGAAGAAAGCACAGCCTTCCCGGGTGTCACGCATCCGACGGCCACCGGAGGTCTGGGCTTCAACCAAAAATGGATGATGGGGTGGATGCACGATACGCTCAATTATTTCAAACGCCCTCCCATGTTTCGCCGCTGGCACCAAAATGAAATTACATTCTCCATGGTGTATGCCTATTCTGAAAGGTTCATGCTGCCCCTCAGTCACGACGAAGTGGTGCACCTAAAATCTTCCCTGCTGTATAAAATGCCCGGAGATGAATGGCAAAAATTTGCCAACCTGCGGGCGCTCTTTGGGCATCAATGGACCCATCCGGGATCGCAAATCCTGTTTATGGGTGGCGAAATAGGCCAAACAACCGAATGGAGTCACGATCAGGGCGTAACGTGGGAACTTCTGCAATACGACTACCATAAAGGCGTCCAAAATTGGGTAAAAGCCCTAAATCACGTGTATTCCGCTCATCCGGCCCTTTGGCGCAATGCCTTTGTACCGGAAGGATATGAATGGATTTCGGGCGACGACACCGAAAACTCTGTGGTGTCTTACCTCCGAAAAGGAGCAGCCCATGAACCACAGTTATTGGTCGTTTGCCACTATGGCACGCAACACTTTGAGTCCTATACCCTTGGAGTACCGTACAGTGGCACCTGGCACGAGTTACTCAACAGCGATGCGAAAAATTTCGGTGGCGGCGACCACCTCAACGGCGATTTAAAAGCAAAAAAGGAGCCTTCTCACGGGAAAGACTATTCCATTACCTTCAAAATGCCCGCGCTTTGTGTGATGATTTTTGAAGGAGTGGATGTACCAAAAGTAAAAGCGGAAACAAAGACGGCAAGCATACTACCACCCTCAACCGAAAATAAGAAGGCAAAAATAAAGAAATAACTTATCATGGATGGCGGGCGTGGACACCCCGACGTACAGTAAACCACTCTACGGGCTTTTGTGTTTCAAAAAATCCACTCTACGGCCTTTTGTCTCTTTTGTGTTTCAAAAAATCCACTCTACGGGCTTTTGTACCCTTTTGTCTCTTTTGTGTTTCAAAAAATCCACTCTACGGGCTTTTGTACCCTTTTGTCTCTTTTGTGTTTCAAAAAATCCACTCTACGGGCTTTTGTACCCTTTTGTCTCTTTTGTGTTTCAAAAAATCCACTCTACGGGCTTTTGTACCCTTTTGTCTCTTTTGTGTTTCAAAAAATCCACTCTATGAGCTTTTGCACCCTTTTGTGTTTCAAATATTATACTTTTCCAGTCTACGGTAAAGGCTGGCCCTGGTCAACCCTAATTCCTGAGCGGCTTCTGTAATATTGCCGTGGTGTTTTTGTAAAGCTTTGGTAATGAGTTGTTTTTCCATATCATCCAAATTCATGGTAGAAAAGTCGCCAGATATGCCAGTTTCGGAATTGGCACTGCGAAAGAAAAAGTCGTGTAATTCCAATTTTTCTCCCATGGCCATAATAACGGCCCGTTCGACAGCATGCTGCAATTCGCGGATATTGCCGGGCCAATTGTAATGCTGCATTTCCCGCAGCAGATCAGGTGCCAATCCTTTTACGGTCCGACTGTATTTTTGAGCAAATTGCGCGATAAAATGGGTGGCCAACGGCTCAATATCTTCCGGTCGTTCGCGCAAAGGCGGCAATGATATTTCTATGGTATTGATCCTGTACAACAAATCCTGGCGAAATTCCCGGTTCTTCACCATTTCATACAGGTTTTGGTTGGTGGCTGCGATGACGCGTACGCTGACCGGACGCGAGCGATTGGCTCCTACGCGGGTGACTGTTCTGTTTTGCAAAACCGTCAGGAGTTTGGCTTGCAACCCAAGGGGGAGGTTGCCAATTTCATCCAAAAAAATAGTGCCTCCATCCGCCGCTTCAAATCGGCCCGGGCGATCCTCCCGGGCATCGGTAAAAGAACCTTTTACGTGTCCGAACAATTCGCTTTCAAACAGCGACTCCGTCAGAGCACCCAAATCCACTTTCACGTAATTTTCTTTAAAACGAAGCGATTGCGCGTGTATCGCCTGTGCAATCAAGTCCTTGCCAGTACCATTTTCGCCCAGCAACAACACATTGGCATCGGTTTCGGCTACTCTTTTGATCGTTTCAAACACGTGCTGCATGGCCCGGCTGCTGCCCGTGACCATTTCCGGCAAATCACGAGCCTCGGCAAGGTTACGCCCGGTTTGTTTCGTTTTAAGCAAATCCGTTTCTTCCTGACTGGTTTTGAGTTTGAGCGCTGAACTAAGAGTAGCCAGCAAGCGGTCGTTGTCCCACGGTTTCAGCACGAAATCAGTCGCCCCGTTTTTAATCGCCCGAACGGCCAATTCCACATCTCCGTAAGCAGTAATTAGTACGACCACTGCGCCGGGGTCAATTTCTAATATTTTTCCTAACCAATGAAAACCTTCCTGACCGGTATTTTTGGCGCTTCTGCCAAAATTCATATCCAACAAAATAACGGAATAGCGCTTTTGGCGCAGCAGCACAGGTATCTCCTCGGGGTCGCGGGTAGTGTCAACATCAGAAAAATGACGCTTCAGGAGCAGCTTGCCTGCACTGAGTACGCCTGGATTGTCATCAACAATCAGGATGGTAGCTTCGTTCATGTTCATCCCAAAGACAGTATTTTTTTAAAAGGGTGCGCAAAGGAACAAAAAAAATCTAACTTTGCCTCAATTTGTTGATTTACTCGTTCCTATGATTCTCGGCATCATCCCGGCTCGATACGCCTCCACCCGATTTCCCGGCAAACCGCTGGCAGATATTCAGGGCAAAACCATGATTCAACGCGTTTATGAACAGGCTATCCAATCGAAAACGCTGCATCAGGTAATAGTTGCCACGGATGATGCCCGCATAGTAGAACATGTACAAGCCATCGGCGGCATGGTGGTCATGACGATGAGTGAGCATCCCAGCGGCACCGACCGATGTGCAGAAGTAGCCCGGTTATTCCCCGATGCGGAGGTTATTGTCAATATTCAGGGAGACGAACCTTTTATCCAACCGGAACAGATTGATCTGTTGGTCAGCACTTTGCTGAATAGTCAACACAACTCCATTGCTACCTTAGCGAAAAAAATAACCGACCCGGAGGTATTGGACAACCCCAATACGGTAAAAGTCGTGTTTTCTGAAATGACCGCAACCGCCATTTATTTTAGCCGCCATGCCATCCCTTTTGCACGCGGTGTAGCGGCGGCGGCCCGATTAGAACATTGCGCTTATTACAAACATATTGGCTTGTATGCTTACCGGCGCCAGGCTTTGGAAAAAATAGCCCTACTCTCCCCTTCCCCACTCGAACTTGCAGAGTCGCTGGAACAACTCCGCTGGCTTGAAAATGGCCTGCAAATCGCGGTTGGAATAACCGATTTGGAAACAACAAGTGTTGATACACCGGAGGATGTAAAAAAAATTTGTTAATGCTTTAAATTTTCGTAAAAACACTGGTACATTTGCAAACCCAAATTCCTTCTTTTTATTTTTTGACCAAACTTTTATTTTCATTACAATGAAAAATCGCTACATTATCCCGGTAATGGCAGGCTTATTGCTTGTCTTTTTCTCTTGCTCCCGCCAGGAAACCGCCGTTACTGAAACCGCTGACGAATTGAGTCAGGATGTTTTGGCACATATTGCTGCCTTAGGTTTTAGTACGGAAGGCGCGTATGCCCACGATGGAGGTTATATCGTTGAAAACGATATTTTCCTCCCCGCAGAAGACCTGAATCAAATTGCTGAAGTGAAAGCCCTGATTGTTGGAAATCAGGAGCAGTATCGCACCACCAATTTAGTAACTGGTTTGCCGCGCGTGATCACTATCTCTATGGCTTCGCAATTGCCTGCCAGCTACAGCCCGGCTGTTGATGAAATGATCAGCCGCTACAACTCGGCAAACCTGCAACTTACGTTCTCGCGGGTAGCATCAAATGGTGACATCAGATTAGTAAAAGGTAATGGCAATTTTTTAGCTTCTGCGGGTTTCCCGACAGCTACTGGCGCTCCATTCAATCAGGTGAAGATCAACGCCAATGCCATCGGCACGGGTACTTCTACCACTTTCATTAATTATGTTGCTACCATTATGGCCCATGAAGTAGGCCACTGCATCGGATTCCGCCACACGGATTATATGGATCGTTCTTACAGCTGCGGCGGCGCTACTGCCAATGAAGGAGCCTCTACAGTAGGTGCTGTTCACATTCCCGGTACCCCTACGGTAGCGGATAGTGGTTCCTGGATGCTGGCATGTATCGGTTCCAATCAAAATCGTCCATTTAATAACAATGACGTGACTGCCTTGACTTTTCTGTATTAATTAGTGGCACGTAAATGAATGCCTTAGACGATACTGACATAATTTTTTTGCAAAAAAATCATGTCAGTATCGTCTAAGGCATTCATTTACGGATTGAGGACGCACCATAAATTGACAAACTGAATGTACCCCATCCAAATGCTAATAAGATAGTTGTCAATGCCTCAATGCCTCAGGGGTAAATAACTAATTTCCCTTTGCCAACCTGCTGTGTACCCCGCCTGATTTCCCATATATATACGCCCGCAGCAAGGCTATTCAAGGAGATTTGGTTGCGAACATCTTCCAACGGCTGCCGGAGCACTTCCCTTCCAGACAGGTCAAACAGGCGCAATTCCAATTCGCCGGGCAACGCACTAATCACCTGAAACTTCCCGCCGGATGGCGCAGGATTGGGATACACCCACCACCCTTCCTGACTTGGGACAAATACGGTCAAGGTATCACTGTACAACGGTGTCCCGTTTAGGGTGGTCAGCACTACCCGATATCGCTGTATTCCAGGCAGTGCATTTTCATCCGTGAATTGAAACAGGGTGTTTTCCAAGGGTGAATTCCATTGTTTTAAGGAAACAAAACTGTCTTGTCCTATTCGTTGCAAAGATATTTTTGCTACGCTGTAAACCGTTCCAATAGAAAAAAACAAGGCCGGATAGCTATTTTGCGACAGCGTTGCGTAGAATTGCCGGAAATAACAAGCCACCCCTTGTTGCACTATTGCCGGTGCGGCACTTCGGCTGCCGGCAATGCCGGAACGGGCATCCACGGCACGAACGGCAAAGTGGGTTTGAGGAAAAGCCTGGCGCGGCAACACTACGAAAGTATCAGCCGTAGTAAAAAGGTACTGTAAATATTGGTTGCCCAACCCTTCTACCTGATAGTGAAGTTTGCTACTCGAACTATTCCAAAAAATCAGCACAGAATCGGGACAATTGAACCCCACTTTTACGGATACTGCGGGCGAAATTAAAAAGGAGTCGGATACCACACAGCGCCCTGCTGAACAACACTGCACTTGCGCGGCACCAATATAATTGGGTACTCGCCAGCGAAAATAGCCATTTTTTATATTTACGGTAGCGGCAATGGTGATCCAATTGGTTTGGGTGATGGGTTTCCAGGAAAATTCAGCCGCTGCGTCGTCCATGTCGGATGTCCATTGCAGCAGCACCTCCTTATTGGGTACCACCGGGGCACCGCTTATTGGGAATTCCCATAAAAAATGGTCTTTCAAGTCAGCTGCCCAAGACACAGCAAAAAGTGTTTTATCTAATAGTTGCCTGCCACAGACCGTGAGATCATACACGCCGGGTAGTGGAAAATCCAGCGAAATTTGTTCCACGTTATTGAGGGTATCCTGTCCTTTCCCGGCTGGTAAGGCTAACGAATCCAATTGCGGGTGGGTTTTGAGCACCCAGGGCAGCACTATTTTACCTTCAGGAGTTTGAATGGTTATATCCAAATCCGAGTACAGAGCCTTATCGATAGTTGAATAATTTTCAGGTGTTTCATCATCCCAAACTACAGTAAACTTGATATTGCGCAGGTTTTTTTCGAATACTATCGGCAGATGCAGGGTATCTTCCGGGAATAAATACCCGGTTATTATTTTTTTTTCGTTTATGATTTGCAGGGATTTTCGCATATCCAAACTTCCCCATCCACTTTTAAAATCGGGGCCGGGAGCCAACAGATCGGTCGCACCGGCTATCAATGCAGCCCGCACAGCGCAACTTGCGGGCAAAGCGCCGTATCGCTCCCGATAGGTTTGCTGCATAACCGCCACGGCACCCGATACCAATGCGGCAGATTCGGAAGTGCCGCTATGACCGTAGGCGCAAATATCCGGCTTGATGCGACCATCATAGGCTGGCCCGTGCGAGCTGAATGGTTGCAATTGGTTAAAAGAATCCACTGCGGCAACTATCAAGGCATTTTTGGCCATTTTAAAACCGCCCGTCAGGTTGGCAACACCCGGAATTCCGACATACCGCCCGGTCATTGCATCTTTTTGACCTTCATTACCAGCAGAAAACACGTGTACTAAGGTCGGATTTATCCGCACAGCATGATCAAAAGACCTGCTATTTGCGTCATATTGATTTTGGTTATCCCATCCGTAAGCATGATTTTGTACCGTAATACCCTGATTACGGTAAAAAGTGTCGGCATCTGCCGTGAAATTCGTACCAAAAGCAGTAGAAATCAACTTGCAACCCGGCGCACTACCCTGCCCCTGCGTCCCGGAAATTCCGGCCCCACCAATTAAGGTGGCAACGGTGGTAGCATGAGCAGTAGGGTCAATTAAATTTATTGCATTGGGCAAAACCCGGTTTTTCAGGTCAATATCTGTCAATTGAAATTGTCTTTCTTTTACGCTTACCACGATTCCTGCACCTGTTGCGTTAGGAAAGATATGGTTTGCTGCAAGTACTTTGTTGATGTACAAGTTGTGCCCCGGCACCATCATTTCCGATCGTTGTGCTGCTGCCTCGCTCAAAAAAAACGAAAAAACGAAAATGGTTAAAAACCGCATTAGTAAGTAATTACTGGTGATTAGGTCATTTGTTTCACAACTATTTAATTGTGTTAACTTTACATAAACTGATAACTAAGTAGTCCACAGTCAATAGTGGGCAGTCCACAGTCTCATAAACCTTTGATAATACGGTAATTAATGAAATTCAAAACCACGATTATGATTTATCTACTTGTATTATTGTTTACCCGTTCCTTACACGTTACTGCTCAAAATTTTGCTACTAAGGAAAAAGCCTTTTTAGAGCGTTTTACTATTCCGCTTGGACTAAAAAATTCCGCAAACAGTACATAAATACCCGGTCTCGCACGCGGGCCATTATCCGTATCGCCGTCCCAGCGCATAAAACCTTCTATCCCGGCCAATTCCTGCCGCCCCAGCCGGCGAATGGGGATACCGCCGGAATCAAAAATGGTGATGGTAGCCGCAAATCCCGGCTCGGGCAATTGATATTGTATGGTTAAAAAATCTTCAAATCCGTCGTCATCGGGGGAAAAACGCTCCGTTGGCAAAAAAATTAACCCATCAGCGGAGGCACCTCCGGTTTGGAGGCTTTGAGAATTGGGCAGGGTTGGTGTACCTGGTGCGCCCGTGCGATTGGGTGCTGCGGAGGTCCAGTTTGCGGCCACATTGGTTGGATCTTCGGTGCTGATACGCTCTAAAGCAACGCCGTTCCGTTGGGTCGTATTGAACAGGGCATTGTGCCATACTTCCTGATAAATGAAAGAATCTACCGTGACATCCACCCCGTCTTTTACCCAGTATAAGGTTACATTTCCTTTTTTATCATTCATAGAAGGCAGGCCCAATTCTATAATGTTTTCAGCGCGAATATTGGTAAAACGGGTGATAATATCATCCGGGGCCGCAGTAAAAACATCATATTGACCGGGCAGCAACAAGCGTTGGCGGGCAATTTCAACAATATCAGGGTCATCGTAGAAGTTTGCGATAAAAAAACACTCCCAACTGAACACTTTTTTGCTCCTGTTGTACACTTCTATGTACCGGGAACCTCCGGTAGCGGGGTTAAACAGGACTTCATTGATCACAATATCGGCGGGTGCCGGCTTTTCAGGCAGTCCTACAAAAGCGGTATCCGTCGTAATGGCTGCATTTCCGGCGCAATCTAATACCACATTAGTGGCAGTCACTGCATATACCGTAGCAGATTGTAAGGGAGTGGCCAAGGTCAAGAGTACTACCGAAGGGTCACTACTCACCAAAGCGCTCGACACCGAAACAGTCGGCGCTATTTTGTAGCCGGCGGCATTGGCTGCCGCAGCACGGTCTAATCCTTCGGAAAAACGCAGGCGTAAGGTAGTGGCATTGGTCGGAAAGACATTTAACAGCCGTGGTTTTTGCGTATCTGGCGTTCGCTTGAGCGCTGAATTGGGCTGAGCGGGTGTACCACCCGGTAGTACTTCGCAGGATTGCCAGTTTTCTGCTCCCAAACAAGGTTTTCCGGGATCAATCCGCTCCAATGACCATCCGCCATTTTTTTTGCCCGCTTCGGTGTGCCAGGTATCGCTAAAAGACACCCGGTCAATGATATTGCCGGACGCATCACTCAGTGTAGGAGCGTCACCGGCATCATTCAACGAAGGAAAGCCCGAAACCGGCAATACGCGCTGCGTGATTTTTCTTAAACTGGTGGCACCGCTGGTATTGCACAGCAAAACAAAAGAATCAGGCTCCAGGGTATAAGAAGGCAGGGTTTTGGGGCTGCCGCCAGCATCTGAAAAAGCGAGGGAGGCAAGGTCTATGATTTTTTTACTTCGGTTGTACAATTCCACCCATTCGGTGGCTGGCAGTCCGGCAGATGGCGATATATCGGCGTAAATTTCATTGACAAGCACATCAAATTCAGCGGCTTTGTCAAACCTGAAAAACTGAAATCCGTAATTTTGGATCCCGCTTACGTTGCCCGTACAATCGGCAATATTATTGGTCTGTAAGGAGAAATTGCCATTGCCCAACGCTTTATTCAAGGTGAGTTTCAGGCTGTTTTTACCGGGCAACCACGTCACTTTTTGGGGCTGCCCTATGCCTTTGTCTATGGTGTAATTGGCGGGATTAACGGCGGAAGCAGAATCCAATATTTCGTTAAAGACGACGGTTAATTCATTGGCATTGCCCGCCTGCACGCTTTGTAAAACTGGCGGAATTATGTCGGCAAGGGTTACTCGAATCGCTACGTCGTCCAACTCAAATTTATCCTTATTGGTGGCGGTATTGATACATTGAAAGCCAAAATAGCGATCGCATCCGCCGCTAAAGGTGGTATCGGTGACGCTGAATTGCGGTTGTGCGGACTGCCCGGCAGGGGTGGCTGCTACGGTCCAGATACTGCCCGCTGCGCGGCGCACATTCAAGGCTACCTCTACCGGCGCATTGGCCACGAGGCCGGGCGTGCCGGCAGCCAATTCGGTTTTGACGGTGCCGGTCTGCCGATACAATCGAATAGCATCCAAACTGCCCGTCTCCCCCATTTGCAGGAAATAGCCATTGGCGACATTCAAATCTGCCTGATCGGCCATCAAATAGACCCTGAGCAGGTTTTGAGTGGAAGGGGCAAAATCAAGGCGCACTTTGAACGCCCATTCAACATTGTTCGGGATATTGCCTTTTACCACCAGGACAGAGGTAGCTGCTCCGGGTGCATTGAGTTGTAATTTGCCGGCAGCATTGACCGTAAAATTGGCAATATCACCCCTCCAAACGGGATTCACCGTGATATTTCCGTCGGAAAAATCATCGCTTACCTGAGCAAGGATTGCAGGTATGGTGGCCAATAAAATCAGGCAACCTATTACTAAAATGCGCATAATAAAAAAATTGAATGACTTGAATTACACTTATTTTGGCAAAAGTAATGACTTAGTTGTAATTTTGGCGGTAAATTTAAATGGCACTACAATATTTCATTTTATATAAGCCGTATAACGTGCTGTCGCAGTTCACCCGTGAAACGCCGCAGCAACAAACGTTGGCGGACGTGGATTTCGATTTTCCGCGAGATGCCTACCCGGTTGGGCGGTTGGATGCCGACAGCGAGGGTCTGCTACTGTTGACCAATGATAAGTCACTGAACGACAAATTGTTAAGCCCTAAAAATCAACACCCTCGCACTTATTGGGTACAGGTGGAAGGCATCCCGGATGATGATGCTTTAGATCGGTTAAAAAAAGGTGTTTCGTTGAAAATTGACGGGAAAACATTTCAAACACAACCAGCACAAGTCCGGCTTTTAACGCCGCCGGTCCAGCTTCCGGCGCGCAATCCGCCAGTCCGTTTCAGAAAAACGGTACCCGATACGTGGATAGCACTCACCCTGACGGAGGGGAAAAACCGACAAGTTCGCCGAATGTGTGCGGCGGTGGGGTTCCCGGTTTTACGATTGGTGCGGGTCAAAATCGGCGCATTGGCGTGGGGAGACGCTATTTTGGGGGAGATGCAACCGGGAAATGTGAAAATTATAGAAAAAGCGGATATCCGATAGTAAGCAGTTACGAATGATGCGTTATGAGTTCCACAACTGTTTGATTATGTGAGTTTTGCATAAATTTATAACCGCGTTTATTTCAACACACCTGATTAAGTAGTCCACAGTCAAGAGTCGGCAGTCTACAGCCTCACAAACCCTTGACAATTAAGGTAATTAATGAAATTAAAAACTACGATTATTGCTATTCACCTGATTAATAAGGAGAAGGGAGAAATTTTACATAGAAATCTGATATTTGCAGTATATTTGCGCTTTTAAATGTAGATTTGCAGCACTTGAAAGAAAAAACAATAAGAACCGGGAATAGCAGCGGCCCAAAATCGTATTTATCTTTCTCTTATGATGATTTAGATGCCCTGTCACTAAAAGTATTACGGGATCAATTTATACCAGCCATCTTACCAGCGGTTGCCCCCAGTGAATGGCTTTTTATGACTTTGCAACGAAATCTATTGTTACCCATGGCCTCGGAAAAAGCAAAAAGCGAACACCTGATTGCACCAATTCTAACGGAAATGGTCGTTAGAAATCGTCATTTGTTTACTTATTTTTCCGGATACACTTTCGATGTAGATAAATCGCATGGGCTGGCCGGGCGATGCGATTTTATTTTGACGCTCGCTCCTCGTTCACCTCGCATTGAGGCCCCTGCATTTTGCATTGTGGCAGCCAAAAATGATAATTTAGACAACGGTATTCCACAATGTGTTGCCCAGATGTATGCTGCAAAATTGTTTAATGAACGACGGAAGCATCCGACTCCGGCTATTTACGGGGCCGTTTCTTTTGGATTAGAATGGCAATTTCTCCGATTAACGGGTGATATGGTACAATTGGACCCGACTATTTATTATCAGGTAAATCTGCCCGAATTACTCGGCGCTTTACAGTATATCATTGATGCCGTAATAACAGTATAAAACGCTCCAGATTGACACCCGTAAAAGTTAATATATACATCTCCTTCACGGAACAAGATATTAGTGTTCTTGAAAAACTATTGCAATGGCTGTACCCCATGCGCGATGAGGTGAATATTTGGTATCTCAACCCCCCAAAAAAATTGCCGCCCATGCCTGCACCGTGGAATTTTTTATTCTTTTGGTATGAAACACCCGATGTCATGGATCATTATCGTAAAGTATTGGTAGCGCAATTGCAACGCGCTCATATTTTTGTATTTCTGACAAACTACCGCTCTTTAAATGATGAACGAGTCGGCCAGGAAATTGATTTTGCCGTGAAGCGTCGAATCGCCAGCGAGTATGACGTAAAGCCGATCATTTTCCCGCTAATTACCAGCCCCTGTCAATGGAAGCGCGATTCCCGGCTTAGCGGTTTTAAGCCACTTGGGCCAGCAAAAAGTCTTGCAGAAGCTAAACCGGAAGAAGCCGCTTATTTAGAAATTACGGAACAGCTGACCAAAGTAATTCGTTCCCTCCAAACGCCACTCAACGAAGCAAAATATGCCCTGTCTCAAATACGGCCCGAACTACGAAAAGCGCTAAAGCCGAATCCCTATTTGGACGAAAACCCGGAAGCCACTACTTACCAGCCACCCAATGTCTCTTATCCGCCAGAGTGGTTGGGCTGGGCTGTTGTGCTACTGATTTTTGTTTCCATTGCGGGCGCTGTTTACCGCCAAAATCCGCGCATTATCCGAAAACGGGGTGATAACGCCGAAGAACAATACGTTCGGCCATCAGAATATCGCCGGGAAAATCCGCTGATGCCACCCAAGTAGGTCGGGGCATCCTTACCCGACCAATAATTAACAAAAAAAATACGAAAAAAATGTTAAATTTTTTTGGTATTTTTTTTTTGGCACGGTTTTTAGACTATTAATTATGAAAGGACTAAAATTTGATTGGTTAATTGTTTTCATGGTTATGTTTAAGCCTTCTCGTCGGAAAGACGAGAAGGCTTTTTTTATTTTAAAAAAGTATTTTCTGAAAAATCATTTTACTTTTGCCGTTTCTTAATATTTGTGTTGATATTAATTTACTACCCGTAGCATGAAAAATGGGTTGCTGATTGTTTTTTTTGTTCTTTCTGCTTTACACCTTTTTGCTATTGCAGCGGGGATAGATGTCCTGCGGTATTATTCAAAACCTGTGTTGATGCCTTTGCTGATGGCATTGCTGTACCATAGCAGTGGCAACAGAAATTCGCCCTTGCGCTTCTGGTGGCAAACCGGGTTGGGGTTTTCCACATTGGGCGATATTTTGCTGATGTTTAGTGGCAGCACTTTTTTTCTCGCGGGTCTTGCTTCGTTTCTATTAGCCCATTTATCCTACATCCGGGGAATGCAGACGACATTGTCCGAACGGCGTGGTTTTTTGCTAAAAAATCCGCTCTGGATCATCCCTTTTGCGCTGTTTCCAGTACTACTGTTGGTTTGGTTGTGGGCCGATATTCCGGCGGGAATGCGCGCACCAGTGGCCATTTATGCTATGATTATTTCCGCTATGGCGTTGAGTGTTGTCCATTTGAGAACGTTTATTTCAGACGCTGTTTTTGCATCCATGTTGGGAGGTGCACTACTTTTTATGTTATCTGACAGCCTGATTGCGATCAATCAATTTGGACATGCACACTCCTATGCGCCCTTATTTATTATGGTTACCTATTTGGCAGGGCAATTTCTTTTAGTGAATGGCGTAAAAAATCTATTAATCGAGGCATGATAAACACGACACCCGAACGGCAAGACACAAAAGGTCTGATGAAAGTGATTACCGCTTCGTCGGTCGGTACGCTCATTGAGTGGTACGATTTTTATATTTATGGTGCCATGGCAATTATTATTGCCAAACAATTTTTTCCGCAAGATAACCCGACGGCTGCATTTTTGGCGGCATTAGCCACTTTTGCTGCTGGTTTTGTGGTGCGCCCTTTTGGTGCTTTGGTGTTTGGGCGTATTGGCGACCTCGTCGGCAGGAAATACACTTTTCTGCTCACACTGCTGCTCATGGGCGGTTCTACTTTTGCTATAGGTCTGGTGCCGGGTTATGCCAAAATCGGCATTTGGGCACCTATACTCATTCTCCTGCTGCGGTTTGTGCAGGGTCTTGCATTGGGCGGCGAGTACGGCGGTGCCGCTACTTACGTGGCAGAGCACGCGCCCAAAGGGCGACGCGGTTATTTCACGGCCTACATTCAAACGACTGCAACCTTAGGTTTTTTCCTGTCATTAGGGGTCATTTTAGGCGTTCGGAAATCGCTGGGTGTAGAAGCTTTCAATGATTGGGGCTGGCGTATTCCTTTCCTTGTTTCTATTTTTCTGATCGCCATTTCGGTGTATATCCGGCTAAAAATGGCAGAATCACCGTTGTTTGCCAAAATTAAAAGCGAGGGAAAAACCTCCGTCAATCCGTTAAAAGAATCCTTTGGCAATAAAACCAACCTAAAAGTGGTATTGTTGGCGTTATTTGCTGCGGTCATGGGGCAGGGTGTGGTGTGGTATACTGGTCAGTTCTACGCTCAAACCTTTATAGAGCGCACCCTTTCGGTAGAATTTGAGCAGGTGCGCTACCTGCTTTGTATCGCCATCCTGTTAGCCACTCCGTTTTTTTTAGTATTCGGTGCGTGGTCTGATAAAATTGGCCGAAAAACCATTATGTTGGGTGGTATGTTGCTGGCCATTCTCACCTACAGACCTATATACAAAATGATGTATAATCTGGGCGATCCAACAGTAAAAACGGAGGTGGCTGGCCGCAGTAGCACGGGAACGACACTGGCGGTCAGCGCAACAGGTGACTCTACGATGACTACCACTATAGTGAAAGCGTACACGGATGGTGCCACCGTGAAAACGGTAAAAAAAGAGGTGAAATTAGCGGATAAATCTAAACCTGCGCCGAAAGCAGAAACAACAAAGACTTTTTGGCTCTCTTCCACTGGTTTTTGGATGATGATGGTGCTGGTATTTATTCAAATCTTCTACGTGACAATGGTCTATGGCCCGATTGCGGCCTTCTTAGTTGAGTTGTTCCCCACCCGCATTCGATACACTTCCATGTCCTTGCCCTACCATATAGGCAATGGTATTTTTGGTGGCCTCACGCCATTTATTGCTACCCGTTTGTTTGATGCCAGTAAAACGGCAGGTAATCCGGGCGGCGACCCTTACGTAGGTTTGTGGTATCCTATCCTGATCGCCAGCGTTTGTTTTGTCATCGGCCTGGTTTATTTGCCGAATAAAAACGAAGAAAGGAGCGAGGAGTTATGAGTTATGACCGTAGATTACACTAAAACACCAAAACACTAAAACACTAAAACAACACTTTACTCATGAATACACTTAAACGTCTTTTCGGATTTTTATGGATAGCATTAGGCGTTGCGGCGATTGGCTTCCTGCTCCGTCAGATGGGTATGGAAATTGCCGCTGCGACCGCTGCCAATAAAGCGGTATTGGACACCAAAATGTTTTGGTACATTATTATTCCTATATTTACACCCATTATGATCGGGCTTTGCCTGTTCGGGTGGTATGCTTGGAAAGGTGAATATGATAGTGGCACGGGAATTAATTAATTAAATGGCAGGAATAATCGTGGTTTTGAATTTCATTAATTACCTTATTATCAAAGGTTTGTGAGACTGTGGACTGCCGACTATTAACTGTGGACTATTGACTGCCGACTATTGACTGCCGACTATTGACTGTGAACTATTGACTGTGGACTGCCGACTGTGGACTGTGGACTACTTATAACCCGATTAAACAGATCACTATTGCTGTACTCGCGTCTTCAAATTTCGTCTTTTCTCAAGGGGGTTGTGCAGCGTAATTATTGAAAAAATTATTTATACTTTTATCGAATATTAATTTGATTAACCGTCATTATTGTCGGTATAAATTTTATTAAAGCCGAAAAATAAGCACAAAATCATATTTTATTTGGTTGATATTTTTGAAAAATTATGGACTACACTTTTTACACAACCCCGAAAACAAAAACGGCTAAGGGTTTTAACCCGCAAGGAACCACCAAAACACTAAACCACCAAAACACTAAAACACTAAACCACCAAACCACCAAAACACTAAAACACTAAAACACTAAACCACCAAAACACTAAAACACTTTTACTCGTGACGTTACAAATTACAACCCTCGCCCAATACCACGAAGTGTATAACCGCTCCATTGCAGCGCCGGAAGCCTTTTGGGCCGAACAAGCTGCCGATTTTCAATGGAAAAAACCCTGGAAACAGGTATTAAAATGGAATTTTAAAGAACCCAATGTGAAATGGTTTATTGGCGGCAAATTGAACATCACAGAAAATGTGTTGGATCGGCATTTGCCTGCCCGCAGCAAACAAACGGCCATCCTGTGGGAACCCAACGATCCGAAAACCAAACCGCGCAAAATTACGTACCGGCAATTGTACCAACAGGTATGCCAATTTGCGAATGCCCTCAAAGACCAGGGTATCAAAAAAGGCGATCGTGTGTGCATTTATATGCCCATGACCCCCGAATTGGCCATCGCTGTGCTGGCCTGTGCTCGTATCGGGGCCATTCACTCGGTGGTATTTGCCGGCTTTTCGGCCATTTCTATTGCCGATCGCATTAAAGATGCCCAATGCTGTGCGGTCATCACCTCCGACTTTAATGCGCGGGGTGCGAAAAACATTCCGGTAAAAGTCATTGTAGATGAAGCACTTACGATGGGTTGCGACTCCGTCAAAACGGTTATTATCCATAAAAACACCGGCGATGCCTTGCCAGCCAATTCCTGGAAAGAAGGCCGTGACCACTGGTGGCACGATGCCATTGCGGGGAAAAGAAAATCGTGCAAAGCCCAGGTCATGGATGCAGAAGACCCCTTGTTTATTCTGTATACTTCCGGCTCTACGGGCAAACCCAAGGGGGTGGTACATACGCATGGCGGGTATATGGTTTACACGGAATTTACCTTCCGCAATGTATTCCAATACCATGAAGGCGATGTTTATTGGTGTACTGCCGATGTTGGCTGGATCACCGGGCATTCTTATATCATTTATGGCCCGTTGTTGGCAGGAGCCACGAGTGTCATGTTTGAAGGGGTACCGACTTTCCCCAATGCGGGCCGTTTTTGGGACGTGATACAACGCCACAAAGTCAATATTTTTTACACCGCCCCTACGGCCATCCGGGCGCTCATGGCCGCTGGTGATGAATGGGTAAAAGATCGCCGTATGCCATCCCTGCGGGTATTGGGTACCGTAGGAGAACCGATCAACGAGGAGGCATGGAACTGGTACAACGAAAAAATTGGCAAAAAACGCTGCCCCATAGTAGATACCTGGTGGCAAACGGAGACGGGCGGCATGATGATTACGCCATTGGCCGGCATCACACCCACCAAACCCTGCTTTGCCACGCTGCCGTTGCCGGGCATACAACCCATTCTGGTAGATGCCAACGGAAAAGAAATAATGGGTAACAACGCGGAAGGGATGCTCTGCATTAAATTTCCCTGGCCCAGCATCCTGCGCACCACCTGGGGTGACCACGAACGCTGCCGCCAAAACTATTTTGCTGCTTTTAAAAATCTGTACTTCACCGGCGATGGTGCCCGCCGCGATGCCGATGGTTATTACCGCATCATTGGCCGCGTGGACGACGTGATCAACGTGTCGGGCCACCGCATTGGCACCGCCGAAGTGGAAGATGCCATCAACAAGACTCCGGGCGTGGTGGAAAGCGCCGTGGTGGGTTATCCTCACGACATTAAAGGACAGGGTATTTATGCGTATGTCATCTCAGATGGCCCGGTGGAAGATATGGCTGCTTTCCGAAAATTGGTATTGGATACCGTCACCAAAGAAATAGGCCCCATTGCCAAGCCCGATAAAATTCAGGTGGTGCCGGGTTTGCCCAAAACCCGTTCGGGTAAAATCATGCGACGTATCCTGCGCAAAATTGCAGAAGGCGATATTTCTAATCTGGGCGATATCTCCACCCTGCTCAACCCGGAAGTGGTGGAGGATATAAAGGTGGCACGGGAATGAATTGGTTGATAGTGGCACGGGAATAAATTAGTTGACAGTACTTGTATAATTTTTTTGTAAAAAATTATACAAGTACTGTCAACTAATTCATTTGAGTGCTTGACATATTTGGGGGAAAGCAACATGAAATATAGGGAAACATGGGTGGTTGACAAGTTTTGTGAAACTTTTCCCTTTTAATATATTGTGGTTCCCCAAATGTGTCAAGCACTCAAATGAGTTCCATAAGATAAAAATCGCTAATGTCATTTTCATTTGCCCATAAAGTCATTGTGCACCAAACTTTCAAGTTCCAATTTCCCGGTACTTTATATTTTTTACACTTTGATTGTTTCAACTCTTTGATAATTTGCCCATTAAACTTTAAAAAGACAATAAGTTTTGAATAAGAAATTAACTCGATTTTAGTTACGGATATTATCGTATTTTTTTACTTGTGTTGTTTTTTTACAATGACCGCCAGCGGTTTGGCGCTTGGCGAAGGGGGGGGTAACACTGCAATTCATACGAAGCACAAATATTGAATCTTGCATCAATGTTTCTACGAAGTACGCCTGTCCGCTTTTGCCAAACGGCGGTTATGGCAGTGCTTCTGTCAGCCTGATATTTTTCGCATAAGTGTTTCAAAAGGTCCGTTTTTAAATTTCTGTGTCCAAAGTTTACTGAAATAGTAACTAAGAATAAAATATCCCGATACAAAGGTAAAAATTAATAATGGATGTGCCGGTGTTTCTTCATTCATTTTCCCTTCAAATTGTCTGTTGGTCATGATTGCAAATAATATCATACCTATTGTCAAGTGAGAAATATAATGCGTCAATGTCATTTGCCCCGTCTTTGCTATATCATTAGCAAATTTGCTTTGAGTGAAGAATTTGCTAATGTTCATAAAACCAGCAATTAGCATTAATCCAAATCCAATTGTACTAATTACAAATGGTAAAAAAGGTGGCAGGTAATCTGCATTGATATAAAATTTAACATCGTCATTCATTGGAATGTTGTTTGAAAAAAACTGTAAAATAACCATTGATACATAAAAAGTCAATCCGATAAAAAATATTTTCCACTGCGTTTTTGGCAACTCCCAGTCCAACCTACCTAAATACATACCAACGGTAAAGTAGGCTGACTAAGGGAAAATGGAGTTCCATCCATTGTAAAGTGTATTTCTCAAAAATCCACTAATTGTCCAAAAGTCTTTGTATTGAAGTGTGTCAAAATTCCACCCTGTTTCGTAAGGAATTGCTAATAGTAATAAATGGAAAATAATAATTGCTGTTGCACTAGCATACAAATAGTATTTTTTATCAACGAAAAGTAGCAAAGTTGCGATATACATATAACCACCGTAAAAGTGAAGTATGTCGGCTGGCCACCATAGGTAAAGTAATAAGCCAATTGCGAAAAGAAACCAAGCCCTTTTGTTGATAATATTTTTTAAGCGTTTTTTGTCTTCAATGGTGTATTTGTTAGCACGATTTGTCATAAGAGCAACGCCCATGCCGGCAAGCATTACGAAAACCGTGCTTGAATTGCCACTAAATAATGAAAGTAATTGGCCGCCTACACTCTTGTCTTGATAGTTCCCAAAAACAATATTGAAATTGACGATGTACATTCCAAAAATGGCATAAGCCCTTGCTAAGTCAAATCTTATTATACGTTGCTTCATTTTTTATTTTGGATGTTTTATTAATTGATATAGTTCTCTAAAATTTCTAAAACCTCTGGTAAATTTTGTCTACCAAAACCAATTCTTGCATGAGATGTTCCGTATTCAAAAGTTTCTGAAGGCAACAGCATTTTACTTGTGTCTTTTGCTAATCGGTCAGCAAAACCCAAAGCGGTTTCATCAATTTTAAGTTTTATGAAAGCGGTTGAGCCTGAATTTGGTTTAAAAAAATCAAAAAAATGACTGTTTCGTTGATGGAACTTAGTAAAACAGTCAATATTACTTTTTATTTTTTTTAAATTTGGTTTTACAAAACTGTCTAAATTATTCAAGGCAATAGTTGCCAAAATTTCACTTGGGGCATTGTTACAAATCGAAAGATAGTCTTTGAAACTTTCTATTTTTTTGAGCAGTATTTTATTTTTTGAAGTCAGCCAACCTAACCTCAAACCCGCAAGCCCAAAAGTTTTTGCTGTTCCCCAAAGACTTATGCCATTTTCGTATACGTCGTAAAGGGCGGGTAAATTGTTGATAGAAGGATGGTCTAAAAAGCGATACATTTCATCGGAGAAAATAGTAATGCCCTGTTGTCTTGCTATGCTTATAATTTCGTAATAATTGTTAATACTTGGACTATATCCTGTTGGATTGTGCGGGAAATTGGTGATAATTAGTTTGGTATTGTGTTGTATCAATTTTTTCAAATCGGCTGGATTATACTGCCATTGATTGTTGCTAATGGTTGGCTGCCAAAAAGATACAGAACAGCCCAAATCATTTGCTACTTGGTACAGCGATTGGTACATGTAGCGGTTTTGGTCACTTATATTTTTCTCCATTTTCTTGTTTTCGCTGCGTACAGACTCAATCATAAGAAACACCAAACCTGAAAGGCAAACCAAAACACTCAAGGCTGAAACGACTGCCAAAGGCAATTTGTAAACCGAAACAGGCAAGCCTACCCGTAAAGCCTCATTGAGCAAAATAAAACCCGACAAAAGCAAAAGCAACGGCAAGAAGCCGGGAATACTGGACAGGAGGATTTTAATCCAATCAGGCGGACCGCTCTCATATTTACTTATTGCAAAAAGAAAATTCGTTATCAAAATGCTCACCAGACCAACAGTGACCATAAAATACCGATGGTTTTGGGGCAACCAATCAAAGCCGTCCATCTTGGCAATGCAAATAGTAGAAATACCCATGCAAACAAAGAACGCTAAATTGGCGGCGACAGTCAAGTATCCATAACCCAGTGCGGCATCATGCACTTTTGCTTCATCAAGATACATAGCATAAAACATAACACCGTAAATGAGGCTCGCCAGCGTTAAAAAGATATTGCCAATTATGATTATTTTATTTTTAATTAAAAACTAATAATGATAAAATACAAGGGCATTCCAATGGTAATATTGAACGGAAAAGTTACTCCTAAAGCCATTGGTATATAAAGTCCGGGGTCAGCTTTGGGTGCAGCTAAACGCATAGCGGCTGGCACTGCAATGTAAGATGCACTTGCGGCAAGTATAGCAAAGATGAATCGGTTGCCTACCTCATGCGTTACATATTGACTTATGAACGCTACAACGCATCCGTTGATAATGGGGATGATGATGGCAAATAATGAAGCAAACCAACCATACTTTTTAAATGCAGAAAATCTTTTTGCCGTTACCATTCCCATTTCTAACAAAAAAATTGCAAGAAACCCTTTGAAGATATCGGTTGTAAATGGTCTAATTCCTTCGGCTTGTTTGGTGTCGGCAATTAATCCAATCACTAAACTTCCTAAAATCATCAGCACACTTCCATTGGTAAACGAATGTTGAATAACCGATCTTAAACTCACTTCGCTGGTATTTTCCTTATCAAATTTCATCATTAATATAACTCCTATGATAATTGCCGGAGATTCCATCAGTGCCATAACCGCAACCATGTGTCCGCCAAAAGTTATTTTTTGTGCTTCTAAAAATGAGACAGAAGCCACAAAAGTTACTGCACTCACCGAACCATAAGTAGCAGCTATTGCCCCTGCATCGCTTATACTTAATTTTCTTTTCAAAATAAAAAAAGTGTAAACTGGAATTAATGATGCTAAAGCCATTCCGAATATAAGCGAATTTACAATTTCATTCGTAAAGCCGCTATGCGCTAACTCTTGTCCGCCTTTAAAACCAATCGAAAATAAAAGATAAAGCGCAATAAATTTACTGGAGGATTCAGGAATCTCCAAATCACTTTTAACAATTGTAGCAATAATTCCCAACGCAAAAAAAAGCAAAGTTGGGTTGGTCAGGTTTGAAATAAGAATGTGAAAATCCATGTTTGCTTTGCTGCTGATTTTTAGTTTGAATGATTTGTTACAACGGGGTTGCACACACGTTTTCGTCTTGGCGAAGTGACGGGTTTTTTAGCACTAAAGTTCATGCGAAGCATCCCGCAAGATTGCGGGACTGAACATTGAACAGATTTGGCCGACGGAGTCAGTCAGGCGGGTTTTTCTACGAAGCACGTCAGATGTCTTGCCATACCGATGTTAGAGTTTTGGTGAATCTGCGTTTTGTTTACCCGTTCCTAAGTCAAAATTGCTCCACTTTCTTAATCGTTTTACCTTTGTATTGACATAGGCAATTCAGCATGCTTTTATCCCCTTTTTAAACACTTTTGGGGTGTTCAGTTTGCTCCGATTTTAGGTGTTCAGTTTCGCCGATTTCTCCAGACAGTTTTTTGGTTAAATGCAGCGGCTCCTATCACGGATGATCTCTTGGTAAGGGTAGCCCGGCTGCGTTCAACAAAGGCTTAACGACAAGGCTCCGTAAACTGCGCTTGTCATTAATCTTTTAAAGATGGCGGCTGTGGTTCTTTTCTTTTTATTGTATAAATTCTTTTTGTTTGTGTCAAGGGTTGCAATAGTCGCAATACATAGGGTCTTCGGTTGTTTTTTTATGAGGATACATTTCTTCATTTGTGTATTGACAATGTTGGCAAATGTAAATGTAGCTTAATGTTGAATTGGTAGGTGAACCACATAAACTACATTCTAATCCTCTTTTAGCGTCTGTAATTCCAAAGCCCGGTTTGCTGCATTGCGGACATAAAGAATTTATTTTGGTTATTAATTTTTGGGTTGCAGCTTCAATTACCTTCATACGAGAGGGATTATGCAAGGCTCTCATATCTGTTTCTGCATAAACGGACTTAAACTTATCAAACAATTTATGGAATGCTTCTTTTAAGTGGTTTATATCGGCAATACCTTTGTTAATTTCATTATTGTCATCTTTCGCTTTGCGAAGAATTAGTCCATGAGATGGGAAGTTTACTGAATGAGCAAATTCTAAAAGTTCTTTTTCAGTTTTAATCTCTTTACCATTAAAATTTGTTGCTGTGCTTAATTCCCTTGCTATAATTTCTAAATTATTCTTCTTGTCAATAAAAATTAGAAACTCATCATCTGCACTAACAAAAAATATTATTGGGTGTGGGCCAAAAGAGCCTTCGCTTGCTACACCTAAATCGCAATTGGTTAAATCCATTGCCATCAGGCATTTTTGTCTTGCTGTGGCAATAGGGTCAAGTTCACGTTCAATTTCACCTGTGAAAGTTCCCAACACATCGGTGTCAAAGTTTTCATTTACAAAACAGGAAACGCCCAATGCTTTTTCTAAAAGCGGGGCAATCACTTTTTCTTTTTCGTGTTTTGTGGCAATGATTAATTTTCGGTCTTTGAACATTGTAAGTTAGTTTTTTATTATTGCCTTACGGTTTGGTGAAGGGCGGGAGGTAGAGCATAAATCTCTCATCGAAGCACTTCAGCCCGCCATATCGCTGTTAGCGGTAGTTATTCTTTATGAATTTCAATGGTCTGTATTGCTCCTTTCTGATTTCTAATTTTTAAAGTTGCCACTTTAATGGCCAATAATGGTGAGTTTAAAAGAAATTCATATTCGGACGCGCTGCCCGTGTCTATTTCGTTAATGGAGAGGATTTCATCACCAACGGATATTTTTTTTAACTCCTTTGACCAAATTCTACCAACGACAAGTTTTCCGTCCATAAAAGTTGGGCTTAAGTCCCAAAATACTTCCTTTATACTGGCTGTCTGCGGAAATGGTTCGAAATGGCTTTTGCTGTTCTTATAGTCTATTGTTAGTATTCCATATTCGAGTAAACGGGCTCCAATGCGTGAATTGCCATCTTTGGTTGTTTCTGAAACCACGTTTTTTAGCGTAAGTCCCTGAATGGTAAGTTCGGGAATCAACAACCGGTAATTTTTTGATTCTTGTTCCAAGCCATTGAAACCAAATAAATTTGAACCAAAACTCTCGGAAATAACACTGAATGTTTTTGTCTTTTTAAATTTATTCATGTTGGTATTACTCATTGAATAAAGTTCATCTGCACCTGTATCAAAAAGCAGCATTTCTTTGGCTTTATCGCCAATTTGCATCTTAAATATCGGGGAACTTTGCTTATCTATGAATATTTCAGAAGTTTTTGCATTGGAAAGATCAAGTTTATTCAAATCACTTGAAATTCGAATTAACTTGTTTTTGTCATCAAATTGAATAATCGAATTGTGAAATAGATTGCTTCCAATAAAACCATCCACCCCAAGCATTTAGTAAATAGGTTTTCTTCAAATATAACAGCGGGTATGTCTTTAACTGTTGATTTACCTAATGTAAGTTCGTTAATTTTTGCAATTTGTAAGACGCTTTTATTGCCATTTCTTTATTTTGTTTCTTCGTATTCATCTTTGTATTTGGCTGGGGTTACAGACCATATTAAATGAAAAATCAAAGCCCCGATTAAAGTCCAAAGAACATCGTTCCAGTCAAATCGTAACTTTGTTGACCCCATTTGAAAAAACTCCAACGATAGAAGTCCAATGAGCGAAATTATGTTTACCGTTATGTGCTTATTATTGTTCAACCATTTATTAGTCTTGTTTTTTGGACTAAAAATTGGTATTAAAACGACTAAAAAAGCAGGTATTCCAATACTTGGAAAAAAATTAGGTGCAATTCCTAACAAGTATTTAATGGTCAAATTTTCGCCATCATAATTTGGTCTAATATAGTCCTGCACTAATTGATATGCGATAAAACTCAACGCAAAAATTGTCAACCAGTAATATTCAGGTTTAAATCTAATGTTCATTATTTATCGGTAAAGTTAATAGTTACGGTCTGTTTTATGTTGCCATACACGTTTTTTGGCTTGCCGAAGGGCGGGATTTTTAGCACTAAAGTTCATACGAAGCACAAATGTTGAACCTTGCGCAAATGTTTCTACGAAGCACGTGAGCCCACCTTTTGCCAAACCCATGTTGCAGGCACGTGTTTTCATCTCAATTTTATTGGTATCCAAATTTCTTCTTCTGATGTGGGGTCATTGTTATTGTATTTGTCTCCCAAAACTTCAAAATGTGGTCGGTTTTCTAAAACGTAATCCGAATTTGGTAACCACGTTCCAAGAATGTATTGAAAAATGGAATTGTCGGTATTCAACCCTTTGTAGTCAAAAACCGCGTAAAGCCCGCTTGGCAAAACAAACGTTTCCATTTCAGTTGGCACATCGTCAAAGTTTGCAACTTCAACTGTCGCCCACCTTTCAAATTCGTTTGTTGGTTTAAAGTCTGCAAAATGTGTCTGTTTGTAAACAACCAATGATATTAGCGGTTATTTTTCTTTTTAAGTTCTTTTGCCATTATTAAAGAATGCTTCAATGAATTTATGTTTTTCCAATCGCTGTGTGCTATGATAATATACTTTGGTTTTCGGCATTTTTTCTGAATTTTTTTTAGCGTAGATGCATATTCTGTTACATTTCCATCGTCTAAATAACCCAAATTTTCATCATCAGCACCTTTTATTAAGCAACCACCGTAGAGAATTTTTTCTTTTTTAAACCAGATTACAATATTGTCTTCAGTATGTCCTTGTCCGGGGTAATACGTTTCAAAAGAATATTGTCCGACATTCAAGACAGTATCTTTTGCCATTAAAAATTCAGCCCTTTTTTTATTATTCTTTTTACTTAATTTATCCGTAAGGACAGTAGTATAGGTTTTAATTCCCTGTTGCCTATAATATTCAAGTCCGGCAGTTTTGTCGCTGTGCCAATGCGTTGCAAAACACATTACCACACTTTTGTTATGCTTGAATTTTATGCTGTCAAGCAATGGTTGAAATTGTGTTGTGTCCCAAGGTGTGTCAAACATAACAACACCATCGTGAGTAACAAGATACATCCCGTTTGCTGGCACTTGACTTTCTTGGTATGTATTGTAAGTGGTATAAATATAAAAATCTCCTGTTAAATGTGAGATTTTAAGTTTCGCATTTTCTGCTTGTCCGAAAATATTTGTCAGATAAAAAATAAATGCTATTGTCAATATAATTGTCCGCACAATGTTTCTGTATATTATTTGATAATGGTCTGTAAAATTGCCGCTAACTCAAAAATATAGAAAGGACTCTAACACCGTTACTTCATAATACCCACAAAAGTAAAGTGGCTATGCGAATGTTTCAAACTTTTTATTCTTTTTTTTTAGAAATCCATATCATTTAAAGGCATCCTTCATAAGTAATTGACACTTTTATTTTCGGCAAATAAAAATAAATTAAAATAAAGCATTGATAATCAAGTATTTATTAAGGTAATTTAAAATAATTGCACAAAGAAAGTGTCAACTACTTTTCACGCAAAATGAAGGATGCCGTTATTCGATAGACTTTATGAGGATGCAATTTTCCGGCCCCTCGTAGCCTACTGTGCGTAGCGGCCTTTTTCGCCCAACCAAACACTGGAAGTATTTTTTTCCTTGAAGAGAAAGGATAAGAAATTCACGTTTCATTGTTTGCGTGATTACACGGAAAAAGGCAGCTCATACTCCTTCGTAATTGCGTCTTTTTTGCTGCGCACTTTCACCGACACCTTTGCTTTCAGGGTATCGCCAATGACCAAACTGTTTTTTATAAAAGTTTCTTCGTGCTGCATCCACGAATAATCGGTCGGCAAATATTCGTTTACACCCGCTTTTTGGGCTTGATAGGCCCATTTTTCTACGTGGTTGGGTTCGTAATTTACGATGGAGGTGCCACCCGCAATGGTGCACCAGACTTGTGCCCGACGATGTCGTGGAACATATCACAGGCAGGAGACTTCAGACTTCAGACACAAGACTTCAGACTTCAGACACAAGACTTCAGACACAAGACTTCAGACTTCAGACACAAGACTTCAGACTTCAGACACAAGACTTCAGACACAAGACTTCAGACTTCAGACACAAGACTTCAGACTTCAGACACAAGACTTCAGACTTCAGACACAAGACTTCAGACACAA
>Ga0209181_10002577_pt1 | contig 29448 bp, 25 predicted proteins | sample MAT05_FD_187208 | JGI IMG/M metagenome (GOLD analysis project Ga0209181, IMG submission 187208) | Freshwater microbial communities from Lake Fryxell liftoff mats and glacier meltwater in Antarctica - MAT-05 (SPAdes) (version 2) | ecosystem: Environmental > Aquatic > Freshwater > Ice > Liftoff...
GAAAGACTGCAACCGTTTAAAATTTCTTATTTAAATTTGTAGAAGTAAATTAAAAAGATGTCTGAAGAAAAGAGCCTGAACTTTATAGAAGAAATAATAGAAGCTGATTTAGAAGGTGCAAAATGTGCAAGGATCCTTACCCGTTTTCCGCCTGAGCCAAATGGCTACTTACACATTGGACATGCAAAAAGTATTTGTCTGAATTTTGGCTTAGCATTGAAATATGGAGGAAAAACCAACCTTAGATTTGATGATACCAATCCGGCAAAGGAAGAAACAGAATTTGTTGACAGCATTAAAGAAGATGTAAACTGGCTTGGATTTACGTGGGATCAGGAATTATATGCCAGTGACTACTTTGAGCAATTACATGCATTTGCAGTACAACTTATCCAAAAAGGTTTAGCCTATATAGATGATTTGAATGCAGAGGAAATAGCTGCCCTGAAAGGCTCTCCCACCGAACCCGGAAAAGATAGTCCCCATCGCAATCGCACTGTTGACGAAAACCTCGAATTATTTGCAGCAATGAAGGTTGGAAAGTACAAGGATGGTGAAAAAGTATTGCGGGCAAAAGTAGATATGGCTGCAAACAATATGCACATGAGAGATCCAATTATTTACAGGATCAAACATGCCCATCATCATCGTACCGGAGATGCGTGGTGCATTTACCCGATGTATGATTTTGCCCATGGACAAAGCGATAGTATCGAAAAAATAACCCATAGTATTTGTACACTCGAGTTTATTCCACATCGTGAATTATACGATTGGTTTATTGAGAAACTTGAAATTTTTCCCTCGAAACAATATGAGTTTGCACGTCTTAATATGACTTATACGGTGATGAGTAAGCGCAAATTATTACAGTTGGTTACAGAAGGTTATGTACAAAGTTGGGACGACCCCAGAATGCCTACTATTAGTGGCATGCGCCGCAGGGGTTTTACTGCTGAAAGTATTCGTAATTTTTGCGATCGGATAGGAATCGCAAAAAGGGAAAACCTGATTGATGCAAGCTTATTGGAATTTTGTGTAAGGGAAGATCTGAATAAATTGGCGCCTCGTGTAATGGCCGTGCTGGACCCTGTGAAATTAATTATTACCAACTATCCCGATACCCAATCGGAAGAAATGACAAGTGAAAACGGACCAGACGAAAAGTTTGGAACACGGACGGTTCCCTTCAGCAAGGAACTCTGGATTGAAAGAGAGGACTTTATGGAAGAAGCCGCAAAAAAATGGTTTCGCCTTGCACCTGGTGCAATGGTAAGATTGAAAAGTGCATACATCGTAAAATGTGAAGGCTTTGTAAAAGATGACAATGGAATTATTACTGAAGTGCATGCAACCTATCTGCCGGAAAGTAAAAGTGGTGGCGATTCAAGTGGCATCAGTGTAAAAGGCACCATTCATTGGGTAAGTGTTGCGCATGCTTTAAATGCAGAGATTCGCTTGTACGATCGATTATTTGAAGTAGAAAATCCTTCTGCTGAAGAGGGCGATTTTAAAGAATACATTAATCCAAATTCATTACAGATAATAAAAAAAGCATTTGTAGAACCGTCCCTAAAAAGTGCCGCTATTGCAGCGAATTACCAATTTATACGAAAAGGTTATTTCTGTTTAGATAAAGAATCCACGGAAGATAAAATGATATTCAATCGTACAGTTTCTCTAAAAGATGCCTGGGCAAAAGAGGTTAAGAGGACTTAGACTGTAGATACATATTGAAATAATAAATGCCGGTTATACAACCGGCATTTTCAATAAATCAACTATTTTTTAGCATCTATCCCAGCAATGAGAATATCGTAAAAAATCGAGAGGTATGGATCACAACGCACTGCCAGATGGTTCTGTTTATTTTTTGGAATCAGTTGCCTTCAGGCTAAGATTTGGAAAAGCTGACGCAACCAGCATCACAATACTCGCAATTAGCATTAGAAAAATACCAAGTTTTTTTTCAGGACAATAGGCATTGTAACAGGAAGTAAATAGAATATAAGATTTAATTGCATAACCAACACACAAGGCACACACAAACAGATTGGATCTTTTGGCCCAAATTTTTGGAAGCAACATTAATACCAATACGATAACTCCAATGCCCACTAAAAATTTACCTGGCTTGCCATAATTATTTCCGAACGAATAAAATCCGGTGAAAGTCCTTTCTGCTTCATTTACAATAGAGGCATCGGCATAGTAAGACCACGGCATAAAGCAGGAAACAATCAACGTAATGCAAGCCGCTAAACCAACCCAATACAAAATTTTTGGAACCATAGTTTTAAAAAAATTCCCCCTCCATGTGGAGAGGGATTGTGTGAAGTGAGGTCCCGACCAGATTCGAACTGGTGTAGAAGCTTTTGCAGAGCTTTGCCTAGCCACTCGGCCACAGGACCATTTAAAATTACAATGTCACATAAGGTGTAACCGGAACTTTTAAAGATCTAAAAAAGAATCATGCAATATTGATACTTCTTCTAAATGAATTTTCTTTTACACCCTGTTTTCATTGCGCAGCAAAAATAGGATATTTTTTTATTAGAAATTGTAAATAGTTAATGCGAAATTCGGGATTCTAAATAAAAATGTATGAACAGAATAGCAGAATCGGAATTAATCATCAACAACCGGGGGGCAGTTTATCATATCAATTGCAGACCAGAAGAGATAGCCAGCACTGTTATTACTGTGGGAGACCCGGGCCGGGTGAAAGAAGTAAGCAAGCATTTTGACAAAGTTGAATTTAAAAATGAACACCGTGAATTTATTGTTCATACCGGATACATCGGCAACAAAAGATTGAGTTGTGTGAGCACAGGTATCGGCCCGGATAATATTGATATTGTTATAAATGAATTGGATGCGTTGGTCAATATTGATTTTGAAACAAGAACCATTAAAGAACAATTGACGACTTTAAACATTATCCGTTTTGGTACTTCGGGTTCCCTGCAAAAAGAAATTGAAGTAGATAGTTTTGTGGCTTCCACTCATGGGCTTGGATTGGATAACCTGATGAATTTTTATCGGATGGACAACAATGAAGAAGAAAAGCAAATTCTACAGGCATTTAATACCTACACTCAATTAGGATCGGGTAATGTATCGCCCTATATTCAAATGGCCAGTGTTTATTTATTAAAACATTTTACGACTAATTATCACCAGGGCATCACAGTAACCTGTCCAGGTTTTTATGGTCCACAAGGACGAGTGCTGCGACTTGGACTTGCCTATCCGCATTTGATCGACAATCTTACAACTTTTCAATTTGGCAATAACCATATCAGCAATTTTGAAATGGAAACATCTGCCATTTACGGATTAGGAAAAGTGTTGGGCCATCATTGTTTAAGCCTCAATGCCATCGTGGCCAACAGAATCAATAAAACGTTTTCAAAGGATGGCGGTGTTGCGGTAGAGAATTTAATTAAACAATCTTTAAATATAATTGCAGATTCAAATTTATAACAGATGAAAGTGAAGTTTTATAAATATCACGGAACGGGAAATGACTTTGTAATTTTAGATAACAGGGAAAATGAGCACCCCATTTTAACCACTAAGCAAATTAAACTGATCTGCAACAGACATTTTGGAATAGGTGCAGATGGCTTAATGAAGTTAGGAAAGAAAGAAGGGTATGATTTTGAAATGGTCTATTACAACTCCGATGGCAATGAAAGTACCATGTGTGGAAATGGCGGAAGATGCCTGGTGAAATTTGCGAGCCATTGCGGAATATTCAGAAGCTCCTATCATTTTATTGCAATAGATGGTGAACACCTTGCAGAAATTGACAGTGATGGAATTGTGAGTTTACAAATGCAAAATGTAAATGAGGTAGCCTATCACAATTCGTATGCGATAGTAAATACAGGATCACCACATTTTGTGAAATTTGCTACTGACGTGGAAGACATTGATGTTTTTGAAACAGGGCATGAAGTGAGATATAGCAAAGAGTTTGCGCCAGACGGTGTAAATGTAAATTTTGTAGAATCATTATCAGAGGATGCCATTTTTGTAAGAACCTACGAACGAGGTGTGGAAGACGAAACCCTGAGTTGCGGTACTGGCGTTACGGCTGCGGCCTTGCTGTCTGCCCACAATGAGAATGGATTTAATACGGTTGTTGTAAAAACGCCCGGGGGGCACTTAAGTGTAGAATTTGACAAGATTGATGATCAGCATTTTGAAAACATCTGGCTCTGTGGTCCTGCCGAATTTGTGTTTAATGGAGAGATTGAAATTACGGATTAGTGCTGATCATAAAGCACCCGATACAGATACTGGTTTTGAATCGGGCAATAGGCTCGCTTTGTTTAAAGAAACTTTGTATAAAAAACAATGACTCGTTTCCATGTAGATCTATAGCCAAAAGATAAAAAGTGTATAAAAAAAGTTAACAGGTTTCAACAACTTCAAGCCCTAAAAAATGATTCAATATTTTAAAAACGTAGAACACCAAACCATCGCAATTGATAAGCCTGAAGACGGAACCTGGATCAATGTATTACCACCGCTGAGGCAGGAAGAATTTTCGGAGTTAAGTGAATCGTTGGAAATACCAATTGATTTCTTAAAAGACTCACTGGATATCGATGAACGTAGCCGCTATGAAATTGATGACAATGTAAAATTAATTGTCATCAAAACACCGACTGAAAACAATTCGTTCAACGACAGTGACGCATTTTATATTACAATTCCAATTTGTATCATTCTCACGCACAACCAAATAGTAACCGTTAATTCATTTGAAAATGAAGCCATCAAAAAGTTTTTGAACACCTTTCAAAATCGGAATCCGGATAAGAAGAACATGATGGTGCTTAAAATATTTGAAAAAATCACCAACAATTTCCAAGACTATCTAAAGGAAATTAATTTGCGCAGAAATAATCTGGAACACAAATTATACGTTGCTAACAGAAATGAAGAGCTGCTGCAGTTAATGCGGATTCAAAAAAGCCTGGTGTATTTTTTAACTGCTTTAAGAAGCAACGAACTGTTGATGATGAAAATGGTACGCACCAATTTTTTGCAACTAAATGAAGATGAAAAAGATTTTTTGGATGATTTAATAGTAGAGACCAGCCAGGCGTTGGAAATGGCCAATACCTACACCAACATTCTCAGCAGTACATTGGATGCATTTGCAAGTATCATTAGCAATAACCAGAACGAAGTTTTAAAGCGCCTTACAACGCTCACAATCGTTTTAACGGTACCCATTTTGATAGCCAGTATATATGGAATGAACGTACCGATTCCTTATAAGGATACGCCTTATGCCTTTTGGATACCGGTTATTATTTCATTGATTATATTGGCTGTGGTTGCATGGAATTATTTTAAAAGAGTAAAAAAATAGCAATATGGGTTTAGTGATTTCTGTAAGAGTGTATGGTATTTTATTAAATGAAGAAAAACAGGTGTTGGTAAGCGATGAGTTTATCAGGGGTGCCTATTACACCAAATTTCCGGGTGGTGGATTGGAGATTGGTGAAGGCACCAGAGATTGTCTGAAGAGAGAATTTAAAGAAGAAATGAATCTTGAAGTAGCCATTGGTGATCACATTTACACGACTGACTTTTTTCAGCAAAGTGCCTTTAATTCCGCTCACCAGATTTTATCCATTTATTATTTTGCAAAAGCATTGGAGCCCATCAAGGTACCATTGAAAAATAAGGAATTTGATTTTGATGAGCAACAACTAAAGCTTTACAGTGAATCGCAACAGATTGAAAGTTTTCGGTTTGTGGAATGGGATACATTTTCTGCAGAAAAGCTCACGTTGCCAATCGATAAAATTGTGGCAGCGATGGTAAAAGAAAATTTCTAATCAATGAATGAGATTGTTTTTTTTGAGCAGGATATTATTTTAGAAAATGAAAGAGTCATTCTTAGATCGTTGTGTAAAGATGATTTTGAAACACTCAACCCGATCGCCTATCACCCTGCCATTTGGGAAGTTGGTATGAATCATTTAAAAGAACCTGCCCATTTAAGAGAATACATACAGTCGGCTCTCACTGAAAGAAACAATAAACTCTCCCACCCTTTTTTAATTATTGACAAACCGCAAAACCGGGTGGCAGGATCAACCCGCTTTGGCAATATCTCATTTGCCAATAAAAGGTTGGAAATAGGCTGGACCTGGATACATCCCGATTTTCAGGGGACGGGGCTTAACAAAGCCTGTAAATTTTTATTACTGCAATTTGCGTTTGAAACATTACAATTTAACAGGGTTGAAATAAAGACAGATGCCATCAATCAGCAATCAAGAAAAGCGATTTTAAAGATTGGTGCTAAAGAGGAAGGCATTTTTCGTAAACACCAGATTACTTCTGAAGGCAGAGTCAGGGATACTGTGTACTACAGCATCGTCCATGGTGAATGGCCTGCCATTAAATCAGGTATCTTCAAAGATTTTTAAATATAACAGCAGCCATTCTACATCGCTTTGTTTAATTCAGTCTTCGCCGCATAATCAGTCAGGTAGTTATCTACTTTTGATTGATGTGTGCATTTATACACACTGCTGTGGAAAAATTTAACTTCGTTATCTAGGTGCATTTAACGAATTTCATTTCAAAATAAATAAACTTGGTAGCGAATAAAGAAATATCAGCACTTTTCCATCTGATCGATGATCCGGATGAAGAAGTGTTTCATACGGTGAGCAGTAAGATCATTTCTTTTGGAAAAGACATCATTCCCAATCTTGAAAATTTATGGGAAAACACCAATAAGGAAGAAATACAGGAAAGGATTGAAACGATTATTCACAAGCTACAGCTTAGAGATCTTACCAATGATTTTATTGATTGGAAAAATGGTAGTTGCGAGTTATTGCAAGGCGCATTGTTGGTGGCCCGTTATCATTACCCTGAAATGCTGGAAGTGCAGGCATTACAGGAAATTGAAAAACTGCGTCGCAACATTTGGCTGGAGCTAAATAACTACCTCACGCCGTTGGAACAAGTCAATGTAATGACCAGTATTTTGTATAACTATTATAAGCAAAAAGGAGTCGAAATATCTTATAGCCAACCGGAAGATTTTTTGATAACCAAAACACTGGAAACAAAAAAAGGAAATGCCATTAGTAACGGAATTTTATATTTAGTACTGTGCGATAAGTTGGATATACCGGTGAAAGCTACCAATATTCCCAGGCAATTTATTCTGGGTTACTTCGATCCACAATATGAATTTCTTAATCCTGCGGGACATAGCGTTGAAAAAATTAATTTCTTTGTTGATCCATTGAATGGGAATATTTATTCGCATAAAGACGTTGAAAATTATTTTAAACGAATTTCAGTTACGCCTGCTCCGGCGTATTTCCGCCAGTTAACCAATAAGCGTATCATTTGCTTTTTACTGGAAGAACTGAGCAAATGTTTTGACAATGACCGTAACCGTTATAAAATGGATGAATTATTAACGCTGGTAAAACTATTAAACGAATGATCTATCATATAGTGACTGCGCCTCAATGGCAGCTTGCATTGCAGCAAGGCTTCTATGCGGCCGATTCGCTTGCAAGCGAAGGCTTTATCCATGCAAGTAAAGAAGATCAGGTAAAGGGCGTATTAGAGCGGTACTATCAAAATGTACCGGATCTATTTTTATTGCATATTGATGAAACCATGTTGACGGCTGAATTGAAATACGAACTGGCACCTTCTGTTAATGAGGAATTTCCGCATATCTACGGAAGACTTAACATTGATGCCGTTGTTAAAACGACTGCATTATGATTTCCTGGGAAGATTTTGAAAAGGTAGATATTCGTGTAGGCACAATCTTAACGGCGACTGATTAGCCCAATGCAAAAAAGCCAGCCTATCAACTTACGATTGATTTTGGCGAATTGGGAATTAAAAAATCATCTGCACAAATAACAGCGTTGTATGCAAAAGAAGCAGTTACTGGCAAGCAAGTGATTGCTGTGGTCAATTTTCCTCCAAAGCAGATCACTAATTTTTTCAGTGAATGTCTTGTGCTGGGTATTTACAGCGAACAAAAAGAAGTGGTATTGCTGCAACCAGGGTTACCGGTAACAAATGGTGCTAAAATCGGCTAGCTAAACCTCGTGGAATTTTTCAAGAAAGGTGCTTACTTTTTTAAAATTGTTCTTGTTCAATGTGAAAAAATGATTGCGGCCGTCCTTTCTGCATTGAATCAATTCACTGTCTGAAAGTAAACGGATATGATGCGAACAGGTAGGCTGAGAAAGTCCGGTAAGTCCCTGTACATCGCCGCAACATATTTCGCCTTTGCGAGAAATTTCCTGTAAAATTGATAACCTGCAAGGATCTGCAATGGCATTCATTGCTTTTTCTATAAATTTACCTTCGCTTTTAATTGTGTTCATGGTGAGCTTCATTTCCTCTTCAAAGGAATTGCATTTTAGCCAAATCAACAAACATTCATCCAAATTTTTCAATATATTTTTAATGCCCATCCAAATTTCATTTTTTAATTCTCCGATAGGCATTCTGGAAATAAAAGCCAGCAACGAATTCATTCATTCTTTACAATTCAATTCCACTTTAAAAAACCCGGGAACTGCTGTTAATCGGGAAATAGAAGAACAACATAATCACCCGATTATGGTGGAATGTGAAAGGCAATTGACAGCCTATTTTGAAGGGGAAAGAAAGGCTTTTGATTTTCCATTTCAGCAGGAAGGATCAGCATTTCAACAACAGGTTTGGGCAGAATTACTCCATATTCCGTTTGGCAGAACAATCAGTTATATGGAACTTTCGAAGCGCATTAAAAATGTAAAAGCTATCAGGGCAGTTGGGACCGCTAATGGTAGCAATGCCATCAGTATTGTTGTTCCATGCCATCGGGTAATTGGCAGCAACGGAGATTTGACCGGCTACAGTGGAGATCTTTGGCGAAAAAAATGGCTATTGGATCATGAAGGAAAATTTGCCAACGGAATACAAACACTATTCTGAAATCTGATTTCAATCAAATTGTTGGTGAATGACAGATCATTGTTTTATTAAACTACTACCCGGCCTTGAATGACAAAACACAATTAAAGTTCAGTAATGATCAAATGTAAAAGGGTGCGACGCCACTGAAGTTCAGTAGTAATTCTAACGTTTGGCCAATAAAACAAATCTACTAAAATACTTCAATGGTAAATCTGCTCAAAATGCTAAACCTCTGCTATCCAAAATCATTTGCACTAAAAGAAAGCGGTAATAACTGGCTGGCTTTTTCTATAATATAAACTTCTCCGGACAGGCCACTTAAAATAATCCGGATCGGATGCTTTACCCGTTCTTCATATTCTGCCAGGCTTTGCCTGCAAATTCCACAAGGTGATACGGGGTGAGTACTATCTCCATTTATATTGTTATAACTAATAGCAATGGTATTTACAGCGATGCCAGGATGGAGCGTTGCAATGCAGGAAAGCAATACTCGTTCGGCGCAGATACCTACCGGGTAAGATGCATTTTCCTGGTTGGTACCATTAACCGTTTCGCCATTGGCTAAGGCTGCAACCGCCCCCACTAAAAATTTTGAATAAGGTGCATAAGCATTCTGTGTTACCGCTCTTGCTGCAACCAACAGCGCTGCATCGTCCGGAATTAATTCTTTAACAGAGCTATAGACTGCTACAGAAAAATGAATGTCTTTTTTTATCATAATAATCCCTTCTTTAAATTACAGCGTATAAAATTCCAATACACATTTATAAGAAATGCTTTTAACGGGTTAACAACCTGCAACAGATAAAAAATCCTCCCGCATTGCTGCAAGGAGGATGAACTGATTTTAAAATTACAAATTGTAGTGTAAATAAAATAAACTTACCGGATCACATTAAATAACCTTTTCCAACGTGGACCTTTTTCCCAACTAAACCAAATCAGGGAAGCTTTACCTACCACATGATCTTCGGGTACAAAACCCCAATAACGGCTATCCAGCGAATTGTGGCGGTTGTCGCCCATCAGCCAATAATAATCCATTTTAAAAGTGTAGCTGGTAGCGGCTGCCCCATTCAGGAAAAATTTACCATTTTTATTCTCTAACCCGTTGCCCTCATAAGTTCGGATACAACGCTCATACTTGATATAATTATCGGGGGTTAATTGAATGGTAGCTCCCTTTTTCGGAACCCAAAGTGGTCCAAAATTATCTACGCTCCAATGCACGGCTGTATCGTAATAAGGGTAAAGTCCATCGCTAACTGAATTGATTTGTACATCAATTTTCACAACATTTTTAAGTGCTGCCAACTTTTTCTTTTCACCCGGCGTCATGTTAATGAAATACATTCCGCTACCATACCCCATAAATTCTCGTAGCTCCGGATCGGTATGAATTCCAAAAGTTTGCAATTCATCCTCATCCAAAGGACTGCTGGTTTGAACATTGTAAACCAACTCAGACTCAGCCGGATAAGGCTGGGCTACACTATTGATATATAAAACCGTATTCTTTATTTCAAGGGTATCACCAGCAATTGCCACGCAACGTTTGATGAAATTCTCCCGCTTATCAACCGGTCTGGTAATGATCAAATCTGCAAAATTTTGCCAAACCTGATCTCTTCCCATTTCTCTAACGGCATCGTAATACGTTCTTTTAGATCCAAAATTCACTTCATCATTGATCAATGTATCATTGGCAGGGAAATTAAATACGACGGCATCGTTTCTTTCAACCGGTTTCGCAAACCACCTTGTGTAAGGAATATGAATCCATTCCGAATAAGATTTTGCGCTCACAAAAGGCATGGTGTGATGCACAAATGGCATGGCGATGGGCGTATTGGGAATACGGGGACCATAAGCCGATTTACTTACAAATAAGAAATCATTTACCAACAAAGTCTTTTCCATTGAAGGCGTTGGTATGGTGTAGGCTTCAAAAACAAAGGTGCGGATAAGCGTGGCTGCTACCACAGCAAATGCTGCTGCATCAATCCATTCCCTGGTGGCTGATTTTTTGTAATTATTTGCAACCGATTCTCCGGCATAGCGTTCCTCTTTTGAAAAACTTAGGTAAGGAAAGTAAATAAATGGTAAAAAAACGGTCATAGCATGATGGCCAATTCCAAACCTGCCAAAATGCTCAACAAATTTTATCAATATCCAGATGGTGATAAATTGTCCTGCTATCGGAACCAATTGAAAAAAGAACCACCACTTTTTTAATTTTAGTTTTTCAACGATGCACCAGGTATTGTAAAATGGAACCAGTGCTTTCCAGCCCGGAATGCCGGCTTTTATAAACATGCCATACATACCAATATGCCAACCGATGGTGGCAACAATAAAAATAATCAAACCTATGCTCATACGTAAAATTTTATCAGGGCCAAAAGTACCATAATTAAATCTTTGATAATAATTTACATTAAAAATGTTTTGAAATGTTTAACAGCTTATTATATAGCATTTTTGTGAACTATTTTCAACTCAAAACTTTGATACTTTGCAATAATACAGCTTGTATAATTACGGGCTTTCTTTAAAACCTGGATGTAAATTATAAACAACCAGAACAATCAATTCAAAACCAACCGTATCAGACCGGTGCTAGTCCAGAAAAAAATCAACATTGTATGTACTTAAAATTTAATGAAGAAATCTTGTGGTGTTGTAAACTTCTTTTTCTTACTTTGCCACTTAATTAAAAAAATTAAAATCTTTTTATGGTTGAGTCATTTGAAAAAATACCCGTAAATATATTTGCCACTCCGATTGAGGGGTCAATATTTGCTGCTGGTGAAATAGCATCGTTGATCCGGCAGAAACAGCAATCAGGACAGAACTGTGTTTTGGGGCTGGCAACGGGCTCCTCCCCCATTAGTCTTTACAGGGAGCTGGTGCGGATGCATAAAGAGGAAGGTTTAAGTTTTCAAAATGTAGTCAGCTTTAACCTGGATGAATACTATCCACTGGAAAGAGAAGCTGTTCAAAGCTATTGGAGCTTTATGCACCGATACTTATTTAATCATGTGGATATTAAACCCGAAAATATCCATATCCCGAATGGTGGCTGGGCAAAAGATGATATTAAAAAGCATTGTTATGAACTGGAAGAAAAAATTGAACAGGCCGGTGGAATTGATCTTCAAATTTTGGGGATAGGCAATAACGGACATATAGGTTTCAATGAACCTGGTTCAAGTATCTATTCTAAAACAAGACTCGTTACACTGGAAAACTCCACCAGGATTGCCAATGTAAAAGACTTTCAAAACATAACCCGTGTGCCACGACTGGCCATTACTGCAGGTATCAGCACTATTATTAAAGCTAAAAAAATTATATTGCTTGCATGGGGTTTTAAATCGGCCGTTGTTGCAAAATCGGTTGAAGGGAACGTTACAGAGCAGGTTCCTGCAAGTTTACTGCAAACACACAATGACTGCATTTTTGTAATAGATGAATTGGCCGCTTCTGAATTAACCCGGATCAAATATCCCTGGCTGACCGGCGAAATTGAATGGACACCGAAAATGATTCGCAAGGCTGTCACTAATATGATCTTAAAAACAGGCAAGCCGGTATTGATGCTCACCAATAAAGACTACAATGATTACTCGCTTGGAGATTTGCTGGTAGAAAAAGGCGATGCCTATGAAATAAATCTGCAGGTGTATTACATGCTTCGGGATACCATTACCGGATGGCCGGGTGGAAAACCAAATGCAATATTGCCTGGACATCCGGAAAGAAGTGAAATACAACCGAAATGTTGTATGATTTTTTCTCCGCATCCGGATGATGATATCATTAGTATGGGCGGAACGTTTATGCGCTTGCACGACCAGGGACACGAAGTGCATGTGGCCTATCAAACGAGCGGCAACATCGCAGTTACGGATGAATTCGTTACCCGCTTTCTTGATTTTGCAGTGGGTTTTGAAGACCTCAGCGGAATAGACAGCAGCATGTCGAAAGCTATTTTAGAAAAGGCCCGCCACTTTTTGGATAACAAAGAAACCAACCAATTAGACACCGACCAGATCCGGCAAATAAAAGGACTGATCAGAAGATGCGAAGCAAAAGCTACCTGCAGGTACGTTGGTTTAAAGGATGAACAGATCCATTTTCAAAACCTGCCATTTTACGAAACTGGTACCATTCAGAAAAACCCGATGGGCGAAGAAGATGTACAAATAACAATGGCACTGCTGCGAAAAATAAAACCGCACCAGGTATTTTGTGCCGGTGATCTTGCTGATCCACATGGCACACACAAAGTTTGTCTTGACGTTATATTTGAATCATTCAAAAGGATTAAAGCAGCGGGTGATGAATGGATAAAAGATTGCTGGGTATGGTTATACAAGGGAGCCTGGCAGGAATGGGATATCTCTGAAATTGAAATGGCCATACCAATGAGTCCAGACCAGGTGATGAAAAAACGTTATGGTATTTTTATTCACCAGTCGCAAAAAGATATGGTGCCATTTATGGGTGACGATAGCCGTGAGTTTTGGCAAAGAGCGGAGGAAAGAAACAGCAATACGGCCGATTTATATGCCCAACTTGGGTTGACCAAATACGCAGCCATGGAAGCATTTGTAAGATGGCATTACTAAAATTAGCTACAATAAAAAAGGGTTTCAACTTAGCTGGTTGAAACCCTTTTTTGTATTCATTATTTATTTCACACCTTTTTCCGAGGCCGCCAATTTATTTTTCTGCCTAATGAACTACCGTTAATTTAAAACCGGAATTGACGGTGGCTGATGCTGCCGGATTTACCTGAATACTTCTGCAAAAAGCATTTGAATTTACAAGCACTATTCCGTTATTAATGATTACATCGGTGTTGGCATCGGGTATGGTATTGCAATTCCAGTTTGCAGGATTTTCCCAGGCATTGCTGACCGATCCATTCCAGGTACTTGTAAAACCAATTGTAAATACCGAACCATTGCTGCCATCTACCACGCAACGATATTGATAACCCGTCCAGGCAGAAGGGGCATTGGTTATTTGCAAGGAGCCGGTCGTTACCCCTGCGTAATTTGAATTATTGGAAATATTTGTAAACCCTCCACCGGTATTTACCTGCCACTGATAAACCGAACCTGTTAAACCAGCATTTAGGCTTGTAGTGGAAGAAGCAGCACAAAGTTGAGTCCAGGGAGTAGCTGATATGGGCGTAGAAAAAGGTGTACAATTATTGATCGATACTCCCCAGCCACTTAAAGCGCCACCATCGTCATTAAAATTATCTTTTATTTCTAGTGTCCAGGTGCCGAGACTGTTTTCTCCATTGAATATGGACAGTGGATTTGCAGGTTTTGCCGTTTGGCTGCCTGTTGGTGGACAGGGAATACTGGCCAGGATCGCCTGGTCATCCAGATTAATATCAAAATTGACATTGTTATTACAAACCTGATCAAACAATATAACACTTGTACCTGCAGGACTGGTTAGTGTTACCGTAAGGTCCCCTACATAACTATGGGTACCAGTTAGTCCTACAATATTCAGATCATTGATTACAACTGCAATGGCAGCAGGAATCACAATGGTGGAAAGAATTAACGGAGTGCCGGAAGAAGATATTAATTTAGGCACATCAATGCTGCTTTTGCAGGGAGGAATTCCGGTTTTAAAAACACCCCGATAAGAAGGTGTACTTGCAGCGCAGTCATTGTTGGTGGTTACTCTCCAATAATAAATTGTATTTTCTGCTAATGGGTTTGTTAACACGCTTGGCAGCGTTGTAATATTTGTAATGGTTTGCAGGATAGGTGCAAATGTAGTTGAAGTAGATATCTCAAGTTTATAAAAACTTGCCCCTACCACCGCCGACCAGTTAAATGCAGGAAGTAAGGGTACACCAATTGCATTGTAAAGTGGTGCACAAAGGGTTGCAGTAGCCACGGGGGTATTGGTAACTACAAAAGGAATCACCCTTGTTTTATTAATTGAGCCTGCCACACCCGTTATTGTAATATTATAAGTTCCATTTAACAATGAACCGGTACTGTTTAAAGTAACAGATGTAACAGCGCCAGGAGCAATTGGGTTTACTCCAAAAGAAACAGTAGTTCCCGCCGGATTGCCTGATGCCGATAAATTGATGGGAGTGGTAAATCCCGCCAACGAAACCGTATTTAAGTTAACAGACAAATTATTTACACCACATACTGCTAATGGAACCGGACTATTGAATACAAAGTCGGGTACAGTTGAATTTTGAATTGAAAAATTGGCATTTGAAATATCATAAAAAATATTGCCTACCGCAGAAATTCTTATCCTGGCTGATGAAGTCACATTGTTAGGCACTTGTATTTCATGCACTCCATCATTGGGTGTGCTGGCGGCAATGATAACCGGATAAGTATTACCGCCATCTGTTGATAACTCAATCTTTACATTACTACAGTTGATGGGGCCCAATGCGGTACCAGATGGGTCCCAGGTGATTGTTTTGAAATCGTTCACCAGCCACGTAATACCATTTGCGTTGGGATTGGTTACCAGAAAAGGTCCAGCCGTTGCATTAACAGTAATGGCAGTTTCATCAAAACAAACACCGCCTCCTCCTGCCCGATTGTCCCGGGCTGTAAGGCGGAAATTCATAGGGCGTGCATAGGTTGGTAATATTTCACCTTTGGTTGTAGCATTATTTATCACGTCCTGAATAGTTGGAAAAAACCGGACCGGTGTAGATTTTGGAACGAATGACCTGAATAATGGAGCATTACCGGAAGGATTGTTCCAGGTACTAAAGGTGCCACCAACATCTATTTGTTCCCAGCTAAAAGTAAGCACATCACCATTGGCATCTGATGCCGTTCCTGAAAGACTAAAAGGAGTTGATTTTGGAATTACATAATCAAGCCCTGCATTTACAACCGGGGGATTATTACCAGTAGAGGAAATTAATGCACAATTATTTCCTCCGTTGTTGATAGCGTAGTTAGTAATCTCATTTAAACTGATCGCATGAAACTGGGCGTCGCTATTGGATTGCAAATTATCCGATAAACAAATGCCTGCGTAAGCCATTATCGTGCTTCCACTTCCAGGCTCTGCATTGGTGGTTGAAGATGTATTGTTGTTGCAAAATCCAACAAATGAATTAAACGTATGATTGGCTCCAAACTGATGCCCGAGCTCGTGCGCAACATAATCAATATCATATCCATCACCAACAGGATTTAATGATCCGGTTATACCTCTTGCCTTCAAGCCGGCAGTGCATACTACACCTAAAGAAGCGAGGCCGCCGCCCCCAGTACTAAAAGTATGGCCAATATCATAGTTTGCATTGCCAATGCTGTCGTCAATCACTTGCTGACTCTCGTTAATCAATGTGTTGGGATTAGTATTACCAGTAAATGGATCACCTGCGGCTTTCGTAAATATAATCTTCGATTCAGCGGCTACTAATACCAATCTGATGGCCAATTCCCTTTCATATACGCCATTTACCCGATTGGTGGTAAGTACAATTTTTGCCAGTGCATCTGTCACCGTTGGCGTTGGAAGCCCAGTAGCAGCAATAGCATATTCGTGGGTGCAGGCAATTGCCAGCCGGTACGTTCTTAATTGAGTTCCCACGCAGGTTCCACCAGCTAATACATTATTGATAGCAGGTCTGTTTAATGCCCCGGGAGGAATCAAGGGGCCCATCTCAGCAAAAACTCCTTTTTTTTGATAATCTTTTTTATAATAGGAAATATAATGGGTAGTAGTTTGCTGATCATAAGGATCAATATATACAGCCCCGCTCAACGGTGAAAGAATCATCACATTTAAACCAAACTGTGTCCAATCCAATTTAAGGATGGCTGTAGGATCATCAATCCCCTGACCTGTAAATGATTTTATACCAGGGTTTGCAGCAGCAAGTTCGGGTGCCATAACGGAACTTTCCCAAACCCGAAACCTGGCTACAGTGCCATCGGGCATAGGCAAATTTAAAACCGGGGCAAATTCCCGGATGGGGAGGTTTTGTTCAAGCGGCAGTAATTTTAAAAAAGACTGCAAGCCTGTAGCATTCAGATTCAACGTGCGATATTTAACGGGAATAATAGCTCTTTTTTGTTTTGCATTTCTAAAAGAAAGTTCAGGAGAATCTGTAAAAAATGCATTTTGAGCCAGCCCGCCATATGCTATAGCAGAAAAAATAAACAACATAATAATTTTCTTAGCAAGGAATTTCATAAAAATAATTTGGTAAAAAGTTGAGCTATAAGCTGCACATATAGTGCATATTCGATTTAAAATTGAATGCTGGTTTTAATCAAGGATAAATTCCATCTCCATAAAGGTTTAAGTTGAATATTATTGTCTGCCTTATCAAACGGACGGCTTTCCGACAAAAAATATTGCCCAGCCACCTTTTTGCTCAGCCTGATAATATCTTCTGCAAAGCCTCATTTACTTCTGCTGCTTTATTCATGATCATAAAATGGCCACCATCTTTAATGATATAAGTTGGCGAAACATTATTTACCGGAAATATTCTATCAGCATCGCCATGAACATGATAAATAGGAGATGGCTGCAAATCGTTGCGCCAATTTAATACCTCGTTAATTGCCCAATCCATATAAACCTGCGGTGCATTTCGTCGGTAGGAACGAACCAATTCTATTTCATCGGGAAGTGTAATACCAATAAATTTATTTTGGATTGGCTCCGTGAGCCTGGAGGAACGCATGGGTAATATTCTGTTCAGCTTCAGACTACCTGCCAGCCTCATCCATCCGGGCAACTCTTTATTTGATTTTATACTGGAGATCAATATTATTTTCTCAACAGGTATTAGCTTTGAAATTTCTATACTCATCATTCCGCCAAAAGAGAGGCCCATTAAAATTGGATTTTCTGTGGTAATACCTTTGCTCATCCTGGTGGCATATTCGATAATGCTTTCTTTTGACAAAGGGGTTAACCAGGGCAAACAAATTAAATCATATCCTTCCACCTTTAAACGGGAAAAAGCCCGTTCATCTGCGCCCAGTCCACTGATACAATAAATTGTTTTCATTTTGCAAGGTGGTTTTTTGAGGTAAATAATGGTTAAAAATGAAGAATGAAATATTGATTAACACCATTCAATCCATCATCGAATCATTAAATAAATACTGTGCTCCATTGGTGCATTTCAAATCCATCAAATTCAAATGCCAGTAAAAATAAAAAACTATTTGTTTGGCAGAACATAGGTTTCAACGTCTTCCAGGTTAATACTTTTTCCGGAAAGAATGATCAATCGTTCTACCACATTTCTAAGTTCACGGATATTCCCCGTCCAATTATATTGCTTTAATAATTCCATCGCATCTTTTTCGATCACTTTTTTCGTTTGTCCATATTCGGTTGCAATCATTTCAAGGTAATAATCAATCAAAGCCGGAATATCTTCCCGCCGGTCGTTCAGTGATGGAACATGCACTATAATTACACCCAGCCGATGATAAAGATCCAGCCGGAAATTTTTCTCATCCACTTCTTTCAACAGATCTTTATTGGTTGCTGCTACTACTCTCACATCTACATTGATATCCTTATCTGCACCCACTCTTGTGATTTTTCCTTCCTGTAACGCACGCAATACTTTGGCTTGCGCACCTAAACTCATATCGCCTATTTCATCTAAAAACAACGTTCCGCCGTTTGCCTGTTCAAACTTTCCAATTCTTTGTTTAATGGCAGAGGTGAATGAACCTTTTTCGTGGCCAAACAATTCGCTTTCAATCAGCTCACTTGGTATGGCCGCACAGTTCACTTCTACCATCGGTCCGGTTCTGCGGTTACTTTTTTCGTGCAGCCATCTGGCAACCAATTCTTTTCCCACACCGTTTTCGCCGGTTATTAAAACCCTTGCATCCGTTGGTGCTACCTTTTCAATGGTTTCCTTTATTTTTTTAATCGGGGCACTATCACCAATCATTTCCTGCACTTTACTTACCTTCCTTTTAAGCACTTTGGTTTCAGTAACCAGCGTCTGCTTATCCAATGCATTTCTCAAAGTAATCAGCATGCGATTAAGATCCGGCGGTTTACTGATGTAATCAAATGCACCTTTTTTAACCGCTTCTACCGCAGTTTCAATATTACCATGCCCGCTAATAACGATGATGGGCACATCCGGATTGATCAGCTTTGCCTTTTCCAAGAATTCAAGTCCGTCCATCTTAGGCATTTTAATATCGCAGAGCACCACATCGAAAGCAGCACTGGTAAATTTCTTTAATCCTTCCTCGCCATCTGCAGCTTCTTCTATTTTGTAACCTTCATAACTTAAAATTTCAGATAAAGTGTTTCGAATTGCTCTTTCATCATCTATTATGAGAATGCTTGCCATGTTAATTTTTATTTTTTTGTGGATTAGAAGCGTAATTGCATCCCAACCAGGAACTTCAAAATTAATGATTTATGCAGTCCAAACCGTATATCCTGTTTTGCCTCTTTATAAGTGTATCCTGTAATGATAACGCCGCATATTCTTCCCAATCTATTAGCAAGGTTGAAAAGTTGTCGATTCCCACTAATGGCGAGTTGAATCCCTATAAAAGCATTAACGAAATACCATTGCCCGCTGGATTTAACAGATCAAAAGATAGCAATGGCTCGTTTTCAGAATGGCTTAGGCAACTTCCATTAAAAAGAAACAAAACGGTGTATCAATTTGATGGCAAGATGAAAGCAAATCAAAGCGCACAATTTGCAGTGCTAGATATTACCGTTGGCAATAAAGACCTGCAACAATGCGCAGATGCAGTAATGCGCTTAAGGGCCGAGTATCTGTTTAGCATTAAAAAATATGTGGCAATTTACTTTACAGACAACGAGGACAAAGGCTACCAATTTAATCCCCCCTTCACTTCCGGTCATTTGCAGCAATATCTGCAGGGCGTATTTGGTATGTGTGGTACCGCGTCTTTATCTAAACAACTCAAGCGGATTCCAATGAATGATATGCAGCCTGGCGACGTAATGATCAGGGGCGGATTTCCGGGGCATGCCGTTATGGTGATGGATGTTGCCACTACTCATTCAGGGGAAAAGATTTACCTGCTGGCACAAAGTTATATGCCGGCACAGGATATCCATTTGCTGGTGAATCCGACCGATATAGGATTATCACCGTGGTACCAGGTGAGCGAGGCCGCATTGATTCAAACTCCGGAATACCATTTCAGGAAAGGGGAATTGAAGCGGTGGTGAAGGAAGGGACGGAAAGGGAAGCCTCTAAAACTGAAGGGGACTTTTGGAAGCGTTAAATATTTTGAAGTTACTGATGACAAATAGCAGCATGATTTCAAATAAATCTAAAAATTCGAATAGATCTTGGGCGGCTAATAAAAACCAACCGGAGAAAAAAAGCCCACCAAAAATTTTGATGGGCCAACAGACTTTAAAGGGTCGATAAAGATGCTAAGAACTAAATTCATTCCGATGTTCCGGCTTCTGGAGTTTGCGGTGTCGGATTGATCATTCCTTCTGCTACCGTTAAATCGACCGGGCGGGTAATTTTGATATTACCTTCTTCTCCTTCTATCAGGTGTACTTTCATACCGAAAGCCTCTGCTACCGTAGCTTCATCGGTGAATTTGTCTTTGTAGTCGATTTTATAGGCCGGTAACAAAATTTTACTATGAAAAGTTTGAGGGGTCTGTACCAGCTTGATTTTGCTGCGTTCCAGCGGCTCATTACTCTCTTCATGCACCATCCTTACACTATCTTTTGAGTCAATAACGGGAATGGCTGATCCAAATTCGATGGCGGCATCATGACAACGATGGATCAGATCGGTGGTTAATAAACACCGAACCCCGTCGTGAACAAATATGATGCTCTCCTCGGTAATTAACTGCAAACCGTTCTGAACCGAATGGAACCTTGTTCTGCCACCTGCTGTAATTTTTATTCGATCATAGTCAAAAAATGCATCAATGATTTCCTGCCCTGCTGCAATATGATCTTCGGGCAATACCAAAATAATCTCCAGATCTTTATATGATTTCAAAAAAGTATTGATCGTATAATACAATACTGGTTTACCATTTAATAGTAAAAATTGTTTGGGCATATTTGCATTCATCCTGCTGCCGCTGCCTCCGGCAACTATTACTGCATATTTTTTCATCACTGCAAATTTATAAATATTCAGGTACAATTGAATTATGTAAGTATTTTGCACGTATGTTTTTGAAAAAAAATAGCTGCGTTTTACTGATCTGCATTACTTTTTTTAGTTGTAATACCCGTGAAAAGCAATTACAGCATGTAATGGCCCTGCAACAAATGAATGATTTGGCTACGGTGGAATATGTTGTAACTAAAATGATCCGGGCAAACGACAATCAAACCTGGTATAAAATAGGCGATAGAAAAATACTGATGAGTTGTAAAGCTACCATCACCGCCGGCATAGACCTGTCATCCATCACAAAAGAACAGGTTGTGGTGGAAGACAAAAGCATTCAACTATCATTGCCGCATGCCAAATTAATTTCCATCAATATTAAACCAGAAGACATCAATATTGAATACCAGGAAGTGGATCTTTTGAGACAATCTTTTACGAGTGAGGAAAGAAATGCTTTGGCGTTGCAGGCAGAAAATCAACTAAAAGCCAGCATATCGGAATTGGGTGTATTGCAAACGGCGGAAACAAATGCCTCTTTGTTTGTTAGCAATTTTCTTGGCCGGCTTGGCTACGAAACCATTCAAATTAATTTTGACCAATATAAAACGATCAAAAACTAAATGCGCAAAAGGTTAACAAGGTTTATTGTATTGATGCTGCTGATTCTGGCAGTAATTTATGCAATGCAACGCATAAAACTACTGCCCTCTTTTGCTGATATATTCAAGAGTCAGCCGGTTGAAATTGAAAACACGGTTATACTTGTGAAGGAAATCAATAGTCTTGCTCAGTTAATTACTATCTCCGCCTACAATGAAATAGCCATCGATTCAACCAAAAAAGGATGGTCGCTTTTCAATAATCCTTTAATTCCAAGTTTACTAAATCTTCCCAATTTAAAAAAGGCAGATTACAAACTGGTTTTGATTGGAAAGGGGAAAATATTGGCAGGTGTAAACCTGGCTAAACTAACAGCTACAGATGTTTTTATACAAAAAGATTCTGTGTCGGTGATGTTGCCCAAGGCTGAAATATTTCAGGTAATTCTTAACCCTTCTGGCTTTGATGTATTTGAAGAAACCGGAACCTGGACAGATGATGAAGTGAAAGCAGTAAAAATTAAATTGAGAGAAAAGCTGGTGGCGAATGCGTTGAAGGAAAATATTTTAAAGAAGGCCGGAACCAAAGCTGTGTCGGTAATGGAAAACTTTTTAAGGGCTGCAGGCTTTAAAAAAGTTAAGGTCGTCATTCGCCTATGAAAAGAGAGGTAAGTAAAAAGTGTGATGGCGAATGGTGAAATCGGGAGTGCTTCCACTCTTTTCTACAATTAATTTTACTTTCCAAATATTTTTGACCAATTTAAATACTACATTAGCTGTTCCTTAAAAACGATTTGCTTCACCATTTATCAATCATTCTACATGCTGCAATATATTCTTGCGTTAGACCAGGGCACTACCAGCTCAAGGGCCATTGTATTCAATCAAAACGGATCCATTGTTTCTTCGGCCCAAAAAGAATTTAATCAAATATTTCCACAACCAGGTTGGGTAGAACATGACCCCAATGAAATATGGAGTACCCAATTGGGGGTAGCCGCAGAAGCCGTTACAAAGGCTGGCTTGTCGGTAAAAGACATTGCCGCAATGGGCATCACCAACCAAAGAGAAACGGCTGTGGTGTGGGAAAGAGCTACGGGAAAACCTGTTTACAATGCAATTGTTTGGCAAGACAGGCGCACCGCTAATTTTTGTGATGAGCTAAAAGCAAAGGGTTTTGGTCAATTGATTCAGCAAAAAACAGGACTGGTGGCAGATGCTTATTTTTCTGCCACAAAAGTAAAATGGATATTAGACAATGTTGACGGGGCAAGGGAAAAGGCCAACAACGGGGAACTATGTTTTGGTACAATTGATAGCTGGTTATTGTGGAATTTAACCAAGGGAAAAGTGCATGCAACAGATGTATCCAATGCTTCCAGAACAATGTTGTGCAATATCCACACGCTGGAATGGGATGCGGATCTGCTAGAAATTTTCAATATCCCCGCCAATATGTTACCTGAGATACGCAGCAGTAGTGAAGTGTATGGCAATACCCAAAACATTTTATCAGCACACAATATACCCATCGCAGGTATCGCAGGCGATCAGCAATCTGCTTTATTCGGCCAGATGTGTACGCAACCCGGCATGGTTAAAAACACCTACGGTACCGGATGTTTTATGCTCATGAATACCGGTGAAAAGCCGGTAACGTCCACCAATAATTTATTGACCACAGTGGCCTGGAAAGTGAACGGTATTACCCATTATGCGTTGGAGGGAAGTGTATTTATTGCGGGTGCAGTTGTGCAATGGTTAAGAGATAGCCTTGGTATTATTAAGTCATCTGCTGAAGTAGAAACACTGGCCAGCCAGGTAGTTAGCAGCGAAGGTGTTTATGTAGTACCTGCCTTTGCCGGACTGGGTGCACCGCACTGGAACCAGCATGCGAGGGGAACCATTACCGGTTTAACAAGAGGCTCAACATCTGCACATATAGCCAGGGCAGCATTGGATAGCATTGCCTATCAAACGATGGATGTATTGAAAGCAATGGAGGCAGATTCAGGTATTGCAATTAAAGAACTACGGGTAGATGGCGGAGCGACCGTCAATAATTTATTGATGCAGTTTCAGGCCGATATCATGAATACAGTTGTAATAAGACCCGTTATTACGGAGACTACAGCATTGGGCGCAGCCTACCTCGCAGGGCTTGCAGTTGGTTATTGGGAAAACATGGATGCCATCCGGGAACAGTGGCAGGCTGATAAAAAGTTTGACGCCTCAATGGATGAGGTAGAAAGAACGAAATTATTGAAAGATTGGCATCGGGCTGTTAAAGCGGCAAAGGCGTGGGCAGATGATGAGTGATGAGTGATGAATGATAAATGGTGAATTATGAATGATTTATATTTTATATTTTATATTTCACATTTGACAAAGCGAAGCGTCATTTTATACTTAAAATAGTGGTCTTTAAATCCTGCATTGATTATTGAGTAGTTGTTCCCGACTGAAAGTAATTGAGCTCATCCGAAAAATTGATATAGGGAAACTGCCGACTGAGTTGATTGATTTTTTCAAGATTGGTTTGTAAAAACTTTTGGTGTTGTTCGCTCCCGGGGTTGAAAGGCTTGTGATGCCTGGCTGCACTGATAATATTTAATTCCCGCATTAGTTTTTGTGTATCGTCATCCATACAGGTAAAAACCAGTTTTTCCCAAACATAATTGGTTGCTGCATAATTGGGATGCACCATGTCTTCTGCATAAAAACGGTAATCTCTTAAATCATCAATGATCAGTTCATAGGCAGGAAAGTAGAAGGTGTTTGCTTCTTCTTCTATTAGCTGGTGAACCGCCTGTATTAAGGTAGATTTACTCCGGTTGTTTTCTACAAATCCGTCTCTTAAATGACGTACCGGACTAATGGTGAAAATTATTTTTACTGCCGGATTTACAGCAAAAAGATCATCCAGCATTTGCTTAAACGAAGCATAAACATCCTGCACACTCAATAACTTTTTATTGAACTTATCCGTTGGAACTTTGTGACAATTGGCAACCACTTCGTTGTTCTCAAGTTCATATACAAAGGCAGATCCAACGGTTATAAAAACCCAATCAGCTTTAAAAATAAATGTATGTGCGGCCTGCTGCGATTGGTTGATTCCTATCAAACAAGTAGCTTTATCAGGATGAGAAAAACGGCTATGATGCTCCCAGCTATTCCAACATTCGTTTTGATAAAACAAATCGCTTTCTTTAAACTGCCTGTTGATGATATAAGATTGGAGCGATTTTACAATGCTGGCAGGATTGAATAGAATGCCATTGGGATTTTCCAACACCTCAAATTTATGATGCTTGAGTTTGGCACCAATATTTTCGGTAAAGCAGGAACCTACCAGAAATAGTTTGTGGTGATGATGAATGGTGGTGGAAAACTGCCGTGGTGTAAACTCTAAGTGAAACTTCATGTGAATGTTGCTAATGGTACGAATTTACAGGAATGTTTTTTAATGGAGTAGTCTACCAACATTTTACGGCTTCCGGTTAAAATATCAGTGCCATCATTATCTCATCGATATAACGATGTTCGCTTTTTAAATGTGTATATTTTTTCAGCACCCCTTCTTTTTGAAACCCTGCTTTTTCATACAATTGAATGGCTTTATCATTGGCGATTGCAACAGTCAATTCAATTCTTAAAAAGCCGCTTTCTCTGGCGAGTGTAATAATTTGATTCATCATTTTACCTCCTTCTCCTTTGCCGGAAAATGCTGGAACAATAGCCACTCCACCAAGATAGCAGATATGGGCGTTGCGGTATTTTTGAGCAATCAGTTTGAACATACCGGCAGGTAAGCCATCCGCATAATATACAAACAGAACTTCCTGTTGCAGTAAACTTTCAAAGACGGGCCCGAATTCGGTTGCACTCATTTGTTCATACAACAAATATGGATTGATTGCAGGATGCATGTAGAGTTCATAAAAAAAATCAAAATCCTTTGTATCGGCTTTTTTCACCATAATGTTTCTTTAAAAGCAAATCTCAGGAAGCCATTCAAGTATTCTAACCAAGATAATTTATATGCAACAGGCTCCTACTCTAAAACAAGGCAATTAAAACCAACTTTTACAGATCGGTTTATCATTATAGTACCGACCAATTACAACGGATTATATTTATCGCAACTGACCCGCTGCCCACTGCACGGCTACCTGTGTTTTATAAAATTTGGCTCTAAGTTCAGTTAGTTTTTGCAAGGTTTCCAATACCTTATTCTCTCTGGTGTTCAATAAAAACAAGGTACTCTCCCCTTCCTTAAAACGGGTATCTTCTCCCCTGAACAGGGTTTGATAATTAATAAAAGCCTGTTCAAAAATATTAACCTGTTGTTGAAGCCCCATTAATTCATTGTAGTAATTTCTTATTTTATTTTCGATGGACTGTTGCTGCAGACTGATTGCATAATTGGTTTCAGTAATTTTTAACTTGGCAATTCTATAAGCCCCCCTTCCTTCGCTGAGTCTTAGCGGCATTCCAATGTCAATGCCAAATTTATAATTGTTTTGATAAAAGCCGGGCCCTACTCCTTTAAAAACATCATATCCTTTATTGAGCAAATTGGCTTTCACATTAACCATTGGTAATAAACTTTGAAATTTCAATCTCCTTTCAATTTCAAGGTCCTGCAATTTAAAATCAAAAATTTGCAATTTGGGATGGGTTAGCCTTGCCACGTAAATAATATCATCCAATATCCCCAGTGATATATCCCTGATATTTTGTAACTGCCAGTTACCGTCCGGCTTCACCTGGTCGTTTAACTGGTAATAATTATTGTTGGGCAGCCATAAAAAAGCAGACAAATCAACCCCTGCATTTTTAAATTTCACCAACGATTCATTTTGCAAAAATTGAAAGTTCTGCAATTGAACGAGTGCCTCAATGGTATCTATGGCGGGCCGGTCGCCTTGCCGGAATCCAATCTTGACCAGATCAAACCTGATTTCATTTACTTTAACTACATCGGATAAAATCTGGTAGAGCTGGTATTCTTTCACCCATTTCCAGTAGCTATCATATGCGTCAAATAATAAATCATTGGAGATGTTGAGTCGCTCGCTTTCACTTTGAAGTCTGAATATTTTTGCCTGCAGCAAAAAAGCCCTGCGTCTATCCATCATAAGGTTTTTTGCCAACGGAACAGAAACGCCCAAATAACTCGTTTTGCCACCCGAAGATTCGCTATTGAGGAATTGCCCGCCATTGTTTTCCAGCCCTGCTTTTACTTCGATGCCATACCAGGTTGGAATCTTTAATTCCGGGTTGGTGTACTGGTAATAAAATTTACCATCAAAGGTTTTTTGTTCACTATTTAAATAAACCGATGGATCAAATCCTCCCCTTGCTACCAGAATGCCAGCACTGGCTTTTTCAATATTGATATCCGCCTGCTTTATTACAGGATGATATTTTTTTACGATATTAATAAAGTCTTCAGGTGTTAAAATAGCCGATTCTGTCACCTGAGTTTGTGCAGTACAAAAAACAGGTAACAATAAAGTGTAAAGAAGTTGACTAAGTCGTGCCATCAATTGGTAATTATGCTATGTTATTTTTTTTGCTTTTGCTTCTTTTTGTTGTAACGGCTTATAGTAATCGGGCGGAAAACCATTTATGGTTCGCCAAAGCTCGTACCAGATCGGAACATCTTTTAGCAATGCCATCCCTTGAGCACCGGTTCCCATTTTCAACTGCCGGGGCCACTTTTTGTCGCTGGAATCTTCAGCTACCAACACCCTGAATTTCCCATTATCGCTAACAGAACTTTCTATGGCGGCTATTTTTCCACCAAAGGTTCCATAGGAAGCCTGTGGCCATCCACTAAAAACCACCGCAGGAAAACCATCAAACATAAACCTGATTTTTTGTCCAATTTCCAGTAGCGGTAAATCCACTGGACTTATAAAAATCTCAACAGCAAACTGGATGTTATCCGGCACTATCTCCACAATCATTTCTCCATCTTTTACAATTTCACCAATTCCGGCTTTTTTTGCTTTTACAATCTGCCCACTTTGTGGTGCGGTAATAAAATACAATTTACTTCGCAGATCATAGTTCATATATTGATTTTCCAGTTTGGATATTTCGCCTTGCCCGGTAGCAACTTGTGCATTGGATTGAAACTGGTCGCCGGTAGCTTTGGAAATTTTTTCGTTATAATCCTGCAGCACGCCATTCATTTCCAATTGCAAAATACCTAACTCTTGTTTGGCATTTAAAAACTTAATCTCCGCACTCGTTTTTTTGGCTGCTGCATTTTGAAAACTCATATTGCGTTGCTCCAATTGCGTTAGGGATACCAGGCCGCTGTCGAACATGTTTTTCTGACGACGAAATTGTTGGGTTGCAATGGTGTAATCATTAATAGCTGCCAGCATTTCCATACTATCGCTTTGCACCTTCATTCGTTGCTGGCGAAATTTATTGTCTATTTGCGAAATCTTTAATTCTCTTCCTTGCGATAAAGCACTTATTTGCACATCGGCGGCACCAGCCTTATTTTTATACCCTTCTACACTTAACCCTTTTGCAATGAGTTGCTCCCTGGTTCTGTTCAATAAATTGGGATCCAGGTAATCATCCTTTATTTCGGCCAGTTGCATAATGGTGTCACCCGCTTTCACATAGTCACCTTCTTTTACATGCCATTTTGCAACCTTACCAGGTATAATGGTATTGAGTTGTTGGGGACGCTGCTCCTGTCTTAACGTGGTGATATCACCCGATGCACGTATGTTCTGCGTCCATGGGATGAACATAATCAGTATTAGCCCTGCCAAAATACCCAACAACCAATACCTAACCTTACTTCTTTTATGAACCCGATAAATATTTTCAAAAGAGCGGATTGTATTGTCTTTGCTTAGCTGATCTTCGATTTTTATTTCAATAAAATTCATGACTTAGTTTTTTATCAGGTGTTGAATTGCATTCCATTTGCCCATTGCCTTAACTGCACCATCCTGCATATAAATAACTGTATCACATCTTGAAGCAAATGATTCATCATTACTAATTACGAGCATCGTTTGGTGTGGTATATCATTCAAAAGGTAATCGATGATTTGTTGCTTTACTTCTTCTTCAATCCCATTAAAAGGTTCTTCCAGCATGATCAGTCGAGGATGATTGATGAGTGCTCTCAAGAGAAGTACTTTTTGAATAATTTTTTGCGACATCTGCTTTCCGGCCGGAAATAAATGTGTATTCAATCCATCGGGCAATTCTGAAATATATTTTTTCAGACCTATCTTTTCCGCCACCTCAAGGATATGCTGCCCGGATATACCCGGCCATCCCATAGCAATGTTTTCTAACAAACTACCTTCAAAAATATCCTCCTGACTAAACAATATACCGGTTTGAGAACGGAGCGATTGTAATTTATAATTAATAACCGGCACATCATTGATTAGCAGGCTTCCGGAAAAGTTTTTATACGCCCCTGTTAGCAACTTTAATAAAGTAGATTTGCCGGCTCCTCCCCTGCCCATGATACAAACCTTTTCATTTTTACCAATTTTCAAATAGATATCGCTCAAGGCATCATGCGCAGAATTTTCCTTTGTAGTGTAGTTGAAATGAACGTGATTGATCTCAACCGATAAACCTTCCTTTTCTTCTAAAAGTTCTACTGTTCCTTCTTCTTCGATTGGCTTGTCGGTAACC
>Ga0209181_10002579_pt1 | contig 29439 bp, 23 predicted proteins | sample MAT05_FD_187208 | JGI IMG/M metagenome (GOLD analysis project Ga0209181, IMG submission 187208) | Freshwater microbial communities from Lake Fryxell liftoff mats and glacier meltwater in Antarctica - MAT-05 (SPAdes) (version 2) | ecosystem: Environmental > Aquatic > Freshwater > Ice > Liftoff...
CGAGCTCATCGTCGACACCGCCGCCGAGCGCGTCGACACCGTGCGGCTCGAGTCGGGCGTCGAGTACTCGGTGCGTGACCTGACCATCGGCGACGACATCGTGTACCTCGACACAGTCGAGACTGGTGCGCTCGGCGTGCCCGCCGCGGTCATGGCGACCGTGGGCAAGGACGGGGAGGTGATCCTGCTGGTCATCGAGGAGCGCCTGCGTATCGGCAAGCGCACCGTCGACGCGGGTGGCGTACCCGTCAGCACCACGTGACCGACTTGCCGACGCCGCACGGCTTCTCGCTGGACGCGATGCTGTCCGCGTGAGCTTCCCGCCCAACGCAAAGATCGTCGTCAGGCGAGCGTCAGCACCGCTCTACCAGGCGCTCGCCGCGCTCCATGCCCATAGCGCAACCAGCCTCCTGCGATGGCTGGCCGCTTGGCCTGGGCGCCTCGCATGCGTCAGCGCGAGCAACTGACCCCATCGGCTCGGAGGAGGTCGCGATAAACTACGTTGACGGCGTCGAGCGCCAGGCCTTTGGCGCGTCCTACACCTGCGGCGACGACCCGCTGGTCGGCGACCAGTCGATGCACTGTGGCGACAACGCGGACGCCGCGCTCACGAGCGACGGGGCCTGCTTACCGTGACCGTCGTCGTCGACGGCCATCCCGTGACCGATCTGACGAGTCCTGGCAACGAGGACTCAAGCAGCCTTGAGCACGTCCGCCAGCGCCACCCGATCCGATAGCGCAAGGTTGGTGTCGGCGAGCAGCTCCTCGACGTCCTCGTTGACCGGCACCTGCAGCGAGCTGCGGCGCGTGTAGACCAGGTCGGCCGCCCGGATGCACGCTTGCCCCAGGCTGATGAGGCCGGGCATGAGCTCGTCGCCGGTATGGAGCGTGCGTTCGAGCGCGCCCCCACGCTGGACGACGCCATGCGTGCGGATCGCGTCGCTCAGGAACTGCTGGCGCTTCTTCGACAGCCACGGCTTGACCTGCACGTCGTGGAGCCACGCCATCGTGTTTCCGAGATCGCTGAGCCGGTGGGCGGGTAGCAGCGGGCCATCCTCGACCATGAACAAGTCGACCGAGCTGCCCTCGGGATAGAGGAACGCGGTCTCGAAGCGCACGGGCCCGGTCGGGAGCTGATCGACCGCGCGCACCAGACTGTGACCAGCGACGGCCTTACGAATAGCTTCGAGGTCCATCACGGCCACCTCGGGTCGGGCTCGTGGAAGCTCCCATCGTGAACGATGCCCGCGAGCTCGCAGAAGCTCTCGAAGACCTCTCGCGGTGACTTGCCTGCTAGCTCCGGACGGGCGACGACGCCGTCAGGGAGGTTGCGGTCGGGGCAACGCCCGGTCTGCAGCGAATGCTTGTGACTCCTCCCTGCCGCGCCGTGCACCGTCCCATCGATGTCCAGCCGGCAAATGGGACCGGTGCCCGGCACGTGCACGTTGATCGTCTTCGCGGTTGTCGCCGGGTTCGAGTGCACCGCCATGCGCAGCTCGACGCCGGCGGTGTTCTCGCTGACCAGGTCCTCCGCGACGAGTAGCGGTGCGAGCGCCTGCTTGCGACTGAACTTGATGTCGCCGCGAATGACCTTTCCAGGCAGGTCTCGCAGCATTTCGAACTCAGCGCGGTTCATCTTGCCCTCCTCGCGACGCACAACCCTACTCGTCGCCGCTCTCGGTCCATTCTTGCGGTGCGCCGGCCTTGGCCAGCACCAGCCTTCGCCGCCTCGTCGAGCCGCTCCAAGCGCCTCAACACGCCGCTGCGAGTACGTCCCCGACCCGGTCCGAGCGCCCCCGGCACCCGGTCCGAGCGCGCCCGGCACCTGGTCCGAGCGCCCCCGGCACCCGCTCCGAGCGCCCCCTGGCACCGCTCCGAGCGCGCTCAGAAACAGCATGGACCGCCAGCGAGCGCCGGTCGGCGTTGGTCTGACGCGCACATGGAGTCCCATCGTCTGCTACATAGAGCGCCTCGGACAGCCACCGGACGCGGCTTACCGAGGCGCTCCAAGCATTCTACGTAGACGCTTGCAGCGGGTGGCTCAGGCGGTCGGGGGCTTGCGCGGCCCGGTTCGCCCGAAGCGCTTCATGTAGGCGACGAGTGGCACGAACATGGTCAGCACCTCGGGATTGGTCTTGCCCTGCGCGTTCACCTGGTCGTTGACCTTGCGCAGCATCTCCCAGGCTTTGCCGTCGAGCAGGAAGTTGGCCTGCTTCAGGGTCGTCAGGAGCACCTCGACCGATGCGATGATGTTGTCGATCCGCTCCGCATCATCGCCGGCCTTCTCCAGCCCGTCGGCGGTGACGTCCGCCGGCATCACGAACTTGGCGCCGGCCTTGCGCGCTGCCTCGGCGGTGTCGCTCGTCGCGGAGCCGATGCCGCGCGGGGGCTTGGCTATGGCCTGGACCTGATCGTTGCTGAGCTTGCCGGCTTCGGCCGGGATCGGCAGGTCATCAGGGACTTCGATCGTCACTTCGCCATGGGTAATCTGACTCATTCGGGCACCTCCGGATGATGACTTTCTTCGCTCGCCGATAGGCGGCGGCCACGTTGCGTGAGCGACGATATATTGACGCAGCGAACGACGCCGCGCAACTGACTCGGAGGGGTTTTACTGGTTGCTCCGTGTGCAGGCTGCGGGCGGTGCGCGGGGCCTTGCCGCCGTCGAGGCGTCATTCACCGCAGCGCCCGCTTCGAGGATGCTGTCGGCAGCACGTCGGATCTGCTCGGTAGTTCTGTAGTTGAGGCGCAACACATGCGAACGCCCACGCACGTCGATCCCGAGCGCCGAGAGCGTCACACCGCCGGCATAGAGCCGCTGGCCAGCGTCGCCATAAAGCGCCAATCGCTCCGGAGATTTGCCGACGAGGGCGCGCAGAAAGCGCAGCTCGACGGGGCGTAGATCTTGGATTTCGTCCACCAGGACCGCATCGAAGGTCGACTTGGCGCGCCCTTCTTCGAGGGCACGCAGCGCGAAGCGGCAGAGCCCCGTCCAATCCAGGCGCCGGTGCGACTCCATGTCGGTCAGGCACGCTCGAACACCGTCCAGAGGGTCTTTCGTTCGCTGACCGATAGTGGCTTACCGCGGCCGGTGCGGCGTGCAACCCTATACTCGGCCCACGTCCCAAGGCCCTGCGGCGCGATTACCGCATCATGCTCCGTACGCACGAAGCGAGGATCGAGCTGCGGCGCGAGCGCCAGGCGGGCACGTTCCAGCGCCGCGCGCACATCGTCCTCCGAGGCGGGCTTCACCAGGGCAGCGACGTCCTGGCAAACCGCCAAAGCGCGCGCGTGCACGGTCGACACTGCCGCCCTTCGACCGCGCCGACTGACTGCCGATGAATCGCATCTCGGAGGCACTCAAGCGCACGGAAGGCCGGCATCCGCGCTATCGATGCGCTGCTCGGGGGCGCGACAGCGTCGCCACCGAGCCTCGAGCGATGGCGGCCGACGCGAGGTCTCGATCAGCCACCGACCTCGACCACGACGCGATGCTCGCGGCCATCGTCGACGAGCGGGATGCTCGCGTCCGCCTGCACGCCGCCATCGAGGACGACCTTGCGCACTGCGCGACCGCCGCCGCCCAGGTTGGCCACATGGATGTGATAGACCGTCGTGCGATACCGATAGTGCACGTCGAATCCCGGCCAGGCGGCGGGCAGCAACGGGGCGAAGCGCATGCGCTCGACCTCGAGCGCGATACCGAGCAGTGACTCGATTATCAATCGATACATCCAGCCGGCCGAGCCGGTGTACCAGGTCCAGCCGCCGCGCCCGGCGTGCTGTGGGTTGACGTAGACGTCGGCTGCTACGACGTACGGTTCGACGCGGTAGGTGGCGATCGTCTTGTCGCTGTCGCCGTGTCGCACGGGGTTTATCAGCGAGAATAACTCCCAGGCTCGATCGACATCGCCCGCGGCGGCGAACGCCATCGCGGTCCACACCGCGGCGTGCGTGTATTGACCACCATTTTCTCGCACGCCCGGCAGATAGCCCTTCACATAACCCGGCTTGAGGTCGGATGTGTCGAATGGCGGATCGAACAACTGGATGACACCGATATCGCGCCGCACGAGCCGCTCATCGACGGCCGCCAGGGCCATGCGCGCTCTCACCGGATCGCCGGCGTGCGACAGCACCGCCCAGCTCTGCGGCAGTGAGTCGATCTGGCATTCGGCGTTCTGCATCGAGCCCAGTGGCTCGCCACTGTCGAAGTAGGCCCTTCGATACCAGCCACCGTCCCAACCGTTCGCCTCGATGTGGGTCGCGAGCAGCGTCGCCTCGGTCGTGCACACGTCCGCGAAGATGCTATCGCCACGGGCGCGCGCGATCAGCGCGAAGCGCACGAGCACGTCGTGGAGGAAGAAGCCGAGCCACACGCTCTCGCCCTTGCCGCCTGCACCGACGAGGTTCATGCCGTCGTTCCAATCGCCGCTGCCCATGAGCGGCAGGCCATGCACGCCAAAGCGCAGGCCATGGCGGATGGCGCGCACACAATGGTCGTACAGGGTGCCGACTTCTTCCGAGCGGGCCGGCAGGTCATAGTAGCTCTCCTCTTCCAGCTTCACCGCGCGGCCGTCGAGGAAGCCGATCTTCTCGTCCATCACGCCGGTGTCGCCGATCGCCGCCACGTAGCGGCACAAGGCGTGCGGCAACCACAGGAAGTCGTCCGAGATGTGCGTGCGCACGCCGCGCCCCTCGGGCGGATGCCACCAATGTTGCACGTCGCCTTCGCGGAACTGGCGCGCCGCGCAGCGCAGGAGCTGTTCGCGCAAGAGGCCCGGCGCCGTGTGCAGGAGCGCCATCGCGTCCTGAAGTTGGTCGCGGAAGCCGAAGGCGCCGCCCGATTGGTAGAAGCCAGAGCGGCCCCACATGCGCGCCGCGAGCGTCTGATAGACGAGCCAGCCGTTGGCGAGGAAGTTGAGCGCCGGGTCCGGTGTCACGACATGCACCGCGCCGAGGAGGTGGTTCCATTGGGCCCACACGCCTTCGAGCGCCGAATGCGCGGCGCCGATCCCATGAAAGCGCGAGACCAGCGTGCGTGCGTCGACGAGGTCGCGGCCCGAGCCGAACGTGAACGCGACCTCCTTCTCTTCGCCGTCGGCGAGCGCGACGCTGAGCTGCATCGCCAGGCACGGGTCGAGGGCGGCCCCGACGCGGCCCGATAGCCTCGTCCGGCGCAGGCTCGCAGGGCGCGCGGCGGTGCCGTTGCGGCCGAAGATCTCGCTGCGATCACCGCTGACCGTACGCCGCTCCTCGCTGCAGTCGAGGAACGCGACCCGCTGCGCGAAGGCGCCGTTGAAGGCGTTGCGCGCGAACAACCCGGCGGTCTTGCTGTCGAGCTCGGTCACGACGTAGGGCATGTTGCCGGCACGGCTCTCGCCGAGCACCAGCTCGAACACGGCCATGAGCGAGATGCGCCGCGCGCGGCCCGAACGGTTGCGCAAGGACAGCACCAGGAACTTCAAGGGGGCGTCGGTCGCGACGAAGGTCGTCAGCTGCGTCGTGAGCCCACTCTCGACCGCCTCGAAGATGGTGTAGCCGAAGCCGTGGCGCGTCGTGTAGGGGCCGGCGCCACCGGCCGGCAAGGGGGTCGGGGTCCAGAAGCGACCAGACTCCTCGTCGCGCAGGTAGATCGCCTCACCGCTGCCGTCGCTGACCGCGTCGTTGCTCCACGGTGTGAGCCGATAGCTGTGCGCGTTCTCGCACCAGGTGTAGGCGCTGCCGCTCTCGCTGACGACGCTGCCGAAGTAGGGGTTCGCCAACACGTTGACCCAGGGCGCGGGGGTGCGTTGGTCGCGTGTCGTGGTGATGACGTACTCCTTGCCATCAGTGGTGAAGCCGCCGAGCCCGTTGAAGGCGCTGAGGTCGGTGCGACTGGCGAGGGCGGGCGGCGGACCCGCTTCGTCGGGCGTGACCGGATCCGGCGCCCAGGCGGTCTGGTCTTCTTCCGGCGGCCGGCTGCGCTCCGCCGAACGTTCGATCTGCTCGGACAGCGTGCCTGCCAGGTCGCTCACGATGACGCGCGCGACCGTCTGCATGAGGATCTTGTCCTCTTCGGAGATCTGCTCGCTCCGGCGCACGAAGATCCCGCCGGGCTTGTCGAGCCAGCTCGGGTCCGAGACCCTGCCGACAGCGGCGGTGATCTCGTCCATCAAGAGCTGGCGATAACCGGTCGGGTCCTCAATCCACACGACTAGATCGGCGGACACTCCTTTCAGCCGCCAATAGGCATGTGCCTTCACCAGCTGGCGCACCAGGTCCAGCCCGGCGGAGTCCACGATGCGCACCAGCACGATCGGCAGGTCGCCCGAGATCCCGTAGGCCCACAGCCCCGACTGGCCACTTCGGTTGCGCGCTATGAGGCTCCGCGACGCGCGCAGCACCGAGCTCGTGTAGACGACCAGGCTCGCCAGTCGCTCGTAGAGCTGGATGTCGAGGTTGCTCGCCTCGAGCCGCCGCTGCAGCACCTGACTGTGGGTCCACGACAGCTCGAAGACGCGCTCGGCGGAGTGGCGATCGCGGTACTTTTCGAGTAGCCCAATCGCGTCAGAGCGCGTCTCGCTGATGCCGGTGACGACGTGGATCCGCGCCGTCTCGTGCGGCTCCAACACGACGACGCGCCGGATCGCGACGATCGGATCGAGCACGGCGCCTGCGCTGTCGCCGAGCTGCGCCCGATGCATCGCCAGCGGGTCGGTCGGGGTGCGCCCGCGGCCGAGGAACGCTTCGCGCGAAGTCTCGTAGGTGATGGGGCCGCTGGTCGTGCCGTCGACGGTCACATGATGGATGAGCCACGGTGGTCGCTCGTCGCCCGAGCGCGCGCGCCGGGTGACGACAATCGCCTCCTGGTCGTGCACGAGTTCGGTCTCGACGAACAGGTTGCTGAACGCCGGATGGGACGCGTCGGCTGCGGCCTTGGCGAGCACCACCTCGGCATACGAGGTGAGCTCGATCGTGCGGCGTGTCCGCCCACGATTGCTCAGGCTCACGCGCCGCACCTCGACGTCGTCCTCGGGCGAGACGCTGATCTCGACGTGGGTGTAAATCTCACCGTCGAGGCGCCGAAACTCGACGCGCCCCTGCGCGAAGATCGCCTCGTAGCTGGTCGCGGGTCGTAGCGTGGGCTGATGCGCGAGCGACCAGAACGCGCCGCTCGCGACGTCGCGCAGATAGCCGAATGTGCCCCAACAGTCGCGCGTCGGGTCCTCGTGCCAGCGCGTGACGGCGAGGTCACGCCAGCGACTGTAGCCGCCGCCGGCATTGGTGACCACGACATGATAGTTGCCGTTCGAGAGCAGGTGCACTTCGGGCCCCGCGGTGTTCGGCGTCCCAAAGACCCGCAGGCCGTGATCTGCGTCATCGGGCGCCGCGGCGGGCGCCGCGAGCTCGGGCGGGCGCGGATAGATCGTCGTGACGCGCGGCACCCGCTCCTGCAGCAGCAGCTCGGTCGCGCGGAAGGCCGGATCGGCTTCGAAGCGGCGCTGCATCGGTCGCTCGCACAGGAGGTGCACGAGCGACAGGAAGATCATGCCCTGGTGATGCGCCATGTAGGAGCGCACCGTGGCGCAGTCCTTGCCGGGTGGCATGCGCGCAGGCGTGCAGTCGAGCGCCTCGTAGAAGCCAAAGCTGCCGAGCTGGCCGGCGCCGTTCAACGCACGCAGGTTGGCACACGCCGCCTCCGGCGCGACCATCAGCGCGAGCGCGCTCGCATACGGGGTCACGACCCGATCATTGGAGAGCCCCCGCTTGAAGCCGAGTCCCGGCACACCAAAGGCCCGATATTGATAGTTGAGGCTCGCGTCGGTCTTGTAATAGCCCGACTCGGACACGCCCCACGGCAGCCTGAGCTCCTTGCCGTAGGCGATCTGCCGCTTCACGACCGCGTGGCACGTCTCGTCGAGGAGGGTCCGCGGGAAGCTCGGCATCACCAGCAGCGGCATCAGGTACTCGAACATCGAGCCGCTCCAAGACAAGAGCGTAGGCCGTCCAGCGGTCGCCGTGAGCTGGCGCCCGAGGCTGAACCAGTGCTCCTGTGGGAGCTTGCCCTGGGCGATTGCGATGTAGCTGGCGAGCCGCGCCTCGGACGCGAGCAGGTCGTAGTTGCTCGTGTCGAGCCGGTGCTCGGCGACGCTGTAGCCGACCGACAACAGGTGACGTCCGGCATCGTAGAGAAAGCCGTACTCGAAGTCGGCGAGCGCGCGGCAGCGCGCCGCGAGGAGGCGGACCTCTTCTTTGCGCTGGGCGACGAAGTTCGCGTTGGCGACCATCGTCAGCTCCGCCAGCGCCTCTTCGCAGCTGGCCAGAAACGCGCGCGCCCACCACCTCGCCTCGACCACTTCGGCGCTCGGCTGTGTCTTATCGTGCGCGGCGATGGCGTCGATCAATGCACGCGCGTCGGGCACCAGTCGCTCGAGGAGGGGACGCCATTCGGGCGCTGGGTTGGCGAGCGCAAGCGTGAGCCGTTCCACGAGAGGGCGCGCCTCCGGCCAGGCCAATGTGGCTGTGTCACACGCGACCAAGGTGTCGCTGAGCCCGGCGAGGAGCTGCGGCCCGAGACCCGGCCCGGCCGGGAGCTGATCCAGGCCGCTCGCGAGCGTCAGCAGGTGCCCCGCGAGATTGCCACTATCGACAGTCGAGATGTACGTCGGCAACAGCGGCTCGAGCGTGCGCGTGTCGTACCAATTATAGAAATGACCGCGATGGCGTTGCAGACGCTCGAGCGAGTCGAGGGTCAAGCCCGTGCGGGCGATGAGGCGTCCGGCCGTGAGATAGCCGAAGTCGAATGCGGCGAGATTGGCAGTCAGCGACAGGCCGATATTCGTGGGCGACGTCCGGTGCGCGATGCCGACGTCGGGGTCTTCCTGGAAATTGTCCGGGGGCAGGAAGTGATCGACGGCGCTGACGAACGTCTCGAAGAAGCGCCAGGTGCGGCGCGCGACGCCCCGCAGGAACAGCAAGTCGGCTCGTGACAGACGCGCCTGCGGTGTCGCGAGCGGGCGACTGGACCACCACGACAGGACTGGCATCGCGAGCCACAGCGCCAACACTGGCGCGGCCCACGGCAGCGTCGCCGGCGACTCGTAGGCGAGCGTCAGCCCGACGGCCAAGGCCAGCACGGGTGCCTCCCACAATGCCACATAGCTGCGAACGAGCCCGACTTGCGCCGCGCGTTGCGCATCGCTCGCGGTGCGCCAGGCGAGCAGGTGCCGGTGCGTGAACAGCAACCGGAAGAACGTGCGCATAATCGCGTCGAGCGCCCGCCATGCGTCGTACGGCAGCGCAGCGACTCCAAAAGCTTCGCGCATCGCCTGGCGTGCGGCGCCGCGCCCAATCTCGCGCACATGTGCCCAGCGCTTCTGCTCGTCGGGCCGTCGCCACAGCGCCGAAATGGCTGCCAATACACCCGGCAAGATCAATAGCGTGGCCACAGCCAGCGTCGCGAACGCTGCTGCGTCAGGTCGCGCCCAGCCCGCGAGCAAGAGCGCGACGAGCGAAATCGGCATGATGCTGCGGCGCAGGTTGTCGAGGATCTTCCATTGCGATAGCAGCGTCAGTGGATTGGGCACCCGGTCGCTGATTTCTGGTTGCTCTCCACTCGCCACGGCTTCGCCTGCGTGGCGAATTCGTGAGCGAAGGGCACCGCCTGGAACCCTGCGCCGCAGCCATGCCGCGATCTGCCAATCACCCCGGATCCAGCGTGTCCGCCGACTCACATCGGCCATATGCGATGCGGGGAAATCCTCGACCAGCACCACGTCGCTCACCAATCCGGAGCGGGCGAACGCGCCCTCCAGCAGGTCGTGGCTCAATACCCGGTTCTCGGGTAGGCGACCCGCGAGCGCCAGCCCGACCGCGTCGACGTCGTAGATCCCCTTACCGACGAAGGAGCCCTCCTGGAAGAGGTCCTGATATACGTCTGAGACCGCGCGTGTGTAGGGGTCGATCCCCGGCTCACCCGCGAACAACCTCGCGAAGCGCGTTCGTGCCGTGCTCTCGAGGCTCACCTCGACGCGCGGTTGCAGGATCCCATAGCCGCTCGTCACGCGTCCGAGCTTCGCGTCGAAGACGGGGCGATTGAGCGGATGTGCCATCGTCCCAACCATCAGGCGGGCCGCGTCGCGTGGCAACGCGGTGTCACTGTCGAGCGCAATGACATATCTCACCCCTGCGAGTGTGGTCGCGTCACCGACCACGCTCGCGAAGCCGTCGCTGTCACCACGCAGCGCGCGATTGAAGTCTTCGAGCTTGCCGCGCTTCCTCTCCCAGCCCATCCACACGCCTTCGCCAGCGCTCCAGACGCGGGCCCGATGGAACAGGTAGAAGCCGCCGCCGGGCAGCGCATACTTCGTGTTCAAGGCCCCGATGGCGGCCCGCGCGTGAGCGAGCAAGGCGGCATCGGCGTCGGTCGTAGCGCTCGCCGCATCGCGAAAGTCGGTGAGCAGCGCGAATGACAGGTTCACGTCGCGGTTGCCGAGATAGCGCACCTCCAGTGCTTCGACGAGGTCGTCGATCTCGGCCACGTCGCTGAGCATCGCTGGCACTGCCACGACGGTCGCGTCGGTCGCCGGGATCCCGCCCGTGCCGGTGATGAAGTCGAGTCGCGGCAAGGGCGTGGGCCCGACCAGCAGCGTGGCCGCGGTGTTTACGATTGCGACCGCCAGCTGACTTGCGCAGAGCGCAACGAGCCCCCACCAAAGGACCAGCCCGCCCCATCCCGTCGGTGCGGTGGCTAGGGTCGCGGCGACAGCGATGACCAGTCCTGTCGTCACGACCAGCGCGCCCGCATACAGGCCGGCCCGCGCGCGATGGAGCCCACGCCGCACGCGCAAGCGCAGCGACGAGCGCATGCCGACCGCCTGCTCGAGCGCGCGCCGCCCATCACCGATGAGCCAGCGCCCGATGTGCTCGCCTCCGGCGATGCGGATCACCGCGCGCGCGACGTCGTCCTCGGCGTGGTCGGAGTCGACGCAGCCGCGGGCGATCGCCTCGACCACATGGCGGTAGCGGTCGCGCGTGGCGAAGTCCATCGTCGCGTAGACCCTGCTCGGGTCTTGGCGGAGGGTGGCTTCGACCGTGCTGACCGCCTCGACGAAGTCGCGCCAGTCGGTCGCGCCGAGGTAGCGCAGGCTACCGATGCTGTTGCTGACCGAGACCTGGTCGGCCGCCTGGCTTTGGCTCGCCAGATGGAAGACGTGGTCGAGCGTCTTGCCCTCCGCCGCGATGCGCTGCTCGAGCCAGGTCATCGCGAACTGCAGCGACGGTCCCTGCGCCTGCAAGCGGCTCGCAAGCTCCGCGACAAACGCGGTCGTCAGCGGCTCGCCAGCCTCGACCATGTCGGCCAGCACCAGCACCACCCGGGTCGGGTCGCCGATACTGGCACTCAGCATCTCCGCCATCCAGTGGCCGGCCCGCGTGCGTTCGTTGCGGCCCGCCGTCACCGCCGCGATGACGCGCCGCAGGTTCTCGAGCAACGCCAGCCGCAGCATGATCGGGATCGCCCACAGCTCCCCCAGCTTGAGCGGTTGGACCGCTTGATAGGCGCCGACGTACGCCCGCAGCGCCTCGCCATCGACTCGCCCATGCGAGTGCGAGATGAGCTCGAGCGCGAGGTCGTACACGCGCGCGGTGCCTGGCACGCGCGCGTTCGCCAGGCGCGGCAGCTCACGACTATAGGACCGCGGCAGGTGGCGCCGGGCGATGCGCGCCTGTTCGTCGATGATGTGGTAGTTGTCGATGAACCACTCGGCCGCCGGAGTCAGCTGACGTCCACTGATGACCGTCTCGGACAGGAGCGTATAGGCGTCGCGGAACATCGCCTCGTTGTCGCGCAGGCGTGCGAGCAGGCCGTCGCTCTTCGGGACATGCGCCTGCCTGGTGGTCTGCTTGGTTGCGCCCGACGTACCCCGCGGCTGCGCCTGCCGGCTGCTGTTGGGGGCAATCAGCAGGTGCCAGCCCGCCATCATGCGCGCGTGCCGTTCGAGCTGGGGGACGCTGAAGAGCTCGGCCTGCAGTGGGCGTTCGGTGATGTGCTCGCCAGGCGCTTTGACAGCGCCGCGTCGCCATCGCTGGCCGAGCGTCTCCGGGAACTGCATCGCTGTACCTTGGGCGCCAGCGTCGTGCGTGACGGGGGCGTCGAGCGGCAGCTTGAGCAAGCACCATGCCGGGTATCACGCCGTCATAAGCCGGCCTCGATGGTCACCGACGCGCCGACCGAGCCGCGCCCTTCGCGCGGGCGGTAGTCCTCGTCGAGGATGTAGGCGGCGAAGAGCGTCTCGAAGACGACCGCGATGCGCTCGCTCCGATAGAGCGGCGCGTGCAGGAAGACGCCGAAGTTGTGGCGCGGCGCGACCCGCGTGAGCGAGGCGGTGCGCTCCCAGCGCAGGCCCGCGACCAGCTCGCCGCGAAAGCGCCAACCGAGGATCGCGTTGGTCGTCAGCACCTGGTCGAGGGGCTCCAGCACCAGGTCGTGATACGGCTCGCGGCCGGGCTCGCGCACGCTGGAGGAGACGACGCCGTAGCGAACCTCGGCGAGCACGATGGGCCCCGTGTCGGACAGCGCCAAGCGCAGTTGGCCACCGACTTCGGCCAGGTAGCCGGAGGCCGCGCGCGAGCTCAGAGTGCCAAGCCAGCTCATCGCGAGGAGACGCGCACGCACGACCAGGAAGGCCGCCGGCTCCAGCTCGAGCACGGGTCCGACACCCGCGTGGACCGGCGACAACGACAGCGCGCCACCGAGATCCAGGTGGGCATGATCGAGCAGGAATCCTTCCTTGGGTGCGAGTGCGATGCGCCACTCGAACTCGCCATCCATGAGCAGTCCCGGAGGCCCGACCCTCGCGTAGAAGCCCGCCCGATAGCGCGCACCCGTCTCCGCCGGCGTGGCCGCCGCGGTCCGATCAAAAAGCACCATCGACAGGCCCAAGAGCCCCGCGGCGCACGTTCCAAGGCTCGTCATGTCGTCGTCGACTACACAGGTCGTGCCAACGTGAGGCATCACTCCCCGCATGGCTCGCCACGGCCAAGCGCGGCAGAACGACCGAGGCGCTTTGTAGTCGCTGTCCCAGATCGGGCCGGTCGTTGAGATAGCCGACCAGGACGCGGTCATCGACGTGCGCACCCGTGTCGATGTCGGCGCCGTGCACGTACGCCGGGCGCTGGAGACTGGGTTGTCACTATTGGTGCTCTCAATGCGTGCCGAGAACTGCCACTCCTATTCTGGCTTTGGGTGGGTCGCACCATCACGACAGGCGAATGTTATGATCGTGCCCGCTTCATGAGATCGGACAACGTTCCCCTTGCGTGAAAGACAGCGCGATCCGCCGACGAACAGCACGACGACTCCCAAGATGGTGACAATTGCGCCCACAACGGTGACGACCAGAGGCGAGGAGACCTGGACGTGAATGCGATGTCGACTGTCGCGTGGAAGATCGCGACGACAAGAATGCTCCCGCGACTCTCGTTGTATAACCACGTCAGCAGGACCGCGCTGCTCGCCGAGCACCCCGCCGCGGCGGGCGCCTTGCCCCTCTCGGCGAAGCTCCGTTGTCAGTGCACCACTTCGAAGCGCACCGCCTCCGAGACCTACACGTACTACGAGGACGTCGAGACCACGACGACCGCCACGGTCGATGGCAAGACCACCACGACGCCATCGCGAACCTGCACCCGACAGGTCGCGTACCCGAGCCCGAGCGGGGGCTCGAGCTACTACACGGAGACCTATGATTGTGGCGGGGGATCGACGACCGTCGAGCCCTCCTCGACGAGGACGTACGAGACGACCAAGAAGGTGGCGCGGCAGGGAACGCGCGACGAGACCTACCGGGTGCTCACCGTACCGACGCCGACTCAGCTCGTGATAGCGGCCGCAAGCACCTCAACGGGCGTGCCGATGAGCGCGGGTGAGCGACGCATGATGACGGTCCTGGCGCGCGAGACCGACTGGCAGCGCAAGGAGGGCAACGCGGCGGCGAAGCAGCTTCAGCTACACCGTAAGCGACGGGCGTGGCGGCTTCGGTCCGATGCTGCAGACCATCGATCCGTTCACCGCGAGCTCGCCGCTGGCGCGCAGCAGTGTGCTGCCGCTGTCGGGGGTGGCGACCACGATCACCGCGACGCTGGCGAGGCCGGCCGAGACGCTGAACGGGCCGCTCGTCGCGCCCGCGGTGTAGGTGAACGTGAGCGCGCTGCCGATGCTCGGGCTGAGGCCGCCGGTCGTGCCGCCCGTGGCCGACGTCGAGAACGCAGACGCCAGGGCCGTGATGGGGTTGCTCGCCTTCTTCGGCGTGAGGGTGCACGTCGCGGCGGTCGACACGTCGATGATGTTCGTGCCGCACGCCACCGTGCTGGTGTTGTCGGACTAGTTGTAGACGGTGACGCCGACGGCGCCGAAGCCGTTATTGATCGTCACCGCGCCGCTCGCCGCCGAGGCCGTGTAGGTGAAGGTCAGCGAGGTGCCGCTCGCCGGCGCGATGGCGGATGCGCTGCCAGCAGAAGCGCTCAGCGTGAAGGCCGACGCGAGGGCGGTGATGGGCGCGCCGCCCTTCTTCGGCGTGATGGTGCAGGTCTGGCCGGTGCTGACGAGCTGGGTCGCGCTCGCACACGTCATCGTCGTCGTGGTGTCGGGGAGGTCGTAGACGCTCACGGCGAACGTGCGCGTGCCGTCGCTGACGGAGGACGCGCCGCTCGTCGCGGGCGCGGTGTAGGTGAAAGTGAAGCCGTTGCCGACGGTCGGGCCGAAGCCCGAGATGGAGCCGCCACCAGTGGCGCTCGGATCGAACGCGCTGGCGCGCGTGTAGATGACGGCGCCCGCCTTCTTCGGCGTGATGGTGCAGGTCATCGTGGTGCCGACCTGGCGCGTGCTGCTCGTGCACGAGAACGTCGTGCTGGCGTCGGGCGCATCGACCACGGTGATGGCGAAGCTGTGCAAGCCGTCCTGCACGGTGACCGGGCCGGTGGTCACGCCGGCGGTGTAGGTGAAGGTCAACGCGGTGCCGCTGCTCGGGCTGATGGTCGAGACCGCGCCGGAGCCGACGGCCGGCGCGAAGGCCGAGGCCAGGGCGGTAATTGCCAAATTCGCGCGCTTCGGCGTGATGGTGCAGATCGTTGGGATCCCAACCATCAGGACCGCGTCGGTGCACGACAGCGTCGAGGTCGCGTCAGGGGTGTCGTAGATGGTGATGGCCGCGCTGTGGAAGCCGTCCTGTACGGTCACGGCGCCGGTCGTGGCGGGCGCCGTGTAGATGAACGTCAGGCTGTTACCGACGGTGGGGCTGATGCTCGAGACCGAGCCCGCGCTGGCATTGGCCGCGAAGGTGTTGGCGCGCGCGTAGATGTTGACGCCGTTCTTCTTCGGCGTGACCAGGCAGCTCGCGCTCGCGCCGACGGCGAGCTGGGTCGCGGCGCAGGCCAGCGTGCTCGTGCTGTCGGGCGCGTCGACGACCGTGACGGCGAAGCTCTGGAATCCGTCCTGAACGGTGACCGGGCCGGTCGTCGCGGGCGCCGTGAACGTGAACGTGAACGTCGTGCCGGTGCTCGGGCTGATGCTGGAGACCGTGCCCGCGCTGGCCTGCGCGCTGAATGCGGCTGCGAGCGCGGTGATCGAGGCGCCCGCGCGCATCGGCGTGATGGTGCAGATCGTTGGGATCCCAACATTCAAGACACCGTCCGCGCACGACAGCGTCGAGGTCGCGTCGGGCGTCGCGGTGATGGTCAGGCCGACGCTGTTGAAGCCGTCGCTCACGGTGACCGGGCCCGAGGTCTGAGGTGCGGTGAGGACGAACGTGAACGCCGTGCCGAGGTCGGGCGCGTGCTCCGAGACCGCGCCAGCGGACGCAAGCGGTGTGAAGGCGGAGGCGCGTGCAGTGATGCTCGCGCCGCTGCGGTTGGCGGTGATGGTGCAGATCGTCTGGCCGCCGACGTCGACCACCACGGCGGCGCAGGTCAACGTGCTGGTCGAGTCCGGCGTGTCGGTCACGGTGATGGAGAAATTGCCAAATCCATCCGCCACAGTGATCGGGCCGCTGGTCGCGGGCGCGGTCACCATGAACGTGAAGGTCGTCCCGAACGCGGGGCCGATGGGTCCGACCGACCCGGCCGTGACGTTGGCCGTGAACGCCGTCGCGCGCGTGGTGATCGGCTGGCCTGCGCGGCGCGGCATGATCGTGCAGATCGTTGGGATCCCAACCATCAGCACCGGGTCGGCGCAGGTCAGCGTGCTGGTCCCATCGGGCGTGTCGAGCACGGTGATGGCGACCTCGTTGAAGCCGTCGCGCACCAGCGCCGGGCCCGAGCCCGCGGGCGCGCGGAACGTGAACGTGAACGCGTCGCCGGTGGTCGGCGCGGCGGCCGAGACCGAGCCCACCGTGGCGCTCGGGGTGAAGTTGCCCGCCTGCGTGGTGACGGTCGCGCCGCCCTTCTTCGGCGTGATGGTGCAGGTCGTGGTGGCGTCGACGGCGAGCTCGCTGTCGTCGCAGGCGAGCGTGCTGGTCGCGTCGACCACGTCGACGATCGTCAGCGTTGTCGTACGCAGGCCATCGCCGACGACCACCGAGCCCGAGAAGAGCGGCGCCGTGAACGTGAACGTGAAGCCCGTGCCGACCTCGGGGCTCATCGCCGAGACGCTGCCAGCCGAGGCGCTCGGGGTGTACTGCGCGGCCAGCGCGGTGACGCTCGCGCCCTCTCTCCTGGCGGTCGAGGTGCAGGTCGTGGTCGCGCCGATGGCGAGCGTGCTCGCGACGCAGCTCAGCGTGCCGGTCGCGTCCGCGGTGTCGGTGATCTGCACTGCGGCGCTGGTCGGCCCGACGTCGATCGTCACCAGGCCCGAGCTCGGCGGCGCGGTGAAGTCGAGCTGCAGGATGCTGCCGACCGACGGCGTGATGGCCGACAAGGTGCCCGCGGTCGTGGTCGGCGAGAACGCCCCGGCGCGGGCCTGGATGGCCACGCCGCCACGACGCGCGTCGATGGTGCAGCGCGCCGTGGCGCCGACCGCGACGTGCGCCGGGCAGGTCAGCGCGCTGGTCGCGTCGGGCGTCGCCGTGACGGTCACGACCGTGCTCGCGACGCCGGCGTCGAGGGTCACGATGGCCGAGACCTGGCCGGTGAACGTGAACGTGAAGAGGTTGCCATACGAGGGGGCCAGCGCGGACAGGACGCCGCCCGGGATCGAGGCGAGGTTGAAGTTGCCGGCCGCGGTCTGGATGGCGGCGCCGAGCAGCCGCGGCTCGAGGCGGCAGGTGGTGTGCTCCCCGCTCGCGATGATGCTGTCCGTGCACGAGAGCAGGGTCGTCTGATCGGGCACCGCGCCGGTGACGGTGACGAGGCCGGTGGCGCGCGTGAACGACGCGTAGAAGCCGTGACCCTCGGTCGGGCTGTAGCTCGTCCGGACGCCGTTGCCCTGGTCGAGCCCGTGCTCGGTGCAGACGCGCACGCCCGCGCCGTTGGTGAGCGGCACGCTCCAGGTGACCAGCGGCCAGCGCTGTCCTTCGGGCGTCGCGCCGTTCACGAACGGGCCGTCGCTGGCGGTCGCGGTCCCGGTCAGCGTGCACGCGCCGAGATTGACGAATGCGCCGGTGTTGAGGCCGAGCGCGATATTCCAATAGGCGATGTCCCAGCCGTCGTCGCCCGGATCGGTGCCGCGGTACACGGCCGCCTGGTAGAGCAGGTCGCTGGTCGGATCGTCGAACAGCGGGTCGAGGTTGCCCGGGCCATCGGCCACGTCGACGATGAACGGGCCGCCGTTGTCGCAGGTGATGACGAGGCGATCCATGCACAGCGTCGTGTCGGCGCCGGGGCCGGCGGTGCAGGCGAAGCCCACGACGGCGGTCTCGGCGCGCTCGCCACGGGCGTCGTGCAGCAACATGAGCGGCGCGTCGAGCGGGCCGCAGTCGAGCTTGGCCGAGCAGAAGATGTCGTCGAACGTGATGGCGACGTCGAAGAAGCCCTGGTTCGCGGCGCGCGCGATGGTCAGGTCGAAGACGACCGGCACGTCGACGTTGGCGACGCAGGTGCGCGTGAGCACGATCGGGTTCGTGCTCGGCGCGGGGTTCGTGTAGTCGACGCCTGCCACGAGCGCGTGCGTCGCGTCGCGCAGCTCGTCGAGCGTCAGCGACACCGTCGTCTGCGGCTGCTCGGCGTCGCAGGTGCCGACGTAGCTGACGGCGCCGAGGCCATTGCCGAAGCGGCTGGAGGTCAAGCTCCTTGACCATAACATCGCCCCCAGGCCGTTCTTGACCGTGACCGTGTAGGTCGCGTCGCTGATGCCGGTCAGCGCGAGCGGCGCGACCTCGAGCGCGAGGTGGCCCTCGGGTCCGTGGGCGGACTCGTTCGAGCACTGGATCGCTTGGCCTCCCGCAAGGCACAGCGCGATCGCACAGAGCGACTTCGCATTCATGAGCAGACACCCTGTCTGGGGTTGAAATCGATGCGTGCTTCGGCGGCGAAGCCGACGCGCCCGAGATCGTTGAGCGCGGGTTGCTGGTCGAGCACCACGAAGTAGAAGCTCCCACCGCCCGCGGTCGGCGCCAGTGCGATGAGCCGGTATTCGAGGTTGGGGTTCGGCAAACATTGCGCCGCCGCGAATCGGCTCTGGCCAATGGCCAGGGCGGCGATGGTGAAAATCAGCAACGAGCGCATCTCGCCTCTCCGTGGCACCGTCGTGGGCCGACCGCCGCGACTATGGCCTGGAATTCTATGCGCGCACAAGACAGCGCCAGATTCATGGCTGGACTCTCACTGAGACGACGCTCATCCGCGCGTCTATGGTGCTGCGTATAGGAAAAACAAAGCACCAGCGCCGGGTACGAAAGGCACACAGTCGCACCCACTGGGCTGAGTATGAGTATAGGAAAAACAAGGCATCGACGCCGGGTACGGAGGGCACACAGTCGCACACACTGGGCTGCGAGGACTCTCGTCGACGCACCTTTCGAGGGTCGGGACGCGGTAGACGAGGCGTTGTCGCGGCGTCAGCGGTCCTTGTTCGGTCGATCGGTGATGCGGTAGGCACAGCGAAGCGCTCGGCCGGTTGACGGTCGCTTCGCGGACGGCTGACGGGCCGCTCAGGCGGCGGGGTGTGGTGCTTGCATCGCTCTGGGAGGCGGATCGCGGGCGCCATCGGTCCCCTCGTGCGCATCGACTGCGGCCGAGGTTCGGTGTCCGCGGTGATCATCGCGTCGGGATCGCCGATCGCACAGATCACGCGCATGCGCCCTCCGCAGTAGGGACAGCGAAGGGCGTCGATGCGCCACCCGCGGGAGTAGAGCTGCCCAGGGCATGCTCTTGAGCCGTTTAGGCGCAACTGGTGCGGCGGCGCTCGCGGGGTCGGGCGGAATCGGGACGATGTGAGCGCGCAGACGGTGTCGCGGTGCGAATCCCGTAGAATCTGCGGAGGTGCATGTACGGCGCGGGCACGAGTGCCGCGAGGTGCGCGATTAGGGCGAGGGGCTCATCTATCGCATCCTCGCCTGGCGGCCCGATCTGTCGTTCCTCTTCCGCACCCTCGACGCATTGCAGCGACGCTCGCTCCCATCGAAGCACGGTGCGCGAACCGGGAGCCATCAACCATCCAGCCTGTCCAAGAAGTGACGACTGCAGACAACAGCCGACAAAGCCCAGCCGACCACGGTGGAGCCGAACTATGTCCGCCCATTTTGTAAGTCAGAACAGCTGCTTATGTGCGCCAGGTATCGCTTGATTGAGGTCTAGCTCGCCCCCGCGGCCTGGCCCTCCTCGCGCCTCTATTCGCACCCTGCGCCGCGATCATAGTGGCCCCCGGGTCAGGGGGTAATCAGCCCGGCGTGGAGCTCGCGCACCGTGCCCGAGAGGGGCTGGTAGGTGAACGCGATCACCTGGCCGGAGGCGTCGGCCTCGAATTCAAAAGTGTTCCCCTCGGCGAGGACACGCTCCTCGCCCGAGTCGAGGTCGACCCGCACAAGAAGCCCGTTTGGGGCTGAACAGCGGGCGGCGAAGAGGAAGCGGTCGCGACGAAGGGGGACCGAGCGCAACCGCGACGGCGGGGCGTCGGAACGGTACGGCCTTTGGACACACGGCCCGTCCCAGCGATGGACCTCACGACCCTCGGCGCCGATCACACGCGCAGTCAGACCGTCGGCGATGATCGAGACCCCATCATCGAAGAGGACCACGACCTTGGGCTCGGTCATATCGGTCGTCGTGCTCGGCGCCCAATCAAACGATAGGGCGTCGTGGTTCGAGCCCCAGAGATGGAACGTCCAGGTGCGGGACCCCTTGCTCGCGACCAGGGCGGCGCGCCCTCCGTCCGAGACCGAGACCTTGGAGCCGGATCCGAGCGGGGTCGCGAGACCGGTCACCGGGTCGACCGCCTCGATGATCTCGCCCCGCCGCACGAGCACATGCGCGGCCATCACTGAGACCACCTCGTCCCCGGCGAGCGTGCGCACGACCCCGTCGGCGGCAATGGTCCCGATGCCGTCGGCCACCGTCGCGGCGACCAGCGCGCCCGCCCCCACGCGGGGCTCCGTCCAGCCTTCGGGTACGACCAGGATCTTGCCCGTCGCGGTATCGACCACTCGCTCGAGCGCCGTGGGACAAGCGGCATTGTTTGGCAGTGAGCACTCGCGCGCGATGGCGACGAGGCGGCCGTCGCCGCTGAGCTGCACGACCTCGCGCTGTTGTGCGGCGTCGCCCTGCCGCCAGGTCGGCGCGATTTCCCCAAGCGCCTGGCTCGTGCGCAGGTCGAGGTCGAACGCGAAGAGCGCTCGCGCCGCTTCGCCCGTGTAGGCAGGCATATAGATGACCTGTCGGCCGGCCTGCGCCAGAGGCTCGATCGCCTCGATGTGGGTGCCGTCCTGGGTATCGATGTGGCCCTCCCCGCCAGGGACCTCGGTCGCGACCACGGTGAGCTCCTCATCGTCGCCAAAGGCGAGCGTCGGTGGGCCCGCAAAGCGGATCGAGGCGACGGGGACGAGCTCCGCATCGGTCCTGAAGACCTTGGCGGTGCCAAAGCCGAGGTCGGACTCCAAGCTCCACGCCACCATGCTTTCTTCCGAAGGCGAGAACGCCACCTCGCCGCCAAAACCGTTATCGCCAGGGACGCGACCCACGAGCGTGTGGTCCGGTCTGTAGAGCTCGAGGGCGCGGGTGGTCGCTTCGCGCCAGACGCCGACGTGGCCGCAGCGACCGAGCGCCGCGCCACTGACATCGCGAGCGAGCAGCCCGAGAGGGGCGACTGCCAGGTCGCAGCTCTCGAGCGCGACGGCGGGCGGGGCCTTGGTTCCGGGGTTGGAGTCGAGGCAGCCCGTGAGGACGAGCCCGAGGAGGAAAGACGCGGTTGGGGGTTGAAGCATGGAGCGAATCTGCCTACCACGGTCGCGCGGCACAATTCAGTTATCGTCCGAGATTCATCAGCCCGGCTTATGAATCGGCCGGCGCTTGGTTCCATGGTGTGGTACTTTGGGCGTGCCCATTGGTTTTCCCACTCCAAACGAGGGGACCCGCCAACCCCAAACGAAGCGAGACCCCATGGGCGAGCTCAGGCTCTCGTACCATCGACCGCAAGGGCGGTCGGAAGGGAGGCGAGCGAAGCGTACGAGGAGTTTCCAACCCACCCATGCGCGACGCTCTACAAGCCATCGACCTGAACCTGCTCTACACCTTCTTCCTGGTGGTCGACAGCGGGGGTGTGGGCCGCGCGGCCCGTGTCCTCGGTCGGACCCAGCCCGCGGTGACTGCGCGTATCCAGCAGCTCGAGGAGGTCCTCGGGGCCCCGCTCTTGGAGCGCCAAGGACGCGGCGTCGCGCCGACCCGGCTCGGGCTTGCCGTCATGGACGACCTCCGCGCCATGGTCGGCCACGCGCGTCAGATCTTGGACCTCGCCCGCGACCGAGCGGAGACCCCGCGCGAGACCTTCCGCGTCGGGGCCCTTCCTATGGTCGGGGTCCACCTCGTCGCGCCGGCCCTCGCAGCGCTCGGCGCAGAGCACCCTCCGGGCAGCGGCGGGCTCGACATCGACTTCGAGGTGCGCCCGGGTCTCGTCGACGAACTCCTCGAGGGCTTGCGTCGGCATGAGATCGACGTGGCCGTCTCGGTCGGGGCCCTCGCGATCCAGACCGTCACGGCGGAGGTCTTGGGACATGTCGGCGCCGTCGCTATCAGTCGCGACGCGCTCGACGAGATCGTCACGCCGCAAGTGCTCGCGAAGCGGGGCCTCATCTCTTACCCGCCCAACGTCGGCGACCCCTTCTTCCTGGCCGTCGAAGACTTCCTGCACGCACACGATCTGACGCGCCATATCCGGTACCGCGTGCCGCATATCCAGACGATGAAGGCGCTGGTTCGGGCGGGCGCCAGCGTCGCCATTGTGCCCGACTACACGGCCCAGGATCCAGACCTCGACGAACGCGCCGTCGAAGGCCTCGACCTGTGGATCCCGCTCGTCGCCTGGACCCGCCCCGGAGCCAGACGTATGGCCCTCGTGAAGCGTTTCCTGGAACGTGTGCGCTCGCTCACCAAAGCTCGCTAGTGCCTTGATCGGCAGGACGGGCGTGACCGGCTTCTCAAAGCGGTGCTGGACCTGTCACATGCGCATGCGCTGTGCGCGGCCCACGACGACGCGATCGTTGTGCGCGAGGAGATCGCGTTCTATCAGGCGGTGCGTGCGGCGATTGCCAAAGTCGTCGGTCGGCGCGGTGAAGTCGGATGCGGAGCTGGACCTGGCGGTGCGCCAGATCGTGTCGAAGGCGATCGCGGCCGAGGGCGTCGTCGACCTGTTCGCGGCCATCGGCGTGCAGAAGCCGAACCTGGCGATCCTGTCCGACGAGTTCCTGGATGAGATGCACCGGCTGCCGCAGCGCCACCTCGCGGCGGAGCTCTGCGCAAGCTGCTCGACGACGCGCTGAAGGTCCGCAAGAAGACCAACCTCGTCCAGTCGGAGGCGTTCTCGGTCAAGCTCGAGAAGAGCCTGGCGCGCTACCGCAACCGGTCGATTCAGACCCTCGAAGTCATCGAGGAGCTGATAGCGCTCGCCAAGGAGATGAACGCCGCCACCGAGAAGGGCGTGAGCCTCGGGCTGAGCAACGACGAGCTGGCGGTCTACGACGCGCTGGCGCTGAACGAGAGCGCCGTGCAGGTCCTGGGCAACAAGGTGCTGACCGCAATCGCGCGCGAGCTGACCGACACCATCCGGAAGAACGTGACCATCGACTGGGCCCAGAAGGAGACCGTGCGCGCCAAGCTGCGCACGCTCGTCAGGCGCAAGCTGCGGCAATACGGCTATCCGCCGGACTTCGCGGAGCGTGCGGTCGACACCGTGCTGAAGCAAGCCGAGCTGTTGGCGGCAGACTGGGCCGCTTAGACCGACGTAAGTGCCTTGGTACGGGGTGACAGGTGCCGCTTACGCGGGCGTGAGCGGCGCTGGACGGTGCGACAGGTGTCGTTTAAGCGTCCGTGATCGACACCTGTCGCTGTGACCAGTGGCGATCACGGCGCTTTACACGACAGTGTATCGGTCGTACGGAGGCGTTTTGACCGACGTAAACGGCGCTGTATGGGTCGTCCAGTGGCGATCACGAAGCCGTAAGCGGCTTGGTACAACGAGGCGCTGGATGCGCCCCAGGCAGCACTACAGCAGGCGACTGCGGCGGGTGGCGTTGCAGACGCCGCTCGACGACACAAGTGACGACCTGAAGTTCGCGGAGATCGAGGCCGAGGGTAAGCTGCGGCGCGCCCACAGCCGCTGTCGCGAGATCGATGGCGACCGGCCTTTGCGCATCTGGAGCGGCGGCGCCTCGAACATCATCTGCCAGCCCTCGAACATCCTCGGGTGCTGTGTGAGGTCGACGAACGTCACGGCGTCCTCACCGGAGCCGGGCGCGACCGGCAGCGGGAGTACCATCGCGACCGCTTGTTTGCTGTCGAGGTTCATGCCGTACGCGAGGGCCTGCACCCCTGGCTGCAGCATGCGCGCAAAGATGTTGGTCGCGGACACCTGGACCTGCGGGGTGAGCACGCGCAAGAGCCGTGAGAGCCAGCCTACGGGCGAAGCGACCGAGAAGCAGCACATCAGGCGGCCATCTGCGCGCGCGGCAACTTGACGGCGGCGGCGCCCGTCGTGCCCCAAGACCGAATCCCGTGCGCGCGCATGATGAAGTCGCATCCGGTCGTCATCGACACGTAGCGCATGGTCCCCTCCCCACCCCAAAGGCCAGGCTACGTCATCGACGTACCCACGCGATACCCAGACGAGCTGTTTTCTCAGCGTCGGACGCAACGACCTCCGACGCAACGACGCCCGACGCGACAACCCCACGACTTCACGTACGCCGCGCCCACCCTCACGTTGACGCGGCAGTTCGTCGCGGGGACGCCCTCGCTCCAGAGCATCGCCGGGTGCGTAGACGGCCACACCGAGACCGCGGTCTACACCAGGCAGTAGGCTCCCCGTCCCAATGCCAAGCCGCGTGCCTGGCATTGGGACGCACACGACTGCCCAGTTGAGGTTGCCATGCGCGCTGAATTGCGATGCATGGAGGGTCATGGATGTACTCGACGCGACTGGGATCCTGCTCATCCTGGCGGCTGCCTTCGGCCTCGTGAACTACCACGTGTTCAAGCTGCCGTTCGCGATTGGGCTGCTCGTCTCGGGGTTGCTCGCGTCGTTCGGTGTCATCCTCGTCGACGAGGTGATGCCGGCGCTCGGCCTGCAGGGTCACGTGCGCGACGCGGTGCAGGGCTTCAACTTCGCGGACACGGTGCTGTCGGGGATGCTCAGCGTGCTCTTGTTCGCGGGTGCGCTGCACACCGACCTGTCGCGCCTGCGCCGCCGCAGACGTGCCATCATATTGCTGGCGTCGGCGGGCATCGTCATCTCGACGGTCGTCAGCGGCGGGCTGAGCTACTTGGTGTTCAAAGCATGTGGCATCGAGGTCGATGCGATCTGGTGCTTCGCGTTCGGGGCGCTCATCTCACCGACCGACCCCATCGCCGTGCTCGGCATCATGAAGACCGCGAACGCACCGCCAGACCTCGAAACGAAGGTCGTCGGCGAGAGCCTCTTCAACGATGGCACCGGCGTCGTGTTGTTCACGCTGCTGACTGGCATCGGCGTCGCCTCCGCGAGCGGAGTGCCCGACGCCCACCAAGACGCCACCAGCGCAGGTAACGTCGCCATCCTGGTGTCGAAAGAGATCCTTGGCGGCGTCGGTCTGGGCCTCGCGTTCGGCTGGCTCGGCTCGTGGATGCTGCGCAAGATCGACGAGGCCAACCTCGAGATCCTGGTGTCGGTCGCGGTCGTGTTCGCGATCAGCTTGACCGCCCACAAGTTCCATTTCTCGGCCCCCCTCGCGGCCGTCGCGGCCGGCCTGTTCATCGGCCAACGCGGGCGCTCCGACATGAGCGAGCACACCGCGCACGCCCACCACACCGTCTGGACGTTCCTCGACGAGACGCTCAACGCGGTCCTGTTCCTGTTGATTGGCCTGGTCGTCTTCGCGATCGATACTCGCATATCCTACCTCTACGCGGGCATCATCGCGGTGCCGGCGGTCCTGCTCGCGCGCCTCGTGGGCGTCGCGGCGCCCGTGCTCTTGTTGCACCTGCGCGAGGACATCGGGCGCGGCACCATCCGCGTGCTCACCTGGGGTGGCTTGAAGGGGGGCGTCTCGGTCGCGCTCGCGATGAAGCTGCCCGAGTTCCCCGGCCGCAACGCGATCCTCACCGCGACCTACATCATCGTGGTGTTCTCGATCATCGTGCAGGGGCTCACGCTGGGGCGCCTCATCCGGTTCCTTTATCCGGTGCCGAAAACGGACGCCGCGAGCTGAGCCTACTCGCCGAGCACGTCCGACGCGTCGATTTGATCGACCTGGAGGAGCCCCAGCGCGGCGTCCCACAGGCCTTGGCGGATCAGCGTCTCGGCCGCGCTGCGATAGGCATCGACGTAGCCCTCGTGGGTGCCGTAGCGCGTCTCGAGCTCTGCTTTGGCGAAGTCGTGCCGCAGGTTGAAGGCCCCAAAGCACATGAGGTACCAGCCCAGCGGCGCCGCCACATCGGGCACCTCGATCCGCTCGGCCACGCGCGCCATCGGGTTGTCGCTGACGAACGTGTGCAGCTCGCGCAGCTCGGAAGGTTGCAGCGTCGACGCCGCCCAGCTCGCGTCGGCGGTCAGACCATCGCGGCACGCCAGGAAGTCCTCCCACGGTGCGTTGTCCACGAACTCGCAAGGCGTCGTAGGGCGGCACCAGCGTTGACTCGTCGGTCGCCGCGACGTCCGCGAGCAGCGGGCCGACCCGGCTCACTGGTAGCTCTCTGACGGTTCGTGTTGGCGAGGTCCTGAGCGTCTCGATGATCTGCATGTAGAGCGGCGTGATGCGCGGCATCATGCTGAGATCGCTGGCGAAGTACTGGATCTCGTCAGTCTCCTGGGTGAGGTGCTGACGCGCGTACAGGTCGTTCAGGCGAAAGCCGCAGCCCTCGCTGTTGAGCGCTGCCGGGTCGTAGCCGAGCGCTGGATCGAGCCACAGCGCGTCGACATCGAACGGCTCGCGATCCCACACCGGAAAGAGCTGGTCGCGCGCCTGGTGCGTGAGCTTGTCGAGCTCGTAGATGCGCATGTAGTCGTCGATCGATTCGTCCTTGAGCTTCGAGCTGGCCCACGCCCGCGCGGCCGCGTTCGCCATCACCGTCGAGTTGGCCCAGAAGACCTCGCCGAAGTCGCCGTGCAGGACGTCGCCGGCACCGCGGATCCAGACGATCGGCGCGCCCAGCGGGTACTCCGGGTCGACCCATGATTGCCCGGCGATCTCGTCGAGGCCCTGGCTGTCACGCCAGACGGGCGCCGGGCGAGCGCTGCCGTAGACGACGAACGCGTCGAAGCGCCGCCCCGAGGCGGGGTCGCGCCAGACGTTGAAGTTGCCAGCGCTGGGCGGCATGCCGAGCGCTTTTTCGAACTGGAAGCCACCGGAGCTCTGAGTGCCGGACACGAGATTCCAGGCGGCAATGCCCGAGCCCGACCAACCGAGATACATCGCCCACGGGTCGGCGTGGCCAGTCGCCTGGGTCATCAGGTGCTTGAACACGACGACGCCATCGCGCATCAGCTCCATCGCCTGGAAGCCGAGCGGGAACGCATAGTTCGGCAGCGCCAAGTAGTCGCTGAAGACGTCCTGCCCCCACGTGTCGGTCTCGGGGTCATAGGCCGGGAAGACGAGATCGACCTGCCCCGGCGAGGCGAGCTGCGACTCCGCGAGGTCGGCGTCGACGGTGACGGTGCGCATCGCCGCGACGAGCTTGTTGGCGTCGGTCTCGTAGACGCCCTCACCCGTATTGAAGGCGTCCTGAGTATAGAAGATGCCGCTGCCACTCTCGGGGTTGGTGTCGACGGTGATGGTCCCGTCGGCCTCCTTGCGGCCGTAGACCGTCGCGCCCAACGTCACGGTGGCGACCGCGTAGCCCCGGTCGATGAGGGCGAGCGGGTCGCACGGGAACCACGCCAACACCGCTTGCGGATAGCCGTGACCACCGTCGGCCGCCGGCTCGTTCTGGATGATGGCGCCGTTGAAGCCCTGCACCGGCCAGCGGATGACGAAGATGGCGCCTGACAAGCCGGCGCGCGGATGGCTGGCAGTGTCGTCGGGATTTTCGTCGGTCGGCTCGTAGGGGTCGAAGACCTCGCCGCGGTGGTTCACGCCCTGCTCGTCGATGGGTCCGACGGCGACGTAGGCGCCCCAGTCGTCGACGACGCGCGCGCTCATCTCGCCACTCACCTGCCAGAACTCGACGCCATTTACGGTGCGGCGGATGGGGATCGGGACGTGCGACATGGCGACACTGGAGATGACGCCCGGCTTGTGGAACTCGATGCCGGTCACCGCGGTGTGGCGCGACATGCGGCCGCCAAGCAGTGCTGGCCACTGGTTCATGACCTCGTCGGGGATGTCTGTGTGCGCCCCGACGAGCAGTGCCTGCACATCGAAGGTCTCGCCCCAGTCGACTGCATCGCTATCGGCCGTGTCTGCCACGTCGTCCGCGATGTCACTGTCGCTGTCGGCGCTATCGGGGCTGTCGCTGTCGGCGCTATCGGGGCTGTCGCTGTCGGCGCTGTCGGCCGTGTCCGTGCTGGCCGTATCGCTGGGTTCCGTCGCATCGGAGGCAGCATCCCCAGTGGCATCGCTGTCCGCGAGCGTGCCATCCGCGACGCCGTCCTTGTCGGACTTGGCGTCGTCGCCGCAGGCCGGCGTGAGGAAGAAATGAGATTGCCATCTGGACGCTGACATTCGTGCTGCGCATGTTCACCTTACAGCCAGAAAAGCTGTCAACCGACCGAACCCAATAACCCAATAGGGTGTGATCGAAGTTGAGGGGGTGGCCGCCGTAGCCGATCCTGTGCCGGGCGCAGGTCCTCGGGCCCCGCGGGTGAAGGCTCGGGAGATACGCGGGCTCAGGCCATGTCGCCGCACTGAAACAAGGGTGACAGGCCGTCGAGGTCGAGTTTCTCGGTGCCCTCGGTCACGAGGCGTGGTTTTCGTGGTCCTCTGAAACGGTTGAGCCCCTCGCGGAGGAGGCGGCGTTGGAAGCGCTTCTTGTCGCGCCGGTCCTGCCAGTCCCAGAAGTCGTCCCACCGACCGGAGTGGCGGATGGTGAGCAGCGCAGTGAGCAGGATGAGGTTTTCCTCGCGCCAGTCTCCGGGCACGTCGAGGCATCGGCGGAGGATATGGCGAATGCGCCCTTCGACCTCGCCACTTCCAATGGGTAGGCCCTCGGCGATAAATCTCGCGTAGTCCATCGTGTGAAAGAGATCGGCGCACATGGTGGCTTCAGGCTGCGCCCCGAAATGCTCGTCGAACTGCAGCACCTGCCATTGAGCCATATCGAAGGTGCCGTGCACGTGGGTGTTGTCTCCCATGCCGGCTTCGAGCGCGGCGATGTACATGGCTTGTCCCGTGACTTCAGGATGTTTGTGGGGTGCGACGTGGAGGTTGACGACCTTACCTTGTCGTCGACCTGACCTGGCCGGGCTGCCACGCCTCGACGACGCACACTTCGCGTTTGGTCTCGGGCCGGCGCCCCTTGGGCAAGCGGCGGACGGGGGTGAACTCCTGGGTCTTGTCCATCGGGTTGCGCTTGGGGCGCACGAGCTCGCCAACGGGCCCTTGACAGCTTTTGGCGCCAACTCGCCCCGCAACCGTCGGGCGACGCCAGAATCAACGCAGTCAGCCGCCTCCGTGCACCCAGCGCGTTTGATCAACGGCCTCCTCTTTTCGAATCAAAAATCCCCACCAAATGCCTTCAGGCCGCATCGCCGAGCCGGCCAGAACCCGCGTGCTATAAGCACTTCATGCAGTTCACCCGTCCCATCAGGCTCACCGCGACCGACCTGGACCACCACGACAATCGCATCGCGACCCTGGGTCGCGGCCTCGGGACGTTGCGTCTCGCGTTGGGCGAGGGCCTCTTGCG
>Ga0209181_10002581_pt1 | contig 29421 bp, 31 predicted proteins | sample MAT05_FD_187208 | JGI IMG/M metagenome (GOLD analysis project Ga0209181, IMG submission 187208) | Freshwater microbial communities from Lake Fryxell liftoff mats and glacier meltwater in Antarctica - MAT-05 (SPAdes) (version 2) | ecosystem: Environmental > Aquatic > Freshwater > Ice > Liftoff...
CGCTTCGCCGATGTTTACTCAAGCTTTGGGCTCCACGACGTTGGCAGCTAAGGCAACGGGCTTATCGAAGAAGCTTGATTTCACTTCGGACGGACTGCATCTGGATCCTAGTGAACACGCTGCCCTGTTGCACGAAGTAACTTCGACCCAAGCGTTCGAGTCTGACTATTACTCCAATGGCGGAATTATCGCGGAACTCGAGTAGAAACTCGCGAAGTTTGTGGGCAAGGAAGCGGCAATGTTCGTGCCGACTGACACGCTGGCAAACCACCTCGCAATAAAAAAACTTGCCGGGAATGATCGTCGCTTTCTGGTGCAGGCGGAAAGTCATCTATATAACGACAGCGGAGACTGTGCCGAAACCCTGAGCGGTTTGAATCTTATTCCATTAGCCCAGGGCCGCAGCTCAATTGAACTGGCGGAAATAAAGCAATGAGTCGAGCGTTCTGCCACTGGCCGCGTGCCAGGCAAGGTGGGTGTGATCTCTATTGAAAATCCAGTACGCCGCAAAAATCATGAAATGGTAAATTTTCAAGAACTGCAACGTATCTGCGCCTAGGCACGCGATAACAATATTCGCCTGCATCTTGATGGCGCGCGAATGTTCAACCTTCCCCTTCATTCCGGTAAGAGCGTCAAACAACACGCGACACTTTTCGATAGCGTTTATGTTTCGCTATGGAAGCATTTCAACGGCGCCTCAGGTGCAACGCTGGCTGGCGATACAAAATTTATCGGCGACATGTTGCATACCCGACGCATGTTCGGCGGCTCCTTGCCGCATGCATGGCCGCAAGTTGCCGTGGTTTCACAATTCGTCGATGGCTGTCAAGAAGACTACGCCAAGTCATGGCAGGCGGCAGACCGTTTGATTACGCAACTGCAGTCAGACGCCCGCTTCAAGATAGAAAAAATACCGGATGGTACGAGCCGTTTTTTGCTTTCGGTCTCGGGGGTCATAGCCGATGCCCTTATCGCAAATGCATTAAGAAAAGCCGTCAAGCCCCCGCATACAAACCCTGCTACCGGTTTATTTCAAATTTAGGTAAACCCGTCGATTTTGCGCACAACTCCGGAAAAACTGGCACATATTTTTATCGATTCGATGAAAGCTTGAAATATTTTTTACTGACATCGTAACTCGATGCCTAGCCCGATATTTTTTGACGTAGGGGCGCTGCTTACTGCGCCCAGAATTTTCCGCAGACCAGGGGCGCAGCAAGCAGGGCCCCTATGATTGTTTATCATGAGCCCGCACGGCCCTGCGCATTACGTCGGGTCAATTCGTTTCTTGCGACCCAACACGCCAGCCGTCACTAGCGTAAACACGATGCCCACCGGCAAGGGCTCGATAAAAGTAAATGCAATATTCACGAATGGATTTTTATACATCTCCATGAACTCGGCCATCTGTTTTTTTTGCGTGGCGAGTTGTACTTCGGTCGCACCAGAGGCTTTCGCCTGCTCTGTCGCATAGGCCGAGTATTTAGCCATGAAATCAGGTGCTACTTTGTAGTAGATCACCTGCCAGGTGGCGACATAGCAAATACTGGCGATGAGCGTAATCCCTATTCCCACCAAGAAGGCACGACCGAATGTCACGCTGCCGCCCGCCACATTATCGCGATAAGACTTGACACCGAAAAACACCATCATGAAAGCAAGCACCATGCTCGTGTAGCCAATGATGGCGCCCTTGTCGAAACCGATTTGATCCTGAAATGGAATAGTGACAAGCATCATCACCGACAAAATGGCACCGGCTATCAGTCCGAAGCTAAGTACGATCTTTCGCATAAAAGACTCCGAGGTAGTTGTGGAAGGTCAATTCAACTCGATACTGCCATTTCACGCGTCACCCAAAGGGATGATATTGAATATTAATTGCTTAATCATCCGAAAGTAGCAGGCTTGAATTTCGTGCTGTTCGGTCAGGCGCTATTATTCAGGGAATCAATCGAAGCTGCTTCGCCAATTGCACGGCCTGGGTCCGCCTTTGAACGCTGAGCTTGTCGAATAGCCGACTCGAATGGGTCTTGACCGTATTTTCGCTGACGAACAGGCGGGCGGCTATTTCCTTATTGCTAAGCCCTTCCGCAATCAGCGACAGAATTTCCAGTTCGCGCGGCGTAATCGCTAGCGATTCCAGCTTGCACTCATCGCGCTCGAAATTCACTGGCGCCGGGACCTCAACCTCATGCACTACGATCGTTTCTTTGTGGCGTGTCAGTCCGAGACCAAGCCAAATACCAAAACCAGCAAATACTGCCGCTAGCAGTCCACTGTAAATTTCAACCGAATGTTCCAGCACTAGCCAGCGATACTCGATCAATTTCAGTCCGGCGATAAGAACACCACCCAGCAGACCATAAAGAAGTACATGTTTGCGCATGGCAAATTCCGCAAGCGGTAAACGACTGATTGATTTCAATCTTCTGCCGATCGTGCTTCGGCCAGTAATTGGCGAACCAGATTCTGCTGGGCGCTCAGGAATTCCACACCCGCGCGGCCTTCGGCAATACGCACCACACGACCTTCGATCTCGATACTTTGCTCTCCGGCAAGCAGGAAACGCAGGCGAACCGGCGAACCCACCGCAACGTCGTCAGGCAGATTCCACTCCAATGCCGCACCGCCTTCGGAAAGATCAATAACGGCAGTTGCAGGCGCACTCGCTACCACGACTGCAGCCAGATTAACGTGGCGGCGGGGGTATTGCCTCTTGTCGAAACGAGTCATGCGGCCATGGTGCCGCAGGTCTGGAGTCTGTGCAATGGGTAGGCTCAAGGTATTTTATGGGGCGTCGTTAATGACTCACAAACACATCTGCTCTGGTGCTTTACCTACAGACACACTAGGAGCAGCAATTATGAAATTTTTTCACCGGCGCTTAATTGGCAGCTGCAGCGCAACCACATTGGCTTTACTACTGTTTGCAAGCGCCGTATGGACCGATATTGATCTGACAAAATTGCCTTTGGAGGGTGGCAAGATTTCCACTCAACCGATGCGCGGTAGCGTCTGGCCATATCAAACCGAAACTCGTGGCACGCGGCGTTCGCATGGTGGTGAATGGATCAAAACCAACGCTCGATAACAATATCCGCAGGAATGAAAATATTGATCCGTGGATATTAACCGGAACAGATAATGCCAGGACTGGGACTAACAGTATTCATCAAGGCAACAAATGAATCAGCAACCACGCCGGAACGCCCACATAGAAAAATACACGGCCGATAACTTCCAGCCATCGTCTGGCATCGATTGCACGTTCGGGTCGGAGTGTAATCGTAAGCAGTGTCCCCATCTCGATCACGACTCGCAGTAGCGCCGCAAATAACGTCATGCCAATCGCCCAAGAAGCCCACCAGATGGCGAGCGCGATCAGATAAGCCTTCAACCCGAAGGTCTGGTATTCGCCGAAGGTGCCGCCGTAGGCAATAATTTGATGCAGCCGGAAAGCCGGCAGTGCGGGGACCAGAGGAAATAACACAAATTTGAATATGTAATGGTCGATACGCAAAGGCGCCACGGCATGTCGAACGCGTGCATAGGCTGAAGTGAAACCGGTAAACGATTCAGTAATTGAGGGTGATCCGCCCGCGCTGATCAACGCATGCATCAGGCCTGCCGCATTGTTCACTGCGATGCCATAAGACCAGCGCTGGCCCGACTGGATTCGCAAACAAACCCCTGTTTGCGGAAGCGGCAACTGCCAAGATTCCAATGCAGCGATATCCTTCACCGGGATCTCGATGCGTCGCTCGCGTTGCTCTAATACCAGCACATTATTTTCGATGCGGATTTTTGCCGCGAAGGCGCGCATGATCGACCAAGCAGCAGCTCCTGGCGCTAATACCAAGGCTGCGAACATCCACATCTGGGTCAGAGTATTGTTCTGTGCAGTATCGCCCGACAGCGCAGCCATTCCGATCCAGAGCAAACCGCCGCAAGAAAATATTCGAAGCAGACCGGCCGCAACACGCCAGAAAGAGGAAAGCACAACACCCTCGGCGCGGAAGTTCCCGTTCAAATCAGTAGTCGAGGCAATAGCTGCCGACGTGCTGCGTTGCTTCAATACATCAACAACAGAAAATAATGCGAGCAGCACAAGAAACAAGAAACCTGCGCAGCCCGTCCAATTACCCCAGGCCAACATTAATGTCATGCTCGGTTGCATCAGCGATACTTCGCCGATCAAGAGTTTCTGTTCATCCATTGCGGTGCTTGCAATCATGTTGCCACCCGCATCAATCACGGAACTGATGCCATTGGCAGTCACGCGCATCTGCGGTAGGCGGGTTTCGATACTGCGGAACGCCGCCACCGTCTGGTGCAGGTTTGCACCGATCGGATATTGGCTGAACCAGGAATCGTTCGACATGCTCAGAATGACTTGGGCACCGAGTCGTGCACCGTCGATGCCGAGCTGGGTATCGACGTCATCCAGACAGATCATCGGTAATACCGGAATTTCGCGTCCATCGGCGAGACGCAAAGGAAATACCCGTGCACCCGAGCCCGGCTTCCAGCTTCCGGCCCACGGCAACAAGCGTCGTGCTGTCGGCCCTTCAAGCCATTCCGGTAAATACTCAGTCAAGAAAAACAGATCGGTCTTGCGATAAAAACCCAGCGTTCCCGTCACCGGCTCGACAAACGCAGCCGCGTTGTACTCGCCGTTCTCATCAAGGTCATAAGTTCCAAATACCAGTGGAACTTTGGCGGAAGTGACAAAATCACGAATCTCTTTATCGAGTTCGGCACCGCCTTCACTTTTCGGGTTTCCAAACGTAGTGGGGTACACCGTCTCCGACCATAGTAGTGCATCGACCTGATGCTGTTCGACCGCCTCACGCGACATCGCATAGTGGGTGTCGAGCACATGACGAACCACTTGGTAAGCGCCCATTTCACGACGTAGTTGTTCGTAGTTGACGATATTCGATTGCACCATGCCGATGCGTAGCGGTTTTTCGCTTGGCTCGGCCATCACGCTTGAAAGACGAACAGTGCCGTAACCGAGCATCAGGATCAGTATCGAAGCGGCCATTGCCAGCGGCTTTGCAAATATCCGCACACCTTCGCGTCGATGCGTAATCGCTAGTGCCACGCATTCGTTCACAAGAATCAGCAGAAAAGTAAGACCAGCAGCGCCACCAAGATCGGCAACTTGCCGCAGGGCTTGCGATGGATACATACCATGACCAATCGTGTCACCCAGTAATTTGGGAACGAGCCACTCGGTGGCTATCCAGGCCGATGCACCGGCCAGCGCGCGAATTATCGGACCATAACGGCGACCTGCAATATGACGAACCAATACGAATACAAATATCTGAGGTTGTAGCAAAGGTGCGGCTACCAACACTACGAACAATCCGGTCGCCGATCCGATACCCGTATAGGCACCGATGGCTGCACCGAACCAGGCCAATACCCCAGCGACAAAAGCGATGCTCATCAACAATCCGCTGCGCGCACTACCCACTAGAGTCGGGATTGCGTTCAATGCAAGTAGCCATGGCACCAGTGCGACAAAGCCAAGTAGATAGCCGTAGCCACCACGCGAATACAGGCCCAACAAGGCCGCACTTAGGACAAGACCGGCGAGCGAACGCCAGCCGGGGCGAGAGAACCAGGTCATATTCAGATCTAGGGCCCTCCGGGCTCCAGCGGTTCAGGTATTTTTATCGGCCGAATCACCAGTCCAGGCGGTGCCATATTGTCTGGTACTACACGATTTTCTGGAATCACGATCTGCCGACCGGCGCTATCAAAAAAATTAAAATCGGGCGAATACATTAGGATCGGTTCAATACGTTGGCCGTCGTCAGTCGCCTGAAAATGCCGGACATAACCTTCCGGTAAAACGTAATTCTCGGGAACCGCCAAACCAATCATCGGCGGGCTGGTACCCGGTGGATTAAATGCACCAAGCCCCGAGTGCACACCGGCATCGTGCAAGCGCTCGATCACTTCTTGCATTTTCGGCGTCTGTCCCGGCACCACGTAGTTGGATAAATCATTACTGTCGTGCGCTTGCGCAGGCCGCGCTACAAGTTGGCGCGTACCCATGCTGGCTGCCTCCGACAATGATAACGAAGTCATTTCATTTTCATTTACGGCAGGTAACTCGGATTGATCGGAAACAGTCGAATCGGCACCTGTTTTATCACTCTTCGACGGCGCGGAGTCGGCCGCCAGCTTTACAAAATAAAATGCGAAACACCCAACCAACACCAGCGCCAGCAATTTATAGAACAGCACCGAACGCGAGCCTTTGGAGCCGTGTTCGGTGATGCGCACACCATCGCCGTCATTATCAAACGACGAGGTGTTGTTTTTGTCGGAGTCGTTCATCGACAAAATCTATCGCGTCAGAGTCAAGGTGTGGCCGGAGAGTACTGCGACAACGACCATCCCATGCGCTCGTGGCCGTATTGATTCCAGATTGGATTCCGGCCGTTCGTGAATGTGGTGTAGCGCGCCGCACCCGTACCTGTCGTACCACCCCAGAGTCCTGCCGACACCGTGCCGCCTGTGTAAGTAGGATGCGTATCGTCAGACTGGATGTAGTCATAGCTACTGCTTGATGACACGAAATGGGTGTTGGCATCGCGCAAGGTTGGACGCAGCGTTGTCGAAATACGGTTCACGTAATTCGCTTCGGTTTCACCCACCACATATTTCAGGGCATCGGAATCAATCGCACCGTCGCTATTACTGTCGTAATCTGCACCCATGTACTGGGCGAAATTATCCGCACACTTGAAACCTTTTTGGCTTGCATACGTACACATCCAGTAATTCATGGTCGCAATGGCCGGCAAGAACTTGTCTCGCATATTCACCTTGGCGCCAGTACTTGGATCATTACACGAGCTCGCCACATTATCGGCGTTGTAACCGGGATAATGCAGGTTACCAATAATCTTTAATTTGGTACCCGAGTAAGCGTTCGCATTAATGAAATCCATCGCCGCCGCAACATTGACCTTGCAATTGTTTATAGCCGTGGTCAACACACCGTAATTGCAGGTGCCGGTTTGGCCCTTGAAACTGGTGCGCGCCTGCAAACCATCGTTGCCACACATTTCAAATGTCACAACGCGAGTAGATGCCGCTTGCATATAGGATTTTTCTGCAACGATTTTATTGTTGTAAACATCCGACGCAATGGCACCCGATTTGGTCCGACGAATATTTTCGACATCCGAGTTCCACAACGCTGCCAGATATTCGGACTCAACGGTTGTCGCCGAATACTTTGCCGCATTCGAAACCGAACCGTTGTAACCGGCATAAATGGAATCACCATAAGCAACGACACGGTACTTAGCCGTGGTGCCTGAGCGATCAATGGTCCAAGATACATTCTGGTTGAGTGTACTGGCCATGGACTGCGAACTGACTGCGAGCAGTGCGATGGTCGGGAATAGCGAACGAGTGATCTTACCGAAACCGATAGTCATTATTGCTTCCTTATTTTAGGTATGTACGAGCAAAAGCCGAGGGGCTTCGGGCTAGCGATAACAACAAGCTTGAACAGCAATAACCGATGTACTGGCCTCCCCTTGCCGAGCCACACCATACCGTCTAGTACAGTGCAAGGTCAACAGATCTGTGACACGAATCGCATTTAAAAAACTTGTGCATTGCGTCATTTAAAAATAATTTTGCGATGTGCGAATGCACATAAAAATAATTAGCAAATACTTGTGCAGCGCAGCATTAAATTCGCACAAAAAATGTGCGAATGCACATCAAATGCTTGTGCGGCGCAACATGATATTGCCTCGCTTAATTCATAGATGCCTGTTTGCAATAAGCAGACCATGTTGTATTTATCTGCGCATATTTAATTTAAAAATCTAATAGCACACGTCTGCGCTCTGCAAATTTTCTACCTCGAATAAAATCTATGCTGTTTCAATTTAGAACAAAATATTACCTATTGGACAACTATTCACCGACTCGGGAAATTATGTGTCAATGAATAATAGTAATGAATATTTTTTCTGGATTAAAAAACTCATACGCCCATAACGACCCGAACAGAAGAAGGGCGGCCTAAACAAGCGTCTGTGTTAAAGCATCTGACACACAATCGAGTTATGAAATATTTCCACGTGCGCAGTGCTATACCCTGCCTACTTAGCACGGGCGCTTTGTTCCTAAGTAGCTACGCCCTAGGGTCACAGCCAGGAAGCGCTACAATTGAAAGGCTTACTTTTACCAACACTCAAATCTGGTCTCCACGTTTTTTGCAGTGGGCAGAAATGGCTATCAATCTAACGGGTATAGCGCTGCCACCATCACCCAAAAATACCAGCAGTGCCACAAAGAAAGATCTCGCCATCCTGCATGCGTATCAGGATGCACGAACAGAAAAAAACATAGAGGAAACAAAACAAAAAGATAATATCTATGATGCATTCTTCGGCAAGAAAACTCTTGGCCAACTCGTTGGCGAAACTAGGCGTCCGCTAACTTTTGAACTGATGAAAAAGTCATTGAACTGGAGTCGCCGCAGACAATGAAACAATAGAAAATCTATAATCGCGCAAGGCCCTCACAGCTCGACCCCACCGTAAAACCAGTCATTGATGTTCCGGCTCATCCGGCTTACCCGAGCGGCCACTCGATACAGGCAACCCTGCGCGCAGCTGTTTTAAGCGAACTCGATCCAAAAAATCATGGTAGCTATCGACAGGCTGCAAAGCGTATCGCTCGCAATCGAGAAATGGCCGGCCTGCACTACCCGAGCGACTCAAAAGTAGGAGCCATTCTTGCCGACCAACTGTTCAAAAAACTCATGAGCACGCTAGACTTTACCAAGCGCCTGCAAGCCACTAAAGCAGAGTGGTAGTGCCAAAAAAAATCGAATTAAGGTCCGCGATTTTCACTGCCGACTCTAAACACGATAGCTCGTAGGGTGGAACCACCAACAGGTGACACACTGTTGCTGATTCCACTAAAGATTCCGATGGTGTTTTGGTGGATACCGCATGAAGGCGGGATCCACCCTACGTCTTCGTCTGGTTTCTAAGTTTCAATCGAATCTCGAATTCGACCTTGACTTTTTCCGAGCGTTGCACGCTGACTAATTCGACATTTTCCACTTGGGTGTGTTGCATCATGGCGCGGAGCAAGTCACTAACGTCCTTATTACTGTTTGCCTCGCCTTTCATCGAAATAAATAATGCCGTATTTGGTGATGATTCATCCGGCACGAAATGAGTAATGCTTCCCCCACTGGATAATTGGCCGATCGCATATTGCTGCACATCCACCAATACCGCTGGCAGATCTGCGGGCCACTGCTTGACGGAACCTGAAGCTGCCGTTTGCCCAGTTTGCTGCACATCCACTAATTCGTCTTCCGGGATAACTTCTTGCTCAAGGATAGCGCGTGAAGGAGGGGCAGTTTCATTGGTCACCTCCCAATCGAACAATGAATCCTGCATGGGTTCAAGTTTGGCGAAGGCGCTATTAATGATTCTAGCGGGTACAGTTCCGCCAAATACGCCATTTTGCGTTCGATAATTGTCATAGCGAAACAGCAGCGCACCTTGTTTGCTGCGCGAAAGCAGAGTCTCGGTGTGGATGGAGTTTATGCTCTCAACCGCTTGGTCCAGACCAACGGGGGCACCATAGCGATGCTCAACCGTACCCCAGAACCCTTCGCACAATGATGGCCCCAACGTTCCGCCACGCTCGGGTAATGGCCCAATCTGCAAAATTTCTCGGTCGGTAACGGAGGTGTCTTGCTTATCGCGCTTTTCCTTTTGCCAGTGCGTGATCAATGCACGCCACTTCGCATAGCCCTCAGGGTTAGATGATCGTAACATCGACACTTGCTCGACAAATCGCGCCTTGTGCATTTTTAATCGATAGGTAAAAAAAGCATTTGTGGTGTGCCTGATTTGTACCATGTCCATTTGATGTGGCGGAGTCTGGTATGGCGAAAACAAACTACTTTCCCGACTGCCCGGCGTGAGGCTATAAGTACCGCTGATGTCCGCACACTTCGGATAAGCCACCGATAGCGGCGATTCCAAAGGCTCGAATTCATACGACGGCGGCGCGCTGGGTTGATTGCACCCAGCGAGAGACAAAATTGAAAACACAAAAAGCAGTTGCAGCCGTACCGCTCGAATGGAATTGCCCATTTTTTCACCCTCAAATTAACAGTGCTAGGATCTTTACATAAAAAGAATTATCAATTAAATATTTGCAAATAATACTGTAGTTTACTTGAGGCACTAGGTAGTTCCCAACCCGCTAAATCTTTATTCCCGACTTATCGCATTCAACTTACACATATTCTTAACCAGAGCATTCACAATTTTGGTCTCTGCCGATACACGAAATGGCCAAACAATTGCAGATCTGCCATCACATCGGAATTCTTTTTCGAGAGCGCAATGACCTAGTCCACGCTTAAGTTGTCCAGCACATGCAAGCTTGCAATATGTACGTGCTCGTGTTCGATCACTTCTGTCGCGTCCATCATGAGTGATTCCACCAAAGATTCCGATGGTGTTTTGGTGGATACGGGATGAAGGCGGGATCCACCCTACGGCAATATTATTTTTTGCTTGGGAAGACGCACAATGATGATCGTCGAGCCGATGGCAACCGATGCCAAAAGCAACGCCACCCATAGCGCAGGCTTCAGCATAATCGTACTAATCGTCATTCCGCTCCACAACATCAGCAGCGCGGTCGCTTTGGATTTCCGTGATACCCCGTGCCCTTTTTCATAATCGTCAATCACCTTTCCGGCAAACGGCATCCTGACCAACCAATCATGCATTCTTTTGGACCCACGAGAAAAGCATGCTGCGGCCAGCACTATGAAAGGCACAGTCGGCAGTATGGGTAGAAATATGCCGATAATGCCCAGCGTCAAAGACATGATTCCGACGATGATCAACGCGATTCGCAAGGGTGTCACTGTTAGGCCTTTACGTAAATTCGTGACAGTGTCGCTGTTTGCAGCTAAACCTGCCATGACTTCCGCCGAACTTCGATCAATGCAGTAGCTCGCAGGGTGGAACCACCCACAGGTGGCACACCGTGGGTGATTCCACCACAGATTGCAATTGCAACTGCAATAGCATTCGATGGATGCCGCACGAACGCGGGATCCGCCTTACGTCAATATTATTTTTGGATACAGCCCAAGGTTTTTATCGTCTTCCCAACCAAGGCCGGAATCTAGAAACATCTGCAAAAGGTTTTAAATGCGCAGCTTATCGCCTTAGTCTTTCTCGACAGGAATAAGAATTTCGTTCCTACGCATAAACCACGGCATGAACGGAGGATCGTAGCGAGCCCAGCTTGCCTCACCAGAGACCTTGAGCTTGTTTTTCTTAATCCAGGCTTCAAGCTGCAACTTGTGTTGAAGATATCGCTCCTCACTCCAAAGGCCGGAATAACGTAGGGTGGCCACGCGTCTGGCCGGCACTTCACGCAGTACCACGCTGCTATCGTCAGGTGTTGGCAAGGATTCCATCGTGTAAGTGGCCGGCATCATGAAACTGACCGCCCATTTGTTACCGATGCTTTGCTGTCCCACTGGCGCCGTCATACTGATTTTTTCGGAGGCGGGCGATTGTGATACTGGTGCCGTCATTGCCAGCTTATTGCGGGTTTTATTTTTGCCCGATATGTAACCAAAAAGTTTGCCGAAAGCCTTATTTGAGGCATCGTTGATGTCGCCCTCCACTACTGTCTCGGCAAGAATATGCGATGCGTAATCACGAAGCTCGAAAGCTTCCTCTTTTTTCACGACACTGTATTTCGCTTCCTCAGTTGCCATGGCTGCCGCAGCTCCAAAAAGGGTGAGTGCCGACACAAAAACAATTCTGCCTAATCTGTTCATGACTACATCCTCAAGTTCCAAGCATGCATATTCGCTTAACCTGGGTGAATAAACCGAGAAGTACGGTTTTATATTGCGGCTTAATGGACACGGACTAATCGGACTTGGATCTTCTACAGAACGGCCCAAACAGCACCTTGGCCCAGGTTGCACTTCAGCAACCCTCGGTTTCAAGCTTTATCGAGTTGATCGTCTTGTCATCAAAGACACATATACTAATCGCCAAAATTGAATCGCAGAATTATGCCGGGTTGATGGGGCCTAACCGGCACACAGCTCCGCCAATATCACATGCATACTTCCACCGAAAGTGGAAGCAGTCGATCGCACTCTTTTCTAACCACGCCGTAACATTCGCAAGAACGTTTTTCAACACCAAGCCGATCGAGTACAGTAATTTCACCGTCGAGATAATGGATTAATCCTGCTTTCACTAACACATTGGTCGCCTTGGAAACGCTCACGCGATCGATGCCCAACATGTTTCCGATTAATTTCTCAGTCATGCGAATTTGACTGGAAGGCAAGCGATCAAGGCTTAATAGCATCCAGCGGCACAATTGTTGGTCGATCGGATGATGTCGGTTGCAAGCAGCGGTTTGCACCATCTGCGTGATAAGTGCAGAGGCATACATCAGCAATAGTCGTTGCAAAGCTCCGCCTCGCTGGAATTCATCTTTCAGTACTTGTGCTTTCAATCGATAACCATAACCGGCATTTTGCACAACCGCCTGACTCATAGTGGATTCTCCTCCCATAAACAGCGCAACGCCGACCATGCCTTCATTTCCCACGATGGCAATTTCTGCTGACTCACCGTTTTTCATAACATAAAGCAGAGAAACAACGCAGTCGATCGGAAAATAAGCATGACTCATCGTTTCACCCGACTTGTACAACACCTGACCCAGTGCAAGCGGCACCAGTTCCAAATCCTCTGCCAAGCGTGCACATTCCACCGTTGACAAAGCAGCAAGCAATGCATTTTGCTGGGGTTGATGTTGATCTATGGGGGAAAAATTACTCATCTGATGGTCCATTCAAAATCGCAAGCTGGTCTTTGCCGTGGTCTTCAATGTAATCTAACTTTTGGATTTGTTCTGTACGCTAGCGAACTCGCTGGGCAAACGTTGCTCCCTCTTCGGGCAATCTCACCTACCCAAACATCTTTAGTTCGGCATCGTAGTGGGTAAAAATTGCGCGAGTCGATTTAAAACTGCAGGGTAGTCAGGGATATGCTTCATCCACCCGGGTTTTCGTTGACTATCGAGATGTCATTTCGCAACAGCGATAATATGAAAATATTGCATCAATGATTTTTTCAATCGCAGATTCATTCCGGGTTGGTGAAGCCCCACCTCGGCTAGTTGTTGCTTTTATCAGACCACGTGCGTTGCCGAACAGACGTGATCTTATGCTGAGCCTAGGATCTCCACTCGATCAATCGAATCGAATGGAGAAACATATGAATAATTTATATAGCGAAAATTTGAACAATTCTAATGGCTCAAGCTTACACCACGGTCCAGGCCCGGCCCTGATGGGCTCGAGCTCGATCAACGGCAATGATGTTTACAACCAGCAAGATGAATCATTGGGCGACATCAAGGAAATCATGTTGGATATGAATACCGGTCGCGTCAGTTATGCCGTGTTGTCATTCGGTGGTTTTCTCGGCATGGGCGATAAGTTGTTTGCCGTGCCATGGAATGCATTGAAACTCGACACTATCAACAAGCGATTTATACTGAACGTGGAAAAAGCACGACTTGAAAGTGCACCAGGTTTCGACAAAGACCAGTGGCCTAATATGGCTGACCCGACTTGGGCAAGAAGTATTCATGACTATTACGGCACCAAGCCGTACTTGGCCGAATAATACTGAGTGTTTAATGCAAATCTGTTTATGGGTAGATCGCGCCACGCGGGATCTACCCATTTCCTCGTTTACACTAGCTTGTAGGTCGCACACTGCCCGATAAACTTTGCGAAGATGCCTTAGCACCACGACAACTAAGCTAAAGCCCAAGGCCAAGGCCAAGGCAGCAAGCTACATAGATTCCTACATAGATTCTAAGTAGCGCAACTTACCGCCCCGACGGAATTTTATTGGCGTCTTAAAAGAAAAAGCACCGCGGTTGAGCCAGTGCTTTTTGACCAATGCGATGAAATAGTAAAACCGATCAAGTGATAGAGCGCCCAATTGCTTGTTGAATCGCCGGATGTCCTTGTCTTTTTGACTTTAGAACCTTGGCGCTACTTATTTAGTTTGCTCTTATGCTTTTTTTGCAGTTTTTTTTGTGCCGACTTTCTTCGAATCTTTTGGCCGCCCAGTCTTCAGGCTAGGAATCGCGTCAAGAGCTGCCGCGAATCCCGTGTCTGACATTTTGCTTAGCACCGCAACACCAGCTCGCAAAACCTCGCTCTTCTTCGCTGGCAATCCAAGACGGGCACTACGCAACTTTAAATCGCTTAGTGTGAGGTATTCATTCTTGGGCATTGTAAAACTATCGCGTACAAGTTTTACTTTTTGCTTCACCGGGGCTAACACCACAACCTTGATGTCCTTCGCTGCCGGAGCCGTTGGAGATTCTGCTGCTGGCGTGACGGCTACTTTTTTTGCCGGTGCAGCTTTTGGCACTTTGGCTTTGATAGATTTCAGTTTGGGCTTGGAAACGGATTTGCGCGTGGCCATGGGTGATCCTAAATAAACGGTATAAACAGTATATATCGTTTATTGCACTTAGGCTTGAGCCACAATCGAAGTCTCTAGGTTCATTAAATTGAAATAAAACTGTCGTACTGTTTGGGTAAATACCGTAAGGAGATTCGGCATGAACATATCAATTATTACAGGAATAATTATTGCTGCCTCACTTGTCGTCTTCGCACTTATCTACTCACGTAGCAACACAAGCAATAAATCACGCCCAGTTAGCAACGAAGGCGCTTCTTCCCCTGCAACTTCGGACTCTTCGTCCAATTATGATTCCGCTTTATCAACAGAGGCAAATTGTGCGGACAGTTCTTCGTCGTGCGATGGTGGCGGCGGTGGTGGCGACTAGATTTGTCGTTGAATAGCTGGCCAATGGATCATAACGCCGGAGGAAACTACCCACTAGTGACGCACCTCCTCAGACTACGATGACACTTGCTGGATGCCGAACTAAGGCCGGGTCTGCCTACTTCAATATTGTTTTTATAAAAGAGGCTCAGGCGCATTTGTTTTACACGAATCTGGCCACTTTTTTTCTACATGCTACTGCTCGCCATATTGGGCAATGGACCTTGTGATTTTTTCGGAGCATCTTTAAGCACTAAAGGATTGCAAAATTACTCCAACATCGGAGCGGAGGTTTCTGTCACTGCAATGTACCGTCAAACATTGTGTGTGCCGGATAGCTCCCTACGTTTATTTTGATTCGATAGGAGTTTCGGGCGCGCATCTTGTCGTGGTATCAGGCGGCCATTGCCTCGGCACTTAAATGTTTGAATTCTTTTTTCAGGAACTTACCCAGCAAGATGTCATTTTGTTTCGATAGCTCTGGATGCTGCTTGAAAAATTCCCGCAGAATGGAAATATCCTGAGCTTCGCCCAACAAGGTACTGAGTTTTCGATCCGGAATAGCAATGGCGGGGAGTGTGATATGGCAGCTTTCCATGGCCGTGTGCTGCTGAACCAAACGGCGGCGACGTCGGCGTAATCGGTGCCAGTCTTTTTCTTTACTGCGACTCAAGGCAATTTCAGACGCTTGATCGCAAGCCTGCAGCGACCGTTGGATCGAACTGGCCAGATTGTTCTCGTTGATATGTTCCCAGGGCAATACGGACACGGCGGCTGCCAGTACTTGTAGCCGTTCGCAGCGCGTTTTGAAATCAGGGTCGTGTATGTGTTCTTCGCGCATGGCATCGACACGATTTTTTATCGCCAATCGTTTCGCTTTCCGTAAACAATATAAGATTTCCAGCTCGGGCTCATTGGCAAGCAATCGGTCCAGACTTTCCACGCGTGCCTGAGCGTCACGCACACTGGAAAGGCTTTCACAAATTTTCGAGAGCTCGCGATCAATCATTCTGGCACCGGCACCCAGTGCAAGTTCACCCAAAGCCAAGCACGCTCTAACCCGCCGCATGGATTTGCGCGCCTGGTGCAACCCGGCATGGGCGCGGGAGCCGCGCCAAGCAAGACAGGCCATCGCCCGTTTAAGTTGGGCCAGTGCATACGATTTAAGACTATCGCCAGGTGTTTGCTGCATTAGTAATCAATAATTTCCATCGGCATTTTCTTACTGTACTTGGACTAGAACGCTAGAACTTGATCGAGATCAGATACCAGCCCCGTTGCACCATAAAAGAACTATATCCATCCGCTATTGATCCAAATCAATTGATAATACTGCTCATTGCAAGACAATGAGCGACACAACACACTCAATTAACGGGCATACCCATGAATATAGTAGAACACCACTCCTTGGCTCTGGAATTTCCTGCACTTCGCGAAAAAATTCATGCACTTAAAATGTCCAATCAGCATTTCGTTCATTTATTCGAGTCCTACGAAGTGATCGATAAAGCCATAGTACGAATTGAAAATGGCCTCGAACCCAATACCGATGACCACCTTGAAACGCAAAAGAAGAAACGACTGCTTCTGAAAGATCAGCTATATGCGATGTTGGTTAATAGTCCTGACTGAATGCAGAATCGGCCGAATAGGCGGCCCCAAGTTAGAAGGAAACCTTAAGAAATGCCCTAGGCCTAGCGCAGCCTAGGGCGTGCCCGCCCTTCGCTTGTCTTTCGCTTGTCTTTGCTTCTTCACACAGCATTTTCATTTCTGTGACTACCCCTACACTCCCCAGTTGTTAGATTAGGAATAACAAAAACTGATAAGTGCAGCTAAGCAGATGAGCCCTAAGATTTTATTAATGACTCGCCAGACAACTTACGTGATCATGGGGTGGTGTCTCTTGTTGGCCTCGGGTTGCGCCAGCGTGCCGAAAAACGATACCAGCTCGATTAAAACCAAGCATAGTCTGGAAACCATTCGTGCAGAGAAACACCGCCGGATCGAACAATATATCGACAACAGCCAAATCAGCGGCATCGATCGGATTGCTTTGCCGAATGTGATTATCGAAAAAAATGCATTCGAAAAGCCGATTACTCCAGGCCAAGCCTTGATCGTCGCTAATAATGCCGCACGCTCTTTTTGTAACGAATTGGCCCCCTATGTTGTGCTTGTACCAGCCAGTACTGTCGATACTTCGCAAGCCAACATCACGATTAACCGGATACAGTCCACGAGCTCCGGCGCTGCAGGTTTATCCTCACTGATGGGCCTCGCTGTCCCGGGCCCGTTCAGGCTGCCCGTGGGCCTTGGTGCATTATCGGCAGAAGCCGAGCTTGTGAATGCCCAATTGCAACAAGTTTTCTATATTCGCTGGGCGCGCGGCGCTAATGCCATCCTGGATGATGCAAAGGTGTCGGCCATCGGCGATAGCTGGCAAATTGCCCGGAAATTCGGTGAAGAAGTCGCAGAAACCATCATGGATAATGATAGAGAGAGTAGCGGCATTCAGCGAAATAAGCTGGAAGACCTACAAATCCAATCCAATCGTGAATTGTGCAATACGACTTACGGTAAGTTGAATATAGCTGCACGGGGTGCGTCATTGTTTTTGCCACTCTCACCGGAAAGTATTGATCCTGGACCACCGCACCAGCAAAGCAGTCCTATACAAGATGCGCCAATAAATTGAGCACGTCGGGTGGAACCACCATAGAGTGCGATGGTGTTTGGTGGATACCGCGTGAAGGCGGTATCCACCCACGTTATTTTTTAAATACGGTTTACGGCCTTGGCCGATCATTACCCGACTTTCGTTTTGAAACCGCACTGGAAAAACACCTCGGTCAATACGGTTTTGGGATATTTTTCTCGAAGCTCGCACAATGGCGAAGCGAATTTATGTCGGCACGACAAGAATCGGCATCTTCCGGCGCCGCATACACGGGTGCGAAACCACCGCCGGGCGTTCGAAAATTCGTAGTCTGCCCCTGATACAAACGCGCTGCTAATAATTGCACCTCGCCCGCATAAACATAGGCCCTGACATCGAGTTTCAATTCAGTATCGCCCGAATCCAAACGCGCAGTACGTCCGCTTGGTGGCACCAGATGTTGCGCCACGTAATCGCCCTGCCGGATTTGCGAAAACACTTTTGTTGTCATCTTGTCGCCCCGATAGGCGCCACGGCTACCGAAGCCACCAACCGGTTTGAAGAACCAATTTTTGCGGTCACTCCAAAGTGCGTCGGCATTGTCGTGTGTCACCGCGAGGGTTCTTGGCACATTGCGCATCAGGATTTCGATTGTTGCTTGTGGAACGCCCCAGCCCGCCAATTTCCCGGCATCACTCAACAAGCTTAAATTGCGTTTGTTCGCAAAAATCGCATGTGCATATGGGTGCGGCGTAAACACAGCGGCATCGGCAGCATACGCCTCAAGCAAATTCGTAAGTCCGGGCGCTTCAAAATAGAAATCTGTCAACCGATTATAAACAAGATCGATTGGCCCACTTGCATGTAGCAACACATTTTCCTGAAGCCATAACTCGGACGGATCGGCGATCACTACTTCGATGCCATTGGACTCCATCATGTTTTTGAAAAGCAGAAATTCCGGATACAGATATTGTTCTTCAGGCAAGGAATCGACGATGGCGACACGCTTCAATGTTTTGTCACTACGTGCGAGCTTCCATTCATTCCGGAACATCTCGACCAAACGGTTTTCTATGCCCTCCGCCTCAATTGGCTTGCCAAGAAAATTTTCAATGCCTTCGCAACAAGCCTGCTGTGCCTGCATCATGGCGACATTGAGAAATGCCCCGCCGGCATTGGTGTTGATTTCAATCAGTTGCACGCCGCCAGCACCAACGTGAAAATCGTAGCCCATGAAAACACCACGTGGCAGCTGATGTTTTTTCGCAATGGCGGGTGCAGACGCTAGCACCTCGACATGGAATTGCGGCATGGCTAGCACCGATTCGATAGCCTGCACCGCCTCGCGCATCTGCCTGATTTGGGAACTGGCGATAAATACCGGAGCCGAGGAAAATAAATGCGGATGCGACTGCAGCATCGATTGTTTGATGCCACGCTTTGCAAGATCGCCCTGCATTCGCTCGTACAAACCAGGAAGGTCCGTACCGATGCAGAAACACTGGCGGTTAAGCAAATCGGCGTATTGGGTAGAAAAATCCGGTGTCGATGACATGATCTAGCATTCTCTGAAGCAACTAATTCGATTATGCGGGCATGCTAGAAGAAAACAACGCCAGCCATTCTTTGAACGTCCTGGTCTTTTGGACTATTCTGCCGTAGTCGGATCTATCATCGAAGTCACTTCCGAAACCCGATTGGCCGGAAACCCACCTTGCAGCGCATGCTCACGAACCATGGCTTCAGTCGGAGCGATATAGATGCAATACACCTTGTCGCCGGTCACGTAACTTTGAACCCATTGGATCTTCGGTCCCATTTTGCTCAACACGCCGCAGGAAATTTGCGAGATACCTTTCAATTCTTCCGGTGACAATTTTCCGGCACCCGTAATTTCACGTTCGATGACAAACTTGGGCATGACGGGCTCCAAATCAAATGGGCAGGGACTTTACTATACTCCGGATGTTTCGAGGGAACTGTTTTTTGCAGAATTTCGGCGGTATTGTCCGATCTTTTTTTCGAATGTTTCGTGCACGATACCAACCCAGAAATTAAATACGACATTCGCGATCCTGATCGCCTAAAATGCAAATTCCTGCCAAAAGTTTTTTCATGAACGAAAATGCGCGCATCACACTTAAAGTTATTGCAGCATTTCTAGTCGGCCTTTCCCTGAACTTCGCCATGACTGTCTGGGCAGCGCCGGGTTTTCTGGGTACTGCAATGACTATAGGTATATTCCTGACTGCTTTTGGATTCATCTTCGCCAAGTTCGCGATGGAGCTTGTGATGCTGCCGATAGCAGTCATTTCACTCGTACTACGACTAGTCCGCGGAAAAAAAATCAATGCGCACTCCACCAAGAAGAAAGATAAATTTGATTTTTTCGGCCGCGTTTTTTTCGTCATGGCTTACGGTTTTGTTTCTGCCATCACCGGTATTTTTATTGGCGCAATAGATGGCGGACTGGGATGGGCTACTACCTCGGCACTTTTCGGAACGCTGGGCATTTTGCTCGCAATGCTGTTCCCCATGGACTTAATATGGGCAATGGAAGGAGGCGATAGCCTCTTCGGGGAGCCCACCGTTGCCGGCAGGGCGGATACCGAGCAGGCACGAAAAGAAAAAAATCCATCAGTCGTGTTCGCCGATAAAGTAGCAAAAAAAGTTATCGATACCATCATCGAAAAACCGGACCCGAAAGCCTAACTCAGTGCCTGTACTCAAAAAGGTAAAAAAGATTAGATTGGATTTTTTTGTGTTCTTTAAATATCTCCATACAAACCTTGAAAAGAACATTTCAATCCGCTGTCAAGCGATCTAAGTTTCCTACCTGTCTTAAACAATATCGTTGTCTTAGAATTCATGCACCTTTCTTTCTTCGCGCATACAGGCTCATTAAGGGGGTCACCGAAATGCCATGTAGCACGATTGATGCCGCAACAGTGGTGAGTGTGATGGCAATTATAAATTCGGCCAGTGAGTTGGGTAGTCCGCGATTAATGGCGTACATCAAGTAATAAATAGAGCCAATACCACGAATGCCGAACCATGAAATAAGTCTTCGCTGATCGCCAGACACGTCAGCGCCTATTAACCCTAGCCATGTGGCTATTGGCCGGATAACCATAAAAAATAATAGCGCAAATAAAATGGCATTCAGGTTAAATGAAGTAAAAGCCAGCATGGCGCCGACCACCAAAACCACTGCTACCTCGCCGATGTGTTCAAGCTGTTCATTGAAGCCGCGTACTGCCTGCATCATGTAAGCGCTGGCATGTTCGGGATCGGTTGCGAGCGCTTCATGTGCCTCTTGGCTCTCCAAAACAACCGGCAGTGCCATCGGCTCAACGCTGTTTTTGGCGGGTTCTTGTTCCTTCACGTGCTGCAACGCAAGCCCGGCTGCAAACACCGCCAAAAAGCCGTAGGCATGACAAAGAATCGAAATTCCATATGAAAGTGCAATAAGTCCCAATAGCAAAAATTCGTCGAGTCCGATCGATTCTTTGTGGCGACTACGCAAATACACCACCAGTTTGCCAATTAATTTACCCAGCGCCGCTCCTAACAACAAGCCGCCAAAAATAGCCCAGACAACATCAACGGCTACCCAGCGCCAGCCGCCTACTCCTAAATCGTGCAAGCCCAGCAAGCCCAGGCCCAGCATGACAAAGGGGAAAGCGGCGCCGTCATTAAGAGCACCTTCGCCAGTTAAACTGAAGCGCAGACGGTCACGGTCATTACCATTCTCAACCTGCACATCGGATGCCAGCACAGGATCTGTCGGGGCCAAAATGGCAGCTAACATAATGGCAGCGCCTAACGAAAGCCCGAAACCGAACACCATCACCAGCGTTATCATTGCAATAGTGAATGTCATTGAGATAAAAGCCAGACGTAAAGGTAGAAACCAACGCTTGTCTTTCAACGGAACGCCAAGTTTCAAGCCCGCGGCAAATAATGACACCAGCACCGCTACCTCAGCCATTCTTTCCAGGATGAGGGAATATTTTATTGGGTCAGGCGACATCAACGCCCAGCCTGCCGGTCCAAGCACGGCCCCTGCCGCGAGATAAAGCATCCCGGTGCTCAACGGTAGCCGTTTTAATAAAGTGCTAGAGAGCGCCATTGTCGTAAGCAATGTCCCTACGATGACCGCCCAAATGGCAAACGACATTGAATGGGAGTTCATTCGTGAATTCCTTCTAGTAGCTCTTGCTTCGTGCGGAACAGTGCATGGACTGCGAATGCAAAGTGAGAATTATATTATTGGAGTATTTAATATCGGTGCGTTGACGCACAGAGCAGACCAAACAAACTGCCTGGTTGTATGGGTGTCAGACGGATTAAGTATTGTCTCGTTGGTACAAATTTTTCTTGAGTTACTCGTTCCAGTATCGTAGGTCGGTCCTTGGCCGTACCGCTACTGGCAACGATGTGTAAGCATTACGCCAACTCATATAATGCGTTTGGCAAAGGTACCAATCTACCGGTCTTTTTATTTAGCCTTGCGCACCTTATCGCGTTATTCACAATTTTTTTATCGTGAACAATAATTAGAAAAATGTAAGGCTTTGTTCAACAGTGGTTTAATGTAGGCATCATTAAGTCCATTTCGAATCTGGAGAAAGCCATGCGTATTCGCCCTTTGTTGATCCTTTCTGCAGCATGCTTGGCCGCGTCCTGCGACAAGCAGCCTGCACCGCCACCAACGCAGGCGGAAGTCGTCGCATCGCAACAAAACGATACGATAGATGCGACACCCGCGCCCCAACCCGTTGTCAGTTCATCAATACCCGCGGCTTTCATCGTATCCACCAACGAACCCTTCTGGCATGCCACCGTCGAAGGAAATTCCGTCGCACTGAAAGGCCCAGACACAGAACGTACATTGACTATCGACACGAATGAAGCCATGGCCGATAACCGCCATGTGACAGCTCATGACAAAATAGGAAGACTGGAAATCCACGTCAGCAACCAAGCTTGCCAGGACGATATGTCCGGCGCAGATTTCCCCTTCACCGGCACATTGTCTTTCGATGGTGCAGAAGCTAGTAAAGGTTGTGCACGCCGCACTAGCGACCCGATGCCAGTAGCCCAATAACACCGTAGTCCATAGGATGCGCTCAAGCGCACCAACATCGAAGCCGAGGTGCCCAACGCAACAGCGCACCATCAAACAAACGGTGCGTCGGATCGCACCCTATGTTGGATTCAACTCAACGCGAGATTTTGGGCTGCGCATCATATCGCGTTAGCATACCGAACCCCTTCTACCGGCCAACCCGATTCCGCCCGCCGATGCAGCCACTAAAATACCTCACCGGCTACCCCGAATCCTTGCAAGCGCAGGTACGCGCGCTCATCGAGGCTGATCGCCTAGGTCCCCTGCTCGCGACGCGATACGCCGAAACACATGCCGTTCGCAACGACCGCCAACTGTACGACTACGTGCAGGAAATGAAGTCACGCCATCTGCGCAAATCGGTGCCGCTGGGTAAGGTGCAATACGACGGCAAGTTACAGGTGGTCAAGCACGCGCTTGGCACGCACACGGCTATCTCCCGCGTGCACGGCGGCCAGTTAAAGGCCAGCCGGGAGATCCGCATCGCCAGCGTGTTCCGCGACGCGCCCGCACCATTCCTCAAGATGATAGTCGTGCACGAGCTCGCACACCTCAGGCAGCCCGAGCACGACAAGGCGTTCTACCAGCTATGCACGAACATGGCATCCGACTACCACCTGCTCGAACTGGATATGCGCCTGTGGCTCACGCATCGTGAAATAACGAGCGCCATCAACTCGTAGGCTGGAACCACACACAGGTGGCACACCGTGGGTGATTCCACCACAGATTGCGATGGTGTTTGGTGGATACCGCCAAAAAACGGCGGGATCCACCCTACGCTAATACTATTTTTTATACGGCTTACCGCCTTGATCCCACCACGTCGAATTCAACGCAGACTCACACTCAATTGCACCACCCGCAGTTTCGCCGACTGCGGGCTGACAGAATCGCTCACCAATTTTGCGTCCGCCACTAGGCTTGAATTACGCTTTAGGCTCGCGATAATGTCATCCGCACTAACATTTTGCAGCACCTGCAAGGTGACAAGAAACGCGTCATCCTGCTCGATCACCTCGCTTGCATCGACCATCGGATGATTTATTTTTTGCATTTCTATCAGCACGCGGTGCGTGCTGTACTTGATGGTTTTACGATTTTCCGCACGTTTAGTACGCATCAACATATTGAAGTAATAATTGTTGTTGGTCCAGATCGGCGCCGTCTTCATTTCATAGGCAATCAGGGCTTCGTGCAAACGGTCTTCAAACTGCGCCGCGTCCTCACCGCTCTTGGCATTGAAGGTCACTAATACGGCATCACCCTTCTCCTGCATGGCACCGAGCATCACGGCGCCGAGCATGCTATGGGTCAGCATTCCGCGCACGGCAACAACAGATGCGGGCTCCGGCGTTGCCACATCGGTATTCTTCGCGGGAGCCGGTTCAGAAATATTCGGGAAACGGATGCCGTCACTGAAAGATTTTCCTGTTCCCAATTTCGGAATACTGATACGAGCGGAATCATAGGAAAATAAAGTGGTGCGCTGATGTCCGGAAAAAAAAGCGTTGATAGCCAAACCTCTGCTCGAATCGGGCGCTATCCTGATTTCCGTTTTGCCTTCATACCATCCATTCTCCAATTGCCTTGCAGAAGCAGCCCTCTGCATGAAAACAATCGTGCCGCTATCGCAACGATAATTCACATTGATGCGCCAGATTCGATTCGGCGTCGAGGACATTGCTCCGCTATTGCCGCTTTTCAAGAACAAAGACAAATTCTGATTCGCGTTGCCGGTAATTTTCACTTCGCTATCGGTGAAGCCCGCCATTTCCGCACCCCAGACTTTCAATGCATCACCCAGCACCGGACCAAAACCGGCTACTCGATAATGCCCGGCGACACTAGGGCAGTTTTTGTGCTGGGCATTGACCTGTCCCGCGAGGCAAACGCCGCAGATCACTAGCAGACTCAAGATGATATTTTTCATAGGCAAAAAAAAGGGCAGTAAGGCAGGCGATAGTTCGGACGGTTGAGTTCAGCAACCCATTGTAGTCGCTCAAAGTGATCGGGTGAACGGTAGCGTATCAACATCGAAGGTGAGTAACCGAACTCAACTTCGCACCCCAGATCGTTTTAATTCATTACGCGCTTTTTATGCGCAGCTTGTCGCGTTCCATACTATTTACCAACAATTCGTAGGGTGGAACCACCCACAGGTGGCACACCATGAGTGATTCCACCACAGATTGCGATGGTGCTTGGTGGATACCGCCAAAAAACGTCGGGATCCGCCCTACGTTAATATTGTCTTTTAATATGGCTTACGGCCCTCAAGGAATGCAATGTCTTCACTCTCCCACCTGATGTGGTTTGTCGCCGCCGTTTCGCTTATCGCTGGCTGCAGCTCAACTCCAACACCAAAAAACGTCGCCCCGCCCGCGGTGGTAATCGAGGCGCCGGCGCCTCCTGCCAACTTCAAGATTGCCGCTGGTGAGCTTGATACCTGGAACGCAATCGGGCAGTTGCTTGTGCGTATGGACGGGGTCACCTATGAAGGCCGAGCGCAAAAGCTGGGCCTGTACGCCGTGCAATACCGAGGCGAGAAGTTTCTGATTCTGACGCGAGCGCTCTGGTTGAGCAGCGAGATTAAGATCACCACCACCGAGGTTCGAACTGCGCTGCAGGACGGCAAGCCTAACAGCAGCGTCCCGGCGATCGAGCTGCTCGGTTTGCTGCAAGCACGCTTGCCAGCGGAATTGCTTCGTATTGCATCGGAGAAGAAGAAACCGCAAGTGAAGAAAGCTGTCGTCAAGAAGAAGGCTGCGAAGCCCGCTATTCGCCGTTGAGTCCATAGGGTGCGCTCAAGCGCACCAACCGAAGCCGAGGAATCGGACGCAATTGCACACCATCAAACACACGGTGCGCCAGTGCGCAACCGATATGCATTTCAAATAATCGCACTCCCACAGGGTGCGCTCAAGCGCACCAAGTCGAAGCCGAGGAATCGGACGCAATCGCACGCCATTAAACAACCGGTGCGCCAAGGCGGCAACCTATGTTGGATTCAGCGCAAGGTTTTGGGTGCGCAGCTTATCGCGTTATCTTTGCCTTGTATTTAATGGATTCGCCTAAACCTATTCACGAGTGGATAAAATGTACCGCCTCTACCGTCATTGGTTGAATTCAGGAAGATTTGCATGTCTGTAACACTGTTTGACGCCATAAATATTGGCTCGCTGCATTTGAATAAGCGTATTTTTTTGGCGCCTTTAACCCGCATGCGTGCCACGCAACCGGGCGATGTGCCGAATGCCTTGATGGCAGAATATTATGCTCAACGCGCCAGTGCGGGCTTAGTGATTACCGAAGCCTCGCAAATATCACCAGAAGCCAAAGGCTATGCCGATACGCCCGGTATTTACAGCGCCGAACAAGTTGCCGGCTGGAAAGTGGTCAATGATGCGGTGCACAGCGCGGGCGGAAAAATCTGTATGCAGCTTTGGCATGTTGGACGCGTGTCGCACACTAGCTTGCAAATTGACGGGCAAGCCCCAGTTTCGGCTTCAGACAAACCGTACCAAAATAAAACCACGGTGAAAGACGAGCACGGCAACATGGTGCGTATCGCCTGCAGCACACCACGCGCCCTGCGCACCGATGAAATTCCGCGCTTGCTTGAAGAATACCGAATCGCTACACGAAATTCTCGCGAAGCAGGTTTTGACATGGTTGAAATCCATGCCGCGCACGGCTATTTGATGCATCAGTTCATGTCGGAGCAAAGCAATTTCCGCACTGATCAATATGGTGGAAGTTTGGAAAACCGCGCACGCTTAACGCTGGAAGTAGTGGATGCCGTCATCGGCGAATGGGGTGCGGCGCATGTTGGCATCCGCATTTCGCCATTAGGCATTTTTAATGGCTTGGATGATACCGCCGGCGAAGCGATGGGCTTGTACTTAGCCGAGCAATTTGCCAAGCGCGGCTTGGGATATTTGCATTTGTCGGAACCCGATTGGGCTGGCGGCCCAGCCTTGACACGTGAATTTCGCGAACAGCTACGCGCCAAATTCCCCGGCGTGATTATTGCCGCGGGTGGCTATAGCTTGGAAAAAGCGCAGCCGCTTTTGGATGCAAATCTCATTGACGCCATTGCCATGGGAAGGCCATTTATTGCTAACCCCGATTTGCCGGCGCGCCTGGAAAAAAACTACCCGCTAAATCCTGGTCGCACGGAGTTGTATTACGGTGGCGGCGCAGACGGTTACACCGATTATCCGCGAATGACATAAAGGTTATTGGTCTCGCGGTCGCAAAAAAAGACCCCGGCGGATTGTCAATCGAAAGCTCCAAAGAATCTAAAAATTCGAGCGAATTATTCTCGATTAATTCACTCTGACCCCTTTTTTGGTTTCAGAAGGCCGCTCTGATCGGTCTTTTACGTGATTCAATAGATGTCATCCACGCAGAGCGAACATGATTGATATTAGAAACAGAGCCGACTTTGCACTCGTGCTCGATGCGACAATCGCCGAGGTTGATAGTTTGGTGATATCGGAGCCCGGCTACCGAATCTGGGCAATGTTGCAACAGCAACTGCATGCCCTCAAAGAATGGAGCAGCACGCCAACCGCGCCCAGCGCCGACAGACTGAACGCGATCAGCATCGGTCGAATCGCCGCGCGCGAGCTTGAACCTACGAACGAACCTTGGATGCAGGACCTGATTGACCGCCTGCATTTGTTGAACTATTTTTGGCGGCATTGGCTCGGCGCAGAAACACCGGCGCGCAAGGCGCCTTGGAGCGGCTTGCGCAAGCTCGCCTTGGCCAGTATCGCAAGCACTCTAGTGCTCGCGTTTGTGGTCGGTGGCTCACTGCTGGCGCTGCGTTCAGTCGCGCGCACCGCGACGGGGCCGGCAACACCGCTTGGACAGCCGATTTCCATCCCCGGTGCAACGGCAACACTCACCGTCTCGCTTGAGCCCTACACCATCAGCCTGAGGCACAACCCGGAAGGCGAACGACACCAAGTCCAATTGCAGCTCTCGGACCCCACGCATAAGCAACCCGATCGTATTATTCCGATTGCACAGCACCTGCAGTACAACGACTTGCGGTTCGACGCCAAGCTGCTGGGCGACGACGGACATCGCCTGTGGTTTTATGTTGGCAAGATTGGTGCCTGGGACTATCGTCAAGACAGGCTGGTGGACCCCGATGACCTTCGCCGCGCCAACCCCACGCTGGGTATGTTCAAACGTAAAAGCAATCGCGGAGATCCACTAATCAGTCCTGCCGTGGCCCGAATTGACCAACCTGCCCTCGATTTGTGGAGCGGTGAAGGGCGATTGTATGGGTTTGACGGACGCCTAAGGGTAACCACGCCGGACTACCAAAATGTCTACGAGATCGACCCCGAGTCACTGCACGCGAGTGTGAAATAAAACCCAGCTCGTAGGGTGGAACCACCCACAGGTGGCACACCGTGGGTGATTCCACCACAGATCTCGATGGTGTTTGGTGGATACCACCAAAAAACGATGGGATCCACCCTGCGTTAATATTGTCTTTTAATACGGCTTACGGCCTTTGTTTGACAATTCGACGACGACGGGCGGTATTTTCCAATGATTCCGGCCAGTAACCGAACCAATCATTTCCAAACTCCAGGCTGCCATAACGTCGCATGACACCATGCACTATTGCGACGAAACCCACTGTAAATCCGAAGGCAAAACCCGCACCATGCGAAACAAAATTCACCTGTACCGCATCCATCACACCTTTGCCTTCGAAGGTCCGGTACACGTCCATGCCAAACCACAGTAGCAACATCCAGAATGCCTTCATGCGGATAGTCGTCAAGGTAAACACGATAAACATGATGCGCACGGTCACTGGCCGACTAAAGAACATCACCGCGCAGGCACCGGCAATCGTCGCGATGCAGCCCGAGGCGCCTACCGTGGGCGCGGCCATGTCGGCATTGGCTAGAACAAACCAAACATCACCCGCCAAGCCACCCAAAAAATAGAGCAATAAAAAGCCAATTGGCCCGAGCACATCTTCGATACTGTCACCGAAAATCCACAGAAAAAGCATATTGCCAAGCAAATGAAACAAGCCATCATGGATAAAGTTGGCCGTGATAAATTGATACCATTTCCAGTTATTGGCTGTCAGACCATATTTATCGAACCAGTCGGACTCGCCGTTGGTCGCCGTTGCCCACATGGCAATAAACACCAGTACATTGATCAATATCAATGCATACACCGCCCATGGCGTGTGCTTGGCATGATCCTCATCCTTCCATGGAAGAAACCAAATCATTTCGACACGCTTCCGTCGAACCGATTCGGCCATGTCACATTGTGAATACATTGCATTGTTTATTTCTCCGCGAGCTAGCTAATGCCTACAATTCTACAGGGAATTTTCTCACAGCTACTTACTTCTATTAGCGGGCAAAACGCATATTATGATCTTTCAAATAATGCTTTCGCTTTTGGTAGGAACGTTGTTTGGGCGCGATGAATCACGCGAGATTTTTCGCACCTAATGGGCTCCTACAATTTATTTATTTTTGATGGAATTAAACCAACCTGGGCTACCCCCCAATAATTCGTAGGGTGGAACCACCCACAGGTGGCACACCGTGGGTGATTCCACCACAGATCTCGATGGTGTTCGGTGGATACCGCATGAAGGCGGGATCCACCCT